>Ga0116142_10001504_pt1 | contig 27857 bp, 26 predicted proteins | sample AD_UKC033_MetaG_FD_89785 | JGI IMG/M metagenome (GOLD analysis project Ga0116142, IMG submission 89785) | Active sludge microbial communities of municipal wastewater-treating anaerobic digesters from USA - AD_UKC033_MetaG | ecosystem: Engineered > Bioreactor > Anaerobic > Digestate | place: USA... | reverse complement strand
TGACGAGCCGACGCTTCGGATCGATGAAGATGCCCTGGCCGAAGATGCCGCGCGCGGCGAAGCTGCCGTCGTCGTAGGTCCACCACTGGTAGCCGTAGCCGCGGCCGGACTCGCCGATGTCGGCCTGCTTGTGCGTCGCCTGCTCGAGCCAGCCCTCGGGCACGATGCTGCGCCCGTCGACCTGCGCACCGTCGAGGATGAACTGCCCGAAGCGCGCGTAGTCCCGCGCCGCGGCCTGGACGCAGCAGCCGCTGATCTCCTCGCCGGTCTTGCTCAGCAGCCAGGTGGCTTCCTGCTCGGTGCCGATGCGTTGCCAGATCTTCTCCTGCAGGTACTGCGCCAGCGGCCGCTTCGTCGCGTGCGTGACGAGGATGCCGATCAGGTTGGTCTCGCCGGTGCTGTAGTGCCAGCGCGTTCCGGCCGGAACATCGCGTGGCAGCGAGCGCATGTAGCTCACGAGCGCGTCGACGCCGGGCTCGGGCTGGTGCTTGTTGAAGCGCGCGACGTCGGAGTCGGGATCGGCGTAGTCCTCGTTCCAGCGCACGCCCGAGGTCATCGTCAGCAGCTGGCGCACGCTGACCTCCTCGTAGGCCGAGCCGCGCAGGTCCGGGATGTAGTCGCTCAGCCGGTCGTCCATGCTGCGGATGTGGCCGTCGGCCAGCGCCGCGCCGACGAGGGTCGAGGTGAAGGACTTGGCCACCGAGAAGCTGGTCCAGCGCCCATCGGCATCGAAGCCCAGGCCGTAGCGTTCCAGGCGCAGCCGCCCGTCGTGCAGCACGAGCAGCGCTGCGCTGCGCTGGCCGGCCATGTAGGCGTCGATGTCGAGCGCGAGCTTCAGCGGCGGCCCGGGCGGCAGCGGCGAGGCCTGGGATGACGGCTGGGCGACATGCGAGCGCGCCAGCAGCGGGATGCGGTCGAGCGCGCGGAAGGCCGCGTCGCGCTGCGGCACGCTCCAGAAAAGAAGGTCGCGATTGGTCGGGAAGGTCGCGAGCAGCCCGCGCGTCTCCTTGTCGAGGCTGAACCATGCGGCCGTGGCGGCAGCGCCGAGCGCGAGCCCCACGGCCAGGACGATGCGGGTCTTGGCGTTCATGCGCACAGTGTGCCGGATCCGCGCGCCGCGACGTCCGTCCCCGCGGCGGCGGCCCATGCGGTTAGGCTTGCGGGCTGCGCGCGCAAGTCGCGCCCTCGCGCCCTCCCGTCCTCCCGCCCCGTCACCGGCATGTCCACGTCCCAGTCCCTTTACGACCTCACCCCCGCGGCGCAGCTGATGCTGCTGGGCGCCGTGCTCGCGCTGCTGCCGCTGCTCTGGATCCTCGTGCGCCACCGCGGTGGCGCACGCCGCGACCGCTGGCAGATGCTGGCGCGGCTGCTGCTCTTCCTGACTTTCGACCTTGTGCTCTTCGGCGCGTTCACGCGGCTGACCGACTCGGGTCTGGGCTGTCCCGACTGGCCGGGCTGCTACGGCAACGCCAGCCCGCTGGGGGCGCGCCACGAGATCATCGCTGCCGAAGCCGCGATGCCCAGCGGTCCGGTGACGCACACCAAGGCCTGGATCGAGATGATCCACCGCTACGCGGCGACCACGCTCGGCGCGCTGATCACGCTGACGATGATCGCGGCCTGGTGGCAGCGCCGGCGCGACCCGGGCTCCGCGCTCTCGCCGGCCTGGGCGACCGCGGTCTTCGTCTGGGTCTGCGTGCAGGGCGCGTTCGGCGCGCTGACGGTCACGCTCAAGCTCTACCCGGCGATCGTCACGCTGCACCTGCTCGGCGGCTATCTGGGGCTGCTGCTGCTCACGCTCCTGGCGCACGATCGCAGCGCCCCGGCGCTGCCGCTGGCGCCCGGGCTGCGCCGCGCCGCTCTGGCCATGCTGCTGCTCGTGTTCGTGCAGAGCGCGCTCGGCGGCTGGGTCAGCACCAATTACGCAGTCCTGGCCTGCAGCGAGTTCCCGCGCTGCCAGGGATCGTGGTGGCCACCGATGGATTTCGGGCACGGCTTCACCCTGCTTCGCGACCTGGGCTCGACCGCCTCGGGCGATCTGCTGCCTTTCGAGGCGCTGACCGCGATCCACTACGTGCACCGGCTCTGCGCTTACGTCGTGCTCCTGTGCATGCTGGCCCTGGCCTGGGCGCTTCATCGCAGCGGCCAGCCGCCGCTGCGACGGTTCGGCCTGGCGCTGGCGGGTCTGGCCGCCTGGCAGCTGGCCAGCGGCCTGTCCAACGTCGTCCTCGGCTGGCCGATCGTCGCTGCGCTGGCGCACACCGGCGGCGCGGGTGCGGCGGTGATCCTGCTGACCGCGCTGCTTGCGCGAACGCGCGCCATGCCGGCGGCGCTTTCGCTCCAGGCGTTCAGCTCAGGCGCAGCAGCAGCGCGAGCATCAGCGCGGCCGTGAGGTTGTGCGCGAGCACTTGCGCCAGCGGCCAGCCCGCCGGCGCGAGCAGCCCGCCGACCAGGAGCTGAAGCAGCAGCAGGGCGCCCAGTGCGCCGGCCGCCACGCGCCGCCGCTGCCGCAGCGCGCCCAGCGCCACGAGCAGCAGCACCGGCACCAGCAGCAGCGCCAGCAGGCGGTGCAGGAGCTGCAGCCGGACGCCGCGCGCAGCGGCATCCGTCCCGGGCGCGAGGCTCCGCCAGGGGTCGAGCAGGCTCCACTCCCCGCCCAGGGCCTGCGCGCGCTGCATGCAATCGCCCAGGCCTTCGCAGGCCAGGGTCGAATGGGTTGCGCTCACCATGGCACCGAGCGCGATCTGCAGGAGCAGCAGCGCCAGTGCGGGCCAGGCCAGGCGGGTTGCGGCCCGCGCTGCGGCCGGCATCGCCAGCCGCAGGGCCAGCGCCAGCATCAGGAAGCCGCCGAGCAGGTTGCCGAGCACGACGGGGGGACGCGTGGAGCCGCGCGCGACGACCCCCAGCGCCGCCAGGCCCAGCGTCAGCGCCAGCAGGACGAGCGCCAGACCGGCTTCGCGCCGCAGCCGCGGCCGCACGCCCAGCGTCGCCAGCGCCAGCAGGAGCGCGACCACCAGCACCAGCGAGGCGACCGCCCGATGCAACAGCCGGGCCAGCGCCAGTCCGGCGCCGGCTGCCGCCTCGCCGCCACCCCGCAGGGCCTGCTCGTAGCAATCGGGCCAGGGCTCGCAGCCCAGCCCCGATTGCCACAGGCGCATGTAGGCGCTGAGCAAGACGGTCGCCAGCATCAGCGCGACCAGCGCCCAGGCCAGCATGCGGACCAGGCGCAGGCGCCGGGCCAGGGGGTCTTCGGTGGACATGGGTCGTTGGGGCGGCGATCCGCTGCGGTGTCGGCCAGGCGCCCGATGCTAGCCGGCCCGCGGCGGAGCGCGTCCGCAGCGGCCGAGTCGGCACTTACACCAAGCGGGCCCGATCGCGATATCGGGTAAACACTTTGTTGTCTCCAAGTCTCCACACAGGGCTTAACGATCGAGGCATCCCGGTGCAATGATCTTTCCTTGATCTGGTTCATGTCCGACCTTGACGGTCGGTCAAAGAATGCCCCGCAGCGAGGAGGGCGCCCAAGACCCGCCTGCCCAGACCCATGCATGAAGGAGCGGCCATGTCCACACACCACGACGATCCCAACGAACCCGTCCCAGCGATGCAGAAGCTGCTCGACAGCCCATTCATCCTGCTGTTCCTGGGCGTGCTGATCCCGATGGTCGTCTACAACCTCTGGGGCGTGGTGGAGATCCTTCTCCTGCCGGTCACCAAGTAAGCCAACGCGCAGGAGCACATCCACATGAGCGCCATTCTTCCGCCGCCCGAGCGGCTCTGGTACAAGCATCCGATCGACCGCGTCGAGGGCACCTGGATCACGATCGCGGTGATCTGGTGCCTGATCCTCTTTTTCATGATGGTCGGCTGGCACATCTGGGGCAGCCAGAACCTCTCCACCGAGACCTATCGCACCCGCCCGGACCAGTTCATGGCCAAGGTGCAGGAGATGGTCGACAAGTACACCGTGCGCAAGGAGACCGAGGACGAGATCCCGGTCGTCGCGCCGCCGGCCGGGGCCGACGTCTACCTGCTGGGCCGGCTCTGGAACTTCTATCCCATCCTCGAGCTGGAGAAGGGCAAGACCTACCGCCTGCACCTGACCGCGATGGACTACAACCACGGCTTCTCGCTGCAGCCGGCCAACATCAACATCCAGCTGGTCCCGGGCTTCGAGCACGTGGTCACGGTCACGCCGAACCAGTCGGGCACGTACGGGCTCGTGTGCAACGAGTTCTGCGGCATCGGCCACCACCGCATGGTCAGCCGCATGTACGTGAAGTGAGGAGAACAAGATGAGCGTTTCCACCACCTACCGTACCTGCCCGCGCTCGGGCCTGCAGTTCGAGGCCCAGGCCGAGAAGCTGATCAAGGCGCATGCCTTCGTCGCCGTCGTCTGGCTGGCGATCGGCGGCATCCTGGCCATCGGCGTCGTGCTCACGCGCTGGCCTTCCATCCGCTGGCTCGAGGCCGACACCTTCTACATGGTGCTCACGGCCCACGGCCTGGACATGCTGATCTTCTGGATCATCTTCTTCGAGATCGCGGTCCTGCACTTCTGCTCGTCGACCCTGCTCAGATGTCGGATCGCGACGCCGAAGATCGCCTGGCTCGGCTTCCTGCTGATGGTCATCGGCTCGGTGATGAACAACGTCGCGGTCTTCCGCGGCGCCTCGAGCGTGATGATGACCAGCTACGTGCCGATGATGGCCGAGCCCAGCTTCTACCTGGGCATCATCCTCTTCGCCGTCGGCGCGCTGATCGGCTGCTTCGTCTTCTTCGGCACGCTGGTCGTCGCCAAGCGCGAGAAGACCTACGAGGGCTCCATCCCGCTCGTGACCTTCGGCGCGATGACCGCGGCGATCATCGCCGTCTTCACGCTGCTCTCCGGCGCGATCATCATCATTCCCGCGTGGCTGATGTCGCTGGGGCTGATGAACGTCGACCCGCTGATCTACCGCACCGTGTGGTGGGCGCTGGGCCACTCCTCGCAGCAGATCAACGTCGCGACGCACGTCTCGGTCTGGTATCTCGTTGCCGCGATCGCGCTCGGCGCCAAGCCGATGAGCGAGCGCGTCAGCCGCATGGCCTTCCTGCTCTACATCCTCTTCCTGCAGCTGGCCAGTGCGCACCACCTGCTGGCCGACCCGGGCGTGGGCACCGCGTGGAAGGTCGTCAACACCAGCTACTTCATGTACGCCGCGGTGCTGGCCTCGATGCTGCACGGCCTGACGGTGCCGGGTGCGATGGAAGTCGCGCAGCGGCAGAAGGGCTACACCAAGGGCCTGTTCGAGTGGCTGCGAAAGGCGCCGTGGGGCAACCCGACCTTCGCCGGCGTGTTCATCTCGATCATCGGCTTCGGCTTCCTCGGCGGCATCACCGGCGTGATGATGGGCACCGAGCAGCTCAACCTGATCATCCACAACACGATCTACGTCCCGGGGCACTTCCACGCGACCGTGGTGGTGGGCACGACGCTGACCTTCATGGCGCTGACCTACTACCTGATCCCGGTGCTCTTCAAGCGCGAGATGATCGCGCCCAAGCTCGCGCTGTGGCAGATCTACCTGTTCGGCTTCTCGATGTACTTCTTCTGCCTGGTGATGATGGGCGCAGGCACGCTCGGGGTCTCGCGCCGCCACTGGGACATGGCCTTCGAGGGCGCGGCGCTGGCCTATGAGTGGCCGGGTGCTGCCTACCTGATGATGGGCCTGGTCGGCATCGGTGGCATCATCGCCATCTTCGGCGGCATCGCCTTCGTGTACATCACGGTGGGCTCGCTGCTGTGGGGCAAGAAGCTCGACGACGGCAAGGTCAGCTCGTCGTGGACGCCGGTGCCGCGCGCGGCGCCGACGGCGACGGCGCAGAGCTACGGCTCGATGGGCTTCGCGGCGCCGGGGACTTTCGCCCTTGCGATGGTGTTCCTGATCGCCTTCGTGCTCTACTACTTCATCAACTGGAAGTACCTGTCGACGCTGTGGGGCATGAGCTGATCGCGAGCTCACCAGCGACCCGACCGACGACGATTCCCCGGAGGAGGCGATGACCCGACCCGACCCGCTTGCCGCACCGGCCCTGGCCGCCGGCACCGCCGATGCGGTGCAGCCGGCCGAGGGGGCGCGCTGGCGGCTGGTGCTGGGCGTGTTCAAGCTGCGCATCGGCGTGCTGATCATGCTCACCGCGATCGCGGGCCTGGCCATCGTCCCCGAGGGTTCGGCGTCGGCTGTGCAGGCCTTCATCCTGGCGCTGTCGGTCCTGGTGGCCTCGGCCAGCGCCGGGGCGTTCAACCAGTACGTGGAGGCCGACAGCGACCGGCTGATGAAGCGCACGCGGGGCCGAGCCTTCGCCAGCGGGGCGCTCACGCGCGGCCCACGCTGGATCGCGCTCATCGTCGGCTTGCTGGTCGCGGCCGTCGTCGCGGCGGGGCTCTGGGTGAACTGGGTGGCTGCGGGGTTCGTGCTGCTGGGTGCGCTGACCTACGCGATCGTCTACACCGTGGGACTCAAGCGCCGCACGCCCTGGAACATCGTCATCGGAGGACTGGCCGGGAGCTTCGCGGTCTTGGCCGGTGCGGCGGCGGTCGACCCCGCGATCGGACCGCAGGCGCTGCTGCTGGCGCTCGTCCTCTTCCTGTGGACGCCGCCGCATTTCTGGAGCCTGGCGATCGCCAACGCGGACCAGTACGCCGCGGCCGGAGTGCCGATGCTGCCGGTGGTCGTGGGCACCACGCGCGCGGCAAGGATCGTGCACGCCAACGCGATCGTGCTCGTCCTCGCGTCGCTGACGCCACTGGCCTTCGGTGCAGGCTGGGCCTACGCCGCGGGTGCGGTCATCGGCGGCGCGTATTTCCTTCGCAAGACCCGGGCGCTGGCGCGCGACCCTCGCCGCGAGACCGCGATGACTTCGTTCTTCGCGTCGATGGCCCAGCTCAGTGCCCTCATCGTCGGGGTGCTGATCGATGCTGCCCTTCGCTGAGACCCGCAGCGGGCGCGCGGCGGGCTGGAAGCGCATCCTTGCCGCTGCGCTGCTGGCGCTGGCCGGCAGCGGCACAGCGATTGCCGACGAGCATGTCCCCGGCGCCGCGCCGCGCCAGCTCGGTGAAGTGCCATCGCTCGACGAGCGTGAGGCGCTGCGCCTGTCGCAGGAAGCGGTCGGCCGCATGGTGCCGGACATGGAGCTGCGCGACCGTCGCGGCAAGCCCGTGCGGCTGTCCGACTACCGGGGCAAGCCCTTGCTGGTGAGCTTCATCTATACCGGCTGCTTCCAGGTCTGCCCGGCCCAGACGCGCGACCTCTACGAGGCGGTCCGCGGGCTGGATCGCATGCTCGGCGAGAGCCAGTTCAACGTCGTCAGCGTCGGCTTCAACCAGCCCTTCGACAGCCCGGAGGCGATGCGCTCGTTCGCGGCGCAGCACCGCATCGCGCACCGCAACTGGGAGTTCCTGAGCCCGACGAAGGCGCAGGTCCAGGAGCTGACGCGTAGCTTCGGCTTCAGCTACGTCGCGACGCCGGCGGGCTTCGACCACCTGCTGGGCGTGACGGTCGTCGACGCCCGAGGCCGCATCCACAGCCAGGTCCTGGGCAACAAGGTCCGCGCCGATCAGCTCGGCGTGCCCTTGCGAGAGCTGCTGCTGCGGCACGCGCCTCCGCCGCCGAACGCGCTCGAAGCGCTGGTCGAGCGCGTGCGTATCCTCTGCACCGTGTACGACGCCGAAACCGGCGAATACCGCTACGACACCAAGCTGATCCTGGTGATCGCGGGCGGCGTCCTGTTCTTCCTCACGCTGCTCGTCTACTTTGGCCTCGAATGGCAACGTCAACGTCGTCAGCGCCGCGAATCGCGCCTGACCTGCCCTCCTCTGCCGCACGCGGTATCCGGCAGTACGGTCTGAGGGCTTGGCTGGCGGCCGAGCGCACGCTCGACGCGGCCCTGGGGGCAAGAGCCAACCCCCTGCGGCACCTGGGTTCGATCGGCTTGCTGGCCTTCGCAACCCTGGCCGCGAGCGGCGTCGTGCTGTTCGCGCTCTTCGACACGTCGGTCGATGGAGCCTACCGCTCGATCGAGGGCCTGGCGCGCGTGCCGCTGGGTCTTGGGCGCCTGCTGCGTGGCCTGCACCGCTACGCGGCCGACCTGCTGATGCTCGTGCTGCTGCTGCACGTCGCGCGCGAATGGCTGCACGGCCACGAGCGCGGCGCGCGGCGCTTTCACTGGCTGACCGGGGTGCCGCTGGTGACCTTCATCTTCGCCAGTGCGATCGGCGGCTTCTGGCTGATCTGGGACCAGCTTGCACAGTATTCGGCGCTCTCGACCGCCGAATGGCTGGACGCGCTGCCGCTGCTGTCGACGCCGCTGGCGCGCAACTTCCTCTCTCCCGCATCGGTCGGCGACCGATTGTTCTCGCTCTTCGTCTTCGTTCACGTCGGCGTGCCGCTGCTGCTGCTCTTCGGCCTGTGGTTCCACATCCAGCGCCTGGCGCACGTGCCGATGGCACCGCCGCGCCCGCTGATGCTCGGGCTGCTCGCCACACTCGCGCTGCTGGCGCTGCTGCGTCCGGTGAACAGCCACGCGCCGGCGGCGCTCGACCACGTGCCGCAGGCGCTGCACCTGGACTGGCTGCTGCTGTGGCTGCATCCGCTGACCGATGCGACCTCGAGCGCATTCACCTGGACGCTTGTGCTGGGCGGCATGCTGCTGCTCTTCCTGCTTCCCTTCCTGCCGCAGCCCAGGCGTGCCGCGACAGCGGTCGTCGATCCGGACAACTGCAATGGCTGCAAACGCTGTTTCGTCGACTGTCCCTATGCGGCCGTGACAATGGTTCCGCACCCGAACCAGCGGGTGGGGCGTCAACTCGCGGTCGTCGACCCCGACCTGTGCGTCGGCTGCGGCATCTGTGCCGGGGCCTGCCCGTCGTCGACGCCGTTTCGAAGCACCGAGTGCCTGGTCACCGGCATCGACATGCCGCAGCTCCCGATCGACGCGCTGCGCAAGCGCCTGCGCCAGGGGATTTCGGCTTCGGGCAGCGAGCGTCCTCTCGTCGTCTTCGGCTGCGATCACGGTGCTGCGGTCAACAGCGTGCAGGGCGAGGACGTGATCGCGTTCGGCCTGCTCTGTGCCGGCCAGCTGCCGCCCTCCTTCGTCGAGTACGCACTGCGCGACGGTGCGGCCGGGGTCGTCGTCGCCCCTTGTGCCGACGGCGGCTGCGAGTTCCGGCTCGGTGCGCGCTGGACCGCCGAGCGCCTTGCCGGCATGCGCGAACCGCATTTGCGCGCGCATGTGCCCGGCGAGCGCATCGAGCTCGTCCATGCCGGGCCCGGCCAAGAGACCCTGCTGGCGTCGTCGGTGAAAACCCTGCGCCAGCGCGTACAGTCCATGACAATCGAAGCCGATGAAGACTAAAGACGAATCCATCGTGTCCAAGAAGCGCCCCACGGCGCCCACCGGGGCTGGGCGCTGGGCCGGGCAGCTCGTCCTCTACGGTTTGTTCGCGGTCTTCGTGGGCACCTTCTCGCAGTGGCCGCTCTATCACCCGATGGGGCCCGACCAGGCGCAGATCAAGGTCAGCATCAGCCGAGTCGGCCAGCCCGTGGGCGAATGCCGCAAGCGCACGCCGGAGGAGCTGGCCAAACTGCCGCCCAACATGCGTGCGCCGATGGAATGCCCGCGCGAGCGTTCGCCGCTGACGGTCGAGGTCGACCTGAACGACCAGAACATCCTCAAGCGTGTCGTGGCGCCCACGGGTCTGTCCAAGGACGGCGCCTCGTCGATCTACGAGCGCGTGATCGTCCCGGCCGGCGAGCAGAAGCTGGCCGTGCGGCTCAACGACGACATCCGCCCGGGTGCCACGGCGCACGAGCGCGAAGCCACTGTGAAGCTCGCGCCCGGTCAGGTCCTGGTCATCGATTTCGACGCGACGCAAGGCGGCATCATCTTCCAATGAGTTCCGATTCGCTCCCGCTGCGCAAGCCGCTGCTGCGCACTGTCCCCGGATCCTCGAACCACACGCTGACCGCGTCGACCCCGGCGGCGTACGTCCTGCCGGGCATTGGTGCCGACCGCCGTCCGCTTGTGCGTGCCTGGCTGATGCTGGCGCTCGCGGCCTTGATCGGCTCGGGCCTGTTTTCGGTGCTGCTGGTGCTGGCGCGCACGCCCGGCGTCAACGCCTGGCTGCCGTCCGGCGACTTCTTCCGCGTTGCGCTCGTCGTTCACGTCGACCTCTCGGTGCTGGTCTGGTTCGTCGCCATCGCGGGCCTGCTCTGGAGCCTGAACCTGCGATCGCTGCGCGCTGGCGGCTTGCGCGTGGCGCGAGCCTCGCTTGCGCTCTGCGGCCTGGGTGCGCTCGGCATGGCGGCTTCGGCCTTCCTGGATCCCGGCGAGGCGGTGATGGCCAACTACATCCCGATGCTCGACAGTGCCGGCTTTCGCGCTTCGCTCTGGCTCTTTGCCGCCGGCGCGCTGCTGCTCGTGCTGCTGGCGCTGATGCGCGCCGAGAAGGTGGGCATCGCCGTCGACGGCACCGGCGCGCTGCGCTTCGGACTGCACGCGAGCGCCGTCGCCGCCGGGGTCGCGCTGCTGGCCTTTGCCTGGTCGCTCGCGGTGGTGCCCACCGAGTTGCCGCCCAAGGCCTACTACGAGATCCTCTACTGGGGCGGCGGGCATGCGCTGCAGTTCACCTGGACGCTGCTGATGCTGGTCGCATGGCTGGCCCTGGCGCATGCCTGCGGCGCGCGCGTGCCGCTGAGTGCGCGCGTCGTGCTGCTGCTCTTCGCGATCGCGCTGGTCAGCGTGTTCGTGACGCCGCTGGCCTACCTGATGCACGACGTCAGCACCGTCGAGCACCGCGACCTCCACACCTGGGCGATGCGCGTCGGCGGCGGCCTGGCGATCGCGCCGCTGGTGCTTGCGGTGCTGATCGCGCTGGCGCCGCACCGGCGCCTGTCGCCGGCGCAGCGGCCGCTGCGTGCGGCGCTGCTGGCCTCGATGCTGCTGTTCGTCGCGGGCGGACTGATCGGCGTGACGATCCAGGGCAGCAACGTCAAGATCCCGGCGCACTATCACGGCTGCATCGTCGGCGTGACGCTGGCGCTGATGGGTCTGGTCTACCGCCTGCTGCCCGAGCTCGGCTACCGCGCGCCGCAGGGACGGCTCGCACTGCTGCAGCCCTGGCTCTACGGCGTCGGGCAGCTGCTGCACATCATCGGGCTGGTGTGGTCGGGCGGCTATGGCGTGCAGCGCAAGGTCGCCGGCGCCGAGCAGGTGCTGCGCAGCACCGGCGAAATCGCGGGGATGGGATTGATGGGCCTGGGCGGGCTGCTGGCGATCATCGGCGGGCTGCTGTTCGCGCTCGTCGTGCTGCGCGCGATGCGCGCGCCCAGGAAATCGGAACAGGAATCGGAACAAGGGGAGGCGGCGCAATGAGCGAACTGCTGCAACGGCTCATTCGTCGCGCCTTCATGGCGGTCGAGGCGGTGTTCAACCGCGCCTTCGGCGACCGCATGAACCCTTTCTACCACCTCGGGCCGATCACCTTCTTCCTCTTCTGGGTCGTCTCCGGCACCGGCCTCGTCCTCTACGCGTTCTTCGACACCAGCGTCGACGGCGCCTACCGTTCGGTCGAGGCGATCACGCACGGCGGCTTCGGCATCGGAAGCATCCTGCGCGCGGTGCACCGTTACGCGTCGGACGCGATGGTGCTGACGATGCTTCTGCACATGCTGCGCTACTTCGCCTTCGATCGCCTGCGGGGCTTCCGCTGGATCTCGTGGGTGACCGGCGTCGTCCTGCTGTGGCTGGTCTATGTCGCCGGCATCAACGGCTTCATGCTGCCCTGGGACCGGCTGGCGCAGTTCGTCACGCAGGCCAGCTTCGAGTGGCTGGACTGGCTGCCGGGCTTCCAGGGCCGGCTGATCCGCAACTTCATCCTGCCCGAGCACGTCAGCGACCGCCTGTTCTCGCTGCTCGTCTTCATCCACATCGGCGTGCCGCTGGTGACGCTGCTGCTGATGTGGATCCACGTGCAGCGCGTGCCCAAGGCGACGACGCAGCCGCCGCGCCCGATCGCGACCGCGATGGGCATCATGCTGGTGGTGCTGGCGCTGGTGCTTCCCGTTGCGAGCCAGGGCCCGGCGGACCTGCACTCGGCCTCGTCGACGCTGTCGCTGGACTGGTTCCTCTTGTCGCTGTTCCCGTTCATCCAGTCCGGGCCGCTGGCGGTGGTGTGGGCGGTGGTGATCGGCGGCACGCTGGTGCTGATGCTGATGCCCTGGCTGCCGCCCAAGCGCAGCGGCCAATCGCTTCACCAGGTGGCGATGCACCCGGGCCCGGCACGCGTCGGCGCGCGCCACGGCGAGACGCTGCTGGAAGCCGGCCTGCGGGCGGGCCTGGCGCTGCCCTACGACTGCCGTGCCGGCGGCTGCGGCGTCTGCGTGTGCACCGTGCTCAACGGCCGCTTCGACCACGGTCCCTACCAGGAATCCGCGCTGACGGCGGCGATGCGCGCGCGCGGGCAGGCGCTGATGTGCTGCGCGGTACCGCTCGAGGACATCGAGATCGAGATCGAGGGGGTCGCCTCGCTCGCGGCCGAGGATGCTCAGGTGCTGCAGCGCTACACCGCGCGCGTCCAGCGCATGCAGCAGCTCGCGCCCGACCTGATGCTCGTCTGGCTGGCGCTGCCCGATGGCCAGCACGTCGACTACAAGGCCGGCCAGTACATCAACATCCTCCTCGAGGACGGCGAGAAGCGCGCCTTCTCGTTCGCGACCGCACCGCGCGACCTCTCGGCGCCGCCATCGACCGCCGGCGACGTGATCGAGCTGCACATCCGCCTGATCCCGGGCGGGCGCTACACGACGCATGTCTTCGAGCGGATGAAGGAAGGCGATACCGTCGAGTTCGAGGGGCCGCTCGGGCGCTTCACGCTGCATGACAGCGCAAGGCCCATCCTGATGGTGGCCGGTGCCACCGGCTTCGCGCCGATCAAGAGCATCCTCGAGGATGCCTTCCGCCGCGGCGTCGGGCGACCGATCGAGCTCTACTGGGGTGTGCGCAAGGAGGGGGATCTCTACATGCAGGACCTGCTAGCGCGCTGGCAGGCCGAGCAGCCGCAGTTCCGCTACGTTCCGGTGCTCTCGGACCTGGACGACGACGACCCCTGGAAGGGCCGGCGCGGCTACGTGCACAAGGCGCTGCTGGACGATCACCCGGACCTGACCGGCTATGAGGTCTACGCCTGCGGCTCGGTGCGCATGGTGCAGGCGGCGGTGCCGGACTTCCTTGCGCATGGGCTGGGCGAGCAGTACTGCTTCTCCGACGCGTTCGTGCCGACCACGGCCCGCGCCGCGGGCGCGGGACCTGACGCGCCGGCCGCCGCGGCCTCCTGAAGCGCCTCCTGTCCCGTGCGGCCGGCGGCGCGAGCCGCCGGCGGACACGGCTTCCTCCCTACTTCTTCCTCGGCGCGACGATCGGCGCGAAGGGGTCGGGGCGAGGCGTTCGGTCGCTGGAGACCGGCAGGATCGGCAGCGTGATCCGCGGCTGCTCGCCGGTCAGCGTCTTCAGGAAGGCGACGATCTGCGCGTTCTCTTCCTTCGTGTAGACGCGCCCCAGCTGCAGCCGCCCCATGATGTCGACCGCCTCGGTGAGGGTCTTGGCCGCGCCGTCGTGGAAGTAGGGGTAGGTCAACTCGACGTTGCGCAGCGTCGGCACCTTGAACATGAAGCGGTCGATCTCGTTGCCGGTGACGGCCGATCGGCCCTCGGCCGGATGATCGGTCTTGTACTCGGCGACCACGCCCATCTTCTGGAAGGTGTTGCCGCCCACGCCCGGCCCGTTGTGGCAGGCCACGCACCCCGAGTTCTTGAAGAGCTCGTAGCCCTTGAGCTCGGTCGCGGTGATCGCGTTCCGGTCACCCGTGAGCCATCGATCGAAGCGCGAGTTGGGCGTGACCAGCGTCGCCTCGAAGGCCGCCAGCGCATCGGTCACCTGGCCGATATCCAGCGGCCCGGTCTTGTAGACGTCCCTGAATTCCTGTACGTAGCCCGGGATCGTGCGCAGCGTTGCCACCGCGATCTCATGCGTCGAGTTCATCTCGATCGGGTTCTCGATCGGGCCGCCGGCCTGCTCGGCCAGGTCCTTGGCACGGCCGTCCCAGAACTGGGCGACGTTGAGCACCGAATTGAGCACCGTGGGCGAGTTGATGCCCCCCTTCTGCCAGCGGTCGCCGACCGACGCCGCGACGTTGTCGCTGCCGCCCATGCTCAGGTTGTGGCAGGAATTGCACGAGATGAAGCCCGAGCGCGAGAGGCGCGGATCGAAGAACAGCTTCTTGCCGAGCTCGACCTTGGCCGGATCGGTCACCCGTGCGGGCTCGAGCGGCTGGATCGGCTCGGCGCTGGCAGCGTAAGCGGGAAGGGCCGCGGCGCCAAGCGACAGCGCTGCGGCGGCGAGCGCGAGCCGGGTGGCAGTGGGTCGGCGGGTCGTCGTCATTGTGAGCTTCCTCCTCTGTGCGAATCCGGATGATCGAGAGTAATCTCTTATTAACCATCATATCGAAATATGCGCACGAACTGAATTGCTCGCCTATTCGGCGTCCTGTTCCGTCCTGGTTCGATATTCCAGGCAGAAGCGTGCCGATCGGTGGCCGAGACGGTGGCCGAGAGCGGGGCCGGGGCAGCGGCGTTCTCGCAAGACCCTGAGCGCCACCCGCCGGCGCAGGTCCGCCCTGGTGGTCGACGATAGAATCGTGCATCCGAATTCCATTGGAGGACACGAGTCATGTCGACTTCCCCGCGCACGCGTCTCCTGGCCATCTCTGCCGGGCTTGCCGCGGCTGCCCTCTTCAGCACTGCCGCTCACGCGCAGATCAAGGTCGCGATGGTGATCCCGACGACGGGCGCGCTGACGCAGTACGGCGACATGATCAAGGAAGGCGCGATGACCGCGGCCGAGATGACCAACGCCGCCGGCGGCATCAACGGCAAGAAGATCGAGCTCGTCGCCGTCGACGATGCCTGCGAGCCCAAGCAGGGCCCGGTGGCTGCCAACCGTGTCGTCAACGACAAGATCCACTACGTGATCGGCCCGGTGTGCTCCGGGGCCTCGATCGCCGCGGCGCCGATCTACAACAACGAGGGCGTGGTCGTGATCACCCCGTCTGCGACCTCGCCGGCGCTCACCGACGGCAAGAACTTCCACTTCATCTTCCGCACCATCGGCCGCGACGACCAGCAGGGCCCGATGGCGGCCAAGTTCATCATCAACCAGATCAAGCCCAAGAAGATCGCGGTGCTGCACGACAAGCAGTCCTACGGTCAGGGCATCGCCGCGGCGGTGCGCGACGACGTCAAGAAGGCGGGCATCGAGGTCGCGCTCTTCGAGGGCATCAACGCCGGCGACAGCGACTACTCGGCGGTCATCACCAAGCTCAAGAGCGCGGGCGTGGATTTCGTCTATTTCGGCGGCTATCACCCGGAGATGGGCCTGCTGCTGCGCCAGGCGGCCGAGCAGGGCCTGAAGGTGCGCATGATGGGTCCCGAGGGCGTGGGCAACCCGGAGATCAACGCGATCGCCGGCAACGCGGCCGAAGGCATGCTGCTGACGCTGCCGGCCGACTTCTCGGCCAACCCGAAGAACGCGGCGGTCGTCAAGGCCTTCAAGGACAAGAACCGCAACGCCGGGGGCGCGTTCCAGCTGACCTCGTTCGCGGCGGCGCAGTCGCTGGTCGCGGCGATCAAGGCGGTGGGCGACGATCCGGCCAAGGTCGCGGACTACCTGCACAAGTCGACGGTCGACACCGTGATCGGCCCGATCTCCTGGAACAAGCAGGGCGACCTCAACAGCTTCCAGTTCGACGTCTTCACCTGGCACAAGGACGGGTCGAAGACGCTGGCGACGAAGTAAGACGGAGCAGGCGAGCGGCCGGCGCGCCCAGCCGCCGATCGCTCGCCCAGGGCGAGGGCACGCGTGCCCCGGTCATCGCGCCGACCCCGCCTTTCCTCCCCGCTTCCTTGGACAGTCCGCTCGCGGGCTTCGGCTTCGCGAATCGGTCCGGGGACCACAGCCGCACCGGCTGAACGGCGCTGCGGCATGGTCGGCCCGGCAGCGAGAAAGATGCCATGTCCGATCTCCTGCCCCAGCTCGTCCAGCAGCTCTTCAACGGCCTGTCGCTGGGCGCGATCTACGCGCTGATCGCGATCGGCTACACGATGGTGTACGGCATCATCGGCATGATCAACTTCGCGCACGGCGAGATCTACATGATCGGCGCCTACGTCGGGTTGGTCACGCTCTCGGCGATCGGCGTGCAGGGCGGCCTGCCGATCGGGATCGTCGTGCTGCTGATGCTGCTGGTCGCGGCGCTGGTGACCGGCTTCTACGGCTATGCCGTCGACCAGCTCGCGTACAAGCCGCTGCGCGGCAGCCCGCGCCTGATCCCGCTGATCTCGGCGATCGGGATGTCGATCTTCCTGCAGAACTGGGTGGCGCTCGGGCAGGGCGCGCGCGACATGGCGGTGCCAGCCCTCGTCCCCGGCGCCTTCAGCTTTCGCCTGGGCGGCGACTTCGAGGTCTTCGTCCCCTATGCGCGCGTGCTCGTGATCGTCGTCACCGTCGCGCTGATGGCGGCGCTGACGCTCTACATCCGCCATTCGCGCATGGGGCGCGCCTCGCGCGCGTGCTCGCAAGACATGCACATGGCCAACCTGCTGGGCATCGACACCAACCGCGTCATCTCCTTCACCTTCGTGCTCGGCGCGATGCTCGCGGCCGTCGGCGGCGTGCTGATCGCGCTCGCGGTGGGCAAGCTCAACCCCTTCATCGGCTTCATCGCCGGCATCAAGGCCTTCACCGCCGCGGTGCTCGGCGGCATCGGCAGCATCCCCGGCGCGATGCTCGGCGGCGTCATCCTCGGCGTTGCCGAAACGCTCGCCGCGGCCTACATCTCGTCCGAGTACAAGGACATCGTCGCCTTCACGCTGCTCGTGCTGATCCTGCTCGTGCGGCCGACCGGGCTGCTCGGCAAGCCCGAAGTGGAGAAGGTGTGATGTCGGCGCTGCGCGCACGCCTGGGGCCGGCGCTGATCGCGGCGCTGATGAGCGTCGTGCTGATCGCGCCGATCTTCGGGCTGAAGCTGCAGCGCGTGGGCGCGCGCACGGTGCTCGCGCCGCACTGGGACTTCGTGCTCTGGGGTGCGCTGGCGGTCTTCGCCTGGCAGCTGCTGCGGCCGGCGGCGGCGCTGGCCACGGGCGGCCTGCGCCTGCCGACGCTGCCCGAGTTCTCCGCGCGCCGGCACCCGCTGGTGCTGGCGCTGATCCTGCTGCTGGCCTTCGCCTGGCCGTTCTTCGCCGGACGCAGCGCGGTCGACATCGCGACGCTGGTGATGATTTACGTGATGCTGGGCCTGGGCCTGAACATCGTCGTTGGCTTTGCCGGGCTGCTCGATCTGGGCTTCGTCGGCTTCTATGCCACCGGCGCCTACACCTTCGCAATGCTCTATCACTGGGCCGGCTGGAGCTTCTGGGAGGCGCTGCCGCTGGCCGGCGCGATCTCGGCCTTCTTCGGCTTCATCCTCGGCTTCCCGGTGCTGCGGCTGCGCGGCGACTATCTCGCGATCGTGACGCTCGGCTTCGGCGAGATCATCCGTCTGCTGCTCGTCAACCTCACCGACTGGACCGGCGGGCCCGACGGCATCTCCGGCCTGCCCAAGCCGACGGTGCTGGGCCTGCCGATGACGCGCAGCCCGCTCGTCGAGGGCGGGACCACCTTCCACCAGTTCTTCGGCCTGGAGTTCGACACCATGCACATGGTGATCGCGCTCTACCTGATGGCCCTGCTGCTCGCGCTGATCACGCTTCTGGTCAGCAACCGCCTGATCCGCATGCCGATCGGCCGTGCCTGGGAGGCGCTGCGCGAGGACGAGATCGCGTGCCGCTCGCTCGGCATGAACCCGATGCGTATCAAGCTCTCGGCGTTCACGCTCGGCGCGATGTTCGCGGGCTTCGGCGGCGCCTTCTTCGCCGCGCGCCAGGGCATCGTGAACCCGGAGTCCTTCACCTTCATCGAGTCGGCGCTGATCCTCTCGATCGTCGTGCTCGGCGGCATGGGCTCGCAGCTCGGCGTGATTCTGGCGGCGATCGTGCTCATCGTGCTGCCCGAGCTCGCGCGCGAATTCTCCGAGTACCGCATGCTGGTCTTCGGCCTCGTGCTCGTGCTGATGATGATCTGGCGGCCGCAGGGTCTGCTGCCGGTCAAGCGCCGCCACGTGCAGGTCGACGAAGGCGCTGCGCGTGAGGGTGCAGCTCGATGACTGCGGCGAGCACGATGGGCGCGATGGGTGCGATGGGTACGAGCGCCGGCCACCTGCTCGAGGTCCGGGACCTCAGCATGCGCTTCGGCGGCCTGCTCGCCGTCGACGGCGTGGCGCTCGCGGTCAAGGCGCGCGAGATCTTCGCGATCATCGGGCCCAACGGCGCCGGCAAGACGACGGTGTTCAACTGCGTCAGCGGCTTCTACCGGCCGACGACCGGCAGCATCCGGCTCGACGGCCAGTCGCTCGTCGGCCTGGGCAGCCACCGCGTCGCACGCCGCGGCGTCGTGCGCACCTTCCAGAACGTGCGTCTCTTCAAGAGCATGACCGTGCTCGAGAACCTGCTCGCGGCGCAGCACGCGCAGCTCAGCCGCTCGGTGCTCGGCGGGCTCTTCAACACCGCCGGCTACCGCCGCCTCGAGCGCGAAGCGATCGCGCGTGCGCTCACCTGGCTGGACTTCATGGGCCTGCGCGAGTTCGTCAACCGCGAGGCCGGCAACCTCGCCTACGGCCACCAGCGCCGGCTGGAGATCGCGCGCTGCATGATCACCGAGCCGCGGCTGCTGCTGCTGGACGAGCCGGCCGCCGGCCTCAACCCGCAGGAGAAGAAGGACCTGCAGCAGCTCATCGGCCGGCTGCGCGACGAGTTCGGCGTCACCGTGCTGCTGATCGAGCACGACATGGGGCTGGTGATGGGCGTCTCCGAGCGCATCCTCGTGCTCGAGCACGGCCGGCCGATCGCCGAAGGCACGCCCGACGAGGTGCGCCGCAACGAGCAGGTCATCAAGGCCTACCTGGGGGAGGCATGACGGCCGCCGCGCACATGCTGCAGCTCGAGCAGGTGTCGACGCACTACGGCGCGATCTGCGCCGTCAACGGCGTCAGCCTGCACGTCGACGAAGGCGAGATCGTCACGCTGATCGGCAGCAACGGCGCGGGCAAGACCTCGCTGCTGATGACCGTCTGCGGCAACCCGCGCGCCAGCGGCGGCACGATCCGCTTCAACGGCGAGGACATCACGCGCCAGCCCACGCACCTGATCATGCAGAAGGGCATCGCCGTCTCGCCCGAGGGCCGGCGCGTGTTCCCGGCGCTGACGGTGACCGAGAACCTGAAGATGGGCGGCTTCTTCCTCGACCGCGCGCAGGTCGACGCCGGCATCGAGCATGTCTACGGACTCTTCCCGCGCCTGCGCGAGCGCGCCGCGCAGCGCGCGGGCACGCTCTCCGGCGGCGAGCAGCAGATGCTGGCGATCGGCCGTGCGCTGATGAGCAAGCCGCGCCTGCTGCTGCTGGACGAACCCACACTGGGCCTTGCGCCGATCATCATCGGCCAGATCTTCGAGATCATCCAGGCGATCCGCGCCGGCGGCGTCACCGTCTTCCTCGTCGAGCAGAACGCCAACCGCGCGCTGCAGGTCGCCGACCGCGGCTACGTGCTCGAGACCGGCAGCGTCGTGCTGCAGGACAGCGGCGCGAACCTGCTGAAGAACGACGAGGTGCGCAAAGCCTACCTCGGCGCCTGACCGGCAGCGGATTCGGCAGCGGCTAACATGGCCGCATGAACGAGACAGCGACGCTGCCGCCCGCGGCCCGCGAGGTGCTGCACTTCTGGTTCGGCGACGAGGACGTCGCGCGGCCGGAGTGGTTCCGCAAGGATCCCGCCTTCGACGACGCGATCCGGCAGCGCTTCGGCGCCCTGGTCGAGCAGGCGTTGGCCGGCGGGCTTGCCGAGTGGGCGGCCACGCCCGAGGGAGCGCTCGCGCGCATCCTGCTGCTCGACCAGTTCACGCGCAACATCTTCCGCGACACGCCGCGCGCCTTCCAGGGAGACCCCCTCGCGCTGGCCGCCGCGCACGCCCTGGTCGAAAGCGGTGCCGAGCGCACGCTCACGCCGCGCCAACGGACCTTCGTCTACCTGCCCCTCGAGCACGCCGAGAGCCGCGAGATGCAGGCCGAGGCGATGCGGCTCTTCGGCGCGCTTGCAGAGGAGCACCCGCAGACCGCGGACTCGCTGGAATGGGCGGCCAAGCACCAGGTGATCATCGAGCGCTTCGGCCGCTTCCCGCACCGCAACCTGCAGCTCGGGCGCGTCAGCACCGACGAGGAGCGCGCCTTCCTGCTCGGGCCCGATTTGAGTTTCTAGTCCCGCCGAGGAAGGGGGCCGACCGCCCGGCGGGTTACGCGCTCAACCGGTCAGCCGCATCGCCAGGCGCTGCCACAGCGGCCGGCGCCGCCAGGCCTTGCAGGCGCGGTCGGCGAACTCGCGCCCGCGCTCGGTGAGCCGGTAGTAGCGCGCGTTGGCGAAACCGTGCGGGTTGTCGAACTCGCGGATCAGGTCGTAGCGCGCCAGCGTCGGGTACGAGTGGTAGACCGGGCTGCCGTCGAGCACGCAGCCGCCGGCGGCCTCGCTCACGCGCACCAGCACGTGGCCCTTGCGCAGCAGGTGCAGCGCGTCGACGAATTCGCCGCGGTGGGCGATGATGGTGCGCGGTCTCATCGGCGGGGCGGGGTTCGAGTCGTCAATGGCTGAGCCATCGGCAGATCCTGAGCTCGATTGAGACCCGTCAAGGGCCGAACAAGTGCCCGAAGGCGCGGCTATCCCGTATCCTGGGCCGTGTCGTGAATCACGTCTCGCTGCTTCTTTTTTGATGTCCTCAGTGTCTCGAACCGGAACCGAACCCATGCCCGCACCCGTCACGCTCAAGCAAGCGGCGCTAGGCGCCGAGCCGACCGCCGCCGTCACGCTGCAATGGCGCCTGCGGGGCGACGCCCTGGCGCTGTGGCGCGCCTTGCAGGCCCTGCACCAGCCGGGTGCGGTGATCGGCATCGGCGCATCGCTCGTCACCGCGGTCGGCGCGCAAGTGCCGGGGCTGCGCGCCTTCGAGCGTCTGCAGCGCGGGCGCTACACGATGCCGGCCACGCCGCTGGACGTGTTCGCGCTCGTGCCGGCGCACGACCCTGGCCAGGCCTTCGACAACGCCGATGCGCTCGTGCAGGCGCTGGACCCGCACGCGGAGCTCGTCGAGTCCTTGCCGCTCTTTCGCTACCGCCGCGGACACGATCTCACCGGCTACCTCGACGGCATCGAGAACCCGCAGGGCGACGAGGCCTGGGCGACGGCGCTGGCCGCCGACGGCAGCAGCTTCGTCTTCGTGCAGCGCTGGCTGCACCTGCGCGACCGCTTCGCGGCGCAGCCGCCGCAGGCACGCGACGACATCTTCGGCCGCCGCGCCAGCGACGACGAGGAGATCCCCGAGGCGCCCGAGAGCGCGCACGTCAAGCGCACCGCGCAGGAGGACTTCGATCCGCCGGCCTTCCTGCTGCGCCGCTCGATGCCCTGGGGCGACGCGCGCCGTCACGGCCTGCAGTTCATTGCCTACGCGGCCACGCTGGACCCGATCCAGCGCCAGCTCGAGCGCATGATGGGCTTGGACGACGGCCTGCAGGACGCGCTGCTCGCGCACAGCCAGGCCGAGACCGGCGCCTACTACTGGTGCCCGCCCTGGGACGGGCAGCGGCTGGTGCTGCCCGCGGTCTCGGCTTCGGTCGTGCCGGCGGCGCCGCTGCCCCCGCCTGCGCCCTGCACGGTGCGCGTCTGCACCGACGGGCCGCTCGAGTTCAGCGGCGCGCTGATGATCGCCGGCACCCCGGCGACGAGCGCACGCCTGTGCCGCTGCGGCCAGTCGGGCACCAAGCCCTTCTGCGACGACAGTCACGAACGCAGCGGTTTCCGTGCGGCGGGGGAGGTGCCGCCGATCGACGAGCCGCAGGCCGAGGTCCCGCCCGGGCGCACCCGCGTGCAACCGATCGCCGACGGCCCGCTCGCGGTCTGGGGGCCGGTGCGCATCGTCAGCGACAGCGGCCGGGTCATCACGAACTGCGTCGGCCCGACGCTGTGCCGTTGCGGGCACTCGGCGAACAAGCCCTTCTGCGACGGCTCGCACGCGACAGCGGGCTTTCGCGCGCCGGCCTGAGCACCGGGCCTTGCCGGCCATGTCGACGGTGAGCCACCTCGGGCTCTCGCTGGCGCAGGTCCTCGTCGAGGCGGCGGCGATCGTCGCCTTCGCGCTCTCGGGGCTGATCGAGGCGGCGCGCAAGCGGCTCGATGCCGTGGGCGTCGTCGTCGTCGCCGGGCTCACCGCCTTTGGCGGCGGCACGCTGCGCGACGTGCTGCTGGACCGGCGCCCCTTCTTCTGGGTGCAGCACGCCAACTGGCTCTGGGCGCTGCTGGCGCTGTGCGTGGCCGCGATGCTCTTCATGCGCGCGCGCCACCTGCAGATCACCGCGCGCGCGATGCAGTGGCCCGATGCGCTCGGGATGGGGCTCTTCGCGGCCACCGGCACCCAGCTCGCGGTGCAGATGCAGATGCCCGCGATCGTCGCGGTGCTGATGGGCGTCGTCACCGCGGTCTGCGGCGGCGTGCTGCGGGACATGGTCTGCAACGAGATCCCGAGCGCGTTCCGCGATCACCGTCCCTATGCGCTCTGCGCCTTCGTCGGCGGCTGGGTGCTGGTGATCGTGACCCTGCTCGGCGGCTCCGACGAGACGGCGCTCGTGCTCGCCGCCGGGGTTGCGGCCGCGCTGCGTGTTGCCGTGCTGCTCGGCGACTACAGCCTGCCCGCGTGGACCGCCGGCGAGGGCGACGAGAGGCTGGAGTGACCGTGGCGGGCGGAGCGTCGAGCCTCGGCAGCCGCGAGGGCGGTGGCTACCCGCACCTGCTCGCCGACATCGGCGGCACGAATGCGCGGCTGGCCTGGGTCGAAGGGCCGGAAAGCCCGATCGCCCATGTGCAGACGCTGCCGGTGGCGGCGCACGCGACCCCGGCGGACGCCGTTCGCGCGTACCTGCAGACACTGGGCGCGGCGATGGCCGAGCGCTGGCGGCCGCCACGGCGGGCAGCCTTCGCGGTCGCGACGCCGGTTACCGGCGACGCGGTGCGTTTCACGAACAGCCCCTGGTCCTTCTCGATCGAGGCACTGCGGCGTGAGCTCGGCCTCGAACGGCTCGTTGTCGTCAACGATTTCGAGGCGCTCGCGCTGGCGTTGCCGGGGCTCGCGCCGACGCAATGGCGCACGCTGGGCGGCCCGGCGCCGCGGCCGCTGGCTTCGGCGCCGCGCGGGACGGTGCTCGCCGTGCTCGGTCCGGGCACCGGCCTGGGTGTGGCCTCGGTGCTGCGCACTGCCAGCGGCTGGCAGGCGCTGCCCGGCGAAGGCGGCCATGCGACGCTGGCCGCGGCCGACGATCTGCAGGCCGAGGTCATCGCGCAGGTCCGGCGTGAGCACGCGCACGTCTCGGCCGAGCGGCTGCTCTCGGGCACCGGGCTGCCGCTGCTGCACCGGGCGCTGGCCGCGGTGCTGGGGCGGCCGGAACCGGCGCAGGCAAGCGCCGCGGCGATCGTGCAGGCGGCGCAGCAGGACGACGACGAGCTCGCGGGCCGCGCGCTGGACCTCTTCGCGGCCTTCCTCGGCGGCTTTGCCGGCGACCTCGCGCTGACCCTGGGCGCGCGCGGCGGCGTCTTCGTCGGCGGCGGCGTCGTGCCGCGCTTCGCCGACCGGGTGATCGTCGCCGGCTTTCGCGCCCGGTTCGAGGCCAAGGGGCGCTTCGCCGGCTACCTGTCGGCGGTGCCGACGATGCTGATCACGGACACGCTCGCCGCACTCGGCGGGGCGCGGCTGGCGCTCGCGCAAGACCCCTGAGCCGGTGCGGCTGGCGCTGCTGTCCGCACGCGGCACCCTTAGCCTTGGGCGCAGCAATCGCCACAGTGACCCTGTTCGCGTGCGGCGGGCCGCTTTGCCGCGACAACCCCTGGAGCAGACCGCATGACGCTGGACTACCGATGGCTGCACGACACCGTGCGCAAGCGCTTCGAATCGGACGCGGCGATGGAGGCCTTCCTGCCCCATCCGCTGTCCGCGGCCGAGCTGCGGGCCAAGGGCGACGACCGTTACCTCTCGGCGATGACGCAGCGCGTCTTCCAGGCCGGCATGCAGCACAGCATGGTCGACGCCAAGTGGCCGGCGTTCGAGGAAGCCCTGCAGGGCTTCGAGCCGAAGGCGATGGCCGCGCTCTCGCCGGAGCGGATCGACGCGCTGATGAAGGATGCACGCCTCATTCGCCACCGCGCCAAGCTGGAGACGATCCCGAAGAACGCGGCCTTCGTGCTGGAGAAGGCTCGCGAGCACGGCAGCTTCGGTGCCTTCATCGCCGGCTGGCCGGCCAGCAACATCATCGGCCTGTGGGACGTGCTCGCCAGGCAGGGCGCCCGCCTGGGTGGGCGCTCATCGGCCGGTTTCCTGCGCCTGGTGGGCAAGGACACCTTCCTGCCCACCAGCCACGTCGTCGAGCGCCTCGAACGGGCCAGCGTCATCCAAGGCAACCCACACACACAGCGCAACTTGCAGGCTGCACAGGCCGCGTTCAATGCCCTGCACGAGGCCTCGGGCCGACCGCTGTCACAACTCTCGGCGATGCTCGCACTCAGCATTCATCCGATGTTCTGAATGCGGAAGCACACCCCAGTGTATGGCGATCGATATGGGTGAAAATATGGCTGATGCGGTACGTTCGCGTTAGCATCTATTCACGATGGCGAAAGCTCGCTTCGAGTGGGACACAACGAAGGACGTCGAGAATCAGCGCAAGCACGGGGTGGCGTTCGTCCGCGCCCAGTACGCTTTCGCCGACCGACGGCGGGTGATCGCCAGGGATCTGGCGCACAGCGGCAGCGAGGAGCGCTTCTACTGCTTCGGTGATGTGGATGGCGGGGTTCTGACCGTGCGCTTCACGTATCGCGGCGAGGTCATCCGCATCATCGGTGCAGGCTACTGGCGCAAGGGGAAGCAGATCTATGAGCGCGAAAATCAAATACAGCGATGAGCCCTTGGGGCCGGTCGAGATCATCGCCGACTTCCTCCCCTCGCCCGAAGAACTGGCCTGGCGCGAGGAAGGCGTCAAGGTGACGCTTGCGCTCAGCCGTAAGAGCGTCGAATTCTTCAAGGCCGAGGCCGCGAAGCACCAGACGCAGTACCAGCGCATGATCCGGCGGCTGCTCGACGCCTATGTCGAGCAACAGGCGGGGCGAGCGGCGTCAACCGGTACCCGACGTAGCGGGCGCAAGATCGGCAGCTGAACCGCCTGGCCCTGTTCCTAGCCGCCGCGCGACGAGCTCTCGTCAACGAACTCGTGCACGCCCTGGCGCCCTTCGGCGCGCGCCTGGGCTTCCTGCTGGCGCAGCTCGACGCGGCGGATCTTGCCGGAGATGGTCTTGGGCAGTTCGGCGAATTCCAGCCGGCGCACGCGCTGGTAGGGCGCCAGCCGGCCGCGCAGGAAGGTGAAGATGCTCTGCGCGGTGGCCTCGCTGGGTTCGTGGCCGGCGCGCAGCGTGACGAAGGCCTTGGGCACGGCCAGGCGCACCGGGTCGGGGCTGGGGACGATCGCCGCCTCCGCCACCGCCGGGTGCTCGATCAGCACGCTCTCGAGCTCGAAGGGGCTGATGCGGTAGTCGCTCGCCTTGAAGACGTCGTCGGCGCGGCCGACGTAGGTGATGTAGCCGTCCTTGTCGCGCATCGCGACGTCGCCGGTGCGGTACCAGCCCTGGCGCATCACGTCGGCGGTCTTCTCGGCGTCGCCCCAGTAGCCGGGCATGAGCCCCGTGGGCCGCGGGTCCAGCGCGATCGCGATCTCGCCCTCGTCGACCTCGCGGCCTTCGTCGTCCAGCAGCGCGATGCGAAAGCCCGGCAGCGGCTTGCCCATCGAGCCGGGGACGACCGGCTGCCCCGGCGCGTTGCCGATCTGCGCGGTCGTCTCGGTCTGGCCGTAGCCGTCGCGGACGGTCAGGCCCCAGGCGCGGCGCACCTGCTCGATGACCTCGGGGTTCAGCGGCTCGCCGGCGCCGATCAGCTCGCGCAGCTTCAGTTGCCCGCGCACGGCGGCGAGATCCTGCTGGATCAGCATGCGCCAGACGGTGGGCGGTGCGCACAGCGAGCTCACCGGGTGCGTGGCCAGCACCTGCAGCAGCGCCGCGGCGTCGAAGCGCGCCTGGTTGAAGATGAAGACGCAAGCCTGCGCATTCCACGGCGCGAAGAAGCAGCTCCAGGCGTGCTTGGCCCAGCCGGGCGACGAGATGTTGAGGTGCACGTCGCCGGGCTTGAGGCCGATCCAGTACATCGTCGACAGGTGCCCGACCGGGTAGCTCTCGTGCGTGTGCATCACGAGCTTGGGCCGCGCCGTGGTGCCCGAGGTGAAGTAGAGCAGCAGCGGGTCGCTGGCCTGCGTCGTCCCGTCGGGCGTGAAATCGTCGGATGCGGCCAGCGCCGCGTCGAAGGCCTGCCAGCCGGCCGGTGCCTTGCTCTGCGCGACGCCGGTGGCGATGCGCGTGTAGTCGCCGGGCAGCTCGGCGAAGCGCTCGGAGAGGCTCGCGTCGACGACGACGTGGCGTACGCCGCCGCGCTCGAAGCGGTCCTGCAGGTCGATCCTGGAGAGCAGCGTGGTTGCCGGCACGACGACGGCGCCGAGCTTCATGCAGGCCAGGAGCGTGAGCCACAGCGCCGGCTCGTTGCCCATCATCAGCAGCACCGCATCGCCGCGCCTGACCCCGAGCGAGCGGAAGTGGTTGGCCACCGCGTTGGACTGGCGGCGCAGCTGGTCGAAGCTGTAGCGCCGCTCGCTGCCGTCCTCGTCGACGATCCACAGGCCCGGCGCGTCGTTGCCGCGCGCCATCGCGTCGAAGTGATCCAGCGCCCAGTTGAACGCGCCAAGCTGCGGCCAGCGGAAACCCGCCGACGCCGCGGGCTGATCCTCGCGCTGCTGGATCAGGAAGTCACGGGCGGCGAGGAAGGCGGTGGCGGATGCGTTCATGGGGACCTCGTGACTTCGCTTCGGGTTTCAGGCTTGTCGTGGCGCCCAGCCGAGCACGGCACGCACTTCGAGGAACTCGCCGAAGGCGAGCTCGCCCCACTCGCGGCCGTTGCCGCTCTGCTTGAAGCCGCCAAACGGCGCCATCAGGTCCGGCGGCGCGCCGTTGAGCGTGACCTGCCCGGCGCGAAGCTGCGAGGCCACGCGCCGCACTTCGTCCATGTCGCTGCCCGAGACGTAGGCCGAGAGGCCGTAGGGCGTGTCGTTGGCGATCGCGATCGCCTCGTCCACCGTGTCGTAGCCGAGGATGACCAGCACCGGGCCGAAGATCTCCTCGCGCGCGATCGTCATGTCGTTCTTCACGCCGCCAAAGATCGTCGGCTTGACGTACCAGCCCTTCTCCAGGCCCTCGGGTCGCCCCGGGCCTCCGGCCACGAGCTTCGCGCCCTCGGCGATGCCGCGGTTGATCAGCGTCTGGATCTTGTCCCACTGCGCGGCCGAGACCACCGGGCCGATCACCGCGCCGCTGTCGGGCGCGCCCACCGTCGTCGCCTCGGCGGCGGCCTTGGCGATCGCCAGCGCCTCGTCCATGCGCGCGTTGGGAACCAGCATGCGCGTCGGGGCGTTGCAGCTCTGGCCGCTGTTGGTCATCACCGCGCGCACGCCGCCGGTGACGGCGCGCTGGAAGTCGGCGTCGGGCAGGATGA
>Ga0116142_10001500_pt1 | contig 27879 bp, 25 predicted proteins | sample AD_UKC033_MetaG_FD_89785 | JGI IMG/M metagenome (GOLD analysis project Ga0116142, IMG submission 89785) | Active sludge microbial communities of municipal wastewater-treating anaerobic digesters from USA - AD_UKC033_MetaG | ecosystem: Engineered > Bioreactor > Anaerobic > Digestate | place: USA... | reverse complement strand
GTCTTCGTGATTCGTGCAGGCGACGGACAGTGCGCCGCAGGTGATCGCGAGGAGGGCGAGGAGGGCTGTGCGCCTGGTTGCGCCATGTAAGCGGTTCATGCCAGTGATTGTAGTCCACGATTGCCTTGGCCGCCCGCCGTCCGCCAGCGGGCCTGCGCCGCGCCGGTGAATGGAGTGGTTCAAGGCATTGGCAGCTCGCCTATGACAGCCATTGCGGTCGCAAAAACAGGATCGCGCCGAGCGCCAGCATCAAGACGCCGCTCAGGAGCTTCAGCCAGCGGCCGGTGCGCTGCGTCAGTCTGCGATTGCCGAGGGCGAGCACCGCCAGGGTCACCATGAGCGCGTCATCCGCGATGTACCCGGCGATGTACAGCCCGAGATAGGCGTAGTAGCCGCCCGTCGAGAGATCGCGCTCGGCAAGAACCGCGGTGAAGATCGCCGGCAGCCCGGCGGTGCACAGCAGTTCGACGAAATTGACCAACACGGCGAGCATCGCGACGCCGATGAGGGATGCAGTGAGCGTCTCGACCTGCAGCACCGACCGGGCGCGCGCGTACAGGCCCGGCTTCGCCGCTTCGGGTATGGAGAGCGACACGCCCCTGCCCGGCGCGACGAAGTCCTTGACGTTGACGACGCCGATCAGCAGCGCAATGCCGGCGAGTGTCCATCGCACGGCGTTCGACATGCCGATTGCCAGGAACAGGTTGAGCCACGCGGCCATGAAGGCGTAGTAGACCGCGCCGCTCACGAGCACGAAGGTTCCGGCGATGATGGCCATGCGCCTGCGATCCCGCAGGCGGACCAGCAGCGAAAGCAGGAACAGCAGCACCCACATCGCGCACGGATTGAAGCCGTCGAGCAGTCCGAGTGATAGCGTGAAAAGCGGCAGGCCGAGCTTCGCAGCGCTGAGTCCGCCGAGGATCGTGGGCACTTCGTCGCGCGGCGGCAATTCCAGCGGCCCCACCAGCGCACGGACTGCAGCACCCGTGATTTCCGGATTGTCGAAGCCCACGAGCATGCGCCCTTCGTACACGAAGGTGGGCACGGCGGGCGGCCACGCACCGGCCCGCCGGAAGTGCTCGACCAGTTCGTCCCTCGTGCGCGGATCCTCGACGGGTCGCAACACGATGCGCAGGTCGGGGCGCTCTGCCGCGAAATCCACGAGGAAAGACTTCGCGGCATCGCAGTGCGGACAGCCATCGCGCACGAACACTTCAAGTGCACCGGGTGCTGCCTGTTGCGCCACCCCTTCCGCCGAAGCGAGGAGCAGGAAACCCAGGCCGAGCGACAGCAGCAGGCGCTGCAATACGGGGCGCGCACTCATTGCAGGTGCATCATGCAACACCCCGGTGTTGTGTGCGCGGGTTGCAGGTCGATGACCTGATCACGCGCATCGACGGCGCGCCGCGTGGTGCCCGCGCAGCGCGCCAGCCTGGTCCTGGCGGACCGGATCGCGCCGTACTGGAAGCCTGGCGGGAACTGACAGCCTGCCGAGCGATCGTTCACGGTACGAGCCCCGGGAGTCGCGCCGCGTGCGAGGCGGCGATCCATTCCTCGTTGGTGGGTTCGATACCCACCGTCACCGCGCTGTCGCGGTCCGAGATGACGGCGGCGTGGCGCGCGTTGGCTGCGGCGTCCAGGCGCACGCCGAGATAGCCCAGTTGCTCGCAGACCCGTGCGCGCAGTACGGCGTTGTGTTCGCCGATGCCGGCGGTGAACACCAGCAGGTCGAGGCCGCCGAGCAGCGCGGTCAGCGCGCCGATTTCACGCACGAGACGGCGCACGTAGAGCGCCAGCGCGATGCGCACGCGCTCGTTGTCCGCCTCGAGCGGCAGCAGTTCACGCGGATCGGCCGACACGCCGGAGACGCCGAGCAGGCCGGAGTCGTAGTAGAGCATGCTCGCCACTTCGTCGAGCGTGAGTTTCTCGATCTGCATCAGGTAAATCACCGCGCCCGGATCGAGCGTGCCGCAGCGCGTGCCCATCATCAGGCCATCGAGCGCCGAGAAGCCCATGCTGGTGGCGACGCTCGCGAGATTGCTCATCGCGCAGAGGCTGGCGCCGCTGCCGAGGTGTGCGACCAGCGTGCGGCCCCGCGCGGCATCGCCGTAGCGCTCGGCGAGCGCGTGAGTCATGTACTCGTACGACAGGCCATGGAAGCCGTAGCGGCGCACGCCGCGCTCCCAGGCCGACCACGGCAACGCGAACATCTGCTCGACCGGCTCCTGCGTACGATGGAAGGCGGTGTCGAAGCAGGCCACCTGCGGCAGCCCGGGCGCGAGACTGAACAATGACTCGATCGCCTCCAGCGCAAACGGCTGGTGCAGTGGAGCGAGCGGCACATAGCTCTTCAGATCGGCCAATACCGCGGCGTCGAGCCGTACCGGCTCGAAGTACCTGCTGCCGCCATGCACGACCCGGTGCGCCACGGCCGCAATGCGCCCCTCACTGGCGATGTGCGCGCGGACGCGCTCGCGGATATGTGCCAGTGCGGCGTCGTACGGTCGCGCCGCATCCAGTGCGACCGATACGGGCGCAAGGCCGGTTTCCCTGCAGGTCGCATGTGTTCCAGTGATGCCCTCGATCTTGCCGCTCCATAGTGGCTGGCGCGCGAGCGGACGGCGGCCCGCGTCGAAGAGCGCGAACTTGATGCTCGATGAGCCGCAGTTCAGCACGAGTATCAGTGGGGTCATGGTGCGCGGTGCTCAGGGCGGTGCGACGCGAAAGCGGTGCGCCAGCATCAGCGCGATGGCGCAGGAGGCGAGGCGGCTACGGCGCGAATCGGCGCGGCTCGTGAGCACGATCGGCACGCGCGCGCCCATCACGATACCGGCGCTGTCGGCATGGCCCATGTACTCGAGCTGCTTCACGAGCATATTGCCGCTCTCGAGATCGGGCACCACGAGTATGTCGGCCACGCCGGCCACGGCCGAGCGTATGCCCTTCACGCGCGCCGCGTCGGGTGAGACGGCGTTGTCGAAGGCGAGCGGCCCGTCGAGCAGTCCGCCCGTGATCTGGCCGCGGTCGGCCATCTTGCAGAGCGCCGCAGCGTCCAGTGTCGATGGCATGCGGGGATTGACGGTCTCTACCGCGGCCAGAATCGCCACCTTCGGCAGCGCGACGCCGATCACGTGCGCGAGGTCGATCGCGTTGCGCACGATGTCGGCTTTCGCCTCCAGGTCAGGCGCGATGTTGACGGCCGCATCGGTGATGATGAAGGGGCGCGGGTAGGCTGCCGTCTCCATCACGAAGCAGTGTGTGATGCGCCGCCCGGTGCGCAGCCCTGCCTCGGGCGCGACGATGGCGCCGAGCAGTTCGTCGGTGTGCAGGCTGCCCTTCATCAGCGCCTCGACCTCGCCCCGGCAGGCCATCTGCGCCGCCCGCGCGGCCGCCGCGTGGCTGTGCGGCACGTCGACGATCTCGCAACCGGCGAGGTCGATGCCCGCGTCGGTCGCCACCCGGCGCAGCTTCGCCTCGGGCGCAACCAGCACCGGGATGATCATGCCGGCCGCACGCGCGTCCATGGCGCCGCCGAGGCTGAGCGCATCGCACGGATGCACCACCGCCATGCGCACGGGCTCCATGTCGCGCACGTGCGCGATCAGCCGTTCGACGCCGCGCAGACCTGACGTATTCGCGCCGGCATCGGCGGGATCTCCTGCAGTCATGGCTCCTGGTCCCTCGATCGCCCCGGGCGGCTCACGCTACGTGATTGTCGTGGTCGGCGACAAGCCGATCGCCGAAGGCGCCGTACGCCCCGGAGCGGCTGGATTTGATCGCGCCGCGCGCGGATCATGGCGCGATGTTCCGCGAGCATCGCGACCCCGGCCAGTTCGCCCAGCATCGCGCCGTCTGGCGCCGTGCCGCCGTGCTCGTGGGCCTCTGCGTGGGCCTCGCGGTGTTCGAGTCAGCCGAAAATCTGCATGAGGCGCTGCTCGAAGTCCTAGCGGTCGCCCAAACGGTCGTCGATCGGCATCCGATCGCGGGCACATTGCTCTTCGTCGCATTCGCGGCAGTCTCGGCCATGTTCACCTTCGTGTCGATTGCGGTTCTGGTGCCTGCTGCGGTGTATGTGTGGGGTGAGCCCGGCAGCATGGCGCTGCTGTGGCTCGGATGGATCCTGGGCGGTGCCGCCACCTACGGCATCGGCACCTGGTTCGGTCGGCCGGTGGTGCGCTGGGTTACGTCGAATCCTGCGCTCCTGCGATTCGAGCACCGCGTGCAGCAGAATGCACCCTTCTGGCTCATCCTCCTGCTGCAACTCGCGCTGCCTTCGGAAGTCCCGGGCTATGTGCTGGGTCTCGCGCGCTATCCCTTCCTGCGCTATCTGCTGGCGCTCGCTATCGCTGAATTGCCGTACACGGTGGCCACCGTGTACCTCGGCACGAGTTTCCTCGAGCGCCGCCGGGGCGTCATCCTCGGCGCGGGACTGGCAATCGCGCTTCTCAGCGTCGTCGCGTTCTACCTTCTGCGGCGGGTGCTGAAATCGGCCGGCGAGAACGCCGGCAATCCCTCCGTCTGAGTTGAATGGCGGGCCCGCTCGTCTCACAGGGCCTGCGACAGGGTTGGCCTCGACTTCCCGGGCGCGTCCTGCTCAAATCCGGGCATGTCCATTGCCCCTCTGGTCCAGCGTCTGCTGCGCATCGCGATCTTCCTGATGGTGCTTGCGGCGGTGGGTTATGTGCTGTGGCAACGCTTCGGCGCCAGCGATGCCGACGCCGGGATCGCGAGCGGCAACGGGCGCATCGAGGCCGTGGAAATCGACGTCGCGACGAAGAGTGCGGGACGGCTGCTGGAACTGCTGGCGAAGGAGGGGGAGTTCGTCACCACCGGCCAGGTGCTGGCGCGGATGGACACCGAGTCGCTGCGGGCACAGCTGCAGCAGGCCGAGGCCCAGGCCCGGCAGGCCGAGGCGACCCTCGAGACGGCGCGCAGCCAGGTGGCCCAACGCGATAGCGAGCGGGCGGCGGCGCAGGCGCTCGTGAAACAACGGCAGGCGGAGCTCGACGCCGAGCAGACCCGCGCGCAGCGAATCACCGCGCTCGCACAGCGCGGCGACGTCTCGCGGCAGAGCGCGGACGATGCGCGCACGGCGGTCGAAACGCGCAGCGGCGCGCTCGCCACCGCGCGCGCCCAGCTCGCGGCGGCCGAGGCCGCGATCGTCAGCGCCCGCAGCCAGGTCGCGGCGGCCGCTTCGGCCATCGAGGCGGCCCGCGCGACCGTCGCGCGAGTGCAGACCGAGATCGACGACAGCGAACTCAAGGCGCCGCGCGACGGGCGTGTGCAGGTGGTCGTCGCACGTCCCGGGGAAGTGCTCGGGGCCGGCGGCCGCGTGCTGAACCTCGTCGATCTCACCGATGTCTACATGACTTTCTACCTGCCGACCGGCGTGGCGGGCCGGATCGCACTGGGCGCCGAGGCACGCGTCGTGCTGGACGCCGCTCCCGAATACGTGGTGCCGGCGCGGATCTCCTATGTGGCCGATGTTGCCCAGTTCACGCCGAAGACGGTCGAAACGGCGGCTGAGCGCGAGAAGCTGATGTTCCGCGTGCGCGCACAGATCCCGCAGGATCTGCTGCGCCGATACATTCACGAGGTGAAGACGGGCTTGCCGGGCGTGGCGTATGTCCGCACCGATCCTTCCCTGTCCTGGCCCGAACACCTGCAGGTGAAACTGCCGCAATGATTCCCGTGGCACGCCTGGCTGGCGTGACGCTCCGTTACAAGGACGTCACGGCGCTCGACGTCCCGCGCCTGGAGTTGCCCGCCGGCGCCGTCGTCGGACTGATCGGGCCGGACGGTGTCGGCAAGTCGAGCCTGCTATCGCTCGTGGCCGGCGCCCGCGCGCTGCAGGACGGTGAGCTCGAGGTGCTCGGCGGGAACATGCGCGATCGGCAATTCCGCCGCGATCTTCACCCCCGCATCGCCTATCTGCCACAGGGCCTGGGCCGCAACCTGTATCCGACGCTCTCGGTCCACGAGAACGTGGATTTCTTCGGCGGGCTCTTCGGCCTGCCAACAACCGAGCGCCGCCGCCGCATCGGCGCGCTGCTCGAGGCCACGGAACTCGCCGAATTCGCGAACCGTCCCGCCGCCAAGCTGTCCGGCGGCATGAAGCAGAAGCTCGGCCTGTGCTGCGCGCTGATCCACGACCCGGACCTGTTGATCCTCGACGAGCCCACGACGGGCGTGGACCCGCTCTCGCGTCGTCGCTTCTGGGAACTCGTCGAAGGCATCCGCGCCAGCCGGCCGGGCATGAGCGTGCTCGTGGCCACCGCCTACATGGAGGAGGCGGCGCGCTTCGACTGGCTCTGCGCCATGGATGGCGGGCGCGTGCTCGCTACCGGTTCGCCCGCGGAGCTGCTCGCCCGCAGCGGTCGCAGCAGCCTCGAAGCCGCATTCATCGACCTGCTGCCGGAGGCCCGCCGCGCCGGCCACACGCCGGTGCGCGTCGTGCCGCGGGAGCCGGGTACCGGGGATTCCATCGCCATCGAAGCGCAGGACCTCACGATGCGCTTCGGCGAGTTCACGGCGGTCGACCACGTGAGCTTTCGCATCCGGCGCGGAGAGATCTTCGGCTTCCTCGGATCGAACGGCTGCGGCAAGACTACGACCATGAAGATGCTGACCGGCTTGTTGCCGGCCAGCGAGGGGCGCGCCTGGCTCTTCGGCCAGCCCGTCGATCCGCATGATCTCGCGACGCGCCGGCGCGTCGGCTACATGACCCAGGCCTTCTCGCTCTATGGCGAGCTGACCGTGCGCCAGAATCTCGAGCTGCACGGGCGGCTCTTCAGCCTGCCGGAGGCGCGGGTGCAGGCGCGCATCGAGGCCCTGGCTGGCCGCTTCGGACTGCGCACACTGCTCGACGATCTGCCGGGCAAGTTGCCGCTCGGCCAGCGACAGCGGCTGTCGCTGGCGGTTGCGCTGATCCACGAGCCGGAGCTGCTGATCCTCGACGAACCGACCTCCGGGGTGGGTCCGGTCGCCCGCGACGCGTTCTGGCGCGAGCTGATCGCCCTCGCGCGCGAGGACGGGGTGACGATCTTCATCTCCACCCACTTCATGAGCGAGGCCGAGCGCTGCGATCGCATCTCTTTCATGCATGCCGGCAAGGTACTGATCAGCGATACGCCGACGGCACTGGTCGCGCGCTACGGCGTGCACACGCTCGAGGAGGCCTTCGTCGCCTGCCTGCAGGAGACGATCGGCGAGCCGGCGCAACACACACTGCCGGCGATGGCGGCGCCACACGCTTCGGTTGGCAAGGGCGGCGGCTGGCGGCGGCACTTCGACCCCCGTCGCATGCTCGCCTACCTGGGCCGCGAGGCGCGCGAGCTGCGCCGCGACCGCATCCGGCTGACCCTGGCCGGACTCGGCAGCGCGATCCTGATGTTCGTGCTCGGCTACGGCATCAGCATGGACATCGAGAACCTGAGCTTCGCGGTGCTCGATCGCGACGACACCTCACTGAGTCGTGACTATGCCGACACGCTTGCCGGCTCGCGCTACTTCACACGACAGCCGCCGGCGAGCGACGAGGCGGACATCGATCGCCGGATGCGCGAGGGGCGGCTGAGCCTCGCACTGGAAATCCCGGAGGGCTTCGCGCGCGACGTGGCGCGGGGCGAGCCGGTGCAGATCGCGGCCTGGATCGACGGCGCGATGCCGCAGCGGGCGCAGACGGTCATGGGTTATGTGCAGGGCATGCACCAGCACTGGCTGCTCGCGCATGCGCGCGAGACGCTCGGCGACGCGGCGCTCGCGGCGGATTTCCGCATCGAGACCCGATTCCTCTACAACCCCAGTATCCGCAGCCTCAATGCCATCGTGCCCGCGATGATTCCGCTCCTGCTGCTGTTGATTCCGGCCATCCTCTCGGCGCTTGCGGTGGTGCGCGAGAAGGAGCTCGGCTCCATCGTCAATCTCTACGTCACGCCGGTCACCCGCCTGGAATTCCTGCTGGGCAAGCAGCTGCCGTACATCGCCGTGGCGATGGCGAATTTCCTGCTGATGACGCTGCTGGCCGTCACCGTGTTCGGTGTGCCGCTGAAGGGCAGCTTCGCGACACTCGCGGCGGCGGCGGGGCTCTACGTCGTCTCGGCGACTGCGCTCGGGCTGTTCATTTCCGCCTTCGTGCGCAGTCAGGTGGCGGCGCTGTTCGGCACCTCGATGCTGACCATCCTGCCGGCGGTGCAGTTCTCCGGGCTCCTGAACCCGGTGTCGTCGCTGGAAGGTTTCGCGGCCATGATCGGCCATGCCTGGCCGACGACACATTTCATCACGATCGCCCGCGGCACCTTCGCCAAGGGTCTCGGCTTCCAGGAACTGCAGGCCGCCTTCCTGCCACTGCTGATCGCCATCCCCGTGATCGTCGGGCTGGCCACGCTCGCGCTGCGCAAGCAGGAGCGCTGAGATGCGCGGCGAACGCAACTTTCTGCACCTGACCGCCAAGGAGCTGCGCAGCCTGCTGCGCGATCCGATGCTGCTGGCGCTCATCGTGTATGCGTTCAGCGGCGCCATCTATATCGCGGCGACGGCGATGCCGGAGCCGCTGAACAGCGCGGCCATTGCAGTCATCGACGAGGACGCCACGCCGCTCTCGGCCCGCATGGCCGATGCCTTCTACCCGCCGCGCTTCCTTCCGCCCCGGTTCATCACCACCACCGAGATGGACGCCCGCATGGACGCGGGCCTCGATACCTTCGCACTGCACATCCCCGCGGGTTTCCAGCGCGACCTGCTGGCCGGGCGATCTCCGGGGCTGCAGCTGAATGTCGACGCGACGCGCATGAGCCAGGCCTACATCGGCAGCGCCTACATCCAGAGCATCGTCACCGGCGAGTTGCAGGAATATCTCGAGCGCGAGCGGCGCCTCACGAGCCCGCCGGTCGATCTTGCGCTGCGCGCCCGCTTCAATCCGGAGCTGGAAGATCGCTGGTTCGGATCGGTGATGGAGCTGATCAGCAACATCACCATGCTGTCGATCATCCTCACGGGCGCCGCGCTGATCCGCGAGCGCGAGCACGGCACGATCGAACACCTGCTGGTGATGCCGGTGACCCCGATGCAGATCATGGGCAGCAAGGTGCTGGCCATGGCTCTCGTGGTGCTGCTGGCATCAAGCCTGTCGCTGCTGGTGGTAATCCAGGGCTGGCTGCGGGTGCCGATCGAGGGCTCCATCAGCCTGTTCCTCGCGGGTGCCGCGCTGCTGCTGTTCGCCACCACCTCGATGGGCATTTTCCTCGCAACCATCGCCCGTTCCATGCCGCAGTTCGGCCTGCTGATGCTGCTGGTGCTGATGCCGCTCGAGATCCTCTCCGGCGGCATGACGCCGCCCGAGAGCATGCCTGACCTGGTTCGCTGGATCATGCTCGGCGCGCCCACCACGCACTTCGTGGCGCTGGCGCAGGCCATCCTCTATCGCGGTGCAGGCTTCGCGATCGTCTGGCCGCAGTTCCTGGCCCTGCTCGTGATCGGCGCGCTGCTGTTCACGGCTTCGCTCGCCTGGTTTCGCCGGGCCCTGGCCCGTATGGCCTGAGGAGGCCAGGCCGCACTCGCAGTCGGGATCTACGTCCCCGCGGCCGCACGCACGCGCGCGGCCACCGCGGCATGCACCTCGCGGTCGAGCGGATTGGGTGCGACATCGTCCTCGGGCGCGAGATCCGCGAGCGCCTCGGCCGCTGCGAACAGCATGGCATCGGTGATCGCGCTCGCCCGCGCATCGAGAGCGCCGCGAAAGATCCCCGGGAATCCGAGGACGTTGTTGATGATCTTGCCGTCGGCCGCGAACGCCGCGCCGGCATCCTGCGCGGCGATCGGGTCGATTTCCGGATCGGGATTCGACAGGCTCAGCACGATCTGCCCCGGACGGATCATCGCGGGTTCGACCAGACCCGGCACGCCGCTCGTCAGCACGACGGCGTCGCAGCGCTGCATCACACCCTCGAGCGTGTCGGGGGTGCCGCCGATGGCGCGCAGGCGTTCGAGTGCCTCGGGCTTGATGTCCGTGCCGCGCAACGAGCGGCAGCCGTAGCGCGCAAGCAGCGAGCAGATGCCGAGCCCGGCGGCGCCGAGCCCGACCTGGCCCACCGTGAGCGAGTGCAGCTCGCGTCCGTAGCGCCGGCAGATGCGCAGCAGTGTCGCGAGCACGACGACGGCAGTGCCGTGCTGGTCGTCGTGCATGACGGGAATCGGCAGCCGCGCGCGCAGGCGCGACTCGAGTTCGAAACAGTCGGGCGCGGAAAAATCCTCCAGCAGGATGGCGCCGAACGACGGCTCGAACGCCGCAATGGCCGCGACGAGCGCATCGACGTCGCGTCCCTCGACGGCAAGCGGCATCGCAACGACATCGACGAGACTGGCGAGCAGCGCGGCCTTTCCTTCGATGACCGGCAGCGAGGCGAGCGGGCCGACGGCACCGAGGCCGAGCACAGCCGTGCCGTTGCTGATGACGGCGACGCTCTGGCCCTTGATGGTGTAGTCACGCGCAAGCTCGGGCTGCTCCGCGATGGCGGTCGAGACGACCGCGACACCGGGCGTGTAGACATCGCGCAGGATCTGCTGGGTGGAGATCGCGAGAGTGGGCCGCACGGCGATCTTGCCGCCCCGATGACGCTGGAAGACGCGGTCGGAGCGTCCCACGTAGCGCGCATCGGCGAGGCCGTCGAGCGCTTTGAGTGCGCCCTCGAGCATCGCCGGCGTCACCTCGACCGTGAGCTCCCAGCGTGTCCAGCCGCGCTCGCGCGAAAGCGCATGCAGGTGCTCGAGGTTGATGCCGTGGTGCGCGAGTACCTGCAACGCGGCCGCCAGCGAACCCGGGCGGTGCCGGGTCTCGATGAGGAGGACTTCCTGGATCCTTCGTGCCATTTATAAATGGTAAACGAAAGAAACCCGCGCGGTGCGGGCGGCAGTGCGTCAGGACGGCGCACCGGCCCCGGGCCAGTAGTGGCTGTCCGGCGTTGGGCGCTCGCCGAAAATGGCCTGTCCGACGCGCACGACCGTCGCTCCTTCCTCGATCGCCGCTTCGAAGTCGCCCGACATGCCCATCGAGAGCCCGACGATGCCGGGATGGCGCGCGAGGGCGGCGTCGCGCAACGTGCGCAGCAGGACGAAGCAGGGCCGGACCCGCGCCATGTCGGCGCTGAACAGTGCCAACGTCATCAGCCCGCGTGGTCTCAGGCGCGGGAACTGCGCGAGCGCATCGACGAACGGCAGCAGCGCATCCGGTTGCAGGCCGAACTTGCTCGCCTCGCCGGAGGTGTTGACCTGCACGTAGACATCGAGCGAGCGGTTCTCGCTCGCGAGCCGCTGGTCGAGGATCTCCGCGAGCCGCAGGCTGTCGAGCGCCTGGAACTCGTGCGCGAAGCGGACGAGGTACTTGGCCTTGTTGGTCTGCAGGTGCCCGACGATGCTCCACTCGATCGCGAGATCCGCCAGCGCCTCGTGCTTCGCACTCGCCTCCTGGATCTTGTTCTCGCCGAAATTCCTGATGCCGGCCGCGTGCGCGTAGCGCAGGACGTGGGCCGGCACGGTCTTGGTCACCGGCAGCAGCCGCACGGAGGCGCGATCGCGCCCCGCCCGTGCGCAGGCGCGGGCGATGCGCTGCTCCACCGTCGCCAGATTGGCGCGGAACGTCGCGAACGGATCGGGGCCGAAGCGCGCGATATCCGCAGCGGAGAGCGGTGCGCGGCCGTCATCGGTGGTCATCCGCAGCCCTGCGCCTAGAACGCGCTCTTGACCGTGCCGCCGTCGGCGCGCAGAGCCGCGCCCGTCGTGGCGGATGCCAGCGGGCTGGCGATGAAGGCGACGAAGTGGCCGATTTCGTCGGGGTGCCCGAAGCGCTTGAGGAGCGACGTCGGGCGCCGCTCGGTAAAGAACCGCCGTTCGACTTCTTCCCACAGCCGCCCGTCCGCGGCCTTGCCGCTCTCCGGCCGCGCCCGCGTCGGTCCGGGCAGTACGCTGTTCACGGTGATCCGGGTGCCTGCGGTGGCTTCGGCGAGCCCGCGCGCCACGGCGATCTGCGCGGCCTTGGTCATGCCGTACTGGATGCTGTCGGGCGGGATGTGGTAGGCGCTCTCGCTCGATATGAAAATGATGCGTCCCCAGTTGCGCTGGCGCATGCCGGGCAGGTAAAGGCGCGAGAGCCGCACGCCGCTCATCACATTGAGCTCGATCAGCCGGTACCAGTCCTCGTCCGTGGTCTGCTCGAAGGGTTTCGCACCATAGGCGCCGACATTGTTCACGAGGATTTCGACGTCCGGGAAGGCCGCATGGATCGCGTTCGCGCCCCCGGGCGTCGACATGTCCGCGGCGAATCCGCGCGCAGTGCGGCCGGTTTCCTCGCGCAGCTTTTCGATCGCCGCTTTCACGCCGTCCTCGGTACGCCCGTTGACGATGACGTCGGCGCCTTCAGCCAGCAGCGCCCTGGCGATCGAGTAGCCGATACCGGAGGTACTCCCCGTGACCAGCGCGCGCCGGCCTTCCAGTTGCAGGTCGAGTGCGTGGGCGCTGGCGGACAGCAGGCCGAAGCAAAGCAGCAGCGTGATGGATTTCATGGCGACTCCCGGATGACGCGCGCGTTGGCGCGCATGCGCCAACGATACCCAACTCGCAGTCAGCCGGGTGGGTGTGGTTCGCCCGATGAGCCTGCCGGGGCGCGGCGCCCCGGCAGTGGCGGGCCGGTCTCAGCGCGCGTATTCCACCTGCACCCAGAGCTTGCTCGTGTCGGTTGCGAAGCCCGAGGCATCGTAGTCTGCGAACTTGAGCATGCCGGTGAAGCGGTGGCGCTTGACCTGCACCTGCAGGCCCGTTTCGGAGCCGTAGGCCTGCGACAGGCGTTGCGAGCGAAACCGGTGATGGCTCGCGAGCAGCGCGAGGCTGTCGAACGGGCCGGCCGATTTCGTGACAAAGCCCGCACTCGCGTAGCGGTCGTCGATGCCGTTCACCGGCGTCGCGAGGAACTTGTCGGCCCAGCCCTGGAACTTGTGCAGCGTGGCGAGCGGGGTCGCAAAACCCTTGCTGCCGTCACCGTCGAGAATCTCCCAGCCCAATCCCACGTTGAACTGCCGATACGCGGCGCCGAACTCGGCGAGATAGTAGTCGTTCTCGAAGCGCAGAGGGTTCGCGCCGCGCTCACGCTGATTCGCATAGGAGGCCGCGTAGGTCAGCTTGACGGAGTTCTGCAGGGCGCGTTCGCCATTGAACCGCAGGCCCCAGGTCGCGGATGAATCCTGCGCGGCGGGAACCGTTCCCATGGGATCGAAGGAGAGCAGGTAGCCGAAGCCCGTCAGCACACCGACAGGCAGGCGATATCCCACATTCGCGAGCAGGCTGTCGCCACTGTAACGACCCTGCGGGGAATCCTTGCCGAACACGCGGTTGACCTGGTTCATCCAGGTCACGTCCAGCGTGAGGTTCTTGACGCTCTTGTTCACGACGCGTAATGCATCGTAAGTCTGCTCGTTCTGGCGCCAGCCCACATTGCCGATGAAGCGCTGGTCGTCCAGGTTGATCCGCTGCCGGCCCAGGGTGATCGTCGTCTGCGGCAGCGAGGTGTTGATCAGCTGCAGGCGGTTGATCGCGTAGTTCTCCGGATCGGCAACCACCGGATACTGCACGTTGCGTGCGACGGCCGGATCGGCCCGATAGTCGTTCTGCAGCGGCAGCATGAAATTGCCCTCGACCAGCATCGAGGTGTTCCAGGCCTTGCCGGTCTCGAAGCCCAGCCTCGCGCGCAGCGTCAGGGCGTCAGCGTTCTCGGGAAGCCCGTCCTGGTCGACGTTCTCGTAGCGCAGGCGCACGTCCACCAGTGGCACCGTGGCCTTCAGCGCCGCATCCACGGATTGCTGCTGCTCATCTGCATGCACGTACGATGCGCACGCAGCCAGCGCCGCGAAGCTCAAAAGGTACAGTGCTCTCGACTTCATGTAGGGACCTCCAGAGGCTATCTGCAATCAGACACCCGAACCGCGGAATGCGACCTGATGTATGTCAATCGGAGGCAACGAATAGGCCGGTCGGGGTGCAGGCGACGCGATGGGGTGCGATCGTGTCCGGGCCGACGTGGCGGAATACGTTCCGGCTGGAGCGCATTTCCTGATTTGCTAAGCTCCTGCATCACATCGTTGTAGTACATCTCGTCGTTCCGGCTGGAGCGCATTTCCTGATTTGCTAAGCTCCCGGCTGGATGATCGTACGAATGAGCGCAGTTCCGGCTGGAGCGCATTTCCTGATTTGCTAAGCTCTTCGGCAGTTCCCTTCTCGTGAGCGTAGTCGTTCCGGCTGGAGCGCATTTCCTGATTTGCTAAGCTCTGGCCTTGCTGGCGGCTGACCTGACCAGTAGTTCCGGCTGGAGCGCATTTCCTGATTTGCTAAGCTCACCGGGCAGGATTCATCGCAGCCCACGACCGTTCCGGCTGGAGCGCATTTCCTGATTTGCTAAGCTCCGTCAAGTTCCCGGATGTCGAGGCGAACAAGTTCCGGCTGGAGCGCATTTCCTGATTTGCTAAGCTCTCGCCGCCCGATGCCCCGCCGCTACGGGCCGTTCCGGCTGGAGCGCATTTCCTGATTTGCTAAGCTCTGCGAGTCTCCATAATCGCCACGTACACCAGTTCCGGCTGGAGCGCATTTCCTGATTTGCTAAGCTCTCCGCGAGAAGTACATCCTGCAAATGCAGGTTCCGGCTGGAGCGCATTTCCTGATTTGCTAAGCTCCGATCACGTCGTCGCGAGGATCGCGGGGATGTTCCGGCTGGAGCGCATTTCCTGATTTGCTAAGCTCCGCCCAGTTCCAACCTCTTGTTTTCAATGGCAATAACTGGCTTCCGGGCCGCGGAAAATGCGACCCCGGAAGCCATTCTTGCCCGTTCAAAACAGGGCAAACTGACCGGGGGTCGGGGCTTTTGGAAGGGCCGCACGTTGCTCGAACCGGATGATTGATTGGTACTGCTTGTCCGTGAAGATCAGACAATAAACTTTGCCATTCTTCGGGAGTACTTCCGTGACCCGACGAACTTGCGTGTCCGCCTGCTCGCGCCCCTCGCAGAACCGAAGGTACACGGAATACTGGCATCGCTCGAATCCAAGGTCCAGAAGGTCGTGGCGAAAATCGGTAGCAGCCTTGCGTTCTTCCGGCTTGTCGACCGGAAGGTCGAACATGACCATGAGCCACATGAGTCGGTACCCGCACAGGGGCGGAGCGCGGCGACGTCGATTACGCGAACGTTTCTTGGCCGTCCGCGTCGTCGGCATCGTGGGATTCGTCCCAAATGGCGCTAAGAACACCCTGCTCAGTGTGAGGTAGGGCCAACTTTGTCGCTGTCCCATCCAGAACTCGCACGAGCGAGCTGCAGAGACGCTGCACTACGAGTGTGAGTGGGCTTCGTCCTTCAGGGGTGATCATGCTTCTGGTCGGCAGTAACCCAAGAGCCTCCTTTGCCTGGCTGGTCACGTCCCAAACGCCCCGCTCACTCAGGCGATGGACCCACGCATCCACCGCCGGCCGAAATGGTTCCATCAGGTCGTCGACGAGACGCATAGCGTTGCCGTCGTTCGCGTGGTGCAGTCCGATCCCGGGGTTCAGGCCATGGCCCATGACATGGCGTGCCACAACTGAACGGACAACGGTGTATCCGTAATTCAGTAGACCATTGATGCCCGGGGCGTCGGGATCGCGGCGGAACTGCTTGCCGAAAAGCAGTGTCCAGTGCGCACGCGCTCCCTGACCCTCGGCATTGGAAGTGTCGCCGCTCTTGACCTTGCGGACCATGGCCCGCAGCGGCGCACTTGGGCGGCCGCACAACTCGAGGGCGGCCGCCTGCATAGCCAGTTTCGACTGGACCAGTGCCCTCCAGAGTCGCTTCTTGAGGGGCAGCCTTGCGGCGATCTGGATATCAAGACGTGCCGCCTGGAGATGGTGGCCTTGGGCGGGCCATATCAAGCCGGCCGGCATGTGGTTCTTGCCGCAGAGCACTACCGGACACGCCCGCTGCGCGAGGGCAACCATCAGGTTGTTGGTGTACGTCAGGGCATGGGTATTGCAGATAAGCCCGGCAATGTCATCGAGCGGAATTCTCCCCAGGCACTCGCCGCCCTGACTCACAACCATGAAGCCACGGTCGATGGAGAGGTATCGGCCGTCACCTGCGATTTCGACGATGCGGCCGATCACTGGCTTACTCCGCAAACCCCGGATCGTTCACATATCCCAGGATGTCCACACCGACCATGCGGGCCCTGAGCGGCCTCAAGGCGTTCGGGGACTTGAATATGTACCTGAGGCCGCTGCCTTTCTCACGAGTCCTGGCGTCGACGTTCGCTTCTCGCGGGTCTACCAGAGCGATCATTCCCTCCGAGAATTTGGCGACTCGCAAGATGGATCGCGTACCGTTTTCTTCGACGGCCATCAGATCGTTCTTTCGGATCGTGAACAGCGGCGACCCACTGGAGCTGTGACGGTCTTTCTGATTGGCGGCGTAGTAACTGATGACCTCGCCATTCCATCGCCCATTCCCTGCATTGAAGATCTCGTAGGAGTAGTTGCCGTCTCCTTTCACATAGCGGTACGGTTGTCCCGTTCTGCGGTCGTTAACAGGAATAACAGCAAGCTTCTCCAGGATCCGCACCCGCCGTACTCCTGTTTCAGTCGAGAATTTCTCCAAGGCCCCTTTCAGGTCTTTGGTGCTGGAAGCCTGCTCGAATATGGCTCGAAGTTGTTGTTGCAGTGTGGGATCTGCAATCCCATCAAGTTCAGACGCCTTCAGATCAGTCAGGTGCTTTCGGTGGACTACAGTATGGGCCGATCGCCGGGTGGCGAGCTCCCGCATGCCGTAGTTGGTGTCGTTGTGGAGCGCTGCGTGCTTGCTGTGGTCTGGTTTGTGGGAGGGGATGACACGAGCCAAGCTGGTGCGAAGCTCATCCCGAAATGCTGGCCACGGCAGTTCAAGCCCTTCCAGAAGTCGCAGTTCTCCCGCTCTCTCTGCTCGCTCGGCAGCCGTGGAAATGCGCTGGATCAGGCTGCGGCTGCACAAGCCGATCACGGCGGCGTCCAGCGCATGATGGCGGTGATCGTCGCGATTCTTTCCGCCGTCTCGGGAGAGCAGCTCGTTGAGCCTGAACTTTCCGCGCAGCATGGCTGTCAGCTTTCCGGTAGAGACCCAAACGCTGTCCTTGTGGCAGATGTAGCTGAGGTACTGCCGCGCAACTCGCGACAAGTAAGCCGTGTCGTTCAGGTGACGATCCAGGAAGCTGTTCTCGCCAAGGAATTTCTTCAGGGCATCGTCCTGAAACAGGGCAGCCTTGCGGCCGGGAAGTGTGGCGGCGCGTGCCTGTATTGCGTTCCAGTCGTAGCCGGACGGGGAGTGGCTGAACGCTTCGAAGGGCGTACGGTTGCCTTTCTCCCGGTTGGCTTGGCGGTAACACAGTATCTTGTTGCCGATGCCATCGTGTAGCGAGCGGGAGAAGGGGAGGATGTGATCAATCTCGATCTCATCGCCGAAGAGCGTGGCCTTGCTCAATCCCTTACCTGTATAGACGCATACCCGATTCAGGGCATCGTCCCTGCCAAGCTCTTCCCATAGTTGCAGGCGTTGGCGGTTCTCTCGCGTCGACGGCTGTCCGAGTCGTTCGAGTTCCGCATCGTATCCTTGGTTGCGCTCGCGATTCTCATTCTGGATGGAAATCCATTCGCGACGCTTGTCGGGGCCGAGCCCGAATTCTCGGGTCAGTTCGACGACGATCTGGTTAGGAGGGCCGTAGCGCTTCGATAGCGCATTCATGAGGTGACGAAGCTGGTTAAGTCCGATATGGACTGTGGGGTTCGATATCCTGCCGTATTGCCGTTCAGCCTCGTCCGCCGCCTTGTTGGCGGGAGAAGTATGGTTGCGCAGCAATTGGCCGTAGTAGGGGAGCTGGGAAAATATCTCGCCGGTGTGCAGGGCAGAATGGTGACTGTAGCCAGCTCTCTTGACCGCCACATCGTAGGTAACGACGTCCTTCTGCATTTCCGGAACGATCTTCCCCAGGGCTTTTAGGCTCAGTGCGCCGAAGTCATCCGGGAGATTGCATCGTGAGATTGCTTCAGCCTGCGCATCGCTGAAGGACCAGGGTGGAGCAACCAGCAGGCTGCGCAGGACGTCGAAGTCTTCAGCTGTGGCAACCTCCTTTGCGAGGCTTTCCTGTTTCTCGGCGGGCCAGGAGAACCAGTCTTCTCCGACACACCCGGTGCGGGAGAACTGGGCGCTGACGAGATCGCCCTTGAGCTCCCGGCGGCTTTCCTGCTCGAGGTTGAATCGGGTCGAGTCGCCGCGCCTGATTCCGATCAGTTTGCGAAGCTCGGCAAAGGTCCCCTTCATGTGGCGTTGCAGATGCGCGAACAGGGTATTTCGTTCTTCGAGCGTCAGCTGGCGCGTGTCCAGTTCGCTGATGAGGCGCAGATTGTTCAGTTCCTGCAGAATCCGAAAGCTCTGCTGCAGTGGGGAGGAGAGGCGTGCCCGGAATTCCTCTTCCTCGAACAGGCAACGACCCGGGGTTACCGGTAGCAACTTGCGCTGGAAGAGCAGCGTATCCCGAAGGTACGCTCGTGCTTCTTCAGTGAGTAGATCAGGGTGATACGGCCTCTGTGCTTCCCACAGCTGGTCGAATTCGTCCGCGACCATGTCGCGTTGCAGGTAAAGGACGTAAGAGCCGTCGGCGCGGCGGCGGCCACGCACAGGGCGGCGCTCTGCGTGCTCGCGTGCAAGGTACTCTCCGACGGTGCGGCATCCAGCAGCGCTTATCCTCGCTCTAAGCTCGCTGATGGCGGTCTTGACTTTCCCGGTTTCCTTTTCGTCCTGCTTGAGTTCCTTGCGGCTGCTGCGGAATCCGCGCTTGCGGCAAAGGTGAAACAGGGCGCGTCCCAGTTCTTGGCGATTCAACGGTGAATCGAGCCCTTTGGCGCGCAGCTCATATGGATCTGTGGCTTGAAGAGCTTTGCGTTCTTCTGTAGAGGATGGCATGAGTCCGAAACGGATGAGCCCCTCCATCATCCGCTGGCGTCGCTTGAGCAGTCTGTCGCGTCGGCGTCGTGCCTGACGGGCAGCGCGACGATCGGCTGCACGAGAGGTCAGCGTCTTGGGGTCGCGGCCATCGGAGAAGATGCGGACCCCCATTCGAACGATTGACTTGGGTTCGGGCGGATCCTGTTCGTCGAGTGCATAAACGCACCAGCCCAGTGATGTGGCTCCCAAATCCAGGCCAAGGCGATACTTTATTTTTGCCATTTTTCTTGTGCTCCCGTTGACGCCCCGGTAATCGCGCGTTAGCCTGACAAGCGTAGCAAATCAGGAAATGCGCTCTTTCCGTTAACAAGCAGAAAGATGCACCAAATCAGAAGGCCGGCGAAAGCCGGCCTTCGTATTTCTGGACCCACGTGTGTGATGTGGGTAGCAGAATCGGACGTTGTCCCACTCAAGGACCAACTTGCGCGTGTGGCAAGACCCCACGGCGACGATACCGACCAGCCGCAATACGCGACCATTCAGCGCTCCTCAGATCCTCGCGGCACGGGTTCGCCGGGTCTTCCGGCCCGATGTTGCCGCGATGCAGCACGGATTGGCTGGCGCGGTCAGCCCGACCTGGGCACCCGGATCTGTTCGATATACAGCTACCTTGCTATTCAAAGGTAGCTTTATTAGACTACGAACTATGAGCTTCAGCGAGAAATTCGTCGCAGTGCGCAAGGGTCTGCTGGAATTCGCCGTGCTGCGCGCCATCGCGGGCGAGACACTCTATGTGGCCGACCTGCTCAAGCGGCTGTCCGGCACGGAGTTCGCCACGCAGGAGGGCACGCTCTACCCGCTGCTCTCCCGCCTGCGCCGCGAGAGCCTCGTCGACTATGAATGGCGCGAGTCGGACGTCGGCCCGCCACGCAAGTACTACCGCCTCACCGAATCCGGCAAGCAGGCCCTCTCCGAACTGCAGGGCTATTGGAACCATCTCACTCATACGCTCGATCGCATAGGGAACTGAAATGCGCAAAGTCACTCTGGTCAGCCTCGGTGGCAACACCTACCAGCTCGAGGATGGAGCCCATGAAGCACTGGCCGCATATCTCGACCGCGCTGCGCGCGTGCTCGCCGCGAATCCGGATCGCGCCGAGATCCTGGCCGACCTCGAGCAGGCCATCGCCGACAAGTGCGACAGCTTCCTCGGCAAGCACAAGAACGTGATCCTCGCCGCGGAAGCGGCGCAGATCGTTCGCGAGATGGGCCCGGTGCAGGGCAACGGCAGTGAGGATGCGGCCTCGCAGACCGCAGGCCCGGGCGCGCCGGGTTACGCCTCGGGCACAGAGCCCGCCGGCGCCGGCACCCATGCGGAGCTGCCGCGCCGGCGTCGTCTGATGCGCCTGCCCGAAGAGGGCATGATGGGTGGCGTGTGCTCGGGCATCGCCGCCTATTTCGACTTCGATGTCGTCTGGGTGCGTCTCGCGTTCGTGCTGATGCTGTTCGTCACGGGCGGAGCCTGGCTCGTCGTGTGGCTCGCCATGCTGATCGTGATGCCCGCGGCCCGCACGCCCGAGCAGATCGCCTCGGCGCGCGGCGAAGCACTGAGTGCGCGCGAGGTGATGGACATGGCGAAGCGCAAGTCCGCCGATCTGGGCAAGGCGGCGGCTTCGGGCCTGCGCGATGCCCAGCGCAACCTGCGCGAGACTTTCGGCTCCGGCAGCTGACCCGGCTTCGGGTGACGGCGATCGTCACGGAGCGTCGCTCATTCCGGCACTTCGACCCAGAGCGCACCGCGCAGGTCGCCGAGCGCGAAGTCCGTGGCGCCGTCGTCCGGGTAGCGGGTGTGGATCGTCTCGCGGACTTCCGGCGCTATCTCCGCACCGTGACAGGCGAGGCAGACCTGCTCGGTGGCGATGCCGCGCATCATTCTCAGGGCGACGCCGTCGGGCAGATGCTCGCGCATGACGGCGACCTGCTCGCCGGCCGCCGCGCCATCGTCCACGGCTCGCTGGAACGCCTCGAGTGTCGCGAGTTTCCAGCCGTCCGCGGCCTGCGCGGGATTGCGGTTTCGGCCCGGCGCCGCGACGCGTCCCAGGCGCACGCCGTGTTCGACCATCACCGCGCTGGCGATCTGCGCTGCCTCGGTGTGGCAGACCTCGACCGCGGCGGTCGGTCCACCTTCAGCCATCGCCGACTGCAGTCGGTCGCGCAGCTGGCCACTGAACGCCATTGCGGCCGCCCGGGCGCGCTCCAGCGCCACATCGGCCGAGGCAGCGGCGGGATCAGGTGGCGCGGCGGCGGCAGGGGCTGGCGGCGGCACGTCCTGCACGCACGCGGCGCATAGCAGGGCGGCGAGCGCGGTCGCGCCGGCGAGACGGACGAGTCGGGGTTTCATAGTGATCCTCCGTGCCCACAGGGTATCGCAAGCGCTCGCCACCGGGCTCTAGCCTTGGCGTTCCCAGGTCGCGCGCCGCGCCGCGACCCTGGGCAAGCCCGGCAACCGGGTCGACCGCGCGCCCACGGCCGAGCCGCTGGACCGCATTCCACGCGCCCGTGCGGCCAAGTCAGATAAACTGCCACGCCGCAAACAACACGGGAACAGGCAGAGAGTGGAATTCGCGTCGCCGGAGTTCTGGGTCGCAGTCGGCCAGATCATCCTCATAGACATACTGCTCGGCGGCGACAACGCGGTGGTCATCGCGCTCGCCTCGCGCCGCCTGCCCGAGGCGCAACGCAAACAGGCCATCTTCTGGGGAGTGTTCGGTGCCGTGGCGCTGCGCGTCGCGCTGATCTACTTCGCGCTGCAACTGCTGCGCATCCCATTCCTCAAGCTCGGCGGCGGACTGCTGCTCCTGTGGATCGGCATCCACCTGCTGATGCCGCAGAAGGAAGGCGGGGGCCACGACATCAGTGCCAGCACGAACCTGCTCGGCGCGGTGCGCACCATCATCGTGGCCGATGCGGTGATGAGCCTCGACAATGTCATCGCCATTGCCGCCGCAGCCAAGGACCATGTGGGGCTCGTGGTGTTCGGTCTCGTCGTCAGCGTGCCGATCATCGTCTGGGGCAGCCGCATCGTGCTCAAGTTGATGGACCGCTTTCCGCTCATCATCGTCGGCGGTGCGGCGCTGCTCGGCTGGATCGCCGGCGAGATGATCGCCCACGATGTGGCACTGGCGGACCGCGTGGCTGCGTTGCTGCCGGGGCCCTGGGTGTATGCGGCACCCGTGGCCGGTGCGCTGTTCGTCGTGGTGGTCGGCAAGTTGCTGGCGGCGCGCCGTCCGGCTGCGCCCGCGGCACCCGGCCCGGTTGACCTCGCTCGCCGCGAAGAGGATTGAAGGAGAATGCAATGCTGACCCTGCTGGTCGCCATCGACGGCTCCCGGTACTCCGACCGCGCAGTCGACTACGTGGTGGTTCGCGCGGCATCCACGCGCGATGGTGTGCACGTGCACCTGCTCAACGTGCAGTTGCCGCTCACCGGCGTGAACGTCAAGCTCTTCATCAGCAAGGAGAGCCAGCAGGCCCACTATCGTGAACAGGGCATGGCGGTGCTTGCCGCGCCGCGCCAGCGCCTGGCGGAATCCGGCATCGCACACGAATTCCATATCGGTGTCGGCGATCCCGGGCAGGTCGTCGTCGATTACGCCACCAGCAAGTCCTGCAACGAGGTGGTGATGGGCACGCACGGGCGAGGCTTCCTCGGCGGCGTGGTGATGGGATCGGTCGCGCAGCGCGTCGTGCAACTCGCGCCCATGCCCGTCGTACTGGTGAAGTGATCGGGCCGCCAGGCTAGCCGCGCAGTTTTTTCTCGATGCGCGCGCCCACCTTGGCGTCGATGTGCTTCCAGTACTCGAAGGCACGCTCGAGCACGGGGCTGCGCACGCCCGCGAGCGCACCGGCGACCGTGTCGACGAGATCGCTGCGCTGGGCGTCGTCAAACACCTCGCGCACCAGCGTGCCCGCCTGCCCGAAGTCGTCGTCTTCGGCGTGCAGCGTGTAGGCGCTGCGCACCAGCGCACCGTCGGCCTCCCAGCCGTCCTCGGCCGCACCGGTCGTGTCGGCCCACGGGCGTCCACCGCTGTTCGGCGCGTACACCGGGGCGTTGCCGGTGTGCTCGTAGGTCATGTGCCCGTCGAACATGTAGGTGTTCACCGGGACCTTCGGCTTGTTCACCGGCAGCTGGTGGAAGTTGGTGCCGATGCGATTGCGGTGCGCATCGTTGTACGCAAACGCGCGGCCGAGCAGCATCTTGTCGGGCGAGAGGCCGATGCCCGGCACGGTGTTGCCCGGCGAGAAGGCCGCCTGCTCGATCTGCGCGAAAAAGTTCTCCGGATTGCGGTTCAGGGTCATCGTGCCGACCTTGATCAGCGGATAGTCCCTGTGCGACCAGGTCTTGGTGAGATCGAAGGGATTGAACCGGTAGTTCTTTGCGGCGGCATAGGGCATCACCTGCACCGACATGACCCAGCTCGGGAACTCGCTGCGCGCGATGGCTTCGAACAGGTCGCGGCGATGGAAGTCGGCATCCTGGCCGGCCATCGCGGCCGCCTCGGCATTGCTGAAGAACTGCATGCCCTGCTGGGTATGGAAATGGTATTTGACCCAGAACTTCTCGCCCTGGGCGTTCACCCACATATAAGTGTGCGATCCGTACCCGTTCATGTGGCGCCAGGTGCGCGGCAGGCCACGCTGGCCCATCAGGTAGGTCACCTGGTGCGCGCTCTCCGGGTTACTGGTCCAGAAGTCCCACTGCATGTGGTTGTCGCGCAGGCCGCTGTCGGGCAGGCGCTTCTGGCTGCGGATGAAGTGCGGGAACTTCATGGTGTCGCGCACGAAGAACACCGGCGTGTTGTTGCCGACGAGGTCGTAGTTTCCCTCATCGGTGTAGAAGCGCAGCGCAAAGCCGCGCACGTCGCGCCAGGTGTCGGGGCTGCCGGCTTCGCCGGCGACGGTCGAGAAACGCGCCAGCATCTCGGTGGAGGCACCTCGCTGGAACACGGCCGCCTTGGTATAGCGCGAGACGTCCTCGGTCGTCCTGAACACGCCGAACGCGCCCGAACCCTTGGCGTGCGGCTGGCGCTCGGGCACCTTCTCGCGATTGAAGTGCGCCATCTGCTCGAGGAAATGCACGTCGTGCAGGACGATCGGGCCATCGGCGCCGACGGTGAGGGAATTGCGGTCGCTCGCTGCGGGCGCGCCGGCACCGGTGGTCGAGGCGGCGAGGGATGGCTTGCTGGACTTGCTCATGGTGTACCTCCGGCTGGTCGGGAAGGGCGAAAAATCAGTCTAAGGCCGGGGCAACGGCAAGTCGAGATGCCGCCGCCTCCATGCTAGGATTTCCACACTGTGAACGCACCTACATTCAGCACTTTCTCGGCCATCGCCGAACTCTTCGTCACCGCTGGCGTGTTCTACATCGTGTTGCACAACTACGCGCGCAAGGGGTTCGCCTGGCGCCTCGCCACGGCCCTGATCGTGTTCGAGTTCTCGGTCAACATGATGTACATGATCTTTCGCATGCGCGAAACGACGGCCGGGCACGAATCCGCGGGCCCCAATCCGCTCGCGCCGTTCATGGCCGCCCACGGCATCCTGTCGTTGCTGGTGTTCCTGCTGCTGGTCGTCTATTCGTATCTCGCGTTCGCGGCTTCCCGGCGCGGCAGGTTCTTCTTCGCCGATCATCCGGCGGTGGCCTGGTCGTTCCTCCTGCTGTGGACACTGTCGGTCGGGTCCGGCTGGGCCCTGTACTTCATCAACTACTTCTGATCGTCGCGTAGAGCAGCGCGAGTGCGATGAGGCACATGCCGATGAGCGCATGGCGCACGGCCGCGCGCGCGGCCGTCGCGTCCGGTTCCTGCGCGAGCGTGTAGGCGCCCACCAGCGCCAGGTGCGCGCTCACCAGCAGCACGAACACGAAGCCGAAGAATATGTGCGCGAGGTCCACCATCGTGTAGAGGCGCGTACCGGCCACGAGCGGTGTCACGAGTGGCAGGCCGGTGAGCAGCGTGCCGCAGATCATGAAGAAGGCGTGCACGCCGACCCGGTAGGGTGCGCGCATCACGAACGGGCGCACGCGCGCGTAGTGACGCAGCTGGTAGAGCGCGTAGGGCGCGATCGTGGCGAGCGCGCCGGTCCAGTGCGCGAAGACCCAGAAGTCGCGCCGGATCGGGGACATCGGCATGAACAGCAGCGTCGCACCTGACAGCAGCGCGAACAGCAGCCCCCCCAGCGTCACGAGGAGCAGTGGTGAGCGCCAGCGCTGCGTGGCGCGCGACTTTTGCGGGGTGAACAGGGGCCCCGCCGCATGCAGCTTCATGCGAACGAGCATGCCACAGGACGATACAGGGGCGGATACGCGAATGCCGCCGGGTATCATGGATGCATGAGCAGCACACCTCACCGCACGGATGTCGACTTCATGCGGCGCGCGCTCGTGCTCGCCTGCGAGGCCGAATCGCATGGTGAGGTGCCGGTCGGCGCCGTGCTCGTGCGCGGCGAGGAGATCGTCGGCGAAGGATTCAACCGCCCGATCGGTGGTGTCGACCCGACGGCCCATGCGGAGATCGAAGCGCTGCGCGCCGGCGCGCAGGCGCTCGGCAGCTACCGGCTCACCGGCACCACGCTCTATGTGACGCTCGAGCCCTGCCTGATGTGTGCCGCCGCGATCGTGCACGCGCGGGTGCGACGAGTGGTGTTCGGTGCCTGGGATCCGAAGGCGGGTGCCGCCGGCAGCATCATCGACGCGTTCGCCCTGCCGGCCATGAATCATCGCGTCGACACATTCGGCGGCGTGCTTGCGGAGGAGTGCGGCGAGCTGCTGCGGCGCTTTTTCGCCGCGAGGCGGGGGCCATGAGCGCGTTGCGCAGCGTTTGCGTCTATTGCGGCTCGCAAAAGGGCGCGTCGCCCGCATTCGCGCAGGCCGCGGCCGATCTCGGGACGGCGCTCGCGCGCGAGGGGCTGACGCTGGTCTATGGCGGCGCAAGCGTCGGGCTGATGGGCGTCGTGGCCGATGCCGCGCTCGCCGCGGGCGGTCGCGTGATCGGCGTGATCCCGCGCATCCTGATGCGCAAGGAGCTGGCGCACGCCGGAGTCACCGAGCTCGTGGTGACCGAATCAATGCATGAGCGCAAGGCGCAGATGGCCGCGCGCTCGGACGCGTTCATCGCGCTCCCCGGCAGCATCGGTACGCTCGACGAATTGTTCGAGATGTGGACCTGGGCGCAGCTCGGCCTGCACGCCAAGCCCTGCGTGCTCGTCAACACGGACGGTTACTACGATGGCCTGATCGAGTTCCTGGGGCGCGCGGAGCAGGAAGGTTTCCTGCGTCCCACGACCCGGGCGCTGTTGCGAATCGTTCGCGAATTACCCTCGCCTCGTGCTGTCCTGAACCCCTGATCAGTGTCGACCTGCTTTACAGGCGGCGGCCATGGTGCGTCGCGAAATTCAGTAACTGATTGATTTCGAATCATTGTTTAGATTTGGCCCGCAACTTGCTCCATAAGGGCCATCTGACATGGGAGTTGCGGGAAAATGATAAAGAAGCTTCGCTTGGCGTTCGCCGGTCTTGCCCTGATCGGTTCAGGAATCGCCCACTCCGCGATCATCGATCTCGGCAGTGTCACAGCGCCGGGCGCGCTGACCGTCGCCAACAGCTGGGGCGTGGCCCCCGGGACTTTCACCGATCAGCACCTGTTCACGCTCACCAACGCCGCCGACTCTTACGGCGGGATGATCGAGCTCGACTGGTTCTTCGGCAATACGAACGTCTACTCCGTTGCGCTCGTCGGGCTGAATGGCACGAGCTACTTCGGTCTCGACCTGGATCCGGTGTCGACATTGTGGGAGCCGATCTCGCTCGCGTTCAGTGGTCTCAGCGCCGGTGCTTACTCGCTGGTGGTGTCGGGTAGCGCATCCGGATTCGCGACCGGCTACAAGGGGCTGCTCGCCTTCTGGCCCGCCAGTTCGGCCAGCGTCCCGGAGCCGAGCACGCTCGCGCTGCTCGGATTCGGCCTGATTGCGCTCGGCGTCATGCGCCGTCGCCTCTCTGCCTGATCGCAGTCGACAACACATCGTCCGACGAAACCCCGGCCTCGCGCCGGGGTTTTCTTTTGGGGCCCGCTATTGCGTCGCGACTTCGGTTGCGGCCTCTGCGGGAGGCAGCACTTCGGTCTCCGCCTGCAGCACCGTTTCGATCGATGGCAGCGTCTGCCACTCGAGCACGCTCAGGTATTGCCGCACGCGCCGCTCGAACTGCACCGGCTCCCAGCCCCGCGCGTAACCGCGCTTCACCTGCGAGTACCAGCCTTCCTGCGCGAGCAGCGGCAGGCTGCGGCGCACGTCCTCCCACTTGTCCGGATTGCCGCCGCGCATCTGCGTGATGACGCGCGCATCTTCGAGGTGTCCGTAGCCGACGTTGTACGAGGCGAGTGCCATCGAGGTGCGGTCGGGCTCGGCGATGCGAGCCGGTATCTTATTGCGCACCTCGACGAAATAGCGCGCGCCGCCGTGGATGTTCTCGCGGGGGTCGAAGGGATCCATCACGCCGACCGATTCCGCCGTGGGCGGCATCAGCATCATGACGCCGAGCGCACCGTTGAAGGAGCGCGCGTCCTGGTCCCACTGCGATTCCTGGTAGCCGATCGCGGCGAGCAGGCGCCAGTCGAGCCCCGTCTCCCGGCCCGCTTCCTCGAACCACGGCCGCAGCAGCGGCAGGCGGGTTTCGATGTGATTGCGGAAATTGCGCGCCATCTCGAACTGCATGCGGGGCGACTGCTCGAGCGGGGCGACCGCTGCTGCAGCGACCTGGTGCGCGACCTCGTCCGTGCCGAGATAGGCGTCGATCGCAGCGCGCAGCGCATTCGAGCGCCTGCGCACCAGCCACTGCACCGGACGCGTGCG
>Ga0116142_10001498_pt1 | contig 27882 bp, 28 predicted proteins | sample AD_UKC033_MetaG_FD_89785 | JGI IMG/M metagenome (GOLD analysis project Ga0116142, IMG submission 89785) | Active sludge microbial communities of municipal wastewater-treating anaerobic digesters from USA - AD_UKC033_MetaG | ecosystem: Engineered > Bioreactor > Anaerobic > Digestate | place: USA... | reverse complement strand
TTTGAGTTTCATTGCCGGGTCCTGATCAACCAGCTGACCGTTGAGATAAACAACGGCAGCGTTGTTGCTCGCAACATTAAGGCGCAGGGTTTTAAATTTTTCAGGATTATCAAGGTTGAATTCTTTCGCCATGATGAAGCCTTCGGATGGTTCGAGTTCAGTATTGAGGCGCGGTGGTTTCAGGCGCTTTGACTGCCCGAAGCCAAACGGCATATGGCCAGTTCTGCGCAAATTAAGTGTCTCTGGCTTGATCTGAACCGGAATGTTCCAGACCATATCCTCGATATCCTTGCGGTCAAAATCATAAAACCAGTCTCTTGAAGCGCGCTCAATGACATATTCCTGATTATTTTCGAGTTTCTGGCGTTTGAATCTGCGGTTTTCAATAAGATCGTTGACCTTTTCTTTGAAAGAAACTTTGTCGATTTTTTCTTTTAGGGCAACCTTGCTGTCTTCGACCGTGTCAAGCACTTTAGGAGTAATGAAGATGAGCAGCTCGACCTTTTCCTTATTATTCTGTTTCTTGCGAAAAGCCTTGCCAACCATGGGCAGATCGCCAAGCAGCGGAATTTTGTTCTCGGTTTTTGTAGTGCGCTCCTCGATAAAGCCGCCCAGAATAAGAGTTTCGCCATCAGCAAGAGAAACGTTGGTTTTCACCTCGCGGTTCGACATGTTGGCGGTACCTTCCTTGGCGTCATAGCTCTGTAAGGCGTTTATCGTCTGAAACACTTCCATGTCGATCTGGTTGCCGCGGTTGATGTGCGGGGTTACCGTCAGTTCGATACCGACATCCTTGATATCGAAAGCCTTGATCGGGCCAGCATCTGAAGGTCTGATACTCTCGATGATCGGGACCTTGTTGCCGATTTTAAAAGTGGCTTCGCGATGATTGGCGGCCACAATATGAGGTGAAGATATGACGTTGGCCTTTTTATTGTCTTTCCAGGCGTTGAGAAAGAGTTTCATGCGGTTTGGCGTGGTAACGAACACTTTGAGACGATCGCTCTTTGAGAGCGGGTCGGCTTCTCCTATGGTACCGTGGTCTACGCCAATGGTGCTGAGGGTATTTTTGATGTTAAAAGGCTCTTTAACGATATTCATTAACTCAAAGTCAAAAAGATCTTCGTTCGAGACTGTGATTTCAACAACCAGAACTTCGATCAGAACCTGACCGCTTCTGAAATCGAGGCTTTTTACCGTGTCGATGATCTCTTCGACTACCGGGTTGGCCGGATCTTTCGCTTTGATAATGATCGAGTTGGTCACCGGGTTTTCGCCGAGTTTAATGTCGCCAGAATTTACCTCTTCTTCGAAAAGTTCTTTTACGGTTGTGATAATGTCATTTGAGCGGGTGTACATAAGATACCAGGTAGTGATATTGCCGCTCTTGCTTTTTGAATAACGGGTCGAGATAAGATAGTCAGGGTTGTAATCGTCGGGAAGAGACTCATCCGGAGTTGAAAGAGCCGAAGCTTCTGAATTACCGGCCTCGCCTGCCTGACCGGATTTATCTGAGCCGGAATTCTTCTTTGCCTTAGCAGCATCCTGCTCAGAACCCTTATCTGCAGGCTTTTTTTTCGAACCGGAGTCAGATTTTGAATCGGACTCCGCGGTTTCATCAGACTTCTTTTCATCACTGGAGTTTTCTTCGGTTGATTCAACTTCCGTCGCTTCTGATTTTACATCCTGTTCGACAACGCTTTCATTGTTGTCTTCGGGTTCCTCTGACATGACCGGGGCGACTGCCAGGATTATCAGCAGAGAAATAAAAAAAATCAAACCGGTATAAAATGTTTTATTTTTCATTGTATGGCGCCTTTCAAATTCCTTCACTAGAAGCCCTCTGAGGTAATTGTAATATCAACATTTGCGGTAGCACCTTTGCAGGTCGCAGAAACCTTATCGAGCTGCCAGGGTGCTGTTCCGGCAGTATAGGTCACCATCGCCGTTCCACCAGAGGTTTTTACCGGATTATCAGAAAAAGAGCCTTTCTGGGTACTGTCAAAAAATACGTCAATTCCATCTCTTATTGGAGCTCCATCCGGTTCAAAAATAACCGCTGTCAGGGTCGTTGTGGCTCCGGGCTTCAAGGCAGAGCTGCTCGCTGCAACTTTTATATTGTATCCCGGGCCGATAGAGAGCGGACTGGCGACCGGACCGCTTGAACCGGAGTCACAGGCAGGCAGAATAATTAACAAAGCCAAAAACATTGAGAATAAAGATATTTTTGCAATTCTGTTCATTTCATTTCTCCTGAAAGGCCGATCATGGGCCAACCACGGTGATCTGGGCCGTGCCGGTAGCACCGGTCGTCAGAGCATGGATTTTTGAGACACCTGCGGTTGTACTGGCAACAAAATCAAAAAAGAAATAACCATCATCGTTGGTTTTGCCATCATCTGGTGAACAGTAGCAGCCAAGCTCGGCGCTAAGATAAACTGGCGCATTCTCAATCGGACTCGAAAAATTGTCAGTGATCAGCACTGAAACAGGAATTCTATCTTTGACTTTAACTGTATTTACCGAAGGCGAAACTTTCATAATAATTTCTGGTATTTCAACAGAAAGAATTGTGGAAACCGATGCAAAACCGCTTGAAGCGGTGATGGTAGCACTGCCAACTTCTTTGCCTGCAGTAAACTCAGAATAAAAGACACCACCTGAAGTCTGTTTATCATTGTTACTGAACGAACCGTTAACATCTGCAGACAGATTTATGACTACATCTGCTGCAGCGCCATTTTCGTCAGTCGCTATGACTATTATAGAGGCAGTCTGACCTTGGAAAATGGCAGGAGGGTTGACACTTATGCTTAATGTCGGAGAAGCGATTTTATCTTTAACGACAGACAGGGCCTTTGTTGCCTTAGCATCGTTCACCATAGCAACGATATTGACAATTCCTGAAATATCGCCTGGTTTGAAAGTAGTGGTAAACCAGCCATTTTCAACCTTGCCAGAGTCAGATGTGAAATCACCACCAAGCGGAGAAGAAAGTTTGACTTCAGCGCCATCAGAAGGTGCACCATTCTCTGAAACGCCAACTGCGACAGTTACCGCACTGCCTGATTTAATTATATCGGCGCTGGTGACGATCTGAATTGTCGGATTAACCACCACCGGATTCTGAACCAGCAACGCCTGCGAATAAGATTTTTCGCCTGACATGACGATTATCGATTCTGTACCGGGCTGCTTGCCGGCAGTAAAAAGATTGGAAGCCCAGCCTTTGGCAGTTTCAACCGACTTGTCATCGAATGTACCCCCCAGCTGCGACGCGAAGGCGAGCTTCGCCCCATCGAGAGGGTGTCCGTAACCATCTTTAACGAAAACCGAAAGGGCGATCGTCTGACCGGGCCTGACTGAAACAGAAGATGGCCTGATATCGACCTGAAGATTGCCGGCGGCATCAGGGTCGGCCGTCAGACCAAGCCAGGAACTGGAAATTGAATCACCAGAACCACTGCCGCCACCACAGCCAACGATCAGAAATGAAAACACCAGCAGCAGACAAACTGCGGGAAGAATGAATTTCTTCATGAAACCTCCGTTATGGCAGAGCGTCTCAAAAAAACTACCAGAAGCGTTATATCAAATCTGCGGGGCTTCCATTGTCTCTCATCCTCGACCTGCGCAATGTACACAAAATCTGAGGCGCTAATTATACTTTAGGAAAACATAAAAATCAAACATCTCTCTCAAATGTCTGGCGAGTGCGCTAATTGGGATCCTTCAAACTCAGACAAGACTATTGCTGTGATCCTGAGAGCGCGTGAGAGAGGAGGATGTACAGACGTAAAATTGTCAATTCAGATGCGACAGACTATGAAGGGTACACAGGTTTACAGAATTCTGTACAATGAAAATTTCACTTAGCCTTCAGAGCCGCCAGAATTCTACCAGCAGCATTGCGCACCATATCGTTTTCATCCTGCGCAGCTTCCTGAGCGATTGTACCCAACTCTGAGATCTGCAGTTTAGCGAGGGCTTCAAGGGCGTTGAGGCGGTTAAACCAGACTTCATCTTTCAGCAGTCGGCGTAATGAAAATTCGGCCTGCTGAAAGCCGAGGTCACCAATGGCATCAATACTGAAAAACAGAGTGTCACGGTCTTTTAAAACTTCGACCAGCGGCTTGACGAATTTTTCGTTTTTCAGCTGCCCCATCGCGCGCACGAGATTGATTTTAAATACCTTGCCGGCCTTTTCCAGTTTCTGAATCAGCAGGTCGGGCTTCAGACTGCCAACCTTCGAAAGGCTTTCGACTGCCGCAGCCCGCACTTGCACCGATTCATCATTGAGCATTTCGAGGATCGGCTCAACAGCGCCCGGACAATTGCTCATGCCAAGAGCTTCAACAATGCGCTTGCGCAAAAACCATTCAGAACTGCCTGCCTGCTTTTTCAGCACCTCGACTGCCTGTTCGGTACCGATTTTTCCGAGACCTTTTACGCAGTATAAACCTCTTTCGAGCGGTTCAGTCTGCAGTTCTTCGCTGAAAAGTTTCAACGACTCGGGGTTAGAGGTTTCAGACAGGTATTTCAGAACCCACATGCGGCGATCGGCATTAAGCGACCGGTATTTTTCGAGCATTTCATGAACCAGGGTTTCATGCCGGGGCAGAAGATATCTGATACTTTGTGAAAGCTTTGTTTCATCAGGAAAATTCAGATAAAAACTGACCAGAACCTCGTCAACCTTGCGCGAAGGCTTCATCATGGCTATGGCTTTAACAGCCGGCAGCACCAGATCGGGCGTATGCATCGAAATACCCGCCTTCAAGGCCTCAAGAGCCGGTTCATACTGAAGTGTGCCAATAACCGCTGCAGCTTCGATAAACAGTTTGTGCCGCCTGATATCAAGGCGGGAAGACAGAAACGCGGCCCCATCTTCTTTCAGATGCTCGACAAAAAGTCTGGCGACAAGTTGCCGCTCAACGACACTGCCGGTCTCAAAAATGGCGACAAGCTGACTCAGCTTGTTCTCAGCCAGGGGTTTGAGCCCGGGCAGAATCTGCTCAAAAAAGGTTTCGGCCTTATTGAGCGCAGTTTCGAGAAGTGTCGCGAAAGAATCTGAAGCCGCGTTGTTATTCATACTGAAAAGCTCAGTTCACCGCTGCCGGCATCTGGCCTTCGTATTTTTCAATGAGAAAGTTTTCGCGGCCAACGACTTTACCATCGGCTTCGAATTCGAAGACATAGTTACCGGGCGCCGGGAAGGCGAAATTGCTGAGCACGATCATCGAACGTGCAACCAGGCCGGGCTGCCCTTGAATCGGCGCAGAGGGCTTAACCTTGGGAATTTCGACACCTTCGGGCGGGATAATGTTGAGAGTGACGTTCACCTTGCCAACGATTTCGCCCCATTCGATAAACAGGCAGAGCTTCGGAAAAGGCAGCGGGAAAGTCTGCACCAGAAGCTTCGAGCCAAGCACGCCCATCAGGCTGACCCGGCCGCCGAGTTCCTGGCGGATATCTTCACAGACGAGAACGCATTTGTATTTGAGACTGCTCATTCTTGGTTCCTTTATCTTTGTTCAGGGCTTGAAGCCCTGGTTTCGGCGAAATTCAATAAAACTCCGCAGTATCAGAGAAGCGGCAACCGCATCTATGACGTCGCGTCGCTCTTCGCGACGCATGCCCGACTCGATCAGAGAAGCTTCGGCTATTTTGCTGGTGAAGCGCTCGTCAAAGAAGCTTATCGGCAGCGCTGTTTGTTTTTCGAGCTCGTTCTTGAAAAATCGGGCCCGTTCGCACGACTCGCGCTCGACACCATCAAAAGAAACCGGCAGGCCGATAACGACAGCTTCTGCATTCTCGCGGTCAAGAATTTTTACCACCTCTTCGACCGCGGTTTTGCCGGCCTTCACCACACAGAATGGTGAGGCGGCAATTTCGAGGCGGTCGCAGGTCGCCACGCCGATGCGCTTCTTGCCGATGTCGAGAGCGAGAATCTTCATCAGCTGCCCAATGCCTGTGAAACCAGTTTTTCGGCTTCTACGAGAGCTGCATCGATCTTTTCAACGTCCTTGCCACCGGCAGTAGCCATATCGGGGCGGCCGCCACCGCTGCCACCGGCAACTTTCGCGATGTCTTTGATCAGCTTACCTGCATGCAGGCCTTTTTTTACCAGATCACCAGTCAGTTTGAGAACGAAACCGGCCTTATCACCACCGGTAGCAAGCAATACCAGGGTCTTTTCGGCGGCGTTGCCGACCAGTTCGTCTGAGATTTCCTTCATTTCATCGACGCTCAGGCCTTCGGTGCGCGACATTATCACTGACACGCCACCGATCTGGCGGGCACTGGCTTTAACCGCGTCGATGCGGCCACGGGCGTCTGATTTGCGCATTTTATCAAGTTCACGGCGCAGTTCTTTCGCTTCGCTGACCAGTTTTTCGGCCTTGAGCATCAGGGTTTTCTGGTCGCAGTCGAGAACTTTGGCCAACTCTCTTTCAAAACGCCTCATTTCGTGGAGAACATCGAGAGAGGCGTTACCGGTAACCGCTTCAATGCGGCGTACGCCGGCAGCGATTGATGATTCGGAGGCAATCGAGAACAGGCCGATTTCGGCCGAATTTCTGATGTGAGTGCCACCGCAGAGTTCTTTTGAATAATCGCCAACGCTGATCATGCGAACCCGGTCACCGTATTTTTCGCCAAACAGGGCCATGGCACCGGTTTTTACCGCTTCATCGAAGCTGGTTTCTTTAACCATTACGTTGTGAGCGGCAAGAATCTGTTCGTTAACCCGGTTTTCGATCTTTTCGAGAATTTCGGGGCCAATCGCTTCAAAGTGCGTAAAGTCGAAGCGCAGGCGCTCGGGATTGACGAGCGAACCGGCCTGTTTGACGTGGTCGCCGAGGATTTCCTGCAGGGCTTTGTGCAGCAGGTGAGTCGCAGTATGGTTGCGCATGGTCGCGCGCCGGGTCGGGTTATCGACGGTCATGACCACTTCGTCGCCTTTTTTGAAACGACCGGCGCCTTTCCAGGAGCCGATGTGCAGATAAACATTTTCGGCCTTCTCGGTGGTTTCGACGACGAAGTCGCCGCCCTTGCTGCTGATCAGGCCCTTATCGCCAACCTGGCCGCCTGATTCAGCATAGAACGGTGTTTTATCGGTGATAACCAGAACTTTATCTTTGGCTTCGACGACATCGAGCACTTTGCCTTTGTCATCGAGGGTTTCATAGCCGGTAAAGGTGGTTGCCGGATAATCGCCGGGGTTGACAGCCTGAAAGTTCACAAATGCCGAAACGACATTGGCACGGCCGCGCTCACGCTGCTTTTCGAGTTCGCTGTTGAAAGCAGCTTCGTCGACTCTGATCTTTTCTTCGCGGCAGATTTCGCGGGTCAGGTCAAGCGGAAAACCGTAGGTGTCGTGCAGCATAAAGGCACGTCCGCCGCCGAGAATGTCTTTTTTACCATGTTTCAGTTCGGCGATGAATTCGCTGAGCATTTCGCTGCCGGTTTTAAGCGTCTGCAGGAAACGCTCTTCCTCATTTTTGACAATGCGCATGACATGCTGGGCGTTTTCGGCCACTTCGGGGTAGTCGCTCATGATTTCGGCCACGGTCGGGATAATCTGATGCAGGAATGGCTTGTCCTGGCCGAGATAGCTGTATCCAAAGCGTGAAGCACGGCGCAGAATCTTGCGCAGAACGTAGCCACGGCCTTCGCTGCCGGGCAGAGCGCCGTCAGCGAGAGCAAAAGACAGGGCGCGGGCATGGTCAGAAACCACTTTGAGAGCAGTTCTGATCTTGGGTGATTCGTTGAATTTATGGCCGGTAAGATTTTCGACCTTGTTGACGATACCGACAAACACATCGTTTTCGAAGTTGTCGAACTTGCCCTGCAGAATCGAGGCAAGGCGTTCAAGACCCATGCCGGTATCGATATTCTTGCGTTCAAGCGGAGTCAGGGTGCCGTCTTCAGCGCGGTCATACTGGGTAAAAACCAGATTCCAGAATTCAAGGTAGCGGGCGCAGTCGCAACCGGGGGCGCAATCAGGGCTTTTGCAGCCGATTTCGGGGCCCTGGTCAATGTAAATTTCTGAGCAGGGGCCTGAGGGCCCAACGCCGATGGTCCAGAAGTTGTCTTTATCACCGAGTTTAACGATGCGGTCACGGGGAACGCCAATATCACGGTGCCAGATTTCGAGTGCTTCGTCATCGCTGTGATGCACGCTGACATAAAGTTTGTCGGTGGGCAGGTTAACTTCTTTGGTAATGAATTCCCAGGCCATGGCGATCGCTTCTTTCTTGAAGTAATCACCGAAACTGAAGTTGCCGAGCATCTCAAAAAACGTATGGTGGCGGGCGGTATAACCAACGTTTTCGATGTCAGTGGTTCTGAAACACTTCTGACATGATGCAGCGCGGGTCAGATCTTTTTTGAGACCAAGAAAATATGGTTTGAAAGGAGCCATACCGGCACTGATGAAAAGAATGGTCGGGTCATCCTGCGGAATCAGGGGTGCGGATTTTTCGACCTTATGGTTGTGGCGACCGAAAAAATCAAGGTATTTCTGGCGGATGGTGGCGGTTTTCACTGGGTGTCTCCTTGGCTTATGGCAATGGCTATATACTTATACAGGAATTATTCGTATTTTGCATTAAGAATTCTTGAATAGATGCGGGTAACGAATGTTCGCTGCTTGATCGGTTTTCCTTCAGAGTCGAACATTTCGTGCATCGACAATTGAACTTCGATGCCCTTGATCTTGCTGATATCACGCAAACCCTTTGGTGACGGGTTCGAGGGGTGGTAATAATGCGGGGTCAGATAGTTGCGGTAATCGGCCATGCTTTCTTCGGGGTTGCGATTACGAAAGATGGTTCCGTCGGTGCCCCAGATTTTGAGATAACTCATCTGTTTGGTTATCAGGGCCTTTTTAACCCCGCCCTCTACCTGGCGGTAGATGATTTTGTCGCGGGTCGGCGAATCGAGATGCTTTTCCGGGCCCTCGTAGGTGTAGGTAACTTTCTGCGGAGCAGTGCCGCCGCGTGCCGGCACCATGATGGTAAGTTTGAACAGCAGCGCGTTTTCTTCGTCGAAAAGGCTGCTTTTAAAAATCGTGTCGAGCTCTACGACTTCGGTCATTTCGCGCAGATCGCGTTCGATGACCATGAGAAAATTGCGGGCTTCGTGCAGAGTATCGAGCGACTGACGCTGGCGTTCGAGGCTCATGAAGGTTCGATTGATGAGCGTATAGCCCAGAACCAGAACTGTCCCGAAAATAAGAATAGAGATCATCACTTCGACGAGAGTGAAAGCCCTTTTGCCTTTATGACTGGTCTGCATGGTTTTGCTCCTCAGGGCCTGTTCAATGGCATCGGGAATGATGCATTCAGGCCTGCCCCAAGGGTTTCATCGCCCAGCAGGGTGGCCAGTTCGAAAGACTTTTCGTTGTTCTTTTTGCCCATCACCGCTTCGATGAATTTTACGATGACCCTGATGCGGATACGGCGCTTCTGCAGTTCAAAATCAGGTTTGGAAGGATCGGGGTCGATGTTGGGGTAAAACGAAAGTCTGGTTTCACGGGCATATTCAACACCAGGAGTATTCCAGACGCCGTTCAGTTCGAGAGGGAGCACGACTTCGGTAAATGGCCCTTCAGCCGGATCTGGTGCGGCAACCTCGATGATCTTACGCAGCTCTTCAAATGGCCGGCTTTTGAGCTCTTCGATTTTCTGAAGAGCGAGATTGCAGGCGACGACTTCATTGATGCTTTTATAGGTAACCTTTTCAGAGACCCCGAAAAGCAGAATGACCGGCAACATGACCAGCGAAGCCACCGACAGGGCCACCAGTATTTCTACCAGGGTAATGCCGGCCTTTTTTTTACTAACGGAAGAAAAATTTTTCAAAAGCTGTAAACTCCTTCCTTCAAACGACCGATAGGGATAGCAAAGAAGAATTACTGAGGTCAAACAAATGAAAGTTAACAGAAAACATTTCGGTCTGATACTTGCTTCTCTGATGGCCCTTTCGTTCAACAGCCATTTTGCTCAGGCTGCCAAAAAGACTACAGAAGCTTTCAAGCCCGGCAAGGCCTATGCCTTTAAAAAGGTTGGCAAAGAATATGTTCGCCTGCCTCAGATAACCCCGGGGCCCGTAGTGGTCAAAAAGACCGGCATCAGAATCGATCGCAACTACGTCTACATCGGCGGCTACGTGGTCAACACCACCGAAAAAGCTATCAATCATCTGCGCATTTTCCCGTCTTTTGCCGACACATCGCTGAACAGCAGCAAGCTGGCTGAACAGCTCAACCACGACGAAAAGAATCTGGCTCCGAAAGAAACCAGAAGATTCGTCATTATGCGCCCTGTGGCTGAACTGGCACCGCTGCTGTCTCACAACATTCCCCTTAATGATAACTGCATTCTCAATTGCCGGGAGATTTAACCGGTAGCTGCTCAATACTGTTTATCGCGCTGTCCCAGTCGGGTCCCTGAGTTTCAGGGGCCCGTCTTTTCATCAGCTTGAATATGTTCACATAGGCATCTTTAGCCTTGCTCTGCATGTTCTTGTTTTCATAAACCTTGGCCAGACGGTCATAGGCATAAACCAGAGCATCGACATCTTCTGAAGAGCCGCCCTGCGCCCGAAGCTTCTCGTCGAGGAGGCTTTCAAGTTTCATGATGCCGAGATTGTCTGAATCTTCAAGTGCCATGACGGCATCGCGCAGCTGCAGGGAAGTGGGCGACTGCAGGCGTCGGCGCAGTTCCTCGCGCTCTGTCTGAAACCTGGTCGCAGTCTCACGCGAAGCTTCATATTTCTGAATTGCAAGAATGCGCCTTTCTTCGCGCAGATTTTTTGCCTCGAATTTTTTATTGAGCGCCTCTGACTGTGAGGCAATGCCCATTTTCACCAGCTGTTCCTGGTGCGCTTTGAGATCAAGGGCTTTGCCGCCAAAGTATTTCGAGGGCTTGAGAAAAGCGAAAGCCCCCTCAGTTTCACCGCCCGGGCCAGCTTCAGGGTTGATGACTCCAGAACGGGACAGGTGCAGAACAAAAACTGTCGCCAGCCCGATAATTATCGCAGCAGCACCAAGCAGATAGGGGTTTTTCCACAGAGGGGCCTGCGGAAGCTGATTTTTTTTGCCTGGCGGGTTTCTCAACGGATACAGAGGTCGAACCATAGGATTCCTTTTTACAATGCCATTTGGCGGGTTACAGACAACAACAGACAAACTGCCCGCAACCTCAGTTACAGAAGTATAGCAGAGCGGCTGTACACTGTCTAGAATTTATTCTGCTTGCCAAGGTTGTGCCCTTGTGCTATAAGTCAATCAGGTGGTTTACTGGCGAGCCAGATATAAATGCACGTCAAACCGGAGAGTCCTTTGACCGATCCACAAAATATCCAACAGACTTACGACCGCTTCAGTTCGCTGTATGACCTGGTTTTCAGGCCATATCTCTCGTGGGGCCGTGACCGGGCAATTGAAATTCTTGCTCCGACACGCGACTCAAGAGTTCTTGAGATTGGCGTCGGAACGGGCTTAAGTCTTGAATATTACCCTGACAATGTTGAAGTTGTCGGGTTCGATTACAGTTTCGGCATGCTCCGTGAAGCGAAGCAGAAGGCTCGCGAAGAAAGCCATTGTCGAGTTGACCTGATGCAGATGGATGCGCAAAATCTGGCCTTTTCAGACGGCGCCTTCGACTTCGTCATGGCAGCTTATGTGTTAACCGTTGTTCCCGACCCGGATAAAGCCGTCAGAGAATTGTTCAGGGTAGCCAGACCAGGGGCAAAAGTCGTTCTGGTAAACTACCTGCGCAGCAGCAACAAACTGATTGGCCTGATCGAAGACATACTGCACCCGGTTTTTTCAAGACTGGGCCTGTTTACGCTCGATCATGACCTGCCGGGTCTCCTGAAAAAATATGGGGCAGAAAAATTGAGAATTGAGCCCACTTCATTTCTTAAAACGCACCATATTATTTCGTTCAATGTTCCTGCCTGAACAAGCTCTGCAAAACGACAGCCACCATTTTTCAGAAAAGACTGAAACTGTCAGAAGCAGTAAGGTCGGCCAGTTTCCCGGAGCCTGAATTTCAAGACTCAGCAGGAACCACGAAGCCCGGACTTCGCAAAAAACCGGGTAAGCGCAGTCTTTTCATACTGCGTCTGAAACTAAAGTGGCAAAGCCACGAAACACAATGGAGCTTAATGTGAAAACAGACTCAAAAAGGGGCGCAAAGCCTGAAGACAGGCAACAGCCCGAAAAAGAATTCGCCCGCATCAAGGAAGGCATCAAAGAGCATCAGGCAAAAATTGCCGACAGCCTTCGCCAGAGAGTTGGCAGCGGCGACTGGAAGCTGGCAGAAGTAGATTGTCAGCTCGACGGCGGCAAAGAAAAGCTCGATCTGGTATTCAGTGCCCCCGACGGGAAAAAAGAAAAATATATCATCATCGATATTTCGGTGCCGCACCTTGGAGTCGGCCAGAAATACGGTCTTCCCGGCAAAGCCAAGCTGTTTCAGAAGGAACGCGAAGTTTCGGCGCTGCGCATCAAAAAGGCAATCTTTCTTATCCGCAAAGGCACCGAAAGTGTCAGCACACAGCCAGGCCGCATTCGCTGCCCGATTATCGAGATTCAGCTTGAAAGCATCGTTAAGCCCGAACCCCCGGCAGAAAAGAAGCAGGCGGCAGCTGGTCAGGCTGAACGGACAGAACGAACAGAGCGAAACGGCGACAGCAATCGTAATCGCCGTGAGCCAGCCAGAGAAGGCAGAAATCAACCGGCTGGTGCCCCCAAGGAAACACAGTCGGCCTCGGAACAGAGACCGGGTACCGGCATTGCCGGCGTTTCACAGGACCTGCTGTTTGCCTTAAAAGAGGCGATAGTACATGAATGCCTCTCTACCATGCACAAACGCTGCAACAAATACATCAGAAAGGGTCTATGGCGCTGGATCGAACGCGAAATCATGGACCCGAACGTACATTTTTACCTGATCATCCTTTCAAGCATATATCAGGGAAAAACTGGCGAAATCCTCAGCCGGCGCTTCAAAAATGTTGAAGATTATTCGGCAAAGCCAGAAGAAGTCATTTCCGCTATTTTTTCGCGCGACAACAACCTCGCAGACGAAATCAAAAAAGATTCAGAAAGACACCGCCGCGCCCTGACCAAGTTTCTTGTCTGCTTCAGCCAGACACCGCCGTTTGAATATCTGAAATCGGTATTTCTCAAAGATTTTCGCAGCTTCAACGATGGCCTCAGAGCGAGAATGTCGGTTTACTCGACTCTTGAACAGCTTCTCGAACGCTGCGGCTTTGAAGGCGAAAAAGAAACCAAATACCCTCTCGAAATTCTCGACGAACTGAAGATTTTCCAGGGCATCATGACCGGCAATTATGCGGCTCTGCGCACTGATAATGCCGCCAAAAAGCTGAAGCACCTGGTACCGCAGGTTGAATGGAGCAACGAAGACATTTACTCTCTGCGAAACCAGCTGGCCAAAGCTTTGAATCTGCCCGCACAGGAATTCAACCTCAATGCTTTCCTGCCCCAGGCCTTCTTCCAGGATGCCAGAGTAATGGCAGAAACAAGAAAAGAGGCAATCAGACTGCCGTCACAGGCGGTTCAGAGACAGCCTGCGCAGACCAGCGCCGCACCGACTGCAGAACCAGAAAGAGCAATCGTTGAACAGCGCAGTGAGCCAACAGATGAAGGCCGTTCTGCCGAACAGCGACCAGCCAGACGCGACCGCAAAGCAGAATTTTTCGAACGCCGCAAGGCTGAAAAATTAGCCAGACAGCAGGCCCGTCAGACAAACACCGACGCGAATCCGCAGCCGTCACACGACACCGCCGAAGCGGGCGAACAGGATTCAGTTGCCCGGCCAATCAGTGTTAAATCGATGATTGAAAACCAGGCTGGCGCAGAACCAATGGGTGATCCGGCCCAGAGAGAATCGCGCCTGCACAGCCACAATCAGGATTGCGATGAGGCAAGACACCGCTATTTCGAAAATTTTGGCGGGCACCTTGAAGAAGACAGTGACGCCATCAGACTGGCTCTGGCAATGGTTCGCCATGAGCAGGAAAAAGCCGAGGAAAAAGCGGCGAAAATCGCAAAACCTGCTTTTAATGACGAAACCGATGAATTCGGCGAAAGCGAAGACACGTATCGCCCACCGCTGAAATCAATGCCCGGGCGGCCCCCGACCAACGTCAACCCGCCACCGCGCAGAGCTGCACGCCCGCAGACGCCCGATGGGCAGCCTAGCAGCAACCGCCTAGACCGCAAACGCCGGTTCTCGCGCAACAGCCAGAATCGCAACCGGCCGAGAAGACCCGGCAACCCGGGAGTTAATCGATGAGTAAACTGCCGCCACACATGATCAAACGCATGATCTTCATGTTCTGCGTCATGTTTCCGGTTCTGCTGTATGCTGAGTTTACCGGCCGCAATTCGGTTCTCGTCGCAGCAGTTACCGGCGGCGTCGCCAGCGGAGTTTCGGTGGTGCTTTTTCCTGACCCGGAACATCTTAAAAGCCTGAAAGACAAAGATAATGACAAGTGAACCGGTAGTCGGCCTCGACCTGGCCGACAAACTGGGCATCAGCGTTATCGACCGCAAAACTGAAAAACTGCTTTTCAGTGCCAGCATCTCACTGGCACGCGGCGATACCCAGAAGCGCCTTCTAAGACTGCGTGAATGCCTCATCGAGGTGTTCACGCGGTTTAATCCGGTCGAAATCGCGATTGAAGACGTATTTCTGCCGGCGAAAACTTCGCCGCGCACCCCGATCGCCCTCGGTGAGCTTCGCGGGGTCGCAAGGCTCTGCGCTGCAGAAAGAGATATTCCGGTATTTTTTTATCCGCCCCGTAAAGTAAAAATGGCGGTTACCGGTTTCGGTAACGCCAGCAAAGAAGACGTGGTGCATTGGATCGAGAGCGAATTCAGGGTCAAGGTAAAGGATCACAACGAGGCTGATGCGATCAGCATCGCCTGGACCCACATTCTTGAACGGCGTTTTTCAATGTGTCAGACTCAGGCCTGAAGGCTATTCAATTGCTCTTGGCAGATAGGTTAAAACAAACCTTTCAATGAATCTGTGAGACAGAACCACGAACATGCAGAAATATGGCAATGCAACGATCAGCATCAGACCAAATCGCAATTTATACCAGATCTGATCGAACTCTTCGAATAATCTTGTCATTATTACCAGGTCAAAAATGCAGACCCCGATGAGAATGTTACGTATTAATTCTATAACTCCTTCAGTGCCCAGAAAATTAAAGAGCGGGAACCAGATTTTGATATAATTCGTGTGCATTTCAGGTTGAGCAACCATCGGGGCGAAAAACCTGGTAAAATACGCCAGCAGCAGATAAACACCAAACCAGTAAAGAATAATCATGCCGTTTTTTGAACAAAACCAGCTATTTTGTTCCATAAATTACTCCTGAGCCCGCGAATGCGGCCACCTGCGACAACGATGGCGAAGCTCTCTCACCAGACATATTTTTGTTAACTATAAAATGAATATAACCCAAGTTTTCGCTCCGACAAACGAAAATTTACATTTCGCGTTCTGTGCCGGCAATAGCGATAGATACAGGGTATTATTCCCAGGTAACTGTGCAATTATTTCTGAACTGCTTGAAAAAACGAAGCGTCTGAATACCTTTTTAAACATTAATGATGTATTCCAATCGCAACTCAAAGGATCGATCTTGTGAGACTCAAAAATTTTTTGCTTTTCTTGCTGGCATTTTTTCTGGCAATGCCTGCAGTTGCAGTCTTTGCACAGTTGCCACCCAAAATTGAAGGCATGCCACCCATCCCCGAAAACGCCCAGTTCAACATAGATCTGGCAGATATTTACGCTGAGCTTTTTCCCGCAAAAAATACGGCCGAAATCATCTGCAACCTTTGGCTGACCTGCAATGGTAAAGATCCGGTGCTGCTGAAAATGGAAGGCGAACTGCACCACATGAAGGTTTCTTCGCCATCGAAACAGAATCTGACCTGGGTTTATATCAAACCTTACCTGCACCTCGACAACCTGCCCGGCGGCAGCCATCAGATCATTTTCGAGTATCTGGTCAAGCATAACGGCATCAGCAGCCCAGGTTTGATTGCAACCAACGACCTCAGGCTCGGCGTCAACACGTTCTGGTATCCTCGCAATGTCGCTTCAGACAGCCACCAGGTGATTCTCAACCTCGTCACCTCGCCTGAATACCCGGTCACATCAAATGCGCCCGTCTACAAAGACGTGCCGAACAATCTGAAACGCCTGCGACAGATGGTTCTGGCCAACCCGCTTGCCGAAGGTCTGCTTCTTGACTAATAATTATCGCTGGCTCGACCCGCGCGGCCTGCTGCATGGCTCATGGCCGGCCCGGGCCGGAAGACTGCTGTTGATTCTTCTGACACTGCTTTTAATAGGGTTTCCGCTTCACAACCCCGACGTTTTTCGTTACCCTTCGCACCTGGAAAGCTACATAGAAGAATACGCAGAGTTTATACTTGACCCGTTCGGCGACAATTTTTTTCTGACACAGGTTGAGATTACCGGTGGCAGATGGAAACGCAGCTTTCGAATTGAAGAATTCGACGGAAAATACTGGTTATTTAAGGAAGACATTGAAAAATCCGGCGAAGGGCTCAATATTGTAGACCCGGAGCTTCCTGCAGGCCTGGCATCAGACACTGGCGAAGCTGTAGTCGGGCAACGAAGCATTCGCAACCGGACTGAAAGCAACGAGCTGATCATCAAAGACCTTGGTTCTGGCAAAGAATACATTATCAGCGATTACATTGGCTTTTTCAGGATTTCGGATCGGGAAAACACCCTCAAGCCCATAAATGAAGCGAACTACCGTACTATTTTAACATTAAAAGGTTCATGGAAAGCCGAACTGCTTGCCGCAGAAAAGCTTTTTGGCAACCACCTGATTTCATTCAGGTTGTTCGTCCCTGACGAGCTTTTCGAACAGGTCAACCGCTGGCCGGACTGATTTTTGCTGTGGCTTATTTCAAAAACAGGTAGAAATGGCAAACAAAGTAAGTAATATCGAAGCCGGTGAACTGCGAATCGACCTTGCGGCCGAAAAGCTCGCCGTTCATGCGACCGCTGGCGCCATCTACTGGAAAATTAAATCATGAGTTGCAGTATTGCCGAGTTTGTGATAAATATAGCAAACGAACTTTTGCAGGAATTACCGCAAAATCAACGCATTATTTATCAGGAGAATTGCAGATGCAAAGTCGCGTAAAGTGGTTTGATAACGTTAAGGGCTATGGTTTCATCGAAAGCGCCGAAGGCCAGGATATCTTCGTTCACTACAAGCAGATCGAAGGCGATGGCTACAAGACCCTGCGCGAAGGCCAGCAGGTCGAATTCGAACTTTCTCAGGGCGCTAAAGGGCCGCTGGCAACCAACGTCAGACTGCTCGCTTAAGCAACGAACGAATGTTATGGGGGCGATGACGGAAAACCGTTTCGCCCCTTTACTTATTTAATCCGGTTCAAAGTTTTTTTCGAAGGGATGTTTAAAATCGCATGATAGAAGAACTGAAGCTGAATTCAACCCAGGAACAGCGCCTGCAGGTCATTGAAGACCTCAGAAAAGAAGGCATTGACCCCTATGGTCAGCGCTATGACCGCACTCACTCATCGGAACAGGCCAAAGCTGAATTCGAGAAGGCCGAAGCCCAGGCAACCGAAAAAGAGCATTTCACCACCGCCCCGATGAAACTCGCCGGCCGCATTGCTGCCAAACGTGACCAGGGCAAAACAGCTTTCGTTCATATAACAGACCAGGCCGGAAAAATTCAGGTTTATATCCGCAAAGACGTAATTGGCGAAGAAAATTTTGCCATGCTCAAGCGCCTTTATGCCGGCGATATCATCGGCGTCGAAGGCCCGGCTTTCAGAACCAAAACCGGCGAAGTCTCGATCCGCGCCGAAAAAATCGTCATTCTGTCGAAGTCGATCAATCCGCCACCCGAAAAGTTTCATGGCCTGACCGACGTCGAAATGCGCTACCGCCAGCGCTACGTCGACCTGATGTCGAACCCTGAAGTGCGCGAAACCTTTTTGAAGCGCAGCCAGATCATGCAGAGTATTCGCGAATACATGGCCAGTCAGGGCTATCTCGAAGTCGAAACCCCGATGATGCATACGGTCGCCGGTGGCGCCGCCGCACGCCCTTTTATCACCCATCACAACGCCCTCGACATGGAACTCTATCTGCGCATCGCACCCGAGCTTTATCTCAAGCGCCTGCTCGTCGGCGGTTTTGAGCGCGTCTACGAAATCAACCGCAACTTCAGAAACGAAGGCATTTCGATCAAGCATAACCCTGAATTCACGATGATGGAAGTTTACCAGGCCTATGGCGACATGGAAACCATGATGGATCTCTCAGAAGAGGTCATCTGCCACGCCGCGAAAAAGTTTTTCCCCGATCTGAAAGTCGTGCATCAGGAAAAGGAACTGAACTTCACCCGCCCCTGGCGCCGTGTAAGCATGCTTGACCTGGTGCGAGAAGTCACCGGCTGCAATGAGCTGACCTACAGCTGCAGCCGCGAATTGGCCGCTGAACAGGCCAAAAAGCTGCATGTTCCGATCGAAAAGAACGACAGCGCCGCCAAGATCATCGTCAAAATCTTCGAAGAAAAGATCGAAGCCACACTGATGGACCCGACCTTCGTCTTCGGTTACCCGAAAGAAACCTCGCCGCTTGCCAAAGGCAGCAAGGACGACCCGGCAAAGGTCGACCGTTTTGAACTGTTCATCTACGGCCGCGAAATCGGCAACGCCTTCTCTGAACTCAACGATTCAGAAGACCAGCTCGCCCGCTTCGAAAACCAGATTTCGCAGCGTGAGGCCGGTGACGATGAAGCCCACCAGATGGATACCGACTATGTAAACGCTCTCAGATACGGCATGCCGCCCGCCGGTGGCCTTGGTCTCGGCATCGACCGCATCGTCATGCTGCTGACCGACTCGGCTTCGATTCGCGACGTCATTCTCTTCCCGACCATGCGCAAACGCGTGGCCGGTGCCGCAGAAGAAACTGCCGGCGAAACAGAAGAACAGAAATAATCACAGTTTTGAAACAAAAATCCCCGGGGCCAGTGCTCCGGGGATTTTTTACAGGTTTTTTAAGCTTCGCAAGCCTGGTCTGCCGGGTGGGCAGCCTCGCCTGCAGGCGGCGAAACAGATTTTATTTCAGGCTGCGGCGCAGGGTTTTAACGCGTTCTTTGGCCTGCAGCATTTTTGTCTGGGCTTCGAGAATCTGCTGCCTGCTGCCAGAAGCGGCCATCAGACGGTTGTATTCGGCAAAATACTGGTAATAGAGCTCTTCAGCTTTACCAAGATCGTTGATGCTGTCAAACTGGTTGCTGCCACCCATAGAAGGAAGTTCGGGGGCAGTGGCAGCGTTGCCGGGCAGTGGTGATACCGCGCCACCGGTCGCAACGCCAACATTTTCGACAGAAGCGCTGGGAAGCGGGGCAACCGGGCTCTGTGCCCCAAAGTTGAATATTCTGCCAAACCAGCTTGAAATTCGACCCCAGAATGAGGTGCTGCTGGTAGAGGTTGTCGAAGTCGATGCGGTCGAGGTCGAACCAGCACTCTGATTGGTCGGCTGAGCGGTACCACCGGTAGCTGAGCCCACCAGGCCGGACGAAGCGAGAACATTGTAGAGATCACGGCTGACGGTGCGAGAACCGCCGTTTACATAGTCAAGAATTTCATTGAGCGACATTTTGCCCTGGCTGTTATCGAGAAGAATCTTAGCCAGCGCGTCTTTTTCGTCAGGATACATCGACACATATTTTCGGCAGAAATCGCGCAGCGAGTAATGCGGGCCTGTGCGAGAAATGACGTTGAAGGTTTTTTCTTTGCCACTGCTTATCTGATTAAAGCTGTCATACAGGGTCTTGGCAATAAACAGCTCATTGCGTGACATTTCGTTAAAGCTGTTATTCTTTAAAAAAGCCAGAGTGCTGAGGTTATTCAGGTTGAACGAAAAGACCATGCCGTTGTTTTTGCTGGCAGCGAAAGCGTTACCCCAGCCTTCGATCCAGGCGGTGTTGTCATTTGGCAGAATCTCATCGAGGTAATGCTTGCCATCGGTGCCGTAGTCAAGACCCGAAAAATCATAATTTGAAGGGTAGGCATTCAACATTGCCACATGGCCGAATTCATGCAGAAACAGAAAAGTCTTGCTCGAATCTGAAGAAAAGCTGTTGATGTAATTATATAGATTCAGATTGTAAGAGCTTGAGGACTTTGAGGTAAATGAGTTGCTGTTGCGATCGCTGAGCGTAAGCGTCATAGGCTTTGCCAGCGCCTGCGAAGTTGTCAGGGCATATTCATAGATAGTCTTGCCATCAGGCAGCTTCAGATTCAGGTATTTCTGCCATGCCGAACCGGCAGGGAGATCGGACGGCTTGCTGAAACTGACCTTGCGATAACCGATTTCGTTACCCCAGGAGTCTTTGACCACCTGCTCATAAACCAGATTAAGACCACCGGAAAAAGCCGGCATAACCGTGAAAACCAGCAATATTACTACTACCAGCCAGGTTCGCATCATACTGCTCAGATGTGTTGATCGCATCATTTTTACCTGCTGTTGATGAATTATAGGTTAATTATATGAATGAAAACGGGGTACGTCCAGACAGGCCCGACACTTTTTTCTCACCGCAATTCACTTTTTTGTAAAGACACTGCAAAAAGACTAATAATAGCTCAAGCAGGGAGGTTTTTGACCGGCCGGCAATCATATCGCTTTTCGGCCCGGTTTCTGGTAGAATCGCCCGGTCATAAAGATCAGCTTTCATTCAAAGGAAAAACCTTGTCACCTGTCGTTAATGGAACTCTGCGGGTTGCACTGGCGGCCTTCATCTGGGGTGCAGCCTACCCGCTGACCAAGGTGGCTCTGGCTGATGTTCCGCCACTGCTGCTTGGTTTCTTCAGATTTTTGCTGGCCGGCTGCTTTTTCATGGTCAGCGAAAAAAGTCTGCCGCTGCAGAAAGTCGCGCCAGAAGACCGCAAAAGCTTTATCGGGCTCGCTTTCTGGGGCGTATTCGTTCTGATTATCGGCATGAACTATGGGCTGATCTGGGCGCCGGGTATGGCCGCCTCGATTCTTTCCGGCACTCCCCCGCTCTTTACCGTCATTCTCGCCGCCCTCATTCTCGGGGAAAAAATGCGACCGGTGCAGTTTTTATCGATCGCTCTCGCACTTGGCGGGCTGGCAATGCTTGGCAGCGATTTTTCCTCAAATACAAAACTTGAGCCATGGCAGGTATGGGCCGGTTGTCTGATGACGCTGGTTCCGCAATTTTCGTGGGCGATGTATGGCATCGCCGGTAAAAAACTTGTCGGTCGCTATCACTGGCGGCTGATCTGCCGCGATACTTTTTCTCTGGGAGCCCTGATGCTGCTGCCGCCGGCAATTATCGAGGCATGGCTAAAAGGTTCCGGCAACTGGTCGTGGCAAACCCTTTTCATTCTGCTGTATCTCGCGGTAATGAACTCGGTCGTAACCTACTCTCTCTGGAACAGCGCCCTGAAATTGATTCCGGTATCTCTGGCAAGCTTTCTCATCTACCTGCAACCCGTTTCAGGCGCAGTGCTCTCTTATCTGCTGTTCGGTGAAAAACTGGCAGCCGGCGGCTTTGCCGGAACCGCACTGATTTTCGTTGCCCTGACCCTGGTTCTGCTGCCACAGGGTGCGTCTGGAAAGGGTGATGCGGTGAAGGTTGCCGAATCTTAAACCTGAGAGTAAAATGCAAAGTGAATCAAAACAGGAGCCAATCAATGCCAGTAAACTTTTTTGCAAGGTCAGCCCTCGCGGGAATTCTTGCTTTTGCCGCCTCAAATCTGAACGCCATGACCCCTGAAATCAGACTGCCAGAATGGCAGCGCTCAAAAATCGACATTTCTGAATGGAAACCTGAGCAAAAACTTCTCACAATCAGGATCGACATCGAAGCCCCGAGTGTTCAGCTCGAAAAAATCACCTCTAAACTGCACCTGCCCGAAGAACTCGGTGTAAATGCCGGCCAGCACGAACGCCCGCTTCTCAAAAAAGGCGACAAGGTGGTTTTTCTGCATAAATTCAGCGTCAAACCAGATTTTGCAGGCTGGGCCGAAGTCGAACTGGCAGCACAACCGGCGAAAGACGGAATTCTGGGCTTGATAAAAAGCACTCATGCCAATGAACCTGCAACTGCAGCCATTCTTGAAGCCGAAGCGCAGACGATCGACAAGCCGATCAACTTTGGCAGATCGATGCCCCTGCTCGTGCGTGACGACATTGCCCTGTGCACGGCAGCCGAAACTGCTCTCAAACCAGATTTCAAAGTAAACGGGCAGCAGTTCTATTTCTGGTATCCAGAATCCGGTTTCGGTAAAGGCCTTACCAGTGAAGGTCTCAAGGCCTTCACTTCTGCCATCGGCAACAGTAATCTCAAAAGCGCCGAAGCCGCAGGCAATATGCTGATAAAAAAGCTCGAAACCAGCAAAGAACCTCTGATGCTAAACCGCGCCAACAATGAAACTTTCGCGATTCCGGCACCGGTCGCCATCGACCTGATCAATGCCAACCTCGTAACTCTTCGAGCAATCGTCGAAAAAAAAACTGAAACTCTCGAAAAGAAAATCAACGCCATGCAGCCCGGTTATACCAGGCCGTTTATGATGTTCAATCTCGCCAGTCTCTACGAAAGTCAGAAAAATCCCGGGCAGGCAAAGCTGTGGTATGAAAAAGCCGTCAGCGAAATCCCGGCCTGGCCTCTCGCAGAGACCAGCCTGAAACGGGTAAAAAAATAATCATCAGGAGAAAAGCAGATGTTGTGGTTTTTTGCTTTTACAACCGTCGGAATCGCTATTTTCGCCCTGTTTTTGGCGCTGCACCGCATGTTTAAAATGCCACTCATTCAGATGCTTGGCGGCACCGCCATTTTGAGCCTGTGCGGCTGGCTCGCCACCCGCGCCGGCATCTAATCACAAGTTAAACTTTTACAGTTACCCCCTCGAACAAAAACAGCTCAACCTTAATCGGTTGAGCTGTTTTTCAATCTACAGTTTGCGGGCCGTGGCAAAGCCTCAGCCAAGATCGTTGGCGTGCAGCCAGCGTTCGGCATCGAGAGCCGCAACGCAGCCGGTGCCGGCGGCGCTGATTGCCTGGCGGTAATGAGGGTCGGTGACGTCGCCACAGGCAAAAACGCCATCGATATTGGTAGCCGAAGACGGTGACTTGACCTTGATGTAGCCCTTCTGGTCGAGATCGAGTGCCCCGCCAAGAAAACCGGTATTTGGAGTATGGCCGATAGCCATGAACAGGCCCTTGCACGGATAATCGCTGATTTCGCCGGATTTAACGTTTTTAAGTTTCACGCCTTCGGTGAACTGGCCGCCATAGACCTCTTCGAGAACCGAATCGAAGATGATCTGAATCTTCGGGTTATCGAAAGCCCTTTTCTGCATGGCCTTGCTGGCCCTGAATTCATTGCGGCGATGAATCAGAAGCACTTTCGAAGCGAATCTGGTCAGAAAAATAGCTTCTTCAATCGCCGAATCACCGCCGCCGATGACGGCGATTATCTGGTTGCGAAAGATCGGCAGGGCGCCGTCGCAGGTAGCACAGGCCGAGACACCTTTTCCCCAGAATTTTTTAACACTCGGCAGATCGAGTATCTGAGCACTGGCGCCGGTCGAGATGATTACCGAATGGGCAGTAACCGTGCGGCTGCCGGTTTTAAGAGTGAACGGCCGCGACGAAAAGTCGACCGAATCGATGTCTTCCATGATGAATTCTGTGCCGAAGCGTTCAGCCTGTTTTTTCATGCGGCTGATCAGTTCAGGGCCATCAACGCCTTCCGGGAATCCCGGAAAATTCTCGACTTCGGTTGTGGTCATCAACTGCCCGCCCGGCTGCCCACCCTTCATGAAGCCCTCGATCACCAGCGGCTGCAGATCGGCACGGGCGGCGTAAATTGCCGCAGTAAGCCCGGAAGGGCCGGAACCAACGATTACCAGTTTCTTTGCCATGAGTCTGTCTCCCGAATTGTGGTATGATTTCGTGCGATTATAACCTAATCCCGGGGCAAGCGCAAAATTTTGCATTTGCCCGCTGAATGTTATAAGCTGCGATTTAATCAAAGTTCTGGAGGTTGCCATGAAAAAAATCATTTTAGCTGTGCTGATGTTTTTGCTTTTAGGCCCGTTTCCGGCAGTTTTTGCCGGTGACAATGCTGATCTGACCCCAGACGAAGCCTTCGGGCGCATGTTTTCGCAGGAAAAGGCAGCAGTGAATGCCATGTTCACCGAAGAGTTTCTCAAAACAGTCACTGAAAAACGACTGCATGAAATTATCAGTTTTTATCAGAACGAAGTCGGCAGCTTTACCCGCGTCGAAACTCTTAAAGAAGGCTACAAACTTCATTTTGTCAAAGGCACTGTGCCAGCCAGTCTCAAGATTAACGAAAAAAATCTTATCAGCGGCCTCTGGTTCGGCGTGCCCGAAAAATCAGAAGACAGCTTCGCCGCAATCATCGAAGCTTTTAAAAAAAGCCCCGACCGGACCTCTGTCTGCGTATTGCGCTACAAGATCCCGGCTACAACTGAAGCCGGCCAGGCCGCCGCAAGCCAAGCTTTCGACACCCTGCAACCAGAAGTTGTAGTCGAGCTCAACGCTTCGCAGCCAATGGGCATTGGTTCAGCTTTTAAGCTGTATCTGCTCAAGGCTCTTGAAGATGATGTGGCCGCCGGCCGCCGCAACTGGAACGACATAATCGAACTGCGCGAAGACTGGAAATCTTTCCCAAGCGGCATTCTGCAGGACTGGCACCCGGGCAGCCGCCACAGTCTTGAAACCCTTGCCGGCCTGATGATATCGATCAGCGACAACACCGCTACCGATCATATTTTCAACCTGCTTGGCGTCGAAACGGTAAGAAAATATCTACCAGAAACCTGCAAAGACATAATCAACACCAGCCAACTGACAAAACTGAAATTCTTTTTCCCGGCGAAAGGGGCTGAATTCATCAAGGCTGACCAGAAAGGCAAAGACGCAATCCTGCGCGAAATGGACATCATCATTCCAGCATCCATCGCATCATACTCATCAATTTACACACTGGACAAGCCGGTTATGATCGATGAACTTGAATGGTTCATCAGCACCCGCAAGCTTTGCGAAACGATCTGGACTCTGCGCGAAAGCGCTCGCATCAGAATCAATGCTGCCTCCGGCATGGTGAACCGCGCCGACTGGCACATTGCCGGCTTCAAGGGCGGCAGTGAACCTGGAGTCATCAATTACACATGGATTCTGCAGAAAACTCCGACAAGCCCGATTTATACCATTTCCTGTACAGCCAACAACAGCATGAAGGTGATTTCGAGTGACGAATTCAACCTCGCCGTCACCCGCATTCTGAATCTTCTCAAAAATGAGAAGTGAAATTCAGGCAGGGCCTGAAAAACCTTGAAGTTATATTTTGGCTTTTGAAGCTCTTTCGCAGCGAACGCCGGTTAAAAGACCGGCGTTCGTTTTTTACCGGCAAATAAAAAACCGGCACCGGTACATTGACGCTTCCCCGATCGATTCTTATACTTTAAGAAAAATCGACAATTTCGACCAGCATTTATGGAGGTCGCTCATGAAAAAATCTAAATCGGTAATCAGATCCTGGGCAGTTGCAGCAGCCATGATAATGGTTCTGGCAGGGGCAAACCTCGCCGGTGCCGCCAGCATCACCCAGGAAGTGGAAGAACTGCGCATGAAATACGAGCGCCTTTACCAGCAGTATACACAGGCACTCAGCGACGCCAAAAACAGCACTGCAGCCGAACTCGGCAAAGAAGTAGAAGTGGCCAAGCGTCGCTACGAAGAAGCCAGAAAAGCTCTGACTCCGTCGCAGAAAACCCAGGAAAAAACAAAAGAAACCGCTGAAAAAGTAAAAACCACTGTCGATAAGCTTTTCTCTACCGGCGACAGGAACGAAACCCCGACTGCGGTTGCCAGCAAGGAACTGCCCGGCTACAGTGATTTCAAAATCAGCATCGATGGTGACAATTACTGCGGCCAGTTTGCCATGACCTCTGTGTTTAACGGTATGGGCATTGCCAAAGATCCGCAGAAAATTTATCAGGATACCAATCCGGCCGGCATTTTCACCGGTCCGCCGACCATCGTCGAGTATCTCAACATGAACGGCATCGATGCTTCGCAGAAGCACAATGCCAGCCTCGGTGACCTGACCCGCAAAATTGACGCCGGCCTGCCGGTGATCGTGCTGATGAATTCAGGTGGCGGGGTTCCGCACTGGGTTAATGTTTATGGTTACAACACCGATGCCGAAGGCAAAGTGGTTTCTCTGAAGCTGCGCGACTCATACTGGGGCACCAGCAAGGGTTACGAAATGGATGTCGAACGTTTCAAAACCGCCTGGAACGACCCGGTTGGCACAAAACTGCCGAACAGTCTGCTGGGTTACAGCAACCTGATGATCGACATCAAGGGCACCCGCGAACCGGCACAATCTCCTTCAGCACTTAATTTCAACTTCAACACCGCCATGGAAGACAACATGTCGAGTGGTATCAACGACGTGGTGACCGGCTTCAAACGTATCGCTCCGATGCAGCTGGCCGGTGGCATCACCAAATGTGTTCTTGGTATACCTGGCACCGTTCTCGGTGTAACCGCCAAGGGCATCAACAAGCTCGGCGATATGACCGTAGACTGGGGCAAATCACGCCTCGACAAGGGCGGCTTCGGCAACACTCTGCTCGGTGGCACCGCAGTAGTTGGCGGCAGCGTGGTCAAGGCAGTCGGTTATGTTGCCAAAGCTTCTGGCAACCTGCTCTCAGGCGTTGCAACCATGGCCGGCAACTTCACCAAAAAACTCGGCTACGTTTTCGCCCGCTGAGCCAGTCTGAATCATGGGAATATTCACAGGTCTTTCAACCGCTTACGTAATGGGCGCATTTGCCTTTCAGGCCATAGCGATGGGGTTTGTTGGCCTTGACCCGCGGTGTCAGACACGCCGGCCGTTATGGCTGCTGCTGACTCTTATTACCGGGCCGATCGGTCTGTTAATATACGTTCTCAAGGGCCGAAACTGAATGTATCTGCCGACCGGGGCTGTCAAATTGAGACAGCCCCGGTTTTTTATGCTTTTATTATTGTTAACCATGCACCAATCCATTAATATGAATAAAATGACGAAAGGTGCAGAAAAATGGGAAAGAACAAACTTTTCAGGCTGCTGGCCTGCATGTTGGTATTTTCTCTTGCGACAAGTACAATAACCATGGCCAGAACCGGATACCGTGAACCAGCCCGCAACATCACCAGAATTGTCGACACACCGAATCCACCGCAGATAAGTGTCAGTCCGGCAGGAAAGCATGCACTGCTCGTTGAATACACAACACAACTCAGCCTCGAAGATCTCGCCGAACCGCAGGCAAAGCTGGCCGGCATCAGAATTCTTACCAGATACAACATTCCGCGGCGCAGCTATTTCGTTCAGAGTATGAAACTGCTCGACCTGACCAGCAGCCAGACCACGGCCATCGAGCTGCCGGCTGGTGCTAAATTCGGGTTTCCTACCTGGTCACCGGATGGCAAACTGCTGGCAGCCTCGTGGTATAAAAAGGGTGGCTCTGAAATCTGGGTTTTCGACCCGTTCAAAGGCACCGGCAGATGTATAACCCCACCCCGGCTGAATTCTGTTCTCATCGGCCCGTCGTGGTGGAGTCGCGACAGCCGGCACCTGTTCGTGCCCCTCTGGCCGGAAAAACGCGGCGAACCACCCGAAGCTCCGATCATTCCTGAAAGCCCCGAGATTCAGGAAACAGACGGCAGGGTTTCA
>Ga0116142_10001482_pt1 | contig 28134 bp, 24 predicted proteins | sample AD_UKC033_MetaG_FD_89785 | JGI IMG/M metagenome (GOLD analysis project Ga0116142, IMG submission 89785) | Active sludge microbial communities of municipal wastewater-treating anaerobic digesters from USA - AD_UKC033_MetaG | ecosystem: Engineered > Bioreactor > Anaerobic > Digestate | place: USA... | reverse complement strand
CTTGACCCAGTTGTTTATAATTTGTCATCGCAACACAAGTTTAATTAACTTGGTCAATTGAAGGGAGGAGAAATCTTCCCTTCTTTCAACCTCTTGTGTTGCACTTATTAATTGAACTTAGAACCTATCATATTTATCACAATTGGGATTTAAGATTAGTGAATTGTGATTTTTGATTTGCGATGCGGATTACAAAATCATAAATCACTGATCCCAGATCACAAATCACAATTCGCTAAAACTCTTAATATAAAAATCAAACCTCACTCAAACCGCTCCGTCTCCGGATGGAACGTTCGCCAGCTGTGCCAAAACTCCTGGTAGGCTTTCACTTTCGGTAATGATGGTTGATTGTTATCGAAAGATTTTCCTGAAAACGCATAGGCGCGCGTTCCTGTCAGTAAAGAATCATTTCGTATTGCAAACCGTGCTGTATCCGCCACCTTAAATACAGCAAAACTTTGATTGTCTGCCGCAAGTGCTATGACAATCGCGGTGGCACCAACCTTATCGTGCAGAATGCGCTGTGCCTTCAATTGTATCCAATCGTACGCCTTACTCTTTCCTTCCAACTCAACACCCACTACCCACGATTTATCTTTCCACGAAAGGCTATCGGTACGCGTGAGTTCGCCTTTGCTCTTTCCACGCTCGTACTTTGCCAGGGAATCATACTTATCATCTTCAAAGGCTACATTATCTGCCTGCATTACAAGGGCATTTGGATAAAGTTTAAAAAGCTGGTTGATACTTATCTGAAACGACTCTACCTCCGGCAAAAATTCTCCTTTCAACGATCCGGTTACAGCCTCGCCATTTACCTGGCGCCACCAGCTTTTGGTGGTTTCATCTTCAAACATCGCATTGAAATGATCCATGCCCACCAGTCTGAATTTTTCGGGTTTGCCTTTCACCACCGGTTCAAACACGCGACCGGTATGACAAACTGTGCAATAGGTAACAATCACCGGTTTGCCGCCCACCTGATCCTGCACCTGGTGGTGGTAGCCGATAAACTGAATCGGGTATGCCTTCACCTCGCCATTATTTTCAACCCCCACTACAATGCTGCTGTCGTTCAATGTGCTTTCAGATTGCGGCTTAAAGACCAGATTTACCGGTTGTTTAAACATTTGGTCGGCCGTCATTTTGAAGTTGAACAATATACACGATGACCAGCGTATCGCGTTCTACTTTATGTTTTACCAGCTTGTAAAATATTCCATCTTTATCAAAACTTCCGTCAATACGTTCGTAGGAAGCCCAGTCATTCTGATACGGAAGTGCGAAGGGAAGCTTAATGGTTAATGTTTCATCTTCTGAGTATGCCTCCGCATCCAGGCGCGCACGCATTTCTTGCTTCACGCTTACCTTTAAGCCGAGGTAAACGCCATAGTACCCCACCAGATTAAACAAGAAGAGTAGGAGAAAGCATATTGAAAAGAGGCGCTTCATAATATCCGCAATTACACAATTAAGTAATTCCGAAAGGAAATGCAAACGTATTGCCTTTTGTCCGGATTGTGCGCCATTTCAAAAAATCAGAAGGAATCTGTGCGAATAAAGTTTTACATTGACTTTATTACCAAATAAAAGAACGCATGTCTTCCCGCAGATCATTCTTTCAAAAAGCGATCGGAGCAACCGGTGCGCTTTCGTTAAGCACTATTGCCACACAAGCGTTAGCCGAAGATATTTCAGATGCCTTGCTATCGCTTAATAAACTTTCGCCAACAATGGCCGCTACCGATGAAGATTTGTGGGCACGTATGGCACAAGCTTACACGGTTAGCGCCAACATTATGAATCTGAATAATGGAGGGGTAAGTCCCCAACCCAAAGTAGTGCAGGATGCGGTGGATCGGTATTATCATTTAAGCAACGAGGCTCCCTCGTATTACATGTGGCGCATTTTAGATGCCGGACGCGAACCGCTGCGCAGAAAGCTGGCCGATCTGGCCGGAGTAGATGCGGAAACCATTGCCATCAATCGCAACACCACCGAAGCACTTGGCACTGTAACGTGGGGTACCGACTTAAAACGGGGCGATGAAATTGTGATGACACGCTACGATTATCCCAACATGATTCATGCCTGGAAACAACGCGAACTGCGCGAAGGCATCAAGATTAATTGGATTACGCCCGAGTTACCAATCGAAAATGATGAAACCCTGCTCAATCTCTTCATCAGCGCAACTACACCCAAAACCAAAGTGTGGCACCTTACCCACATAATAAATTGGAGCGGACAGATTACCCCGGTAGCAAAACTCTGTGCCGAAGCCCGCAAGCGTGGGTTAATTACGATTGTTGATGCTGCTCATTCCTTCGCACACCTCGATTATAAAATTTCTGATTTCGACTGCGATTATTTAGGAACCAGCCTGCACAAATGGTTGTGCGCACCCTTTGGCACGGGTATGCTACACATGCGCAAATCGCTGATAGAAAAAACCTGGCCGATATTTTCGGTAGAAAAACCACAAAGTGGAGATATCCGAAAATTTGAAGCGTTAGGCACCCGCTCCTTTGCGCCCGAGCAGGCAATTGGTCAGGCAATTGATTTTCACAATGCAATTGGAAGTAAACGCAAACAAGAGCGTTTGCATTATTTAAAGTTATACTGGTGCGAAGCAGTTGCCAAACATCCAAAGATAAAATTGCACATCTCATTAAAACCCGAATACTCCTGTGCATTGGGTACGTTTAGCATTACCGGTATGGAGGCAGGAGATGTTTCGGCTAAACTTTTCAATCAGTTTCAGATTCATACTACATCCGTAAAGTGGGAAAAACTGAATGCCGTGCGTATTACTCCGCATGTGTACACTACCACCAAAGATTTAGATCGGTTTATTGATGCCGTGTTGAAGATTGCTAACTCCTAATTCGCCAACCAGATGAAAAACCTGCCATACTTGTTTTTACTTTTTGCGATTGCCTGTACTAAAAACCAAAACTTACTGCCGGTAGCCGGGCTGCAACAACCTGTAGAAATTCTTCGCGACTCTGCCGGAGTAAATCACATCTACGCACAAAACGAACACGATCTTTTCTTTGCGCAAGGCTATTGTGCAGCCAAAGACCGGCTTTTTCAATTTGAAATCTGGCGCAGACAAGCCACCGGTACCGTGGCTGAAATTCTGGGCGAAGCTGAACTTAAGCGCGACATCGGAACGCGATTGTTTAAATACCGCGGTGATTTAAAAAAAGAATTAAATCATTATCACCCAAATGGCGAAGCCATCATTACGGCTTTTACGGAAGGCATTAACGCATACATTACCGAAACAAAAAAAGATTCTTCCCTGCTGCCCATCGAATTCAAATTATTAGGAATCAAACCTGAGTTGTGGACCCCCGAACTGGTGATCTCGCGCCACCAGGGGTTGTTGGGAAACCTGCCAAATGAACTTACGCTGGGCCGGGCTGTTGCTTTGCTTGGTGAAGATAACGTGAGAGACCTGCGCACCTTCGAACCCGGTACACCACGCTTAACGCTTGACAAAAAAATTGATTCCGAAGGTCTCTTCGAAAATATTCTGGAGGTGTACAATGCCTTTCGCAAGCCCATTACTTTTAAACCAGAACATCTTGCAACGGCATTCAATACAGATCAATCCCGCTATATGCAATTAGCGAAAGCGGATGCGGCTGCCTACGCAGAAATGATTGACACAGAAATCCGATCTATCGGTAGCAACAACTGGATTGTAAGTGGCGCAAAATCGGAAACCGGTTCACCCATGTTGGCAAACGATCCGCATCGTGCGTTAGCTGTACCTTCCTTGCGCTATATGGTTCATCTCAATGCACCCGGCTGGAATGTAGTAGGCGGAGGTGAACCCACTATTCCGGGCATCTCCATTGGGCATAATGATTTTGGTGCCTGGGGGTTAACCATTTTTGATATTGATGGTGAAGACCTGATGGTGTACAACATCAACCCGCAAAACCCAAATCAGTATTGGTATAACAATGCGTGGGAAGAAATGACGGTAATTGCCGACACTATTCGCGTTAAAAATGCAGCCCCGGTTTTTGTGAAGCACCACTATACCCGTCATGGCCCCGTAACTTTTATTGATACAAAACGAAACAAAGCGTATGCTGTACGCGCAGCCTGGATGCAGCCCGGTGGTGCGCCATACCTTGCCAGTTTGCGCATGAATGGCGCCACTACCTGGGAAGAGTTTCGCGAGGCGTGCAGCTACAGCCATATTCCGGCTGAGAATATGATTTGGGCTGATAAAAAAGGAAACATCGGCTGGCAAACTGTAGGCATTGCTCCTATTCGAAAAAACTGGGATGGCCTGGTGCCCGTGCCGGGCGATGGTAGTTACGAATGGGAAGGCTTTCTCCCGATAAAAGAATTACCTAACACGTTCAATCCGCAGAAAGGATTTTGGGCTACTGCCAACGAAAACTTAGTTGCCGCAGATTACCCACACCGGTATGCAGTAGGTTGGGAATGGGCCGATAGCAGCCGTGCAAACCGGATTAACGAAGTGTTAGCTGCTGATCGAAAAGTTTCTTTTGCCGACATGCAGCAACTTCAGTTTGATTACCTGAGCAACCCTGCCCGCAGCCTCGTACCCTTCTTACAAAACCTAACCGCCACAGGCGAAACTGAAAAAGCCCGCCAGCTTCTACTAAACTGGGATTACACCATGAATCAAAATTCAACCGCAGCTACAATCTATGCGGCCTGGGAAAAGAAAATGTTGGAAAAGGCCTATGGCTTATTCGTTCCTGAAAAAGGAAAAACCATTTTTAGTTCGGTATCATCAAAAAAATTAATTCTTTGGATAAAGGCCAATCGAAAAGAGTTGGGCAACCGCGATCAGTTTTTACTCACCACATTAACCGATGCCATAGAAGTTGTAATACAAAAATTAGGCAATGATGATTCGAAGTGGCAATATGGACAACCGGCCAATCATCATGTGTTAATTAAACATCCGCTAAGCAATGCAGTAACTGATTCGGTGCGCAACCTTTTGGAATGCGGACCGCTACCACGTGGCGGTTCGTCTTCAACACCCGGTGTTACCAGCAACAATGATAATCAAAGTCATGGTGCCACCTTTAGAATGGTAGCCGATGTAACGGATTGGGACAAAACACTTTTTACGAATGCGCCCGGTCAAAGTGGCGATCCGGCAAGCCCATTTTACCGCAACTTGTTTGTGGGGTGGGCTACCGACAAGCATTTTACAGTTTACTTCAGCAGGAAAAAAATTGAAGCCGCCACAGCAACCAGAACCCTGCTCCAGCCCAGGTAATTTTTTTTGATGTTTGTAACAAACGTCACAGTACCGTTCGGTGCGGAGTTATAGCTTGCATTAAAAACAGGCATCGTATGAAAAAGAATATGGGTAATGCAGACAGGATAATCCGGGTAGCGTTGGCTTTAATTTTTGCCACGCTTTATTTTTCAGAAACAGTTTCTGGTACCGTTGGGTTAGTATTGGTCATTTTGGGTGGTGTGTTTGTGCTTACCAGCATAGTAAGTTTTTGCCCGCTATACACCCTTGTTGGAATAAAAACGTGTGCTGTAAAAGAGACTGATAAAGTGTAAAACTTTTATCCGTTAAACCAGTTCGGGAAGCTCCAAACCATCCAACCATAAATGGCAAAACGGAATACCCGGCTAATGCAAATCAGCAGGAATGTTTTGAAGTTCATATTTACCGAACCCGCCAACATACAGGTTGCTGAGAACGGGACAGGTGTAACCGCACCTACAAATACTAAATAGCCTCCAAATTTTTTCAGGTTCTTTTCGTATTGCTTCAGGTACTTTTCGCGGATGCGATTCTGGTAGAAAGTTGTTTTAGAAAATTTATTTCCAATATAATACCCCAATATTCCGGCCCCGTACGAAATTACTGTAAGAATGGAAAGGTTAACAATAAATCCACTTACATCAATGTTATCCAAAATCCAGATCATCATAAAAAGTTCTGGAGGCAGAATTCCAAAAACAATTTCTGATAGTGTATAAATGCCATAGAGGATACCCGGGTTGGCTCGTATTTCCGCAATATGGCTTTCAAAATTTTCCTGGATGTATCCCTCCAATAAAATGAATGCGGTAATAATAACAGCAAACCAAAGCAACCCCTTGATTAGGTTACGCAATAAAAACCCGGACCGTGTTTCTTCCTCTTCTTGTTCCTGCATACTCATTTTACAATTGGCATCCGCTTAAACGGCTTACTTTCATCAAACAACTTTCGGTAGGTAGCATGCTTTTTTACCACTACCGCATTTATCTGCTCAGCTACACGAATCATTTTTGGATTAAAGTCTCCGATCCAGTTCATCTCATACTCGGTGTAGGCAAAACCACCCCCATGTGCAAATTTTCGAAACTCTTCAATAATTGCCCCGTCAACGCCTTTGCCCTGATGTTCGGGCACCAATCCAAACAAAACACCAAAGGCCTTCTTGTTTGTTTTCAACATCCGGTGCCAGACAAACTTTAGTTTTCCGATCAGGTTCATCTTTCCGTTTACATATTTAAAGATCTGGTTCACTTCCGGTAAGGAAAGAAAAAAAGCGATGGGTTCATTCTTGAAATATCCAAACCACAATAGCTTTTCATCCATAATGGGCTTCATTTGCTTTACTAAATGTTTTGCCTGTAGTTCCGTTAGCTCCGGAATTTCCCCGCGCTTAGCCCAGGCTTGATTGTAAACCTTCCGGATTAAAGCCGGCAAATTAGCCCACTCGCTTTTTGGCAGGTAACTAAACCGGTAATCCGGATTTTTTTCTGTCAATGCCGCCTTTTGATAAAGGCGATCGCTCAAAGGTCCTTCAATCGTGCGCCCAAACGTAAATTGGTAGAAATACACCTGAAATCCATAAGCCTCAAAAAATTTCTGATAGTATGGAAAGTTATAGTTGCACTGGTAATTGGGTTGCCTGTCGAATCCTTCCAGCAACAAACCCCACCACCGGTCGCGATTACCAAAATTAATCGGGCCGTCCATTGCCTCCATACCGTGGTGCTGCAACCACTCCTTGCATGCGTCAAAGAGCATAAATGCTGCGCGCTCGTCATCAACACACTCAAAAAAACCCAACCCACCGGTAGGCTGTTCATTTCCTTTGTTGGTGGTTTTATGATTTACAAAAGCAGCCACACGACCTATCGTAATACCACCATCGTCCTGCAAGATCCAGCGAATGCACTCGCCATGATGAAATGTCTTATTCTTGTCCTTATCAAAAACTCCCTCTACATCAGAATCCAATGGACGTATCCACGTGGGTGTATGACTATACAATCTTACCGGTAGTTCAATGAATTCACGCTTATCGTTGGGTGTTGTAACTTCTTTAATTTGCATGGGGCGTTAATGTAACGATTGGCCGGCTTTGTTGGGCAGTGTAATTTCAAAAGAAGTGCCTGCACCGGGTTTACTGTTTACGATAAGTTGTCCGTCCAGCTTCTCTACTGCATTTTTCACAATGTATAACCCAAGTCCCGAACCCTCAGATTGTTCACTAGCTCTATAAAACATTTCAAAAATCCGATTGAGATCGTCCTGGCTTATCCCAATTCCATTGTCATTAAATTTTATAACGGCTTTTTCGTTGGTTACATCTATACGAATGGAAACACAGCAGGTTTCCTCATCGATTTTACGATACTTGATGGCGTTGGAAATCAGGTTTCGGAAAATTTCACCGATACGCCAGGGATCGCTATAAAACACGGGGCCGGTTATTTTCAAATCTAAACTTACGCGGTCGGCTCCGCGCATGTAACTTAAATCCTGAAAGGTTTTACGAATAATCGAATCAAAATCAATTGCTCCGGTTTTTACATCCATCTTCAGGTTTTTCGAATGACTCAATACATCACTGATAAAGTGATCGAGCTGGCCTACTTTTTCGCCTATAATGCGCAAGTATTCTGAGGGGCTGTCGTCATTACCGGGCATCTGCGCAAGGTTAACAAGACCCAGCACCGATGAAAGCGGTGCCCGTAAATCGTGCGACACCTTATATACAAAATTGTCGAGCTCAGAATTTCTGATTTTTAATTCCTCCTCTATCTTTTTCTGATCGGTGATATCAACATACACTCCAAAAATTCCAATGGTCTTATCTTCCAGGTGGATGGGGACTCCATAAATAATTACCGATACGGGCGTGTCGTCTCTGCGAAGGCGTGTACTCTCAATTTTTATTACCTGCTCAGACGAAATAAGTGAGTTCAAATCGTTACCCTCCATTTCCAGCGCTTCCGGTACAATAAATCGACTCAGGCTATTGCCCCGCAATTCGGTAATTGTGTACCCAAATAACATTTCAAAACCCCGGTTTACCTGCTGCACATTCCCTTCACTATCCAGCAGCACAATTGCCATGGGCGAATTGTTAAACAATTCAGAGAAAAGAGTGGCCGCTTCCCGATACCGCCTGTCAGCTTCGCGTTGTTGGTTCTCCAATTTCTTACGCTCGCCAATATCATGTATTACCCCGCTCCAGATAATTCGACCATCGGGTAAAGATACCGGGTGGCCAGAAACCTCAACCCAAATGGTTTGGGCCTGGGGATTAAAAATTCTTCCCTCCCATTTGAAGGGGGTTACTTCTTTTATTGTTTGCTCAAAGTTTCGTTCAAAGTCTGGCCAATCAGCCCGGTGAATAAAAACTTTCATCGGGTAGGATCCGCCCAAAAGCAAGTCGCGATTAATACCCAGTATTTTTTCGCACGAGGCACTAAGGTATGTAAAGTCTCTCGTGCCATCCGCTTGAACAGTGTACTCAAAAACAACCACGGGCAGGTTGTCTATGATTTGTTGCATGCTGAGTGTTTGCGAACGTTCCGTATTCATTCTAACTAAACCGACAAGATAACTACTTTTTGTTTAATCCTTAGCTGCGGACAGGCCGATCGTAAGATACATTTGGCCTTACCTGAAAAACAACCGACCGTATGAATTTGTCTTGTGTGTACTGATTTTCCAGGGCAATACAACCCGCTTCGGTTAGCAACTGGAACCAGCCAGGCAAGCTGCTGGTGGGAAGGCCGGTAACAATCCTGAAAAACAAATACATCGTCTTAATCTTAAGGCGATGCCAATAAGTTTGTGTCTCAAAATCTGACACTAACCAACGGGCATCCCCAGCCAAATGCTGCTTTATGGTAGTGATTACTTTTGCAAGCCGGGTATTGGTAAACAGGTCAAGGTAAAAATGAGTGAGCACGGCATCGTAATCCTGTGCGGGTATTGCCGTTTCCGTTCCTACAAAAAAATGAACTTGCTTATTGGCTCCTGCCTTTCTCCTGGCCCTTGAAATCATCCTTTCAGAGATATCCACATAATGAATAACCAGGCCGGGGTTAACCTGAAAGATGTGCGGCAAGATCCACCCTGTTCCTCCACCCAGTATAAGCAATTTCTTTCTGCCCTGAAGATGGTGCAACAGTTTGAGTTGCATCTGATGTATTTGGCTCCCGACAAACACACGCGCCAGCTGATCGTAGCAGGGAGCCAACCAATTATACCCGTTGCTTTGCAAAGTCATTGCTGATTCATAAACAATCCTATTGCCGGCAAATAAAAGATAGCATCGCCCCACAGCCGGTAGCGTTCTGATTTACAGAAGTAGGTGTGAAATCTGAATATCCCTGCCAGACATAGCCACATTGAAAAAAATATCCAACCTGTTGTATTAAACAGTCCATAGATAAAACTGAACCCTACCCCGCCTCCTATCAGCAGAAGCAGGCACCTGGTTACCCATCTTTTATCTAATCGTGTGGCCAGTGAGTGCTGTCCCATTCCACGATCAATGTCTGCTTCGAACCACGCAAACAATATCAGGTTTGCCAAGGCAATAAAAAAAAACTGAACAATTAATCCGGCTTCCTGAATAAGTAAACTCCAGCTGCCCGGCCACGCGGGTAGCAACACCCCTACTGAATACATTACCGCCACCGCCAACTCCTTAATGGGTAATTTTTTCTGAAGCATTAAATATAAGGCTGTAAGTGGAGCCAGAACCAACCCACCCAAAAGCACCGAGGGGCGAATAAAGACCAGAAGAGCACAGACCACCAGCACAGCTACAATTACTGCTACCTTTAAAACTGCCTGGTGTTGCTGATGAAACTTATGGCGCAGGCTAAGAGCGGGGCCACTTAAATGCCGCACATCAATCAGCCGGTCTGCAGTATAAATTATCCAAACGGTTAACCCCAGTATTGCAATTCCATACGGACGCACAGGCGCATCTAACCGTTTTGAAAAAAACAAAGCGGCAATCACAGCTCCTGCAGCTACATCTAAATTCAGCAGATTTATAAGGCGATAAAATCTGAACATCTGTAAAAATAAAAAAGCTCCCGGAATACCCGAGAGCTCTTTGGTTGATAGTTGATTGTGCTTACGATGCCTTTAACGCTTCCGCACCTCCCACTATTTCGAGAATCTCTTTTGTAATGGCGGCCTGGCGTGTGCGGTTGTATGAAAGTTTCAGGTCTTTTAGCAATTCACCTGCATTTTCAGTTGCCTTGTCCATGGCTGTCATGCGCGCTCCGTTTTCGGCCGCGTTAGAATCTAATACAGCTTTGAATAACTGAATCTTCAACGCTTTTGGAACCAACCCTGTAACAATTTCTTCCTGGTTGGGCATGTAGATATAATCTACCTCTGCGTGTGATGATTTTTCTTTTACTACCGGCAGCACAGGCAAAAACTGCTCGGTGCGCAAAATCTGGGTAGCTACGTTTTTGAATTCGTTGTAAACAATTTCAATTTTATCGTACCGGCCTGCTTTAAACTCATCCATCAAAAACTCACCCACCTGAGCTACACCCTCATACGAAAGGCCGTGAAAAATATTCCAGTAACTGCTTTCCATTTTGAAGTTGCGCTTGCTGAAATATTCAAAAACCTTTTTACCTAAGGGCAATATGGTGAGGTTTCCTTTTGCGTATTGCTTGCTGTATTTTTCAGTGGTTAGCTTTATTGCTGCCTTAATGATGGTGCTATTGAACGATCCGCAAAGCCCACGGTCAGAACTGATTACTACCAGCAAAACCTTTTCTTCCGAACGCTGTTTGCTATACCAGGCTTGCTCATCCTGCCCTGCGGCCGAAAGGTTTTGAAAGAGGGCAGTTAATTTTTGAGCATACGGGCGCATTTGCGTAATGCGTTCCTGAGACTTTCTCAATTTAGCAGCCGCCACCATTTTCATGGCTTTGGTAATCTGCTGTGTTGAGATTACTGAGGTTATTCGGTTTTTAACTTCCTTTAAACTTGGCATATCCTTTTATTCCAGATTCAAGATTTAAAATTCAAAATTCAAAATTGAGCAGTCACTCATTAAATTTTAATTCCTGAATTTTAAATTTTGAATCAATACTTCGATGCTAACTCCGTTGCTACTTTCTTTATTACGTCCACATCCGCATCTTCAAATTTACCTTCGCGGAAGTTGGCTAATGTTTGCTTGTTTTGAGCACGCAACAATTCAATAAATTCTTTTTCAAACTCCTTCACCTTGTTAACAGGCACCCGGTCGATATACCCGCGGGTAGAAGCCAGAATCATTGAAACCTGCTCTTCAACCGGTACGGGAGCATATTGCGGCTGCTTCAATACTTCCGTATTTCTGCGGCCGCGTTCAATCGTTAGTTTAGTAGCAGCATCCAGATCAGAACCAAACTTGGCAAACGCTTCCAACTCGCGGAATTGTGCCTGATCTAGCTTTAATGTACCCGCCACTTTCTTCATGGATTTAATCTGTGCATTACCTCCCACGCGCGATACCGAAATACCCACGTTAATGGCAGGGCGAATACCCGAGTTGAATAAGTTAGTCTCCAGGAATATCTGACCATCGGTAATTGAAATAACGTTTGTAGGAATATAAGCCGACACGTCATTCGCCTGGGTTTCGATAATTGGAAGTGCGGTTAATGAACCTCCTCCTTTTACAATGCTCTTTAACGATTGAGGTAAATCGTTCATGTTGGCCGCAATGCTATCGTTGTTAATAATCTTGGCCGCGCGCTCCAATAAGCGTGAGTGCAGGTAGAACACATCACCCGGATACGCTTCGCGTCCGGGAGGTCTGCGCAACAGCAACGATACTTCGCGGTATGCAACTGCTTGCTTTGACAGGTCATCGTAAATTACCAATGCCGGGCGACCGGTATCGCGGAAAAACTCACCAATAGCTGCACCTGTAAACGGAGCAAAGAACTGCATGGGAGCTGGGTCTGCAGCCGAAGCTGAAACAATTACTGTATATTTTAATGCGCCTGCTTTTTCTAACGTTGCGGCCACACCTGCAACCGTGGAAGCCTTTTGACCTACGGCTACATAGATACAATAAACAGGTTCGCCTTTTTCGTAAAACTCTTTTTGGTTAATGATGGTATCAATAGCAACAGCTGTTTTACCAGTCTGGCGATCGCCAATGATCAACTCGCGCTGGCCGCGACCAATCGGAATCATTGCATCAATTGCTTTGATACCGGTTTGCAAAGGTTCGTTTACCGGCTGGCGGAAAATTACCCCGGGAGCTTTACGCTCTAATGGCATTTCATACACCTGGCCTTCTACAGGGCCTTTGCCATCGATTGGTTGCGCCAATGTATCCACTACACGACCCAGCAAGCCATCGCCCGCTTTAATCGAAGCAATCTGACCGGTACGCTTTACGGTAGCACCTTCTTTAATTCCTTTTCCATCGCCCAACAATACAGCACCTACGTTGTCTTCTTCCAGGTTAAGAACAAGGGCCTTCAGGCCATTCTCAAATTCAACCAACTCGCCAGCCTGCGCTTTGGTAAGTCCGTAAACACGTGCCACCCCATCACCAATGGTAAGTACAGTTCCTACTTCCTGTAGTTCGGTAGCCGTGCGTGATTGTGAAAGTTGTTCGCGCAGTATTGCTGAGATTTCTTCGGGTCTGATTTCTGCCATATACTTTTAATTCAAAATTTTAATTCAAAATTCTTTTACAAAAGGGTTTTCACTGAACTTCAGTTTCAACGCTTTGAGTTTGCTCTTCACAGAAGCATCAATCTGAAGGTCGCCCACATTCAACACAAATCCACCAATCAGATCCTTATCAACTTTTTCTTCCAACTCCACTTCTTTCTTGTTGCTCAACTTCTTTACCAACAACTCAATTTCGCCACGCAGGTTGGCATCCAATGGCTGTGTAGATGTAACCGAAGCCTTGCCAATGCCTTTATAGTCATTATACGCTACATGAAACTCACTTGCGATGGCTGGTAAAAGTGGCTCGCGGTTTTTCCGGGTCAGGATTTCAATAATACCCATGGTGAGCGGGTGTACCTTTCCTTTAAACAGCGTTTCAAGCACAGTATGTTTTTTTTCGTGCCGAACAATCGGGCTTTTCAGCATTAACACAAAATCGCGGCTGTTTCTACATACCCGGTCAAACAATTGCATGTCCTGATGCACTGGTTCAAGTGCACCTTGTTGCACAGCCAGGCCAAGCAGTGACTTTACGTATCGGGAAGCAACGCGTGAATGAGCCATTGGATTAGTTCAGCTTAAGTTCTTTGATGTAGGCATCTGCCAGGTCTTTCTGGGCTTTGTCGTCAGCCAGATTTTTCTTAATCAGTTTTTCAGCTACTTCAAGCGAGAAGGCGGCCACCTGTGCTTTTACATCGCGCAACGCGGCATTCTTTTCAGTTTGAATAATGGCCTTGGCATCTTCAATAATTTTATCTGCGTTTTTCTTCGCATCGGTTTGTGCCTGATCATGCAACTGGTTAGCAGCTTCGCGCGCGGTCTTCAAAATCCTGTCGCGTTCCTCACGGGCTTCACGCAGAAGCTTTTCATTATCGGCCTTCAGGTTAGCCATTTCTTTTTTGGCTTGGTCGGCTGCGTCTAATGCCTGTTGAATGGATTGTTCGCGCTCTTTAAGCGACCCCAGAATTGGTTTCCAGGCAAGCTTGGCTAACAATAAAAACAAAAGCAAGAAAATAAATGCTTGCCAGATAATGAGGCCGGGGCCGGGGGTTAGTAAATCCATAGTTCTTTGTTTTACCTAAACGTAGTTGTTGAATTGAACTTTCAAAAAGACTGCCCCGATCCAGTATCGGGGCAGTGTCTTTTTAATTCTTAGCTTTTGAATGAGATCAACAAGCAAATAACGAGTGCAAACAGCGCTGCAACCTCGATAAGAGCTGCGATTACAAGCATGGCGTTCTGGATTTTGCCGGAAGCCTCTGGCTGGCGAGCCATACCTTCCATAGCAGAACCACCGATTTTACCGATACCAATTCCAGCGCCAATTGCAGCCAGACCCGCACCGATACCTGCACCCATGATTGCGTAGCTAATGTCCAATAAAAGAGCGAACAACATAGTTTTATTTATTTAAGTTAAACACACCCCGATTACTATCGGGGATTTCTTTAATACACTTTTAATGATCGTGTTCATGGTCTGCCGTGGCCATACCAATGTACATCGATGAGAACATCGTAAATACATAAGCCTGAATACCGGCTACCAACAACTCGATCAGATTAATAAACAATACAATTAAGGATGAACCAAGGCCCACCACAATGCTTCCAAAAATGAACGTGAGGCAAATCAAACTCAACAACACAATATGACCTGCGGTAATAGCCACAAACAAGCGTATCATTAATGAAAATGGCTTGGTAAAAATTCCGATAATCTCTACCGGTAGAATGACGATTCGCAATAGAAGCGGCACTCCGGGTGTCCAGAAGATGTGGCCCCAATAGCCTTTATTGCCATTGAAGTTGGTTATTAAAAACGTGAACACAGCCAACGTCATGGTAACTGCAATATTACCGGTAAGGTTACCCGCACCTGGCAACAAACCCAACAGGTTTCCGAACAGGATAAAGAAGAACAGCGTAAGCATGTAGGGCATGAAGCGTTCGTACTGGTGCCCGATATTAGGTTTTACAATCTCATCGCGCACAAACAGAATAACCGGCTCAAAGAAAGATTGCAAACCGGTGGGAGCCTTGCCCTGATTCTTTTTGAATCCTTTGGCTACTGATATAAAAACGAACAGCAATAACGCAGCATTGATAAACAGCATGGCTACGTTTTTGGTAATAGACAAGTCTAAAACAGCCTTACCCGAATCGGCCAGGGTAATGTGGTTATGCTCTAATTTATAGCCGTTGTATTCTATTGAATTGTGGTGTTCGTCATAAAACCGGCTGGACGAAAAAACATCCAAACCTTTTTCGGAAGAATATACAATTACCGGCAGGGGCATTACCAACCAATCGGCAAAATGCCACTGGTGGTCGTCCATTACGTGGTGCAGAATTACTTCGCTGGCGTTAAACGGCTCGGCTTCGTGGCCAGCTTCGTCTGATGCTAAAACCGGTGAAAAAATGCCTGAAAAAACGAATAGAATAAGGGCGAAAAACGTTGATTTAATGGCAAAAAACGGCTTTTTCATCGCAGTCGGAACGGAGGCTTTTATTTGGACTGCAAAAGTATCAATTAAACCATCTGAAAAAAATGTTTTGCCCGAATTTTGGCTTCGTTTACCCGTCTTGCCGGCCCGTGCTTGTCCGCACCAGGTAAACCACTTCGGCACTGGTAAAAAAGATGTAGGCCACCAGAAACAAGGCCACTGTGGGTGTTGCCTGAAGGGGGTTATCCCAAATCAGAAAAAAAATAAAGGCCAGACCGGCTACCAGCTTTACAGCTATGGATAATAAATAGAACTGGGCAAAAACCTGGGGTTGCTTTTCGCGAATGCGCACCAGGTTAAGTCCGATAATTAACGTGGCCAAAAATAAGAACACCAGCACCTGCACCCATTGGTGGGGCAACGGCCACCAGCTTTGAACATTTCCAAACCAAACCAAGCCTGTTTGCACTGCCAAAACAGCCAGCATGACGAGCAAATACCGAATCATTCCTTATTCAACATTCTATATAACTGATACATTACTCCGCCAAAGAGCAGAAACACAAACGTGAGTAAAAACACCGGAAACTTTAACTCCAGGTACTGATCGAGTTTATAGCCCAACCATGCACCCACACCTATGGTTACCAACATTTGCAGGCCCAGGCCACTGTACCTTGCAAACGAGTTGATTGGTTTCTCATCCTTGGGCATATCACAGTAACAAAAAAGCCACTATTCTGGTTGCGCAGAAGTGTGGCTTTGGATAAAAAATGATTACTTAATTAATTGGCCTGTGCCTCAGGGCGCAGGGCGTGCATGCCATTTTCGCCAATCTTAATTTCCTTTATAACAGCACCCATTTTACAACTTCCGTTGAAAACAGCACCAGGCTCAACAACCAGTTTTCCGGTAAGAATATCACCATGTATTTTGGCCGTAGCTTTTAGTACCAGCAGCTCGGATATCTCCAACTTCCCTTTTACTTCACCTTCTATATCGGCATTTTGAGCAATCACATTACCTTCAATATGGCAGGAGTGGCCCAATGCAACTTTTGACTTAGACTTAATGCTGCCCAGCACCTTGCCCTCCACACGAATGTTGCCATAGGTTTCAATGTTGCCTTCCAGCACGGTGCCTTTACCAATTACGTTGCTGGAGTTACTGATTTCGTCTGCTGCGCGTTTCTGTTCTTTTGATGTTAACATGGCTTGTGGTTTAAAACGTTACAAAATCTTCCGGGTTAATCGAGTTGCCATTGTACCACATTTCAAAATGTAAATGGGGTCCATCGGTCATCTCTCCACTATTGCCAACTATAGAGATAATGTCACCGGCATTTACAAAATTACCAACTTTTTTCAATAATCCGGCATTGTGCTTATAAACCGACACGAGGTTGCCAGCGTGCTGCACGGCTATCACATGGCCGGAGTCCTGTGTCCAGGAAGCCAATACCACTACCCCATCAGCAACACATTTTACCGGCTCGTTGGTCTTGGCTACCACATCAACTCCAAAGTGGCCCTTTTTTATATCGTAATGATCCGACACAAAGCCGGTAATCGGTGTAAAAAAAAACATTTCCTGCAACTCGCGGTACTTCCCGCTTGCCAGGGTTACCAGCGAGAACTCGCTCTTTTCAAATTCTTTCCGAAACAAAGAATCGGAAGGCGCAAGTTTCATATTGCCAACAGCCGATGGTGGTCTGTTTTCAGAGCTGAATGCCTCGGCCGGATCGGTAAAGCCACTGGCAGTATCGCCACTTAACACCCGTTGAAAATTCTGAATGAACATGTCTTTTTGATGAACTTCGATGGCGAGGGAATCTACCTTTAACGCTAACTCATATAACTTCTTGTTGGCCTCCATCTGGGCATGTTTTGGATCGAACCATTTTGCCAGTAATGTTTTGGAAAGAAACAGACTAAAAGCAAACAACAAGACAAAAAGCGAAACTGAAATAACCAGCACCTTGGCATAGGTAAACCCGATGCTGGATGTCTCTGCCAGGTTTTCTTCATTGCGGATTACCATCAGATATTTGTTGGTAAGCCGTTCTGATATGGTCTTTTTGGGTTTCAACGTTTAAATTTTGGCAAAATTAGATATTCCTGACGATTATAATATTGTATATCTGTTTTTTACGTTTGTAAACAAAAAGTAACCCGGTTGCGCCCATCTGTCTTTTGCTTCATTCTTCTACTCGTGCTGGTTTCCTGCTCGGTTGAGCAAAACAGTTTTACCAGTAACGTGTATCATAACTTAACTGCCCATTACAACAGTTATTATTATGCCCGCGAAAAAACACGCGAAGTAGAGGCTATTATATCCCGAAGCTTAGATGACGATCCTAACCAGATTCTGAGACTCTTTCCCAAAATTGACTCAACCCTGGCCAACTCTTATAAAAAGGATACGGAAGAAATAATTAAGATGGCCTCACTTTCAATTCAGCGGCACCCCAATAGCCAATGGGTTGATGATAGCTATGTGTTGGTGGGTAAAGCACGCCTTTACGGATATGATTTTCAAAATGCGATTCAAACATTTAAATACGTAAACACCAAAAGCAAGGATGCCAACACACGCCATTACGCCTTGATACAACTGCTCCGCACCTTTACCGAACAACAGGATTATGACCGGGCTGAAGAAACTTTTCGGTTTTTACAGAAAGAAAAACTCAGCAAACAAAACGCTAAAAATCTCTATTTAGAAAAAGCCTACTACTACCAGACACGCAATGATTACGACTACATGGTGCGCAACCTGGCATTGGCCGATTCGCTGCTGGAACGAAGCGACCGCAAAGGAAGAATATATTTTCTCATCGGGCAGGTGTACCAAAAACTCGGGTTCGATGCGGAGGCATTCAACTACTATCGCAAATGCATTGCTACCAACCCCGATTATGAAATTGATTTTTATGCCCGGCTCAATTTAGCCCAGGTAGCCCGACTGGATGACAAGCGCGACATCAAACAACTTAGGGCCCAATTCGAAAAAACGTTGACCGACACAAAGAATGCCGAGTTTAAAGACAAAATCTACTATGAGTTAGGTGAGTTCGACCGCAAACAGGGCAACCTGAAAGAAGCAATAGAAAGTTATTCGCTGGCCGCTCATGCCGGCACCAACAAACGGATTCAGGGCAGCGCTTACCTGCGCATCGGGCAACTGCAATTCGACTCGTTAAAAAAATATAGCCTGGCTAAATTATATTACGATAGTGCCATTGGTGCATTACCCAAAGACTTTGAAAACTATGAGGCCATTAAAAAACGCCAGGAGGTTTTAGGTGAGTTTGCCAAATACACGGAAGCCATTACCTGGAACGACAGTTTATTGGCTATGGCCGAGATGGACACCGCGTTGCTCCGCAAGCAGATCGATTCCGTTTTAGCAAGCCGCGCCAAGGCCGTTACTGTTACCAAAAAGAAAAAACGCAGAAACTATTCGAGTGGAAGCACCAGTTCGGGCACCAGCGCTTTTTTTAATCAGGAAACCAGTGCAGGTGTTGCCTGGTACTTCGGAAACCCTTCTGCTGTGGCATTAGGACAAACCGAATTTAAACGTGTATGGGGCAGCATTCCATTAGAGGATAACTGGCGCAGGTCAAACAAAACAACTGTATTGCAGGAAACCAACACGATCGTAACGAATGTACCACAACCGGATAAACCCGGGGTTGAGCCGGTTGCTCAAACACAAAAAGTAGATGAAGCCGGCAAATTGATCAGTCAGATTCCGCGCACAGCCGAAGACAAAGCCAAGGCACTGGCACAAATAGAAGAAGGTTATTTTAAACTGGGCGATTTATTCTACTTTCAATTATCTGAAAAAGATAACGCCTCTGAATCGTACACAAAACTATTAACACGCTTTCCGCAATCGGAGTATGTACCGGAAGTGCTTTATAAACTTTATCTGATTTCAAAAGACATTGATCCGGCCAAAGCAGAAGTATATGCCAATGAATTAAAAAACAATCATCCGCGCTCTACCTTCACCCGAATTTTAATTAACCCTGACTACCTGCGCGAGACCAGCGTGGCAGCTGAAAAACAAAAACTGATCTATGGAGAAGCTTACTCTTATTTTCAAGCCAACAACCTACGGGCCGCGCAGGATAAATTAAAACTGGCGCAGCAGGAAGGAGAAACAACATTTACACCACAACTGGATTTGTTGCAGATTCTCATCACCGGTAAAACGGAAGATGTTACACGTTACCAGTTTGAGTTGGGCGAGTACATTAAGAAATATCCGGATGCAGCGTTAAAACCTTATGCCGAACAACTTTTGGCTGCATCTAAAACATTGCTGGACAAACTGGAGCGTGCCAAAGGAATTCAGTTTATCAAGTCGATGGAAGGACCTCATAACTTTGTTGTAGTTTATTCTACTTCCGATAAAATCACCAACCCGGTTTCTTCGGCTATCGAAAAATTCAATGCCGCGCAGTTCAAAGATTTGAAATTAAATACCACCAATATCATCTTCAATGAAGAAAAAACGATTACCATCGTAAGTGAATTGCCCAGCCAGGCAGCCGCTTTAAGTTATTTCGACAAATTCCTCGCTCAGATTGCACCTGGCAAACCCTTTTCGAATTATAAATTCTATAGCTTTGTAATTACGAAAGATAATTTTCAGATTTTTTACCGAACCAAAGCGCTGGATGAGTACCTCGCCTTCTTTGATCGCAACTATCAAAAGCAAAATCAATAACCTGCTACGAATTGAAAAGCCGTGGATAGGAAGGATCATTAAATACATTTGGATAGCCTTTTTGTGTTTCGTTATTGGCTTTCCACTTTATATCTACACCGTTAAAATAGATTTGTTCGGTTTGTATGGAGCCATGCCCAGCACGCTGGAAGTGGAAAACCCCGAAAACGATCTTTCCTCTGAGGTAATTTCTGCCGATGGGGTTTCGCTGGGCCGGTATTACCGGGGCGCCAACCGAAGCCAGGTGCATTTTGAAGACTTGTCGGAAGACCTGGTAAATACACTCATTTATTCCGAAGACCATCGCTTCTTTGAACACTCGGGGCTCGACTTCCCCGCCTACCTGCGGGTGATTTACGGCATCCTCACATTAAATCCGCAAGGGGGTGGTAGTACCATTACACAACAACTCGCAAAAAATCTTTATACCATGAATCCGGATAAAAGCCTGGATGGCCATTTGGCTAAACTTGGTAAATACCCGAGGCGCATTATTCAAAAAACAAAAGAGTGGATTATCTCCATTCAATTGGAAGAGAACTTTACCAAAGAAGAAATTATTGCCATGTATTTGAATACTGCCACCTTCAGTAGCAATACATTCGGTATTAAAGTGGCCGCTGAGACCTATTTCGATAAAGGCCCGGACAGTTTAAATATTCAGGAGTCTGCTGTATTGGTCGGCATGTTGCAGGCCGTAACCTTATTCGATCCCAACCGAAACCCGGAAACTTCGCTGAGGAAAAGAAATGAAATTTTGAACAAGCTTTACAGGCATGGCTACAAACTAAAAACCCAGGAACAATACGATTCCGTGAGAGCCTTACCCATTGAATTGAAGTATAGTTTTCAAAACCAGAACGAAGGATTGGCCACCTACTTCCGAACTGTACTGGGTAACTTCATGCTGTCTTATTGCAGAAACAAGGGCATTGATTTGTATAACTCCGGCTTAAAAATCTATACCACCATTGACACCCGCATGCAAAAATATGCGGAAGAAGCGGTTGCCACACATATGAAGCCCCTGCAAAAACAATTTGATGAAGAATGGAAAAAACGTGGGCGCAACCCTTGGGTAGATGAGGATGGTAGAGAGATAAGAGATTTTTTACAAAGACGCATTCGGCAAACCGATGCCTACAAAGCATACGTTGAAAAGTATGGAGAGAAATCTGATTCGCTTAAGATTATGCTTAATCTGAAAAAGCAAATGACTGTTTTTTCGTGGGATGGGGAGCGCGATACTTTGTTCAGCAGTTACGATTCACTCAACTACTACAAACACTTTTTACAAACCGGCTTTATGGCCGTTGATCCCTACACTGGCTACATCAAAGCCTGGGTTGGTGGCATAAACCACAAATACTTTAAGTATGATCACGTAAAACAAGGTACACGCCAGCCGGGCTCAACTTTCAAATCGTTTGTTTATGGCCTGGCCATGGAAAATGGTTGGTCGCCCTGTGTTATTAAGAAAGATATTGCCCCTCAATTTAATCTTCCCAACCAACCCCCCTGGTATCCACTAAATGCGGATGGGTCCAGAGGAACAGGCGAATCCATGACCATCCGCAAAGCGATGGCCCAATCGGTAAACTCAATTACCGCCCAGGTCATGCAAGAACTAAAAGCTGAGAATGTGGTGGAATTTGCCAACCGGGTAGGTATTCAAAGCAAGTTAGATCCGGTACCTTCTTTATGTTTGGGCACAAGCGATGTTTCGTTGTATGAGCTGGTGGGTGCCTACGCCACGTTTATAAACAGTGGAATTTATATTGAACCGATTTACATTACCCGCATTGAAGATAAAAATGGAAACGTAGTCGAAATCTTCAATCCAAAAACGCGCGAAGCTATTAGCGAACAAACCGCCTATAAAATGATTTACATGTTGCGTGGTGGAGCTGAAGAAGAAGGAGGCTCTTCTTTGGGACTAAGTAAGGAAGTGCGCCATGACAACGAAGTAGGCGGCAAAACCGGAACAACCAACGATGCCTCGGATGGCTGGTATGTAGGCGTTACCCACGACCTGGTTGCCGGAGCCTGGACCGGGGGCGATGAACGCGCCATCCATTTTCCTACGTGGACTTTTGGACAAGGTGGAAGAACAGCCCGCCCTATCTGGGATCTGTTTATGCAAAAACTTTATGCCGATCCGCAATCCGGAATTGTGAAAGGCCAGTTCAAACGCCCATCCAGCGGGTTGGACATGACCTTAGACTGCAGCAAACACACGGTAAATGATTCTACAGATGTTGAAATAGAAGAACCGTGGGACATTAAACATTGATCAAGGCGTCTGTCGGCTATCTGCTAAAAGTTTAAACCGTCTTGATGCCTGATTTTCTTCACCCGGGATTGCGGTATGGGTATCTAGATTTTTGACTTCAATCATTAGGGCCAGGTTACCCAACCGCAATGACGCCTTGCAGGAAAGGCGCGCGTTCACTAACTGCTTATGGGAATCCATTACAACCATGAAGAAAGAAATTCTACCTTCGCAATGTGTTTGATGATGTGAAAGAAACCCTTGTGTCCCTCCCCGATTCTCCGGGCATTTATCGCTATTACAACAAAGCGGGCGAGTTGATTTATGTGGGCAAAGCCAAGAGCCTGAAGAAGCGCGTTTCCAGTTACTTCAACAAGCAGTCGCAATACAATCGTAAAACCGAAAAACTGGTAAGCGAAATTCAGAAGATCGAATTCACATTAGCCAATTCGGAGTTTGATGCGCTGCTGCTTGAAAACAATTTTATTAAACAATACCAACCTAAATACAACATCTTATTAAAAGATGATAAGACCTTTCCCTATCTCTGTATTTTAAAGGAACCTTTCCCACGCATTATCTATACCCGCAAGTACATACCCAGGCAGGGCGAATACTTTGGGCCGTATTCCAGTGTAGTGTCGATGAAAAGTGTGTTGGAACTGGTGCGGCAAATTTATTCCATCCGCACCTGTAGCCTGGTGCTTTCGCAGGAAAACATTGAACAGAAAAAATTCAAAGTATGCCTGGAGTTTCACATTGGTAATTGCAAGGGCCCGTGTGAAGGCCTGCAACCCGAAGCCGAATACCTGGAGGATATTGCACAAGCCCGTAACATTTTAAAGGGCGACTTAAGTGTGGTTGAAAAAGAACTCATCTTCCGAATGAAGTCCGCTGCCGAAGCTATGGAGTTTGAAAAAGCTGCAACCTTCAAACACAAACTGGAGCTTCTTGAAAAATTCCAGACAAAATCATTGGTGGTAAATCGCAAGCTGACGGATATCGATGTAATTACCATTACAAGTTCTGAAACCGATGCCTTTATCAACTATATGCAGATTAAAGAAGGCTCCATAATCTTCTCTAAAAATCTGGAGGTTAAAAAGAAGCTGGAAGAAACCGATGAAGAGATCCTAAACATGGTAGTGCAGGATTTACGCTCTACCTACCGCAGTAATAATCCGGAAGTTTATACCAACGTGCCTCTTAGCTTAAAATCGGATGCGTTTGAAAACGTATTGCCACAAATTGGCGATAAGAAAAAACTGGTTGATCTGTCACTAAAAAATGCGTTGTACCAAAAGCGCGAAAAAGAAATCAGCAAGGAAGAACTGAAAGACAAAAAAAATAAAGTACTGCATATTATGCAGGAGCACCTGCGCCTGCTGCAATATCCAAAAATTATCGAGTGCTTTGATAACTCTAACTTTCAGGGTACCTCCCCAGTGGCTTCGATGGTTCGGTTTGTTGATGGCAAACCGGATAAAAAAGGGTATCGCCACTTCAACATTAAAACCGTTATTGGCCCCAATGATTTTGCATCCATGAAGGAGATTGTAACCAGGCGGTACAAACGTATTATGGAAGAACAGGGTGAATATCCACAACTCATAATTGTAGATGGCGGCAAAGGTCAGTTAAGCAGCGCGTGCGAAGCATTACAAGAGCTCGGGCTTTATGGAAAGATTCCGATTATCGGTATTGCTAAAAGGTTGGAAGAAATCTATTACCCGGAAGATAACCTGCCTTTGCTGATCAGCAAAAAATCGCCCGCCTTACTATTGATACAACGTATTCGCGATGAAGCGCACCGGTTTGCTATAACCTTTCACCGGCAGAAGCGAAGCCAGAACACGTTTATTACCGAGATTGAACAGATACCGGGCATCGGTAAAAAAACAGCCGATAAACTGTTGGCACATTTCAAATCCGTAAAGAAAATTAAAGAGGCGAGTTTGGAAGAACTTACAGAGTTGGTAGGTGAGAAAACCGCTTTAAAGTTGAAAGTTAAAAGTTGAAAGCCTTAGAGCTAAGAATATTCTTCAACTTCTAACTTTCAACTAAGGACTTTCAACTTTATTTAAGGAATTTTCTAAAAATCTTTCTTTACCAAAGGCGGCACCACGCCCATATTGTACCAGGCAAAGGCGTATTGATCGGCTGCGGTTTCAATTGCTTTGCTCAGGTTAGAAGATCCGTGTCCCGATTTTACATCAATGCGAATCAGCACCGGGTTTGTTCCGGTATGATTCTCCTGTAAAGTGGCCGCAAACTTAAACGAGTGCGCAGGTACCACCCGATCATCGTGGTCGGCTGTGGTAACCAAGGTTGCCGGATAAGCCGTGTTGGGTTTAATTGCATGCACAGGTGAATAAGCCCGGATGTATTCAAACATTTCCTTCGAATCATCGGCTGTTCCGTAATCATATGCCCAGCCCGCACCTGCCGTAAATTTGTGATACCGCAGCATATCCATAACTCCTACGGCCGGTAATGCAACCTTTGCCAGATCGGGGCGCTGCGTCATCGTTGCACCAACCAACAGCCCTCCGTTGGAGCCACCACTTATCGCCAGGTAATTGCTTGAGGTATATTTTTCTTTGATCAGGTATTCGCCCGCGGCAATAAAATCATCAAACACATTTTGCTTGTTCATTTTGGTGCCTGCCAAATGCCACTTCTCGCCATACTCGCCACCTCCACGCAAGTTGGGTTGTGCATAAACGCCTCCATTCTCTAACCATAAAATGCGCGATGGACTAAAGCCCGGTGTTAAGCTGATGTTGAAGCCTCCATAGGCATACAACCAGGTTGGGTTTTTGCCATTCAATTCCAACCCTTTTTTGTGTACGATAAACATAGGCACCTTTGTGCCATCTTTACTGGTGTAGAAAACCTGTTTGGTCTCATAGTCATCCGGATTAAAATCAATTTTGGGTTGATTGTATAATGTTGATTTACCCGTAGCTATATCGTATTTGAAAATTGTGGAGGGATAGGTGAATGACGTAAACGAGTAATACAATTCTTTTTCTTCGCGCTCAGCGCCAAACCCTCCAGCCGAACCAATACCCGGCAACTCAACCTCGCGTATCAATTTTCCTTTCAGATCATATTGCTTCACCTGTGTTTTTACATCCACGGTGTAGTCTGCAAATAAATTACCGCCACCGGTTGAAGCACTTAACACATTTTCCGTTTCAGGTATCACATCTTTCCAGTTTTCGATGGCCGGGTTTGCAAAATCAAATTCTACCACGCGATTGTTAGGTGCATTCAGATTGGTTTGCACCAGAAACCGGGTGCCTTCGTTATCAATCACATTATGACTGTTGTCGAAATTGTTTACAATAGTTTTAAGCTTACCCTTCGGATCACTCAAATCCTGAATATAAAGTTCATTGCCGGTGGTGCTGGTGGAGGCACTTACTATCAAAAATCGTTCGTCTTCGGTTAACCCTCCGCCCACATACCGTCTGGGGTTTTTATCATCGCCAAACACCAGCAGATCTTGTGCACGCGGGGTGCCTACTTTATGATAATAGAGTTTATGATTTTGAGTTTTAGCCGAAAGCTGGCTGCCCTTTGGTTTTTCGTACGTGCTGAAATAAAAGCCCTCATTGCCGCGCCATGAAATACCGCTAAACTTGATATCGCGAATGGTATCTTCCAAAGGTTGTTTGGTAACTGCATCGATAACAATCGCATCGGTCCAGTCCTGGCCACCCCGCGAAATCTGGTACGCTACTCTTGAACCATCTTTTGAAAAAGAAACACCGCCCAGGCGTGTGGTTCCATCAGCTGAAAAGGTATTCGGATCTAAAAAAACTTCAGCCTCGCCTTGTTCTCCTTTTTTGCGATAAAGAACATAGTGGTTTTGCAAGCCATTGTTTTTGTAGAAATAGATATACGCCCCCCGCTTAAACGGAGACCCCAACTTCTCATAATTATTTAGTGCTTCCAGGCGCGTTTTAATTGCTGCCCGGTATGGAATTTTATTCAGAAACCCAAAGGTTACTTCGTTTTGAGCCGTAACCCAATCAGCCACTTGCTTTGTAGTATCATTTTCCATCCAACGATAGGGATCGGGTACTTCCGTGCCAAAGTAAGTATCCACGGTATCTACTTTGGCAGATACCGGATATTGAGAAACCACTTCGGGCTTTGGAGTTTGTGTACAGGCCGATATCAGGCCTCCCATCAACAAAACAAGGAATCCATTTTTCATTTTAATTATTTTATATCGTCAACAATCTAAGCGATTAAATCAAACCCTGCATACGGCACCAATACTTTCGGGATTTTAATTCCTTCGGGTGTCTGGTTGTTTTCAAGTATAGCTGCTAAAATCCGCGGAAGCGCCAGCGCACTGCCATTCAGTGTGTGTAGCAATTGGGTTTTCCCGTCTTTGTTTTTATACCGAAGCTTTAAGCGATTTGCCTGAAAGGTTTCAAAGTTACTAACCGAACTTACCTCCAGCCAGCGTTGCTGCGCAGCAGAGAAAACTTCCATATCGTAAGTAAGGGCTGAGTTAAAACCCATGTCGCCTCCACACAACAAAAGTTTGCGATAAGGTAACTCCAGTTTCTCGAGCAAGCCTTGCACGTGGCCACACATTGCATCTAAGGTGGCATACGATTCTTCGGGTTTTGTAATTTGAACAATCTCCACTTTATCGAACTGATGCAGGCGGTTTAGCCCGCGCACATGCGCGCCCCAGCTGCCCGCCTCTCTGCGGAAGCATGGCGTATAACCCGCATTCTTTACCGGCAGTTCTTCTTCGCCAAGAATTACATCGCGGTACAAATTGGTGATGGGCACTTCGGCTGTAGGTATCAGGTACAAGCCATCTTCATTTACAAAATACATTTGCCCTTCCTTATCCGGAAGCTGGCCTGTGCCATAGCCACTGGCTTCATTTACTACAATGGGTGGTTGTATCTCTTTGTAGCCTGCGGCATCGGCTTCATTCAGAAAGAAATTTATTAAGGCCCGTTGCAGGCGCGCACCTTTCCCTTTGTACACCGGAAACCCAGCACCTGAAATTTTTACCCCCAAATCAAAATCAATGATGTCGTATTTCTTTATCAACTCCCAATGTGGCAGCGCATCGGCATGCAACGTGGGAATTTTACCGTGTTCATGCACGCTGATGTTATCCTCCGCGCCTTTTCCGGCTGGCACTTTTGCGGCTGGTACATTAGGAATTTTGTAAAGCAGGTCTTGTTGCTTTGTTTCAAAATCGGCCAGGCTATCTTCAAGCGCTTTCACTTTGTCTTTACTGGCCGCAACCGAAGCGCGAAGCGCAGCTGCCTCATCGGCCTTGCCGGCCTTCATCAATTCGCCAATCTTTTTTGAATCGGTATTCAGACTGGCTTTTATCGAGTCTAATGTGTTCTGCGTTTCCCTGCGAAGTTTGTCTATTTCCAACACCTGGGTTACCAGGCTATCTGCATCTTTAAAATTACGCTTGGCCAAACCATCCAATACCTGCTGCGTTTGTTCCCGAAGTGTCTGTAGTGTTAACATAGTTTGTTCTTGAGGGGCCAAAATTAGCCAATAATTATTTTACCCGATTTGATAATATACATTTTTGGCTTATACTTGCATCGTCATTCAGGCCTATCGGCCATCCGAATATAAAACCCAGAACTTCTGCTTCTTTTTTTGAATCGACTCTAAATCCGTTTTATCCT
>Ga0116142_10001467_pt1 | contig 28212 bp, 26 predicted proteins | sample AD_UKC033_MetaG_FD_89785 | JGI IMG/M metagenome (GOLD analysis project Ga0116142, IMG submission 89785) | Active sludge microbial communities of municipal wastewater-treating anaerobic digesters from USA - AD_UKC033_MetaG | ecosystem: Engineered > Bioreactor > Anaerobic > Digestate | place: USA... | reverse complement strand
AGGATGCGCTCAGGGCCGCGTTCGACCAGGCGGAGATCGAGATGATCGATGCAGCGTTGGCGGCCGGGACCATCACCGAGGACCAGGCGAGAGAGATGAAGGCGAGGATCGAGACCCGGAGGGCGCTGGACGCGGTGCTCGATCAGGCAGTCGCCGATGGGAAGATCACCGAGGAGCAGCTGGACCTCCTGGGGGGGTGCGCCGGCCTTGGCCGCGCGAGAGAGGGAGGGTTCGCGTCCCATGGCCGGGGAGGTGGGGGGCCGGGGCTCATGGGCCGCTAAGGAGGTCCCGTTTCCCCGAGCGGCGGGGTGCGCCGAGCGCCCCGTCGCTCGGTTCTGCCTGTCCCCTCGCTTGGCTGAGGTGAGAGGCCGTCGTTAGCGGTTGAGGTAGCGGTTGCGGGGCCCGTACAGGGCCGCGAGCTCATCCACGGAGAACTCCCGTGCGCTGAAGTACACCGTGAGCTCGAACTCCGACTCCGCGCCGAAGAGTTGTGGACCCACCTTGATCGTGTACGTCCCTGGGGAGACAGCATGGGCTCCCGTGTACACATCGGTAAAGTTACCGGGACGGAACGTGACTCTTTTCCCCGCCGGGTCGTACAAGGTGGCACGAATCTGTTGCCCCCGCTCAAACACGAGCGACAGGGCGACGTAGCCCGGCGCGGTGATGTTCAGGTTGTAGGTGATGGTGTGGCAGCGGCCCAGGCTGAGATCGGAATCGCTGTTGCACGTGGCGAGGCGGCGGATCCGACCCTGGGTCTCAAAGATGACGGCGATGCTCGCCCCGGTCACGGCGGTTCCGGGGCCGATGGCCCCCGAGGTGCCATCGAGGGTCCACGATGCGTACATCGCCTCGGCGAGGGGGAGGTAGGTCGGGAAGAGGTCGGTGGGAGCGGTGAACGCCCATGAGTGGAACACCCTGTTGTCGGCCCCTGCCGCCACAACGCGCCATTGGCGGAACGTCTCCCCCTCATGGCTGAACTCGGCGACGTAGCCGGTCCCGGTGGGGTAACCGGTGGTGTCGATGCACACCAAGGAGCTTCCCGAGACGAGATCGCACTTGTAGGCGTTGAGGAGGTCCTGTAGGGTCTCGTAGCGGCCGCCCAGGAGGGTCGAGGCAAAACTCGCGATCGTGACCGTGGTGTAATAGGCATCCGTCCCTGCCTTGCCGGAGAGAAGGAGCGTGTAGTCGTTCTCTTTAGTCGCGACCCACTCCGCAGGATAGCGGATACAGTACCCATTCTCTTCCCAGCAGTACACCTGGTTGAGGTTGACCGTAGCTCCCGCGGTGAGGGCACAGCACATGACCATGCCCAGTATCGCCATCCACACCGACCTACCCATGGCACCTCCTTTGAGACAGTGCAGTATACACCTCGGCTGTGTGGTGAAGGTAGCCACCTTCGGACCACCGATCAGGGCCCAACCTCATCTTCACGGCTGCGCGCCGCGATCGGGGCTCACCTCGTCCGCGGTGCGGGGAGAGCGATGGGGAGATGCCTCGCCAAGAAGGAGGGCCGACCTCGGGCCGGCCCTCTATCCGTCCGTTCCGGGAGCCCTACACCTTCGGCGGGGGCGGGATGTGCCCCTGCTTCTGGAGGATCTCCACCTCGGCCCGCGCGTGACGGATCATCGTCTCGGCCTGCTTTCGGAGCTCGGCCTTCGGAAGGACCCGCCGCGCCACCCCCTGCTCGATCGCCTTCAGGCCCACCGCCACCGCCTCGTTCACGAATACGTCGAGGTCCATCATCGAGGGGACGATGTAGTCCTCGCGGAGGCCCTTCTCCTCAGCGTTCTTGGCGATCGCTTCCGCAGCGGCGATCGCCATTTCGTCGGTGATCGTCTTGGCGAATACGTCCAATGTGCCGCGGAAGATGGCGGGGAATCCCAATGAATTGTTGATCTGGTTCGGGAAATCCGAGCGGCCGGTGCCCACGATCCGCGCCCCCGCTTCCACGGCCTCCCAGGGCCAGATCTCGGGGATCGGGTTGGCGCACGCGAAGACGATGGGGTCCTTGGCCATCCGCTTCACCCACTCCGGCTTGATCGTCCCTGGGCCGGGCTTGGAGTAGCCAATGACCATGTCCATCCCTTCCATGGCCGTGGGGATGGCATCCTCGACCTTCGCGCACCGGCGGTTCTCGGCGTTCGTGCGGCCGACGATGTCCTTCGTGTACCTGAACAGGGTGTCGAAATCGGGGCGCTCACGGTGAACGATCCCGTTGATGTCGGTCATCACCACGTTGCCGGGATTCACCCCCCACGCGATCAGCACGCGGAGGGTGGCGATCCCCGCTGCCCCCGCCCCGATCATCGCGATGCGGGCCTTGTGCTTGGGGATGCCCTTCAGCTTGAGGGCATTGATGACCCCAGCGACCGTCACCGCGGCCGTGCCCTGCTGATCGTCGTGCCACACTGGGATCTCCGTCTCCTCCCGCAGCCGATCGAGGATGTAGAAACACTTTGGACTTGCGAAGTCCTCGAGGTTGATCCCCCCGAACGCGGGGGCGATCCACTTCACGGCCTGGATGATTTCGTCGGCGTCCTTCGTGGCGAGCGTGATCGGGAACGCATCCACTCCGCCGAGGTACTTGAAGAGGAGCCCTTTCCCTTCCATCACCGGGAGCGCGGCGTGGGGGCCGATGTCGCCCAAGCCCAGCACCCGCGTGCCATCGGACACAACGGCGACCATGTTCCCCTTGTTCGTGTACTCGAATACCTTCTCCGGGGCTTCGGCAATCTCGCGGCAGGGCTGGGCGACGCCGGGCGTGTACCAGATCGCGAAGTCGTCGTAGCCGGTGATGGCGCACTTCACGCCCAGTCCGACCTTGCCCCGGTAGAAGGCATGCCAGGCCGGGGCCTTCCTCCCCGGCTCCTTCGCCTTGGCGAGCAGTTCCTCGACGTTCGGCTTGTTTTCCTTCATTCCCCCTCCCTAAACTATGAGCGGATCCGGGCGCGAATCCCCTTCATGTTCGCCTCGACCTGGACCGCGAGGTCCTTGTAGAGCGATTTGCCGTGGCTATCCATCGCCACGACGAGGGGCCCAAACCGCTCCACCTCCATGACCCAGATCGCCTCCGGCATCCCCAGTTCCTCGAGCCAGTGGACGGCCGCCACCCGCTCCACAGCCTTCGCCGCCAGCGCCCCCGCCCCGCCGGTGAAGTGGGTGTACACCGCCCCGACCTCGCCGAGGGCGGCGAGGGTCTTGTCGCCCATCCCGCCCTTGCCGACGATGATCCGCGTCTTGAACTTGCGCAGGAAGTCGGCCTCGAAGAGCTCCATCCGGGCCGAGGTTGTGGGGCCGGCGGCGAGGATCTGCCACCTTCCCTCCACCTTCTGGGCCACTGGGCCGCAGTGGAACAGGGCCAATCCCTCCACCGGAAGCGGGCTCCCCCGCTCGAGCATCATCTTGTGGGCCTCGTCGCGGGCGGTGAACATCGTCCCCGAGACGTAGATCACGTCCCCGGCCCGGAGGGCACGGGCATCCTTCTCCGAGATCGGCGTTGTGAGCACGCGATCCATCACGCCACCTCCATCCGTCCATCAGCGCGCACGCGCACGGTCGCGCGGCGGTGGGCCCAGCACTGGGTAACGATCCCCACCGGCAACGACGCGGGATGCCGGTGGGCGTACTCGGCGTGCACCGCCAACACGGTCGTCTTCCCCCCGAGCCCCATCGGCCCCACGCCGGACGCGTTGATGAGGTCCTCCAGCTCAGCCTCGAGCGCGGCCACTTCCGGCTCGGGGTGCCGCTGCCCGAGGGGGCGCAGGAGGGCCGTCTTCCCCAGCTTCAGGGCAAGATCAGCCCCGCCCCCGATCCCGACCCCGACCACGGTCGGCGGGCAGGGGAGGCCGCCGCAGCCCACCACATGCTCGACCACTGCCTCCTTGACCCCCTTCAGCCCGACGCCGGGGGCAAGCATCTTCAGGGCGCAGCAGTTCTCCGACCCCCCGCCCTTGGGGAGGATGTGGATCTCCGCTCCATCCCCGTCCGTCATCTCCCACGTCACGGCCGGGATGTAGCGGCCGGTGTTGTCACCGGGGTTCTTCCCGGTGAAGGGGTGGACCGTGTTGGGCCTGAGGGGAACCGCCTTCGTCGCCAGCCGCGCCGCCTCGGGGAGGGCGCCCACGAGGGCGGGGAGGTGGGGGAATCCCATCCCCAGTCTGACGAAGAACGTAATCGTCCCCGTATCTTGGCAGATCGGGACCATGCCCTCCCGAGCGATCCGCACGTTCTCCAGGATCGCCTCCAGCTGCACCCGGGCCGGTCCTGCCTCCCGGTCGCGGGCCGCCTCAAGCGCCCGCACGACATCGGGCGGAAGGATCGTCGCCGCCTTGCCGATCGCCAGAGCTAGCTCGTTGCCGAAGTTCACTTGTTCCCTCCCATCTCCGCCACCTTCGCCGCGTACATCTCGTGGTAGGTCGGTTTGTCTACGTCGACGAATTTGCCGACGAGGAACGGCTTCCCAGATACGATCTCCGCCTCCTTGGGGTCCGCCCCGTGGCGGATCACAGCGTGGTCTGCGTAGTAGCGCAGCTCGTCCAGGCCCTCCCCGATCCGGTTGCGGCGGCCGTAGTTCGTCGGGCACGGGGAGATGACCTCCACAAACGTGAACCCCTCGTGGGCCATCGCCTCCACGAGCCCCTTCTGGAGGCGGCGGCCGTCGAGCGTCGTCCACCGCGCGACATAGCTCGCCCCGGCCGAGGCGGCGAGGTGAACGAGGTTGAACGGGTGCTCGAAGTTGCCGAACGGGGTCGTCGTGGTCTTCCCGTCGAGGGGGGTGGTGGGCCCGCACTGGCCGCCCGTCATCCCGTAGTTGAAGTTGTTCACGCACACCACGGTCAGGTCGAGGTTGCGCCGCGCCGCATGGATGAGGTGGTTCCCGCCGATCGCGAACAGGTCCCCGTCGCCGGAGATCACGGCCACGTGGAGTTTGGGGTTGGCGAGCTTGAGGCCGGTGGCGAACGGGATCGCCCGGCCGTGGGTGGTATGGTACGCGTCCAATTTGAGGTAGCCGGCGATGCGGCCGGTACAGCCGATCCCCGACACGACCGCGACCTCGTCGGGATCCCACCCCAGCTCATCGAGGGCGTAAAGGAAGTTCCCGAGAACCGTTCCCAATCCGCACCCGGAGCACCAGATGTGGGGGATACGGTCCGTGCGGAGGTACTTCTCCATCGGGTGCCGGGCCCCGGGGACGATCTCGAAAGCGAGCTTCGTCTTCACCTGCATCGTGCCACCTCCTTGATCCCGGCGAGGACCTCCTCGGGGGTGTGGATCCGCCCCCCAGCGTGGAACACGCCCGCGAGAGGGACCTTGCCCCGGGTCGCCCGCTCCACCTCGCGGCTCATTTGCCCCAGGTTCAGCTCCACGACCGCGATCCCCCTCACCTGGTCCGCAAGGGCCCGCACCCGCTCGTCGGGGAACGGCCACGCCGTGATGAGGCGCAGCATCCCCGCCTTGATCCCCTGCTGACGGGCCTGGGCGAGGGCTCCGTAGGCAACGCGGGCGGAGATCCCGTAGGACACGACCGCGACCTCGGCATCGTCGAGGCCCACTTCCTCGTAGAGCGTGTACTCCTCCCGGTAGCGGAGGACCTTCTCTGCGAGCCGACGCACGAGCCGGTCGTGGGCCTCGGCGGACATGTCCGGGTACCCTCGCTCGTCGTGGGTGAGGCCGGTGACGTGGACCCGGTACCCCTCGCCCGCGCACGCCATCGGGGGGACGAGGTCGGGATCGGGCTGGTAGGGGATGAACTCCTCCGGCGGGACCTGGGGCCGCCGCCGGGGGGCCAGGGGGACCTCGCCCGGGATCTCCACCCGCTCGTACATGTGCCCCACCACCTCGTCCGTCATGAGGAGCACCGGAACCCGGAACCGCTCGGAGAGGGCGAACGCGCGCACCGTGAGATCGAACGCCTCCTGGGGGGAGGCGGGGACGAGGGCGATGATCTCGTAGTGGCCGTGGGAGCCCCACCGCGCCTGCATCATGTCCCCTTGGCCAACGGCGGTGGGGAGGCCGGTCGAGGGCGCACCGCGCTGAACATCCACCACCACGCACGGGGTTTCGGTCATGATCGCCAGGCCCAGGTTCTCCATCATCAGCGAGAACCCGGGGCCGGAGGTGGCGGTCATCGCCTTGGCCCCGCCCCAAGCCGCTCCCACCACCGCCGCCATCGCCCCCAGCTCGTCCTCCATTTGGATGAACGCCCCGCCCACCCGCGGCAGGCGCCACGACAGGCGCTCCGCGATCTCGGACTGCGGCGTGATCGGGTAGGCCGCGAAGAACCGACACCCGGCGGCGATCGCCCCTTCCGCGATCGCCTCGTCGCCGTTCATGAAGTGAATCCCGGACAGGGTGGCCTTAGGCGGCATCCTTTACCTCCGCAGTTTCTTTCTCCGTCCAGATGGCAAAATCAGGGCACACGAGCTCGCAGAACCCGCACATCACACAGACATCGGGGTCCACCACCTCTGGGGGATGGTACCCCTTGGCGTTGAAGTGTTCCGATTGGGCGAGGACCTTCCGCGGACAGTACTCGATGCAGAACCCGCACCCCTTGCAAATGTCGTCGAGGACGTAGACGTGTCCCTTCGGCACCTTCCACCGCTTCGCCCCCTGCGTCATAGCAGGTCCACCATCCGCGACAGGGCCTTCTCGCCCCGGTACTCGGGGAGGAGCAGGGGCGCTTTCCGGTCCGCGGGGACGCCCGCCGACTGCAGTTGCTCCACGTACCGCCTGACGTGGGCGAGGGTAGGGGCGCCTAGGGTGGCTTTCTTGGCGTGCCCGGCGGCGGCGATCCCGGCCCTCCGGCCGAACACGTTGTAGTCGAGGAGCGAGTTCCCCATCAGCCGGTTCTTCCCGTGGACCCCGCCCTCGACCTCCCCCGCGGCAAATAACCCAGGAATCCCCGTCCAGCCGTGCTCGTCGATCACCACCCCCCCATTTTGGTAGTGGAGGGTGGGGTAGACGAGGATCGGTTCCCGGGTCGGATCGATGTCGAACCGCACGTACATCCGGTGGATGGAGGACAGGGCCCGCTGGAACGTGCCCTTGCCGTGGATCATGTCCACCATCGGCGTGTCCAGCCACACCCCGACCATCCCCGTGGGGGTGGGAACCCCTAGCCCGCGGCCGCCCTTCTCCGGGGAGGCGCACTCGCGGATGAACGCCGCCGACTCCACGTCGCGCGGCTCCAAGGGGTGGACGAACACCTCCCCGAGCCGGTTCAGGGGTAAGGCGTCCATCCCCCGCACCTTCTCCGTGATGAGGAGCCCGACGAGCTGCTCCGGGTAAGCAGCGCCGGTGGGATGGTACTGCACGGCGTCGAGGTCTCGGAGCTTCGCCCCCGCCCGGTAGACGAGGACGAGCCCATCGGCGGTGGCACCGTAGTGGTTCGTGGTCGGGAACCCCTGGATGTGCAGCCGGCCCCAGCCGCCGGTGGCGAGGACGACCGCCTTCGCCCGCACCACGGTGTACTCGCTCGTCTCGAGGTTCCACAGGACGGCGCCCACGACCTGGCCCTGGCCATCGGTGAGGAGCTCCACCGCCGGGGAGAACTCGAGCACTGGGATGCCGCGGCTTCGCGCCTCATCCCGCAACACGCGCATGATCTCGAGGCCCGTGTAGTCCTTCGCCGAGTGCATCCTCTTCCGGGACGTGCCCCCCCCGTGGATGGTGATCATCGTCCCGTCAGGCTCCTTGTCGTACATCACCCCAAGGTCTTCATGCCAGCGGATGACGCTCGGGGCATCCTCCACCAGGGCCCGTACGAGCTTGGGGTCGTTGGTGAAGTGCCCGCCCCCCAGGACGTCGAGGTAGTGGATCGCCGGCGAGTCGTTCGCCTTGTCCGCGGCCTGGATGCCGCCCTGGGCCATGATCGAGTTCGAGTCGCCGTGGCGGAGCTTGGTGGCGATGAGGATCCGCTCGGCGGGGATCCCGGACTGGTGGGCCCAGATCGCCGCCACCGTGCCCGCTCCCCCCCCGCCGATCACGAGGACGTCCACGTCGTGGTCCGGCTGCGAGACATCCACCGCCCGCGGGTCGAGGAGGGGGTACGCCTCGAGGAGGTCGGCGAGCTCGTGGGGCACAGGTTCCCCCCACGATGCCCCCACCTTGAGCTTGCGCTTCCCCTCTGGCCGGTAGTCGGGGTGAAACCCCTTGAGGAGGGCCTCCTGCTCTTGAAGCGTGAGCCGCGGGGGCTTCGTGGCCATCCGTGCTGGCCGCGTCGCCTCCACGCGCTCGATGGACTCTTGGATCTCTTTGGGATAGGTGGCCACGCCTCCTCCTTAACTCTCGATCTCGCGGGCCTTGTAGGCCGCGACGAGGGCGTCCCTGCCAAGCGACAGGAGGGCGTCGAGGTCGGACTTGAACACCCCGGCGGCGATCTCCTGGACACGTTTCTGGACGTGCAGCGCCCGTGGGGTGAGGTAGGCCCCGTTGAGCCTCCGGGCGAGCTGCCACACGTGGTGGTGGGAGATCTCGGCCGGGCAACGCATCGTGCACAACCCGCACGATACGCAGTCGAACGTGAACTCCGCCACCTGGGGGATGTCGCCGCGCAGGGCCGCCTGGACGGCGTCCATCACCTCCAGCTTCTGCGGGCAGGCCTTGGTGCACGTGTTGCAGGCCACACAGCGGGCGAGCTCGGGGAACAAGGCGAGGAGGGTCTCCCCGCGGGGCTGGAGGTCGGCCAGCTGGTACGGCGGCCGCTCGGCGGGGGTGAAGGGGAGCTGGGCGATGTACATCCCGTCCTGAACCGGGGTCTGGCAGGCGAGGTCGGCGTAGAGCCGGTAGTCGCCCCGCAGCCGGTACACCGTGGCGCACGCTCCGCAGTAGCCGCCCCGGCACCCGCACCCGCGGCCGAGGCGGTACCCGGCGTACTCCATCGCCTTCATGATCGTGAGGCCTTCCGGGACACGGTACCCCTTGCCCATGATGAACACCGTCACTTCATTCATCTCGCACCCCCAGAGGGAACAGGTTCGCCGGTTCGTCCGCCCCGAACGCCCACCCCAGCACCTGCCCGAGGTAGAGCACGGGGAGGGTCGGTGCCGCCGCGGGCCGGCGCTCGGCGAGGTTGAACTGGCACAGGGGGCAGGTCGTGACCACGAGGTCCGCCCCGCCGCCCCGCGCCGAGCGGAGGATCCTCCCCACCCTCTCGGTAACGATATCGGATCGGCCGACCGTGAGGTAGGCCCCGCAGCACTCCATGCGTTCCGGGAAGGGGACGGGCTCTCCGCCGAGGGCCTCCACGACGCGCTCCATGACCTCCGGCCGGTCCGGGTCGTCCACCGCGAACTCCCGCGGCCGGAGGAGGACGCACCCGTAATACGTGGCGACCTTGAGCCCGTTCAGGCTTCGCTTGACCTGGGAGGCGAGCTTTTCGTACCCCACCTCGTCGCGGAGGAGGGGGAGGAGGTGGACGACCTCGATTCCGCCCCGGAAATCCTCCTCCGTATCCAGGAACGCGTTGATCCGCGCCAGTCGCTCTTCCTCGCGCACGAATTGGGATGAACGTTTGAGCGTTCCGTAGCACATCGCGCACAGGGTGAGCACCCGTTTCTCTCCCATCCCCTGGACGCGGATGAGGTTCCGCACCGGCCCCACGTGGCGCATGAGGTCGTCCTGGGCGAGGGAGTACACCGTGCCGCAGCAGTTCCAGCGCGGGATCTCCGCGACCTCGTACCCCAGCGCGGCCAGCGCGTGGAGCGTCCCCGCCTCGTCGGGGCGGGCCTGGTCCTTCATCGCACATCCCGGGAAATAGGCGAGCTTCTTCATGGCGTGAGTTTCCTGTACGCGCCGACGAGGGCGATCTGGGGATAGGGCCGGTCCGGCACCACCGGCGCTGGGGTGATCCCCTTCCGCAGGGAGAGGAGGCGCAGCGCCTCCATCGTCTTGGCGATGTCCACGCCCTTCGGGCACCGCACCGCACACGCCAGGCACGAAGCGCACACCCACGGGGCGGAGAGACGGAGGGCCGCCTCGTCCCCGAGCTGAACCAGGCGCAGGACCTGGTTCGGGAGCGCGTCCATGTGATCGGCGAACGGGCATCCCGCGGAGCACTTCCCGCACTGGTAGCAGGCGTAGGGGTTCTCCCCCGATAGTTCCTCCACCCGCCGCGAAAACGGCGCCTCCAACCGATCCCGCGATAGGTTCAGTTCGCTAGCCATCGCTCCACCTCCGCCACCGCCCGCGGCACGGCCTGGGCCACCTGAGGGGAGAGCCCCCGCTGGAACGGGACCTTCTCCTCGACGCCGATCGCGAGGGCCCACGTCTCAGGGACGGGAAGGCCCACCGCCCGCAGCGCGGCCAGCCCCTGGGCAAGGCCCAGACCGTGGAGCGAGGACCCGTGGTCCATCGTCCGTCCTCCGTCGTCCACCGAGAGCGGGATCAGGGCCACCTCCCCTACGGGGAGGGCCGGGCAGGCATCCACGACGAGGGCTCGCTCGAACCCGACGAGGGACTGGGCGAGGGGGAGTCCCCCGTGGATCGCCTCCCACACCTCGACCCCCGGCTGAGGGGGGACCCTCTCGACCACGGCCGGTCCCACGCCGTCGTCGGCGCGGTCCGGGTTCCCCAGCGCCACGATCACCTGGCGGCGCACGGCGCTAGCGGGAGATCCGGCGTTCAAGGCGCCCCTCCGCGTTGTAGATTTCGATGGCCAAGGGCATCTCCCCGGGCAGGAAATGGGTCGCACAGGCGAGGCACGGATCGTAGGCGCGGAACGCCATCTCGATCCGGTTGAGGAGGGCCTCGTCGAGGTCTTTCTTGCGCACCACGTCCTCCGCCATCCCCTTCACGGAGAGGCCGATCCCCGCTGCGTTGTGCGTTGTGGCCACGATGAGGTTCACCTCCGCGATCAGCCCCTGCTCGTCGAGGGCGTAGCGGTGGAACAGGGTCCCCCGCGCGGCCTCGACCACGCCCACCCCTGCCCCGGGTTCCCCGAGCTTCCCCCGGATCTCCGTTTCCGTGAGGCCCTTCTCCTCAGCGAGGGCAGCCGCGGCCTCCGCCGCCTGGACCATCTCCACAAGCCGCGCCCAGTGGTAGGCGAACGTGGCGTGGACCGGCTTCGCCCCGAAGAAATCGAGGAACCGCTCGTACTCCTCCTGGGCAAGGGGGGTCGCCATCCGCTCGGCGACGTTGAGGCGAGCGAGCGGCCCCACCCGGTAGATACCGGATCCCGCGCCGGCCTCAAACCCCGTCCACCCGGGCTCCTTCAGGTACGGGAACTTCACATACGTCCAGGGCTCGCTGCGCTCGGCGATCCTGTCCAGGGCCGCTGCCCCGTCGAGCCGGAACAGCTCCGCCCCGTCGGGGGACACGGCCCGCAGCTGGCCCCGACAGAAGCTCGGCGCAAGGTTGGGATCCACGAGGCCCAGGTAGTGGGTCGGGAGGTGGGCCTGGGGGAGGGCGAGGAGGGATTGGTAGCCCGGATCGGGGAGGACCTCCTCGTGGAAGAAGGTCACGAACGTCCGAGCGAGGGCGACCATCGCCGCGGTGTGGGAGCGGATCTCGTTCCGCTCATCGCCGGTGAGGGGGCGGGCCACGCCCCCGGGGAGGGCGAACACGGGGTGGATTGCGCGCCCACCGATGATCTCCAGGATCCTCTGGGCCCGCGCCCGCACCGTGACCACCTCCCGCCCAAGCTCGGGGAACGCCTCGAGCACGCCGAGCACGTTCCGGTTCGCCTTCGGGGTGTCCGCCGGAAGCAGCAGGTCCGGCCCGCCGAGGAACACGAGGTGGAGGAGGTGGTCGGCGAAGATGTACGTGTTGTAGAAGAGCTCCCGTTGGATCCACGCCGGCGCGGGGACCGCGGCGTTGTAGGCAGCATCGAGGGCCCGGGCGGAGGCGAGGTGGTGGGCCTCCGGGCACACCCCGCAGATCCGCTCCGTGATCTGGGGCATCTCCTCTCCCGGGCGGCCGCGGCAGAACGCCTCGAACCCCCGCAGCTCGGGGACCTGGAGCACGGCGCCCTTGAGGCCGCCCGCCTCGTCGAGGTAGAGGAGGATCTTCCCGTGTCCCTCGAGGCGTGTGATGGGATCGATCGTGAGCTTCTTCAACCGCTCCTCCTCTTCGTTGTCGCGACGTAGGAAGGGAGAGAGTACTTGTAGAGCGTCCCCAATGGGTCAACGAGGGAGTCGAGGACCGCGTCCTCGGCGGCGAACGACGCCTCGCCCTCGTCCCCTGCCCGCACGAGCGAGGCGAGGGCGGAGATCATCGCCAGCCCGGGGTCGCCGGCGCGGGGGGTCGGACCGAGGCACCCCGTGCACGGCATCCCCGCCTTCGGGCACGCTGCCCCGCATCCCCCGCGGGTCACCGGCCCCAGGCAGATCATCCCCTGGTCGAGGAGGCAGGCCTCCGGATCCGGGACGAGCTCGTGGGGGCGGACGATCTTGGCAAGCACCCGGTCCTCCCGGGTGCGGGGGCACTCCTCACAAAGGGCCTTGTCGTGGGCGAACACGTGGCCCGCCGGGGGGGGCTCGCCGGAGAGGAGGGCATCGAACAGGAGCCCGATCAGCGCGGGGGGCGGAGGGCACCCGGGGACGACGTAGTCCACCGTGACCTCGGCGGAGAGGGGCTGCGCCTGCGGGAGGAGCTTGGGGGGGGCATCCTCCGCCTCTCCTCCCGGCGGGGGGGCGATCGCAAAACCGTCCCCGTAGACCCGGCGCAGGGTCTCCTCGCGGGAGACGAGGTTGGCGAGCCCCGGCACCCCCCCGAGATGGGCGCACGCCCCGAACGCGACCACGAGCTGTGACTTCTCGCGGAGGAGGTGGACCATCTCCACGTTCTCCTCCGTGCGCAGGGTGCCGTTGATGAGGGTCGCGGCGAGGGAACGGGGGGCGAACGCCTCCACGTCGGCGCGCTTCGCGTCCACGAGGGCGGGCCAGAACGCGATCTCCACCTTGGCGAGCACGTCGAGGAGGGGGGCGCCGAGTTCGAGGAACGACACATCGCACCCCCCGCATCCCCCTGTCCAGTACACGGCGATCTTCGGCTTGCCGACCATCGTCAACCCTTCCTCCGGGATGGGACCGGGGGTGCGGCGGGTGGAGCCGCTTCCACGGAGTCCGTCCGTGGCCCCAGCGCCCGCAGTTCCTCCACGAACTCGCGCATCAGCCGGGCGAACTTCGCCCCCTCGGTGGCCGACACCCACTCCAGCCGCACCCGCTCCGGCTCGATCCCCAGCTCGGACAGCATCCGCTTCAGGAGGTGAATCCGGCGGCGGGCCTTGTAGTTCCCGGACACGTAGTGACAATCCCCGGGGTGGCAGCCTCCGATGAAGACCCCGTCGGCTCCCGACCGAAACGCCTCCATCACCCACTGCGGCTCGACCCGCCCCGAGCAGTTGACCCGGATCGCCACCGCGTTCGGGGGGTAGCGGAGGCGGCTCGTGCCCGCGAGGTCGGCACCTGCTCCGGCACACCACCGGCACAGGAAGGCCACGATCCGCGGCTCGAACTGGGCCTCAGCCACCGGCCACCTCCACCGCCTCGGCCAGGGCCGCTCGGATCATCCTCTCCACCTGGAGATCGGTGTGGTTCCGCATCGTCATCGCCCCGGACGGGCAGGCGGCGACGCACGTGCCGCACCCCTCGCAGAGGAGCTCGTTCACGTGGGCCACGTCGCCGGGGGTGATCGCCCCATACAGGCACTGGGGGACGCAGATGGAGCACCCCGAGCAGAGGTCCTCGTTCACCTCCGCCACCTCCGGGGAATGGGTGAGGACGGGTGCGGACAGGATGGCGATCGCCTTCGCCGCCGCCCCCGAGCCCTGGGCCACCGCCTCCGGGATGTCCTTCGGGCCGTGGGCCGCGCCGGCGAGGAAGATCCCCGCGGTGAGGGCCTCGAGCGGCCGGAGCTTGGGGTGGGCCTCCTTGAGGAACCCCTCCCCCCCGCAGGCGATGCGGAGCTTGCGCGCGAGCTCCCCCGTTCCCGCGGACGGGACCATCGCCTGGGCGAGCACGACGAGGTCAGCGGCCACCTCGACCCTCTTCCCGGTGAGGGTATCCACCCCCCACACCACGACCTTGTCCCCGTCCCGGAACACCTTGGCCACCTTGCCCCGCAGGTAGAGGATCCGCTCGTCCTCCATTGCCCGGACCACGAACTCCTCGTAGTCCTTTCCCCCGGCGCGGATGTCGATGTAGAACACGTACGCCTTCCCATCGTGCACGTTGTGGCGGTACAGGAGGGCGTGTTTGGCGGTGTACATACAGCAGATCTTCGAGCAGTACGACTTGTGGAGCTCGGGATCGCGGGACCCGGAGCACTGGACGAACACGACCTCCATGGGGACCTTCCCATCGGACGGGCGGCGCACCTCGCCCTTCGTCGGCCCGCCCGCGGACAGAATCCGCTCGAACTCCAGCCCATCGATCACGTCAGGCACAGTGCCGTAGCCGTACTCGGCCATCCTCTCCTTTTCGTAGAGGTCGTAGCCGGTGGCGACGACGATCGCCCCCACGTCCTCCTCGATCCTCTCCTCCGGCATGTCGTAGTCGATCGCCCCCGCGGTGCACACCTTGGCGCACTCGCTGCAGCGGAGGGGGTTCAGCCCGAGGCAGCTTCCTTCGTCGAGGGTGTAGGAGGAGGGGACGGCCTGGGGGAACGGGACGTAGATCGCCGCCCGCTCCGAGAGCCCCCGGTCGAACTCGCTGGGGACGCGGATCGGGCAGGCCTTGGCGCAGTCCCCACACAGGTTGCACTTGTCGGGGTCCACGTAGGTCGGCCTCTTGCGGATCACGACGTGGTAGTTCCCGAGGTACCCCGTGACCTCCGCCACTTCGGAGTAGGTGAGGAGGCGGATCCGCGGGTGGCGGGAGGCCTCGACCATCTTCGGGGTGAGGATGCACTGCGAGCAGTCGAGGGTGGGGAACGTCTCCGAGAGCTGCGCCATCCGCCCCCCGATCGAGGGGGTGCGCTCGACGAGGAGGACCTCGAACCCAGCGTCGGCGATGTCGAGCGCGGCCTGGATCCCGCTGATCCCGCCGCCGATGACGAGGCACTTGGCGGCATGGTCGACCTCGATCGGGGACAGGGGGTGGTTCCCCTTCACCTTCTCCACCATCGCCCGCGCGATGCGGATCGCCTTGTCCGTGGTCTCCGGTCCCTCGTGGACCCACGAGCACCCCTCGCGGATGTTCGCGATTTCGAGGAGGTATGGGTTGAGCCCCGCCTCCTCCGCCGCGCGGCGGAACGTGGTTTCGTGCATCGAGGGTGAGCAGGCGGCGACCACAACGCCGGTGAGGCGGTGGTCCCCGATCGCCTTCTTGATCATGTCCTGGCCGGGGTCGGAGCACATGTACTCATGGCGGGCGGCGTAGACGACGCCGGGGTAGTGGGCGATCGCCTCCACAACCCGTTCCACGTCCACCGTCGCCGCGATGTTCTTCCCGCAGTGGCAGACGAAGACCCCGATCCGCGGTCCGCTGCCCCCTGACCGGTGGCCGGCCTCGGGGCCGGGATTGCGGTTCGCGGGTGACGGCTCACGGCTCACGGTAGTGCTCCTTCACGTACGCGTACCCGGCCTCGAACGCCTTCTCGTTGAGGCCGCGGGTGGGGGGGGGGACAGCGGCAAGGACCGCCTTGAGAAGGGCATCCTTCGATACCGTCGGTACGGCAGCGGCGAGGGCGCCCAGGATGACCACGTTCGCCACGATCTTCCTCCCCAACCCTTCCGCGATCCGCGTGGCGGGGACGAGGAGGAGCCGCACGTCTGGGCGCGGCTCGTGCTCGACGAGGTCTTCGTCGAGGATGAGCGTGCCCCCGGGTCGGATGTCGTGGCCGTACGTAGCATAGGCCTCCTGGGACATGATCACCGCCACGTCCGGGGTGCTGACCACCGGGTAATCCACCGCCGTGTCGGCCACCACGACCTCGGCGGCGCACGCCCCGCCACGGGCCTCCGGGCCGTAGGACTGGGTGAGGACGGCGTGCTTGCCATCGAAGAGGACCGCTCCCTGTCCCGCGATGCGGCCGGCGGAGATGATGCCCTGCCCGCCGAACCCGGCGAACCGGATTTCCTGGCGCATGGTTTGTCTAAGGTTACCTCGCACGCACGGTCCTCACCATGACGGAGATCAGTCCGCAGGATGATCGTGGGCACCAGTTGGGGCGAGAGGGCCGTACCCCGCCCGTTGCCCTTGTGGGGAACGGTGGGGTAGGATCGGCCCACCACCGAAGGAGGGGCATGTGCAGACCTACGTGCTTCTGAGCCGACTCACCGACGAAGGGGCGAAGACGATCACGGAGAAGCCGGAGCGGATCCTCGAGGTCAACCGGGAGATCGAAGCCCTCGGGGCGAAGGTCATCCACCAGTACGCCGCGCTCGGGCGGTACGACTTCGTGACGATCATCGAGGCCACGTGGGCGATGGCCGTCGCCCGCGTGGCGGTGGCAATGGGGGCGCGCGGTACGGTGAAGATCGAGACGCTGAGCGCCCTTCCCATCGACGATTTCGTCGCTCGGATTCAGCAGAAGTAGGATTCGTGGTGACGATGAAGCGTGGCCTGGGGCTCGTCCTGTGCGCCGTGTGGGCGGTGGCGGGAACGGGTGGGGCGTCCCTCAGCTGGTTGTGGGAGGTGGAGGCGGCCCGCCCGTGCCCCGCGACCGGGGGGACGGTCGTACAGTTCCAGGTCCCGGAGGGGTCCCCGACCACGGTCTCCCTCTCCGTGTCCGCCACCCCACCGCGGATGGTCTCCCTCGCGCCCCTTGCCCTCCCGGGCGGGGGGGCACCCGCCTCGTCCGGTTGGGGCACGGCGACCACGGTCTACACGTTCACTCCGCCCCCCGGGAGCGCGGGGCGTGAGGTGGAGATCGTGTACCGGGCCGCGGCGGATGGGGTGGCGCCCGTGGACCTGCGGATCACGGTCAGAATCGGTCCGCCGAACCCATCCTGTACCCTTCCGCCACCTTCCCCGGCCACATCCCTCCATGCCGCCCGGCTGTACTGGGAGGCGGGCCGACCGATCACGTGGGCCGACTTCTGGGGGGAGCCTCCTCCCGACCGTGATCCGCAGGCGGCGGCGGGGATTGCCCTCGCCCTCGAGTACAGCCTCACCCTGGCCACGGGACGGGAAGGGGCGGTCTGGCGGGCCCGCATCGCGAGCTCGACCGTCACGGCCGCGATGGAACGGGACCGGTCGTGGGCCCTTTCGGGCCGGCGGACCGTGGCTGGGCTCAGCCACGAGCAGAGGCACTTCGACCTCGCCGAGGCCTACCGCCGCCTCCTCGCCGCGCAGCTCCCGGGGATCGTGGGGACCGGCACCACCGAGGCCGATGCTAACCGGGACCTGCTTTCCCAGGCCGCGGCCGCGTTCCGGGATGTAAACGACCGCCACGCTTCGCTCCAGGCCCAGTACGACCGCGAGACGGACCACGGCCGCGACGACCTGCGGCAGGGGGAGTGGGAGCGGAGGATCGCGGCGTGGCTCCTCGCCCCCTCCTCCCTCCCCTAGCCCCCGGCGGCCTTGGTCAGGTTGTCCTCGATGCACCACCCGGTGTAGCCCGCGTCGAACTCCACCCGCCACCACACCCACTCCCCCGCCCTCTCCGGGCCGCCGATGACCTTCCCCTCCACCCCGGCGGGGGCCGAATCGCGGTAGTTGACGTGGGTCACTGGGGCGTTCTCCGTCCCCGGTCCCGTCCGGACGCGGACCGCGCTCGTGACCCGCACCCGGTCTCCCACCTTGAACTTCGTGGAGGCCACCGCCGGGAGGCCGACGATGAGCGGGCTCGGCTCCGCTGGGGCCTGGGTGTAGGTCGTGTTCGCGTCCTTGCCCACGATGAACTGGACCGTGTACGTCCCCGGCGAGGTCACGATGAACTCCCACACCGCGGTGCCCTGCTTCCCCGCCGCTACGGTCACGTCCTTGGCGGGCAGGGTCACCGGCACGTTCGCGCTGTCCTTCACGAGTGCGCGGACGAAGAAGGTCCCCGTTCTGTTCCCCGTGTTGGTGAACGTGACGCTCAACGGGACGGTCTTCCCCGCCTCGACCTGTACTGGATTGCTCGGGCTGTAGGCGTCGATCTTCGCCGTCACCCGCCCGCACCCGGCCAGGGCGGCGACGAGGAGCCCACACGCCGCCACCGGCACCAGAACCTTGACCCATCTCTTCGTATGCTGACCCACGGTATCCTCCAGCGCAGCTAACTGTGATCTGCATTACACGGTAGCCGGTGGTTCCCTTCGGCCAAGGCCAGAGGTGACGTGAGGAAGTTCCCCGTGTCTTCCCCCCCGAGCGCATGGCGGCCCGCCCGGGGCGCGGCTACCATCGTGGGTACGGCCGGCGAAGGCTCGGGAAGCGTTTCCTCACTATGGACAAGCTCATCATCCGCGGCGCTCGGGAGCACAACCTGAAGGGGATCGACGTTGAGATCCCCCGGGATCGCCTCGTCGTCATCACGGGGATCTCCGGGTCGGGGAAGTCCTCGCTCGCGTTCGACACGATCTACGCTGAAGGGCAGCGCCGCTACGTGGAGTCGCTCTCCGCCTACGCCCGCCAGTTCCTTGGGCTGATGCAGAAACCGAACGTGGACTTCATCGAGGGGCTGTCGCCCGCGATCTCGATTGACCAGAAGTCCCGCTCCCACAACCCCCGCTCCACCGTGGGCACGGTGACGGAGATCCACGACTACCTGCGGCTCCTGTTCGCCCGGATCGGCCACCCCCACTGCCCGCAGTGCGGGCAACCGATCGAACGCCAGACGGCGCAGCAGATCACGGACCAGGTGATGGCCCTTCCTGAGGGGACCGCGGTTCAGATCATGGCCCCCGTGATCCAGGGCCGCAAAGGGGAGTACAAGAACCTGTTCGACGATCTGAAACGGGAGGGGTTCGTGCGGGTGCGGGTGGACGGGGCCCTGCGCACCCTCTACGAGCAAATCGAACTCGACCGCAACAAGCGCCACAACGTGGAGATCGTCCTCGACCGGATCAAGGTCACGGACAAGAAGCGTAGCCGGATCGGGGATTCGATCGAGACCGCCCTCCGCTACGGGCAGGGGCTAGCGATCGTAGAGGTGGTCGGGCAGGGGGAGCGCCTGTACTCGGAACACTTCGCGTGCACGACGTGCGGGGTGAGCCTGCCGGAGATCGAGCCCCGGCTGTTCTCGTTCAACTCGCCGTTCGGGGCCTGCCCGACCTGCGACGGCCTCGGGGTACGGATGGTGGTGGACCCCGACCTCGTCATCGATCCCCGCCGCTCGCTCCGCGAGGGAGGGCTCCTCCCCTGGGCGAGCACCAAGTCCCGCTGGATCGCGGCGCTCCTCGATGGAGTGTGCCGCGCCTACGCGATCGACCCCAACCGACCCCTGGGGCAGCTCCCCCCGGCGAAGCTCCACGTCCTCCTCTATGGGACTGACGGGGAGCCGGTGGAGTTCACCTACACCACGACCTACGGCCGGACCCGCGTCTACCAGCGGCCGTTCGAGGGGCTGATCCCAACTTTGGAGCGTAACTACCGGGAGACGACGTCCGAGGAGGCGCGGGAGGGCATCGAACAGTACTTGTCCGCCCTCCCGTGCGAGGTGTGCCGCGGGGCGCGGCTGCGGCCGGAGGCGCTCGCGGTGACGGTGGGGGGGAAGAGCCTGTGGGACGTGACCCGCCTCCCGGTGCGCGAAGCGCTCGCGTTCTTCACCTCGCTTGAGCTGACCGAGCGGGAGCAGCTGATCGCCCACCAGATCCTGAAGGAGGTCCGATCTCGCCTCCAGTTCATGGTGGACGTGGGGTTGGACTACCTCACCCTGGACCGGTCGGCGGGGACCCTCGCCGGGGGGGAGGCGCAGCGGATCCGGCTCGCCACCCAGATCGGCTCCCAGCTCACCGGCGTCCTGTACGTGCTCGATGAGCCCTCGGTGGGGCTCCACGCCCGGGATAACCGGAAGCTTCTCTCCACCCTGAAGCGGCTGCGGGACCTGGGGAACACGGTCCTCGTTGTCGAACACGATGAGGAGACGATGCGCGAGGCGGACTACCTCGTCGACCTCGGCCCGGGGGCGGGCATCCACGGCGGGTACGTCGTCGCCACCGGGACCCCGGACGAGGTCGCGGCCGAGCCCCGTTCCCTCACCGGCCAGTACCTGGCGGGGACGCGGCGGATCCCGATTCCGTCCGCGCGGAGGAGGGCGGATGGCCGGTGGCTCGTCGTGCGGGGGGCGCGGGAGCACAACCTGAAGGGGATCGACGTCCGGTTCCCCGTGGGGCTGTTCACGTGCATCACCGGCGTCTCCGGGTCGGGGAAGTCCACCCTCGCTGAGGAGATCCTGTACCGAGGCCTCGCCTGGCGGTTGGGGTATATGGTGGGGAAACCGGGGCTCCATGACGGAATCGAGGGGGCCCAGTACTTCGACAAGGCGATCGAGATCGATCAGTCGCCGATCGGGCGTACCCCGCGCTCGAACCCGGCCACGTACACCAAGGCGTTCGACCCGATCCGGGAGGTGTTCGCCGCCACCCCCGAGGCGCGGATGAGGGGGTACGAGCCGGGACGGTTCTCGTTCAACGTGCGGGGAGGACGGTGCGAGGCCTGTCAGGGTCAGGGGAAGGTGAAGATTGAGATGCACTTCCTCCCCGATGTGTACGTGCCGTGCGAGGTGTGCCACGGCACGCGCTACAACACGGAGACCCTCGCCGTGCGCTACAAGGGGCGGACGATCGCGGAGGTCCTGGAGATGACGGTCGAGGAGGCCCTCGGGTTCTTCTCCCCCATCCCCCCGATCCGGGAGAAGCTCCAGACCCTGTACGATGTCGGCCTCGGCTACATCAAGCTCGGCCAGCCGGCGACCGAGCTCTCGGGGGGGGAGGCGCAGCGGGTGAAGCTCGCCCGGGAGCTGGCCCGCCGGGCCACGGGGCGCACCCTGTACGTCCTCGACGAGCCGACGACCGGCCTCCACCCCGAGGACGTGCGGAAGCTCCTTTCCGTCCTCCACCGGCTGGTGGATGTGGGGAACACGGTGGTCGTGATCGAGCACAACCTCGATGTGGTGAAGACTGCGGACTGGGTCATTGACCTCGGCCCGGAGGGAGGGGAGGAAGGGGGCCGCGTGATCGCGGAGGGGCCGCCGGAAGCGGTGGTGGGGGTCCCCGCCTCGTACACAGGCCAGTTCCTGCGCGGGAGCCTCGCGCTTTCGGAGGTGGCATGACTGGGGTCTGGGTTGCGGTCGGGTTCCTTGCGGTGACGGTGCTGGCGTTGGCCGTGATCCTCATCCGACGGCGGCCGGGTTCGGACCTGGCCCGCGAGCTTCCCACCCTCCGGGAGTCCACGCGGCTCCTCTCCGATCAGGTGAGCCAGCTCGCGCAGCTCGTGGCGACCCAGCTGGGGATGCTCTCCGCCCAGGTCTCCGATCAGCTCGCGAGCACGGCCCAGCTCCTCCAGAAGCAGGAAGGGACCCTCGGCGAGCGGTTGACCGCGGTCCAAGGGGTGGTGGCCGACGTGCGGGAGAGGCTGGGAGGCCTCACCGAGACCGGCCGCCGCCTCACCGAGCTCGCCCAGGACCTCGCCTCCCTCCAGGAGATCCTCCGCGCCCCCAAGGCGCGGGGCGCGATCGGGGAGTGGCTCCTCGGCGATCTCCTCGCGGAGGTGCTCCCCCACGATCGGTACCGGGAGCAGTACCGGTTCAGCACCGGGGAGGTGGTGGACGCCGCCATCTTCCTCGAGGGGACGATCGTCCCAGTGGACGCGAAGTTTCCCCTCTCCGGGTTCGAGCGCCTCCTCTCTGCGGCCACGGATGAGGAACGAAAGAAGCACAAGCGGGCCCTCGTGCGCGATGCTCAGAGGCACGCCGACGGGATCGCTGAGAAGTACATCCGGCCCGAGGAGGGGACGGCCGACTTCGCCCTCATGTACGTCCCCGCGGAGGGGGTGTACCACGAGCTCCTCATCCCGGAGGGGGATCTCGACTTCCTCTCCTACGCGATGGGGAAGCGGGTCGTCCCCTGTTCCCCGAACTCGTTCTATTCCTACCTCCGATCCGTGGCGATGGGATTGCGGGGGATGGCCCTGGCGCGCAACGTGCAAGAGGTGTTCGGCGAGCTGCGGGCGGTGGAGGGGTTGATGGAGAAGATGGAGGGAGAGATGCAGACCCTCGGCACCCACCTCCGCAACGCGCGGGGGAAACACGAGGAGATCGAGAAACTGGTCGGCGACATCCAACAACGGCTGACCAAGCTCGCTGCACAGGAGGGTGAGGGATGAACGGCGTGTACGGGCGGTACCTGGATGTGGATCTCACGCACGAAACGCTCCGGGAACGGGAGATCCCACCCCGGTGGTACGAGCTCCACCTCGGCGGGAGGGGGATCGCGGCGCGGCTCCTCCTCGATCTCGTTCCCCCCGGGACGGACGCGCTGGCCCCGGAGAACGCCGTCATCTGGGCGACCGGGCCATTCCAGGGGACGGGGCTCGCCGGCGCGGGCCGGCACGTCGTGATGGCCGTATCCCCCAAGACGGGGTCCATCGCCGATTCCTATGTCGGCGGCTACGTCGGCCACGAGCTCGGGCGGTCCGGCTACGACGGGATCATCGTCCGCGGCCAGGCCCGGGAGCCGGTGTACCTCCGCCTCGCCGCGGGACGGGCCGAGCTCCGCGCTGCGGCTGACCTGTGGGGGAGGATGACCGGTGACGTGGACGCGATCCTCAAGGGAAGGCACCCCGGCGTGCACGTGGCCGCGATCGGCCCCGCCGGGGAGAAGCTCGCCACCCAGGCGTGCATCATCCATGACGCGAACCGGGCCGCGGGCCGGCCGGGGTTGGGGGCGGTGCTCGGATCCAAACGCCTCAAGGCGATCGCGGTCCAGGGACAGGGGGAGAAACCGCTGGCAGACCCGGCTGGGTTCGCCCGGGCGGGGGCCGCGTTCGCCCAGGACCTCATGGACGAGGGGACGCAGCGGTTCGGGGAGCTCGGCACAGCCCGCGGGCTGGCGTGGCTCTCCGCGATGGGGATCCTCCCCACGAGGAACTTTCAGGAGGGCACGTTCGATCGCGCGGCCGAGATCGGGGGGGAGAGGATGGCGGAGACGATCCTCATCGGCCGCGAGACCTGCGCCGGGTGCCCGGTGCGCTGCAAGCGCGTGGTGAAGGCCACGTTTGGGGGGAGGGAGGTCCAGCCTGAATACGGGGGGCCGGAGTACGAAACCCTCGCCGCGCTGGGGTCCCTCTGCCTGTGCGCCGACCTCCCGGCGATCGCGCTTTCAAATCAACTCTGCAACGCGTACGGCATGGACACGATCTCGGTCGGGGTCGCCATCGCCACCCTCATGGAGGCCTCCGAGAAGGGGCTCATCGCGGAACGCATCCCGTGGGGCGATGGGGGGGCGATCGTGGCCTGGGTGGAGAGGATCGGTCGCCGGGAGGGGCTCGGGGACGCGATCGCCGCCGGACTCGACCGCTGGGCCCGTGAGGTCGGGGCCGGGTTCGCGGCCCTGGTGAAGGGGGTTGAGGTGCCGATGCACGAGCCGCGGGGCAAGGTCGGCCTCGGGCTCTCCTACGCCCTGAGCCCGCGCGGGGCGACCCACATGGAGGGGATGCACGATACGATGCTTGAGACCGACTCCCCCACCCCGGAGCTGGGGATCACGGAGCGGATGGATCGGTTCGCCCTCCGCGGGAAGGCGCGGGTCGTGGCCACGTACGAGGACCTGCGGTCGTTCGTGAACTCGCTCGTCCTGTGCTCGTTCGTGACGCAGGACGCTGGTCCCCGCTACAACTACCCCCTCATCCGGGAGCTCCTCAGGCACGCCACCGGAATCGAGCTCGGCCCGGAGGAGATGCTCACCGTGGGGGAGCGCAACTTCGCCCTCCTGCGCCTCTACGCGGGCCGGGCCGGGCACGGGCCGGAGGAGGACCGGCTTCCTCCGCGGTTCCACGAGCCCCTCCCCCGGGGTGCCTCCGCGGGGCGGCCGATTGACCCGGCGACGTTCCGGGCTGAGGTCGCGGCGTACTACCGCCGGCGGGGGTGGACGAAGGACGGCCTGTCCGCGGCGAAGCTGCGGTCGCTGGGGCTGGAGGACCTCGCCGGGACGTGACACGGATCCTCGTCGTGAGCGATGAGGTTAGCCCTGCCCTGGAGCGATCCCTCCCCGGAGGGGGGTTCGGCGAACTCGACCTCATCCTGTCCTGTGGCGACCTCCCCTACGATTACCTTGAGTACCTCGTGGATGCGTTCGATGCCCCCCTCCTCTACGTCCACGGGAACCACGATCATCCTGTGGAAACCGAGGGCCGCCTCATCACGGCCCCGCAAGGGGGGACGAACGTGGAGGGCCGCGTGGTGGAGGCGGCGGGGCTCCTCATCGCCGGCCTCGGGGGGAGCCCACGCTACGCGCCGGGCGGGACGTACCAGTACACGGAGGGGGAGATGCGGAGGCGGGTGCAGAGGCTCGCCGGGCGGCTGCGGTGGGCCGAGCTGAGGGGCCGGAGGCTGGACATCCTCCTCACCCACGCTCCCCCGCGGGGGATCCACGATCACACGGATCCCGCCCACCAAGGGTTCCAGTCCCTCCTCCCCTTGGTGGAGCGCCACCGGCCCCGCTACCTCATCCACGGCCACTCCCCGCCCCGGCCTGGCCACCCCACCCGGACTCAGAGTGGGGCGACCGAGGTCATCCATGTCCGGGGCCATGCCCTCCTCGAGGTGCCCGATGCCTGATCCCCGCACCCCGTGGCAGCGCCTGCTGGACGGGATCTTCAACCACGTCCGCCGGGAGCCGACCCTGCTCCTTCCGTTCGACTGGGTGAGGAAGAACGTGGGGACGAAGGCCTGGCGCTACAAGGGCCTCCAGGAGGTGGAGGTCGAGAAGATCGTGGGGAGCGTGAACCGCTACCAGGACTTCGACCGCGCGTTTTTCCCTATCCACGGGGCTTCCCCCCGCCTGCGGCAGATCGAGGATGCCTGGCGCAGCGGGGAGATCCTGCCCCCGGTCAAGTTGTACCAGATCGGGGACGCCTACTTCGTCGAAGACGGCCACCACCGCGTGGCGGCGGCGCGGCGGGCCGGGGCCCGGTCCATCGACGCTGAGGTCGTGGAGTTCGTCCCCCTCGTGCCGATCTCCGCGACCGATACCCCGCGTGACATCCTCGTCAAGGCCGAGTACGCGGCGTTCCTCGCCCAGACGCACCTCGACCGCCTCCGCCCCGACCAGGAGATCCTGTTCTCCGAGCTCGGGAAGTACAAGATCCTCCTCGAACACATCGCTGTTCACCGCTACTTCCTCGGGATCGAGCAGCGGAGGGAGGTGCCGTACGAGGAGGCGGTTGCCTCGTGGTACGACCGGGTGTACCGGCCGCTCGTGGACACGTTCCGCCGCACGGGGGCCCTCGCCCACTTCCCTGGCCGGACCGAGGCCGACCTCTACGTGTGGGTGTCGGAGCACCTCCACTACCTGCGGGAGATGCACGGGCCGGACGTGGACCTCGAACAGGCGGTGCGGGACTACACCCACCGCTTCGGGATCCCGGGCGACCCGCCCCCCTCCTCCGGCCTGTAATCCCCATCACGCACCAGGTTCCGCTCCCCCGCGGACCCCCTCCCTCTCCCGGCGGCGTGCGCCGGGATACACAGGGACGGCAACAGATGAAGGAGGTCCTGCCGATGAGACGACTGGGGATCGCGCTGGTGTGTGCCGCTGCTGTAACCGTGCCCTCGATGGCCCAACTGAGCGGAAGCTGGGAGGCAAGCCTCCTCATCCTCCCTTCCCCACCAGGGGTGACTCTGGAGACGTGCGTTCTCACCCTGGGGTACGGCGTGGCGGCGGGGTGGCAAGTGACGAGCACCTCGACGTTCGGCACCCTCGGCCTCACCGCTCAGGCGTTCGGGGTCCTCGGCGCGTTCGGGCCCCTCTCCATCACCGGCGGGATCGAGTTCAACCCGCAAGCTGGGACCACGGTGACGGTGACCTACTCCGCAGGGTGTACACTGCAGACGGAATCCGTGATCCTTGTCTCTCCCGCCTACAAGTCGGCCTGGTTCAAGACCGAACTGAGCTTCCTTGGCGCCGGGGTGGCCTTCCAACTCAATCATTGGGCCTATCCCTACACCTTGGATCCCACGGATCCCGATGACGTCGAAGATTACCTCTGGCCGTGCTGCCCACCCCAAACGCAGAGCTACACCCTCCTTGCCCTCATCGTGAGCGCCCCCCCCGCGACCCTGACCGCCCGCTTCTCTGACTGCTGCACGGGGATCGCGTTCACCGATGTGACCCTGACCCTGTCGGACGCCTCTCTCTGCTGCGGGATCACCCACGATATTGAGGTCTACTTCACGAAGGCCGGGTTCGGGTACCTCCTGTTCACGATTGACCTCCCGATCTGTTGTGGGATCTCCATCGAGGCCTCGATCACGTACACCGTCACCCAGAAGGCGCTCTCCGTGAAGCCGAAGTGGAATGGGCAGGGGCAAGCGTGCTTCGAGGTCTACGGTGATGTCCTGTGGGACGAGGAGTCGATGACCATCACCGGGCTTGCGATCTACGGGTACAAGCTCCGCTGTGAGTTCAGCTCCTGTGCCTACGCTGAGTTCATGACTGCCCTCGATGTCGCCAAAGTTGAGGAGATCCTCGACGATGAAGACCTCTTCCAGGATGACGAGTTCGAGTACATGAAGCTTGGATTCTGCGGGCCCGGGTGTTGCGGTGGGATGTACACGCTCGCCCTGGCCGTCTATTTCCAGCCTGCGGGGACCCTGTTTGGGTTCACGAGGATCGGGGCCGACCTCGGGGTCCCCCTCCTCGCCAACTTCCGGTTGACCCTCTCGTTTGGGGTCACGGCCACGGGTGGGCCCACCACCCTGGCCGTCGGGTGGGTCCTCACCTTCTGAGAGAGGATTCCTGTTTGAGTCGGGCCCCGGGTTGCCGGGGCCCGTCCTTTGTTTGGGGTGTGGGGGCGTGTACAATCATGCCAACCTAGGCGCGAGACCAGGAGGACGTCGTGCGGGTGGTGGGCGCAGCATCCCTCGTCCTTGCCTTCGCCCTGGGGGCGCAGGCCCAGCCCCCAATCTCGGGGGCATTGGACCTGACCCTGGGGCTCCTTCCCGCGTTCGAGCTTCAGGGGTGCTCGCTCACCCTCAAGGCCGCTGTCGCCGGGCTCGGAGTAGAAAGCGAGTCCACGTTCTACCACGATGGCCTCCGCTACCAGAGCTTCTCTCTGTCCGGACCAGCGGGCCCGTTCGATCTCGAGGGGAAGATCTACTTCCACGCCCAAGAGGTGCGCTACCGGCGGGCATGGGCCCACCTGGAGATGGCGATCGGCGATGGAACCCTCCTCCTCAGCGCCTACCACTTTGGCTCAGCGGGGGAGTACACCTCCTCCGACGAGGACAGGTTCGGGCCCTGGCCGTGTGTGAACGCGATCCCGTGGGATGAGGCGTGGCAGCACATCGGCCGCACGCTCTACGTGGAGGGACCGGTCGTGGGGTGCGACGGGTCGGGCCCCCTCAAGCTGTACCTCGGCCGCCCGCCTCCCGATCCGGAGCGGCTCGAGGTCTCCATCTCCGCTGCGAACGTCGCCAAGTTCGAGGAGGCCTTGGGCCCGCAGTTCTGGCAGGGCCTCGTGGGGAAGGTCGTGTGCGTGCGGGGGACGATCAAGGACGTCCGCTACACGACTTCCCCCGCCCATTCCGCCCCCCAGGTGACCGTGTCCAGCACCTCTGACCTCACGGTGGGCTCCTGTTGCGGGCTGCGGCCGGATACAACCTGCCCCCACCCCCTCATCCTCTGGTCCGAGGTCCTTGAGCGTGTGGGGGAGACCGTGTTCATCCAGGGACCGGTGGCAAGCGTGACCTCGCCCGCGGGGTACCGTCGCCTCCGCCTCGGGGGAGGGGAAACAGTCCCCAATCGGCTGGAGGTGTACATCCCTGAGGCCGCCCTGCCGGCGTTCCAGGACGCGTTTGGGAGTTCTTTCCCCAGCAGTCTGCTGAATAAGACGATCTGCGTCCGGGGGATGATCGGCACGGGCCCCCCGGCGGCGGAGAACGTCGCCCGCGTGGTCCTCACCGATCCCGGCGATCTCTCGATCGGGCCGTGCTGCGGGGCGGATCTTCACACGGGAGGCCTGTTCGTGGCGCGGACTCACTTCGCGTGGGACCGCTGGTCGTTCACCGTGGACCTTTCCGATTGCGGAGTCGGCCTGGGCCTCCTCCAGGCCACGGCCGCGCTTGAGGGCTATCCCCTCGCGGACGGCCTCCGGCTCGACCTTGGGCTCACCTTCTCCAAGT
>Ga0116142_10001462_pt1 | contig 28291 bp, 28 predicted proteins | sample AD_UKC033_MetaG_FD_89785 | JGI IMG/M metagenome (GOLD analysis project Ga0116142, IMG submission 89785) | Active sludge microbial communities of municipal wastewater-treating anaerobic digesters from USA - AD_UKC033_MetaG | ecosystem: Engineered > Bioreactor > Anaerobic > Digestate | place: USA... | reverse complement strand
CGCGGCCAATGTGCTCGTCAATCCCAATCTCGCCGGCAGCCGCTTCGGCAGCCGCGCGCTCGCCGGAGTCGGCGTGGCGTTCTACGTGATGGTGGCGCTCAAGCGCGCGCTCGATGCGCGGGGGCTCGTCGCGCCCGGCGCGCCCGGGCCGGCCGAATGGCTCGATCTCGTGGCACTCGGCACGGTGGCCGACGTCGTGCCGCTCGATTTCAACAATCGCGTGCTGGTGGCGCAGGGTCTCGCGCGCATACGCGCCGGGCGCTGCGTGCCGGGCATCCGCGCGCTGCTCGAGATCGCGCAGCGCGAACGCGCCGAGCTCACCGCGAGCGACCTCGGGTTCGCGATCGCGCCGCGGCTCAATGCCGCCGGCCGGCTCGACGATATGTCGATCGGCATCCGCTGCCTGCTCGCGGATGGCGAGGCGCAGGCGCGCGCACTCGCTGCACGCCTCGACCAGTTGAACACCGAGCGGCGTGTGATCGAGGCACGCATGCAGGCCGACGCGCTCGCCGCGGTCCGTCACCTCGGGCCGCTGGCCGCCGAGAGCGCGCGCCAGCGATGGGGGGTATGCCTCTACGAGCCGCGCTGGCACCAGGGCGTAGTCGGACTCGTGGCGAGTCGCGTCAAGGAGCGCGTGCGCCGGCCGGTCATCGCATTCGCCGACGGTGGCGACGGCACGCTGCGCGGCTCGGCGCGCTCGGTGCCGGGCGTGCACGTGCGCGACGTGCTCGAGAACGTCGCGGCGCGCCACCCGCAGCTGATCGTGCGCTTCGGCGGGCACGCCATGGCGGCCGGCCTGACCCTCGAGCGCGACAAGCTCGATACCTTCGCCGCCGAGTTCGATGCCGAGGTCGCGCGCTGGCTCGGTGCGCATGCCGACGCCGATTGGCTCGACACGGACGGTGAGCTCGCGGCCGACGACATCTGCCTCGCCACGGCCGAGGCCGTCCGCGCGGGCGGCCCGTGGGGCGCGGCGTTTCCGGAACCCGTGTTCGACGGTTACTTCTCGATTGCCCGCACGCGCATCGTCGGCGAGAAACACGTGAAGATGTGGGTCGAGCTGGCGGGCGCGGCGCGCCGCTTCGACGCCATCGCCTTCAACCTGCTCGATGGCGACGCGGCCGGCCCGCCCAGCGGCGAGGTGCGCCTCGTCTATCGTCTCGACGTGAACTTCTACCAGGGCGAGCGGCGACTGCAGTTGCTGGTCGACCACGTGCTGCCCGCCTGATAAAATTCCACGATGGAAGTCAGCCAGCTGAAGCGCACGCTCAAGGACCTCGAGGCGCGTGCGAATTCGTTACGGGGGTTTCTTTGAATACGACGCCAAGGTCGAGCGTCTCGAAGAAGTAAGCCGCGAACTCGAGGACCCCGAGGTCTGGTCGAATCCCGAGCGCGCGCAGCAGCTCGGCAAGGAACGCGCGAGGCTCGGCGCCGACATCGAACAGCTCGACCGCACGAGTCATGCCATCAGTGACGCCGGCGAGCTCCTCGAGCTGGCCGAGGCCGAGTCCGACGAGAGCGCCGCCCGCGACATCGAACACGAGTGCAGTGCGCTCGAGGCCGAGGTCCGCAAGCTCGAGTTCAAGCGCATGTTCCGTGGCGAGATGGACTCGAACAACGCCTACATCGACATCCAGGCCGGCGCCGGCGGCACCGAGGCGCAGGACTGGGCGCAGATGCTGATGCGCATGTACATCCGCTGGGCCGCGGCGCGTGGTTTCGAGTGCGAAGTCATCGACTCGAACCCCGGCGAAGTGGCGGGCGTCAAGAATGCCACCCTCGAAGTGCGCGGCGAGTACGCCTACGGCTGGCTGCGCACCGAGACGGGCGTGCACCGCCTGGTGCGCAAATCGCCGTTCGACTCGGGCAACCGGCGCCATACTTCGTTCGCGAGTGTGTTCGTATCCCCCGAGGTGGACGAGGATATCGACATCGAGGTGAATCCGGCCGACATCGAAATGGACGTGTTCCGCTCGAGCGGGGCCGGTGGCCAGCACGTCAACAAGACCGAATCGGCGGTGCGCCTGCGCCACATCCCGAGCGGTATCGTCGTCGCCTGCCAGAACGAGCGCAGCCAGCACAAGAACCGCTCGACCGCCATGAAGATGCTGAAGGCCAAGCTCTACGAGCTCGAGGTCAACAAGCGCAACGCGGCGGCCAAGGTGCTCGAGGATTCGAAGTCGGACGTAAGCTGGGGCAACCAGATACGCTCCTATGTGCTCGACCAGTCGCGCATCAAGGACCTGCGCACCAATGTCGAGGTCGGCAACACCCAGTCGGTGCTCGACGGCGATCTCGACCAGTTCATGGAAGCATCACTCAAGGCGGGGCTGTAGCAGCGTGACGATCGACGACACCGGTGACGAGAACAGGCTGATCGCCGAGCGGCGCGCAAAGCTCGCGGCGCTGCGTGAGGCGGGGCCCGCCTATCCGAACGATTTCCGGCGCGACGCGCTCGCCGCGCAGATCGAGGCCGCCTATGGCGACAAGAACGCCGAATGGCTGGAAGCGAACCCGGTGACCGTGCGCGTCGGCGGACGCCTGATGGCGAAGCGGGTGATGGGCAAGGCGAGCTTCGCGAAGCTCGCCGACCGCACCGGGCGCATCCAGGTGTTCCTGCAGCGCGATGCGCTCGGCGCAAGCTACGAGGCGTGGAAGGGCTGGGACGTTGGCGACATCCTCGGCGCCGAGGGGCAGCTCTTTCGCACCAGGACGGGCGAGCTGTCGGTGCGCGCGAGTGCCGTGCGCCTGCTCGCGAAGTCGCTGCGGCCGCTGCCCGACAAATGGCACGGCCTCGTCGATACCGAGACGCGCTACCGCCAGCGTTATGTCGACCTGATCGTCAACGACGAGAGCCGCGCGGTGTTCGTGCAGCGTATCGCGATCATCCGCTACCTGCGCTCGTTCCTCGACGCGATGGACTTCATGGAAGTCGAAACGCCGATGATGCAGCCGATTCCCGGCGGCGCGGCGGCGCGACCGTTCGTGACCCATCACAACGCGCTCGACATCGACATGTACCTGAGGATCGCGCCGGAACTGTACCTGAAGCGCCTGGTGGTCGGCGGCTTCGAGCGGGTCTATGAGATCAACCGCAATTTCAGGAACGAGGGCCTGTCGACCCAGCACAACCCCGAGTTCACGATGCTCGAGCTCTACTGGGCCTATGCGGACTACCGCGACCTGATGGAGCTGGTCGAGCGCATGCTGCGCGGCCTGGCCGATGCGGTCGCCGGCACGCGGCGGATCAACTACCAGGGCCGCGCCTACGACCTCGACCAGCCATTCCGGCGCGTGACGATCGAGCAGGCGATCATCGAGCACAATCCCGATATCGACCCGCTGTCGCTGCGCGACGTGACCTACCTGCGTCGCTGCTGCGAGCGGCTCGGCATCCCGGTCGGCAAGCACGATGGCGCCGGCAAGCTGCAGATCGAGATCTTCGAGAAGACCGCCGAGCACACCTATGTCGATCCGACTTTCGTCTACGCCTATCCGGCGGAGGTGTCGCCGCTGTCGCGCGCGAGCGATGCGGATCCTTTCATCACCGATCGCTTCGAGTTCTTCCTCGCCGGCCGCGAGCTTGCGAATGGTTTCTCCGAGCTGAACGATCCCGAGGAGCAGGCCGCGCGCTTTCGCGCCCAGGCGTTGCGCAAGGAAGCGGGCGACGAGGAGGCGATGTTCTACGACGCCGACTACGTGCGCGCGCTCGAGTACGCAATGCCGCCGACTGCGGGCCTCGGCATCGGCATCGACCGGCTCGTGATGTTCTTCACCGACTCGGCGTCGATCCGCGACGTGCTGCTGTTCCCGCACATGCGCCCGGAAACCTGAGTGCCTGCCCACGTGGCCAAGCGCCGCACGGCGCCGATCGGCGTATTCGACTCCGGTGTCGGCGGCCTCACCGTGCTGCGCGCATTGCGTGCGGCGCTGCCGCTGGAGGACTTCATATACCTGGGCGATACCGCGCGGCTGCCCTATGGCACCAAGAGCGGCGACACGGTGATGCGCTATGCGCTGCAGGCGTCACGAGTGCTGGTCGCGCGTTCGATCAAATGCCTCGTGGTCGCCTGCAACACCGCCTCGGCGGTATCGCTGCCGGCGATGCGCGCGGCCTTCGGCGAACTGCCGATCGTCGGCGTGATCGAGCCGGGCGCGTCCGCCGTATGCGCCGCATCGCGCAGCGGCCGCATCGCGGTCATTGCCACCGATGGCACGGTGCGCGGCGGTGCCTACGAAACGGCAATTCTTGCGCGGCGCCCCGATGCGCGCGTCACGTCGCTCGCCTGCCAGGTCTTCGTTGCGCTCGCAGAAGAGGGATGGACGAGTGGCGCGGTGGCGCGCGAGGCCGCACATCGCTACCTCGCCGATCTGTTCGAGCGACGCGAGTCCGAGCGGCCCGATGCGATGGTGCTCGGCTGCACCCACTTCCCGATGCTGATCGAACCGATCCGCGCGGCGGTCGGGGAGGGCGTCGCGATCGTCGATTCGGCGGCGACCACGGCTGCGGCGGTGCGCGCGCGGCTGCAGGAGCTCGACCAACTCGTGCACCACGCGGCGACGGACGCGCAGCCTGGCGAAGGGCGCCTCACGCTGCTCGCGACCGACGGTCCCGAGCGCTTTGCGCGCGTCGGCAGCGCCTTTCTCGGCGAGCCGATCGGGGCCGGGCAGATCGAACTCGTCGATCTTCAGTCGGGCAGTCCGTAAGGCAGCGGCAGGGCTTCGGCGTCGAGCCGCGCGGCCGACTCCCCGGGAGTGGTCTCGAGCGCGGTTTCAGGCGCGACAAGCGGCGCGACGGCGAGGAACTCGACCCAACCATCCGCGAGCGTGACCGCATCGACGATCTGGCACGCCCGCGCGTCCGTCAGGCTTGCAGCGACGCCGGGGCCGAGCACGATGGCGGGCGCGGCGCGCGTGCGAAAGCGCTGCATGCGGCGCTTCACGCGGCCGCGGTAGTGCGCGCGCGCGATGATCTCTTGGCCGGTGTAACAGCCCTTGTCGAACGCGATGCCGCCGACGCAATCGAGGTTCAGCATCTGCGCGACGAACTCGCCGCTGGTGGCGGCGTACACCTGGGGCAGTCCCGCCTCGATGTCGAGCGCGCGCCAGGCGTCGCGGGTGAGCGTGGCGGTCGCGCCGGCGCGGCTGGTGCCGATGCGCAACGCGCGCGTGCCGCCGTCGACCACGCCGGTCACGTACAGCGAGTCGCTGTCATCGTCGAGCCTGACTTTCGCGCGCAGGACATAGCGGCGCAGGGTGGCGGCGACCGGCGCGATGAGCTCGCGCGGCGCGATGCAGTGGACCGCACCGGCCTCGCCCGGCAGCAGTTGCAGGATGGCGATCACGCGCCCCTGCGGCGTGTGCAGGCCTGCGTAGCGCGCGTGGCGAGCGTCGAGCCGCGTCACATCCTGCGAGAGCTGGCCCTGCAGGAAGCCGATGGCATCCGCTCCATGGACCGACAGCACGCCGAGGTCGTCGAGATCGCATAGCATGTTCGGCGTGCTCACCGGCGATTGTCCGTGGCGTGGCTGCGTGTGGAGAGAAGAGGCGGATTCTGGCAGAATTGCCTGCCATGCAGCAGCCGGTCGTGCCGGACACAACAACCACCTCCGACTCACCGCCTCAGCCCGCCGAGCTGCCGCAGGAGATCGGCGGGGCGTCGGGTCCCGAGCCGACACGTTTTGGTGACTGGGAACGCAACGGTCGCTGTACCGATTTCTGATCCGGGGAGTTTGCATGCGCTCACGGCCTATATCGCCGCACGTCTCCGTGTACCGCTTCCAGTACACGATGATCGGATCCTTCACGCATCGCGTCACCGGCGTCGCGATGTCGATCGGCCTGCTCGTGCTGGTCGGCTGGCTGGTGGCGGCGGCCAGCGGCGCGGAGGCCTACGCGGCGGCCGTCGCGCTGCTCTCCAGCGTCTTCTTCCGGATCCTGCTGGCCGGCTGGTTGCTGGCCTTCTGCTACCACCTTTTCAACGGCGTGCGCCATCTCGCCTGGGATCTCGGCTTCGGCTACGAGAAGCCTGAGGCGAGGCGCAGTTTTCGCGTGACAGTGGTCGCCGCGCTCGTGCTGTTCGCCGTGCTGGCATGGCTGCTGTTTGCGGCACGCGGGGCCGCATCGTGAGCCTGCGCACGCCACTTGGCCGTTTCCTCGGTCTCGGTTCGGCGCACGAGGGCGCGGGCCACTGGACCGTGCAACGTATGACCGCCGTGGCCGTCATGCCGCTCGCGATCTGGTTGATCGTGTCGCTGACTGCCCTGCCGCTTGCCGATCATGCGGCGATAGAGCTGTGGATCGGGCGGGGCTTCAACCCCGTACTGCTGGCTGCACTGCTGCTCGCCGTTAGCTGGCACTCGCATCTCGGCCTGCAGGTCGTGATCGAAGACTACGTGCATGGCAGGTACGCCAAACCGCTGCTGCTGCTCGTGGCGGGCTTTGCCCACGCGCTGCTCGCAATGGCGGGCGTGCTCGCGATCGTGCGCATTGCAGTGCGGAGCATCGGATGAGCGATTACGAATTCATCGATCACACCTATGACGTCGTCGTGGTCGGCGCCGGCGGCGCGGGCCTGCGCGCCACGCTCGGCCTCGCGGAAGCGGGCCTCAGCACGGTCTGCATCACCAAGGTGTTTCCGACCCGCAGCCACACGGTGGCCGCCCAGGGCGGCATCAGCGCGGCGCTCGGCAACATGGGCGAGGACGACTGGCGCTTCCATTTCTACGACACCATCAAGGGCTCCGACTGGCTGGGCGACCAGGACGCGATCGAGCTGATGTGCAAGGAGGCGCCGGCCGCGGTCATCGAGCTCGAGCATTACGGTGTGCCGTTCTCGCGCACCGAGGACGGGCGCATCTACCAGCGCCCGTTCGGCGGCATGACGACCCACTACGGCAAGGGCACCGCGCAGCGCACCGCCGCGGCGGCCGACCGCACGGGCCACGCGATGCTGCACACCCTCTACCAGCAGTCGATACGCCACCAGGCGCAGTTCCACGTCGAGTACTTCGCAATCGACCTGATCATGGAGAACGGCGCCTGCCGCGGCGTCGTCGCGCTAGACCTGGCCACCGGGCGCCTGCATCGTTACCGGGCGCATGTGGTCATCCTCGCCACCGGCGGTTACGGGCGTACCTACTTCAGCTGCACCTCGGCGCACACCTGCACCGGCGACGGCGGTGGCATTGCGCTGCGCGCCGGGCTGCCGCTGCAGGACATGGAATTCGTCCAGTTCCATCCGACCGGCATCTATGGCGCCGGTTGCCTGATCACGGAAGGCGTGCGAGGCGAGGGCGGGTTCCTCACCAATTCCAAGGGCGAGCGCTTCATGGAGCGCTATGCGCCGAACGCGCGCGACCTCGCGTCACGCGACGTGGTCAGCCGTTCGATGACGATCGAGATCCGCGAGGGCCGCGGCGTCGGCGAGCGCGCCGACCACATCCACCTGCACCTCGAGCACCTCGGGCCCGAAGTCATCCACGAACGCCTGCCGGGCATAGCCGACACGGCGCGGATCTTCGCCGGAGTCGACGTGACCAAGGAGCCGATCCCGGTGCTGCCGACGGCGCACTACAACATGGGCGGGATTCCCTGCAATTACCACGGTCAGGTCGTCACGGTGCGCGGCAGCGATACCGATGCGGTCGTGCCGGGGCTGTATGCGATCGGCGAGGCGGCCTGCGTGTCGGTGCATGGTGCGAACCGGCTCGGCTCGAATTCGCTGCTCGACATCGTGATCTTCGGTCGCGAGGCGGCGCGCCACATCGCGAGCCAACTCAAGCCCGGCGAGCGCCAGCGCGCGCTGCCGAAGGACGCCGGGGATTTTGCGGTTTCGCGCCTCGATCGCCTGCGCCACGCCAGCGGCTCGCGTCCGACCGCCGAGATCCGCCTCGAGATGCAGCGGATCATGCAGGCCGATGCCGCGGTGTTCCGCACCGCCGAGTCGCTGCGGCAGGGCTGCGAGAATCTCGCCCGCACCCACGCCTCGTTCGCCGATGTGCGGGTGGGCGACCGATCGCTCATCTGGAACACCGATCTCATCGAGACACTCGAACTCGATAACCTGCTCGGTCTCGCGCTTGCCACGATCAATTCGGCCGAGAATCGCAAGGAGAGCCGCGGCGCTCACGCGCGCGAGGATTATCCGGAGCGCAACGATGTCGAGTGGCTCAAGCATTCGCTGATCTTCATCGATGGACAGGGACGCCCGAGGATCGACTACCGCAAGGTGCATCTGACGACGCTCACGGGCGACGTCGAGCCGGTACCGCCCAAGCCAAGGGTCTATTGATGCGCAACGTGAGGAATCCCTGATGTCGGTGTTCCGTCTGCCCGAGAACTCGAAAGTCCGTCGTGACGGCAAGGTGTACAAGGCACCGGCCGGGGCCAGGGACGTGCGCGTCTTCCGCATCTATCGCTTCGACCCGGATTCGGGCGAGACGCCGCGCCTCGATACCTACGAGATCGACATGGCCGCCTGCGGCCCGATGGTTCTCGATGCGTTGATCAAGATCAAGAACGAGATCGACAGCACGCTGACCTTCCGCCGCTCCTGCCGCGAGGGCATCTGCGGCAGCTGCGCGATGAACATCGACGGCCTGAACACGCTCGCATGCACCAAGGCCTGCGACGAGATCAAGGGCGACGTGGCGATCTATCCGCTGCCGCACATGCCGGTCGTGAAGGACCTGGTGCCGGACCTCAGCAACTTCTATGCGCAGTACGCCGCGGTGAAGCCATGGCTGCAGACGCGCACGCCGGCGCCGCCGGATCGCGAGCGCCTGCAGTCGAAAGCCGAGCAGGAGAAGATCGACCGCCCCTCGGCCTGCATTCTCTGTGCCTGCTGTTCGACCTCATGCCCGAGCTACTGGTGGAATTCCGACCGCTACCTCGGTCCCGCCGCGCTGCTCGCGGCCTATCGGTGGATCATCGACAGCCGCGACGAGGCGACGGGCGAGCGCCTGTCCGAACTCGAGGACCCGTTCCGCCTCTATCGCTGCCACACGATCATGAACTGCACCGAGGCCTGCCCGAAGGACCTGAACCCCGCCAAGGCGATCGGCGCGATCAAGCAGCTGATCGCCGAACGCCGGCATTGAGATGACTGCCGGGGCCGCAGCGGCACGCCTGCGCTGGCGCTGCCGCCGCGGCATGAAGGAACTCGACCTGCTGCTCGAGCGGTACCTCGCCGACGACTTCCCGGGTGCGTCAAGCGCCGAACAGGCTGCGTTCGCCGACCTGCTCGAGTTGCCCGACCCGCAGCTCGCGGCGTATCTCATCGGAGGTGTCGAGCCTCCAGAGCCCCGGATCGCACAACTCGCCAGCCGGATCCGCCAGCGCGGTATTTGAGCTGCGCCCGTCGCCGGCGCTCGTCGCATTCGTATGCGCCTGGCTTGCCATCGCCAGCAGCGGCTGCCTCGCCTGCCGGGGCCTGCCGCTGCGCTGGCGCCTGCTCGCCGCGGCGGCCGTGTGGGCGTGCGGCCTGCCGGGCCTGCGCGGGGCCGTCATGCTCGTCTCGCGGGGTTCCCCGGGGCGCATCGAGCCTCGCGGGCGAGGCCCCTGGCACCTGGAGCCCGGCGCCCTTGCTGCCTGGCCGAGTCCGCACAGCCTGGCGGTCGGCCCCGCGCTCTGGCTCATTATCGATACGGCCCGGGGTCGCCGGCGCGCCTGCGTCGTCGATCGGCGGCTGATGTCACGCCTGCGGCTCAGCCGGCCCGCCGGCGGGCGGCCCCAACCGAACTGCTAGAATGCCGCCCAGGTCATGGCACATCGCGAGTCGGGCCGGGGCATACGCCACGGCAGAACTTTTCGTCGTATCAAGGGTCTATGTGGTCGCGGTGCCACAACCCGGACGGTCAGCAGGACGTGAGTACAGGTGTCGGCGCCGACGAGAGCGATCTCTCGCTTGTCCGCCGCGTGCAGCGCGGTGACAAGGGGGCGTTCGACCTGCTGGTGCTCAAGTACCAGCATAAAGTCGTCAAACTGGTGATGCGTTACGTTCGCATTCCGGCAGAGGCCGAAGACATCGCGCAGGAGGCTTTCATCAAGGCCTATCGGGCCCTGCCGCAGTTCCGTGGCGACAGCGCCTTCTATACCTGGCTCTACCGCATCGCCATCAATACGGCGAAGAATGCCGTCGCCTCGCGCGATCGCAGCCCCATCGAATACGACCTCGACCTGCAGGACAGCGACAGTTCCTGGGAGGTCCAGGGGCGCCTGCGCGACCCCGATACGCCGGAGGGACTCGTGCTGACGGAAGAAATCCGCCAGACAGTGAACTCTGCGATAGAACAATTGCCTGAAGACTTGCGCACGGCGATCGTGCTGCGCGAGCTCGACGGGCTGTCATACGAGGAGATCGCCACCACCATGGATTGTCCGGTGGGAACGGTGCGATCCAGGATTTTCCGGGCACGCGAGGCGATCGATCGCCGTCTGCGCGAAGTATTCGAAGGCGGGCTCGGCCGCGCTGAGGAGATCGGATGAACGAGGAGCAGAGGGCAAGCCAGCTGTCGGCCATGTTCGACGGCGAGTTGCCGGCCGGCGAGTGCGAACTGATGGCCCGGCGCCTCACTCGTGACGATGTACTGCGCGGCCAGTGGGAGCGTTTTGCGCTGGTCGGCGCGGCAATCCGCCACGAGGCCGGCGAGCCGCTCGACCTGCGGGTGGCGAGTCGCGTGCGCCAGGCCGTTTCTGCCGAGCTGAGCTTTGGAGAGGGCAGCGCGGTACAGGGCGTGCCGACGCCCCGGGGCGCCAGGCAGTGGATGCGCCCCGCCGCGGGCTTCGTCGCGGCTGCAGTGGTGGCCGGCATCGCGGTGGTGGGCCTGCGCGGCCGCGACCCGGGCCTGTCGGCACCGGTACCGGTGGTCGCCGCAACCGACACCGTACCCCAGACGACCGTGGTGCTGGGGCCGGGCGCGAGCACCGAGCCGGAAAGCTATGTGGTGCCCGCGACGCGCGAGACCGTCAATTTCGTGCCGCCCGCGCAGCTCGCCAACTATGTCGTCGCGCACAGCGAAGTGTCCATGCCACTGTCGCGCCGCAACCTGCTGTCGGCGCTGGTGGCGACCGAGCAGGAGTCCGGCGCGGCCCCCGCCCCGTCCCTCGATGTGATCGAAGTCGTCGATGAGCGTTAGGTCCCCGGTTCGCGTATTCCTGTACCTGCTGCTCGCCTCGGGCGCGGCAGCGACCGCCAGCGCCGCGGACGATGCGCGCGAGTGGCTCGCGCGGATGAACGATGCACTCACCGCCCGCAATTACGACGGCGTGTTCTTCCACGTGCACGGCGGGCGCGTCGAGACGATGCGCATCATCCACCGCGTGCAGGGCGGCAATGTGATGGAGCGTCTGGTGTCGCTCGACGGCTCGGGGCGCGAATTCGTGCGTACCGGCACCGAACTGGTGTGTTACCTGCCGGACAAGCGCACCGTGCTGGTCGAACGCCGCCCCGAGAACACGACACTGCTCGGCAACCTGCCGCGTTTCGACGAGACGACCGAGGGCTATTACGAGCTGAAGCATGTGGAGCGTGCGCGGCTGATGGGGCGCGATACCCGCGTCATCGCGGTGCTGCCGAAGGACGACTTCCGTTACGGCTACCGGCTATGGATCGACGAGGCGACCACGATGCCGCTCAAGACCCAGTTGTGCGACGCGCGCGGCAGGGTGATCGAGCAGATCCAGTTCGCGAACCTGTCGCTGCCGCGGGAAATCGCCGACTCGGAATTCGAGCCCCAGGTCGATACCGCCGGCTTCAAGTGGCTGCGCCAGGACGCGCAGGACCCGCGGCTGGCCCAGTCCGGCAGCTCGGTCGTGTGGCGCGCGATGCGCCTGCCGCCGGGCTTTCGCATGACGCTGCGCTCGGCGCAGTCGATGCCCGGCGCCGCCGGCCCGGTCGAGCATCTCGTGTTCTCCGATGGCCTCGCGTCGGTGTCGGTGTTCGTCGAGAGCACCGCCCCGGGCAAGGCACCGATGAGCGGTCCGGCGCGTGTCGGCTCCTCGTCCGCGTTCTCGACCACGGTGAGCGGCCACCAGGTGACGGCCGTCGGCGAGGTGCCGCCCGAGACCGTACGCGTGATCGCCAGTTCCCTGCAGGCGGACGACAAGAACCCGGTTGCGGGAAAACCGCCGGCCCCCGGGCTGTCGCTCGGCGCGCAGCCGAAACGCTGACCTTGTCGACACTGCAACTGGTCTCGCGCGCCGACTGCGGCCTGTGCGATGACATGCACGCGGAACTCGAGGCGCTCGCCGCCGAGCTCGAACTGCCACCGCTCACGGTCGTGGACGTCGATTCCGATCCGGTGCTGCGGCGGCGCTTCGGGCTGAAGATTCCCGTGCTGCTGCTCGACGGGGTGCTCGTCTGTTTCGGCAAGCTCGATGAGGCGGAGCTGCGCCGCCACCTGCGGGCCCGTCCGCGATAGTCCGCCGCCTCCCGGCGGCGCTGAGGTATCATTACTGGCTCAGTGCTTTGCCCGCGAGCCGCCTCCCGGGTTCCCGGTTCATGGGCTGTGGGCGGCTTTCGAGTCCATCAGGAGTTCCGCAGTTTGCCAACAAGATTGAAGCTCACCCGGAACTTCAGCATCATCGCCCACGTCGATCATGGCAAGTCGACGCTCGCAGACCGCCTGATCCAGCTCTGCGGCGGCCTGTCCGACCGCGAAATGCAGCACCAGGTCCTCGATTCGATGGCGCTCGAGCGCGAGCGCGGCATCACGATCAAGGCGCAGAGCGCGACCCTGTACTACAAGGCACAGGACGGTGAGCGCTACCAGCTGAACCTGATCGACACCCCGGGGCACGTCGATTTCTCGTACGAAGTGTCACGCTCGCTGGCCGCGTGCGATGGCGCGCTGCTGGTCGTCGATGCCACGCAGGGTGTCGAGGCGCAGAGCGTGGCGAACTGCTACACGGCCATCGAGCAGGGCGTCGAGGTGGTGCCGGTCATCAACAAGATCGACCTGCCGTCCGCGGACCCGGACAAGGTGATCCGCGAGATCGAGGAGATCATCGGCATCCCGGCCGGGGATGCCGAACTCGTCAGCGCCAAGACGGGCGAGGGCGTCGACCGCCTGCTCGAGACGATCATCCGGCGCATCCCGCCGCCGAAGGGCGACCCGGAGGCTCCGCTGCAGGCGCTGATCATCGATTCGTGGTTCGACAATTATGTCGGCGTCGTCTCGCTGGTGCGCGTGATGAACGGCCGGGTCGCGGTCGGCGAGAAGATCCGCGTGATGTCGACGGGCCGCAGCTTCGAGGTCGACAAGCTCGGGCGGTTCACGCCGAAGTCGGTGGGTTCGCGCGACCTGCTGGCGGGCGACGTCGGCTTCGTCGTCGCGGGCATCAAGGACATCGACGGCGCACCCGTCGGCGATACGATCACGCTCGAATCGCGGCCGTGCGCCGCGCCGCTGCCCGGCTTCAAGCAGATCAAGCCGCGGGTGTTCGCGGGCCTGTTCCCGGTGAACTCCGAGGACTACGAGAGCTTCCGCGATGCGCTCGCGAAACTGCGTCTGAACGATTCGGCGCTGCACTACGAACCCGAAGTGTCGGGCGCGCTGGGCTTCGGATTCCGCTGCGGCTTCCTCGGGCTGCTGCACATGGATATCGTCCAGGAGCGGCTGGAGCGTGAGTACGAACTCAACCTCGTCACGAGCGCGCCGACCGTGGTTTACGAGATTGCACTCGCCGACGGCGGGGTCGAATACATCGACAACCCGGCGAAGCTGCCGCCGCAGAACAAGGTCGCCGAGGTGCGCGAGCCCATCATCGTCGCCAACATCCTGGTGCCGCCGGAGTATGTCGGTGGCGTGCTGGCGCTGTGCAGCGAGAAGCGCGGCGTGCAGAAGAAGATGCAGTACCTCGCCTCGCAGGTGTCGCTGCAGTACGAGTTGCCGCTGGCCGACGTGGTGCTCGATTTCTTCGACCGGCTGAAGTCGACGAGTCGCGGCTATGCGTCCTTCGACTACGAGTTCAGCCATTTCGCGGCGGCCCCGCTCGTCAAGCTCGACATCCTGATCAATGGCGAGAAGGTCGACGCCCTGTCGATCATCGTGCACCGCGACAACGCCTACCAGCGCGGGCGCGAACTCGTCGACAAGATGCAGGAGCTGATCCCGCGGCAGATGTACGAAGTGGCGGTGCAGGCGGCGATCGGCAGCCACGTGATCGCGCGCGCGTCGGTCAAGGCGCTGCGCAAGAACGTGCTGGCCAAGTGCTATGGCGGCGACATCTCGCGCAAACGCAAGCTGCTCGAGAAGCAGAAAGAGGGCAAGAAGCGCATGAAGCAGCTCGGACACGTCGAGATCCCCCAGGACGCGTTCCTCGCGGTGCTCAAGGTCGGCAGGAAATAGCGCGATGTTCGGGCAACTGCTACTCGTGCTGAGCTGGCTGGCCGTACCGGTCGGACTCTTGTGCGTGATCGACGACTGGTTTCTGCGGCCGCGGCGCGAGCTGAAGGCCGCGCCTGCGCCCGCGTCCGACCCGCCGCTCGCGCGCGCCGCGTACCTGGTGCTGCCCGTGCTGATCCTCGCGGCAGTGGTGCGCCTGCTGCGCGCCGAGGCGCTCGACTTCAGCCTGGTGCTGGTCGTGATCGCCGTCGTCTCCGGTCTCGTGTGGGCGCTCGATGCCTGGTGGCTGCGTCCGGCGCGCGAGCGCCGTGCCGCGCAGGCCGGCAAGCCCGCCGACGCGGCCCGCGAGCCCGCGACCGTCGACTACGCGCGCAGCTTCTTCCCGGTCGCACTGGTCGTGCTGGTGCTGCGGGCATTCCTGTTCGAGCCGTTTCGCATTCCGTCCGACTCGATGATGCCGACACTGCTGGACGGCGATTTCATCGTCGTCAGCAAGTTCGCCTACGGGCTGCGTCTGCCGGTGACCAATTCGCGCGTCGTCGACCTCGGCAGCCCCCGGCGGGGCGACGTGGTCGTGTTCCGCTATCCGCCCGATCCGCGCATCAACTACATCAAGCGCGTGGTCGGCCTGCCGGGCGACCGGGTGCGCATCGAGGCCGACCGGGTGGTCGTGAACGGCGAACCGGTGTCGTTCGAGCCGCTCGGCCTGTACAGCGACGGCTGCTACGTCGACATGCAGCTCGCCGAGGAGAAGCTCGGCGAGCACGCGCACCGGGTGCTCTACTGCAACACGCCGCGCGACTTTTCGGTGCCGGTGCTGCCGACCTGCGACCGGCGCATGAGCCGCAATTATGTCTGCACGCCGGAGGCACTCGCCCTGAATTCCGACCATGGCGACGTGTCGGATATCGACGTGCCGCCGGGCAAGTACCTGATGATCGGCGATAATCGCGACAACAGCGCCGACGGCCGTTACTTCGGCTTCGTACCGGAGGAGAATCTGGTCGGCAGGGCGACGCGAATCTGGTTCAATTGGGACCCGCATCGCGCGGGCGGGCCCAAATGGGATCGTATCGGCGCGCGGATCGAATGAGACAACGGGGGAGTGGCGATGCGTGCACGTCAGACAGGAATCACCTTCATCGGCTGGCTGTTCATCCTGGTGCCGATTGCACTGGTGGGTTACTCGGCGATCCGGCTGACGCCCGTGATGCTGAATTACATGAAGGTCGCGCAGGCGCTCGATCGCACTGCCACCCAGCTCGCGAGCGACGACACGCTGACCGCGCGCTCGATCCGCGTCGCTCTCGAGAAGCAGTTCGACATCGACAGCATCAACAACCCGAACGTGCGCGAGATCGAGATCACGAAGGACGGTGCGGCGTGGATCATGCGCGCCCGCTACGACGGCTATGCGCCGCTGTTCGCGAATGCCTCGATTCTGATCGAGTTCGACAAGGTGTCGACGATCGACTGACGATGCACGACGAATGGCCCCTCGCATGGGTGCGCGCGAACCTCGGCTATGTGCCGCGGGACACGGAACTGTTTGCGATTGCGCTGACGCACCGCAGCGCATCGGGCAACAACAACGAACGCCTGGAATTCCTCGGCGACGCGGTGCTCAACCTGCTGGTCGCCGATCGCCTGTATGCCGAGTTCCCGCTCGCGAGCGAGGGTGACCTGTCGCGGCTGCGCGCGCGCCTGGTCAGCGAGGATCCGCTCGCCGGCATCGCCGGCCGGATCGGCCTCGGCGAGGTGCTGCGCCTCGGGTCCGGCGAACTGAAGACGGGCGGGTTCCGGCGTCAGTCGATCCTCGCCGATGCCTTCGAGGCGGTGGTCGGGGCGTTGTACGTCGATGCCGGGCTCGACGCGGCGCGTCGCATCGTCGCGCCGCTGTTCGATGCGCTGGTGCGCGAGCTGCCGGATCCGGATGAGCTGAAGGACGCGAAGACGCGCCTGCAGGAGCATCTGCAGGGCCAGGGACTGCCGCTGCCGCGCTACAGCCTCGCCGGCGTCGAGGGCGAACCGCACGCGCAGACCTTCCATGTGCGTTGCGAGGCGCCGACGCTCGGCGCGCCGAGCGAGGGCAGCGGCTCGAGCCGGCGCCGCGCCGAGCAACAGGCGGCCGAGCGCATGCTGGCGCGCCTCGAAGACGGCGGCTGACATGACCACGACCACCCCGGAAGCGCAGTTCCGTGCGGGCTTCGTCGCGCTGGTAGGGCGGCCGAATGTCGGCAAGTCGACCTTGCTCAATGCGCTGGTCGGCGAGAAGCTTTCGATCGTGACCCCGCGGCCGCAGACCACGCGGCATCGCATCCTCGGCCTCGTCAACCTGCCGCACGCGCAGATCGCGTTCGTCGACACGCCCGGACTGCATCGCGGTGCGCGCCGCGCGCTCAACCGCGCGATGAACCGCACGGCGGCTACGGCGCTCGCCGATGCCGACGTCGTGCTGCTGGTCGTCGAAGCCCTGCGCTGGACCGACGAGGACCAGCTCGCGCTCGAGCGCGTGAAGACGGGTGGCAGGCCGTGCGTCGCCGTGGTCAACAAGATGGACAGGGTGCACCCGCGCGAAAGGGCGCTGCCGTACGTGGCGGAACTCGCGGCGCGCCATGCATTCGAGGAGATCGTGCCGTGCTCGGCGCGCGATGCGGACAATCTCGAGCGCCTGCGCGAGGTGATCGTCGCGCGCCTGCCGCAGTCGCCGCCGCTGTTTCCGCCGGAACAGCTCACCGATCGCGACAGCGCGTTCCGCATCGCCGAGACGATCCGCGAGAAGCTGACGCTCGAGCTCAACCAGGAGCTGCCCTATGGCATCGCGGTCGCGATCGAGCGGATGACCGAGGCGGACGGGCAGCTCGTTGTCTCGGCGGTGATCTGGGTCGATCGCGAAGGACAGAAGCCGATCGTGATCGGCGAGGGCGGCGAGCGGCTGAAGCGTATCGGGCGCGCCGCGCGCATCGAACTCAATCGCCTGCTCGGTCGCAGGCTGCACCTCGAACTGTGGGTCAAGGTGCGCGAGGACTGGGCCGACAACGCGCAGGCACTTCAGGCGCTGGGGCTCGAATGACGCGTACGCTGCGCAAGGCCGAACTCGCCCGCGCCTACGTCCTGCACCACCGGCCGTATCGCGATACGAGCCGCATTGTCGAACTGTTCAGCCGCGAGCACGGGCGCCTGGCGCTGTTCGCCCGCGGCACCCGCGGCCCGAAGTCGCGCAGCGCCTCGCTGCTGCAGCCGTTCGTGCCATTGCTGGTGTCCTGGCGGGGTCATGGCGACGCGGCGCAACTCACGGCGGTGGAGCCGGCCGGTGCGGCCGGACCCGGCCCATCCGCGCTGCCGCCAGGGGTCGTGATGGCGGCGTACTATCTCAATGAGCTGATCCTGAAGCTCACTACCCGCGACGACCCGCAGGTGGAGCTTTTCGACGCCTACGCCGCGGCGCTCGCCGCGCTCGCGGGCAGCGCAGCGCCCGAACTGCCGCTGCGCAGCTTCGAGCGGCGACTGCTCGAGGTGCTGGGCTACGGCATCAATCTCTCGACGGAAATGGACAGCGGGCGCGCGATCGACCCGGACGGGCGCTATGTCTACCGGCCAGGGCAGGGGGTCGTGAAGTGCGTCGCGGATGTGCCCGGGGCCGTCGCCGGCAGTTCGCTGCTGCGCCTGGCGACGGATTCCCTGTCGACGCCCGGTGAGCTCGAGGATGCGCGGCGTGTGCTGCGCGCGGCACTCGACTACTGTCTCGAAGGACGTGAACTCGCGACGCGCGCGGTGGCGCGCGCGGTGGCGGACAAGGAGCGGAACCGATGAGCGCGACAGCGATCGCACTCGGCGTGAACATCGACCACGTGGCCACACTACGCCAGGCGCGGCGTGCGCGCTATCCCGACCCGGTGCACGCGGCGCTCGCGGCCGAGCAGGCCGGTGCCGACAACATCACGCTGCACCTGCGCGAGGATCGGCGCCACATCCAGGACCGGGACGTGCGCGCGTTGCGCGAACTGCTGCAGACACGCATGAATCTCGAATGCGCGGTGACCGATGCGATGCTGGCGATCGCCCGCGACGTGCGGCCCGCCGACTGCTGCCTCGTGCCCGAACGACGCGAGGAAGTGACCACCGAAGGTGGACTCGACGTCGCCGGCCAGCTGCGGCGGGTGTCCCGGGCCTGCGAGGATCTTGCCGGAGCGGGCGTGCGCGTGGCCCTCTTCATCGATGCGGATGAGCGGCAGCTCGAGGCGGCGGCGCAGGCCGGGGCGCCGGTCATCGAATTGCACACCGGCGCCTACGCCAATGCCGAGGGTTCAGCGCTGGCGCGCGAGCTCGACAAGCTGCGCGCCGGCGCACGCCGGGCGGCCGCCCTCGGGCTCGAAGTGCATGCGGGGCACGGGCTGCACTACCACAACGTGGCGCCGGTTGCGGCGATCACCGAGATCGTCGAGCTCAATATCGGCCACGCGATCATCGCGCGCTCGATCTTCGATGGCCTCGCCAGGGCCGTGGGCGACATGCGTGCGCTGATGCAGGCGGCGCGCCGGTGATCTTCGGCATCGGTGTCGACGTGCTCGAGGCGGCCCGCGTTCAGAAGGTCTACGAGCGCCACGGCGAGCACTTCGTCGAGCGGCTGCTGATGCCGGCCGAGCGCGCGCAGCTTGGGCTGACCAAGCGCAAGGAACGCTTCCTCGCGATGCGCTTCGCCGCGAAGGAGGCGATCGTCAAGGCCATGGGCACCGGCTTTGCGCACGGTGTCTGGATCCGTGACGTCGGCATCGTGCAGAACGCGTGGGGCCGACCCGAGGTTGTCTACTCGCTGCGCGGCGAGGCGGTGCGTCGCGCGCTTGGGGTCGGCGATGGCCACGTGACCCTGACCGACGAGGCGGGCCTCATCGTCGCCGTGGCGGTGCTCGAGCGTGCGGTGGAGGGCGGCCGGTGAACGTGCTCGTGTTCGACATCGAGACGGTGCCCGATGTCGAACTCGGGCGGCGCGCCTACGGGCTCGAGGGCCTTGCCGATGCCGAAGTGGCCAAGGCCATGTTCACGCGCCAGCGGCAGGCCACGGGCCACGACTTCCTGCCGCATGAGCAGCATCGCGTCGTCGCAATCTCCTGCGCGCTGCGCACGCGCGATACGCTGCGCGTGTGGAGCCTGGGTGACCGGGATTCGGACGAGGCCGACATCGTCGGGCGATTCTACGAGGGCATCGAGCGTTTCACGCCGGACCTCGTTTCGTGGAATGGCGGCGGTTTCGACCTGCCGGTCCTCAACTATCGCGCGCTCGCCGCCGGCATCCAGGCACCGACCTACTGGGAGACCGGCGACGGCAATACCTCGTTCCGTTACAACAACTATCTGAGCCGCTATCACTGGCGCCATCTCGACCTGATGGACGTCTTGTCCGGCATGCAGGCGCGGGCGCGCGCCTCCCTCGAGGACATGGCGCACCTGCTCGGTCTGCCGGGCAAGCTCGGTTTCTCGGGTGCGATGGTCTGGGATGCGTATCTCGACGGCGAGATCGACGCGATCCGCCGCTATTGCGAGACCGACGTGCTGAACACCTACCTCGTCTATCTGCGCTTCGAACTGCTGCGCGGCCATTTCTCGCGCGAGCAGTACGCGGCCGAGGTCGAGCAGCTGCGCGCGCTGCTCGAGGCCTCAGGCGAGCCGCACCACGCCGAATTCCTGGCCGCATGGACGACATCGAAGCGGGCGTAGTCACCGCGCTCAACCACGACGGCGACGGCATCGTGAAGAGCGGCAAGACGGCGTTCGTGCCGGGTGTGCTGCCGGGGGAAACCGTGCGCTTTCGCCGCACACGCCGTCACCGCCAGCACGATGAGGCGCAGCTCGTCGAAGTGCTGGTGCCCGCCGCGGACCGGGTCGAACCGCCATGCCCGCACTTCGGCACCTGCGGCGGCTGCGCCCTGCAGCATCTCGCGCCGGCTGCGCAGCTCGCCGCCAAGGCCGCCGAACTCGCGGACAGTCTCGCGCGCATCGGGCGCGTCGAGCCGCGCACATGGCTGGCTCCGCTCGAAGGCCCGGTCTGGAACTACCGCCGTCGCGCACGGCTCTCGGCGCGCTACGTGCACAAGAAGGGGCGCTCGCTGGTCGGCTTTCGCGAGCGCTCGGCGCCCTATGTCGCCGAGATCGACTCCTGCCGCGTGCTTGCGCCGCCGTTCGATCAGTTGGTATCGCCGCTCTCTGCGCTGCTCACCGGGCTCACGATCCGCGAACGCGTGCCGCAGGTCGAAATCGCCTCCGGCGAGCGTGCCAACGCGGTGATCCTGCGTGTGCTGTCGACGCCGTCGGCCGACGACCTCGCGGCGATGCGGGCATTCGGCGCCGCCCACGATGTCACGATCTACCTGCAGTCGGGCGGCCTCGACACCGTGGCGCCGCTCGACGGCGTGCCGGCGCAACTCGACTATGAGCTGCCGGACTTCGGTCTGCGACTCGCGTTCGAACCGGTCGATTTCGTCCAGGTGAACGCCGCGATCAACCGCGCGCTGGTGTCGCGGGCGGTGGAGTGGCTGGATCCGGGTCCCGCGGACCGCGTACTCGATCTCTTCTGCGGGCTCGGCAATTTCACGCTGGCGCTCGCCCGTCGTGCAGGCGAGGTGGTCGGCGTCGAGGGGGATGCGGGCCTGATCGGGCGCGCGCGCGCCAATGCCGTGGGCAACGGCATCGACAATGCGACCTTCCATGTGGCCAACCTCGCCGCCGAGGACGTCGACCAGAGCCGCTGGTGGGCGGGCGGCTTCACTCAGGTACTGCTCGATCCGCCACGGGCCGGCGCCCGCGAAGTGCTGCCGGCCGTCGCGCGTCTTGCGCCACGGCGCATCGTCTACGTGTCCTGCCATCCGGGCACGCTCGCGCGCGATCTCGGCGAACTGGTGCACGAGCACGGCTACCTGCTGCAGGCCGCGGGCGTGCTCGACATGTTCCCGCACACGACGCACGTCGAATCGATGGCTGTGCTCGCGCGCGCATGACCGTGGCGCCTGCGGCGCCAATACCGGATACTTGTGCGCCATGACACTCGGCCCGCTGATGGTCGACCTGAAGGGCACGGAACTCGAGCCGCTCGAGCGCGAGATGCTCGCCCATCCGCTCGTCGGCAGCGTGATCCTCTTCGCGCGCAACTTCGTCGATCCAGAGCAGCTCGGCTACCTGACGGCGGCGATCCATGCGGTACGCCAACCGGCGCTGGTGATCGCCGTCGACCAGGAGGGCGGTCGCGTGCAGCGCTTCCGTCAGGGCTTCTCGCGTCTGCCGCCGCTGCGGCGCATCGGCCAGGAATACGACCTCGACCAGCGGCGCGGGCTCGAACTGGCGCGCTCACTCGGCTGGCTGATGGCAGCCGAGTTGCGCGCCTGCGGTGTCGACATCTCCTTCGCGCCCTGCGTCGATCTCGACTACGGCGTGAGCGAGGTGATCGGAGATCGCGCGTTCCATGCGCGCGCATCGGCCGTCGCCGACCTCGCCGTGGCCTACATGCACGGCATGCGCGATGCCGGCATGGGGGCAACCGCCAAGCATTTCCCGGGACACGGCGCGGTGGTCGCCGATTCCCACCACGCGCTGCCGGTCGATCGTCGCGATCTCGTCGACATGGACGACGACCTCGCGCCCTATCGGCGGCTGATTGCGAACGGACTGCCCGGCGTGATGGTCGCACACGTGGCGTTTCCGGCCGTCGACGATCCGCCGGCCAGCCTGTCGGCTCGCTGGATCCGCCAGCTGCTGCGCGAGGAGCTGGGATTCAGCGGGGTCGTGTTCAGCGACGACCTGTCGATGCGGGGGGCTGCGGCCGGCGGCGATATCGTCACGCGCTCGCGCGCGGCGCTGGCGGCGGGTTGCGACGTGCTCGCGGTGTGCAACGACCAGACCGCGGTGGCGACACTGCTCGATACGCTGCATGTGGAGCCCGACCCGGCAATGCACCTGCGGCTCGCGCGACTGCGCGGGCGAGAAGGATTGAGTCACTCGGCGCTGCTCGCCTCCGATGCGTGGCGACAGAGCCAGCGGGCACTGGCGCACTGCGCAGAGGCACCGGCACTGGAACTGGAAGCGGGGCGGGCATGAAGGATTGGTCGGCGGGATTCCTGCGCAGCGTGCTTGATGCGGCACCCGAGGGCATCGTGATCTGCGAAGCGGGCGAAGACCAGCCGGTGGTCTACGTGAACGCGGCGTTCGAATACCTGACGGGGCATGATGCGGCCGATCTGGTCGGGCGCAACCTCCGCCACCTTCAGGGTACCGACCGCGAACAGGAGGCCCGCTACCGAATGCAGCAGGCGATCGAGCGCGGCGATTCGTGCCAGGTGATGCTGCGCAACTACCGCAAGAGCGGCGGCGTGTACTGGGTCGACATCCACATGCAGCCGGTGCGCGATGCGTCCGGGCGGGTCACCCACTTCATCGGCTATCACCGCGATGCGAGCGACAGACCACGCACCGCCGTGCGCGCGCTGGCCGGCATGCCGAGCTGGATGCGCGAGGACCGGCTCTCGGGGCTCGCGACGCGCCCCTATTTCGAGGAGCTGCTGAAGCGCGACTGGGCGCTCGCGCAGCGCGAGATGCGCCAGCTCGGCCTCGCCATCTTCGATATCGACAGCCTCGGTGCCTACAACGACACCTACGGTCGCGCGGGCGGGGATGCCTGCGTGCGCCGTACGGCGCATCTGATCGCCGCCTCGTTCCGCCGTGGCAGTGACCTGCTCGGGCGCTGGGACGGCGGCGGCGTGATCGTGCTCTCGCCGGGCCACGACCAGGAGAAGCTCGTCGCCTACGCCCGCCTGATCGCGCAGCGCGTGCGCGACCAGCAGGTGCATCACCCGCGCTCTGCGGCGAAGTTCGTGACCGTGAGCGTGGGCGTCGCGTGCTGCATGCCCATGCGCGATCAGCCGGTGTCGCTGCTGGTGGGCGCGGCCGAGGCGGCACTCGCACGCGCCAAGACGGCGGGCCGCAATCAGGTCGCGGTGGCTGAAAAGGGCGATTACGTGGCGTGAGCCGCGGCCGGCGTATCAGCGGGCGGCGGTCACCATGGCGATGACACCGAATTCGGGGTTGTCGAAGTAGTTCTTCTCGCCGAGGCGTATCCGGCGGATCTCGTTGATGGTGGCGCCACCCAGGTTGATCGAGAATCCGAGGTGCAGGTACTGGCCGCGCTCCAGGTAGGCGGTACCGGCAAGGCCTTCAGCGTTGACGCCGACGCGCCCGAGGCTGAAGCCGCTGCGCGATCCCCAGCGACTCGGCGTCTGTGCCCAACCCGCGTGCGCGATCGGCCGATAGGCGCCGCTCGCGCGCAGACGCGCCGCGATGTCACCGAGCTGCAGGCTGGAAGCCGCCAGCGGGCCAATGAGGCGCGCGATGCCGCCACCGCCGCTGTCGTCGCCGCTCGACTGCGAGTCGATGCCGAGGCCGAGGCCGCCTGCATTGCCCGAGCTGCCGCCCGTGCGGAACACGATGATCTCGATGTGGTAGACGGGGTCGCTCGCCTGGGGCATGGCGGGCATCGCCACCAGTGCGGCGAGCAGCGCGAGCAGGGGTCGTGGGAGGCGCATGGAGAGAGTGTACCGCGACCGCGTACCCGCCTTCACGCCGCGCGCAGCTTCGACAGCAGGGTGGCCGCAAAGTCGAAGCGCTCGTCCTCTTCGTCCAGGTCGCGCGCCACGCGCAATTTGAGCGGGCCGTCGAGCCGGTATTCCCGCGACCTGTCCTGCACGAGCCGGATCACGGCGCGCGGGTCGACGGCGTTCTCCTCCTCGAACAGCACGTACCCGCCCTGCGGGCCGAGGTCGAGCTTGCGCACGCCGAGCGCGCGCGCCGCGAGCTTGAGGCGCGCGAGGCGCAGCAGGGCGATCGCGGGGCCCGGCAGCGGGCCGAAGCGATCGACCAGTTCGGCGGTGAGGTCATCGAGCGCGGTCTCGTCCGCGGCCGCGGCGATGCGCTTGTAGAGAGCGAGGCGCACGTGCACGTCGCCGACATAGCTCTCGGGCAACAGTGCGGGCAGCCGCAGCTCGATTTCGGTCGGCGCGCCGAGCGGCCGGTCGAGCTGCGGCTCGCGGCCTTCGCGCAGCGCCTTGACCGCATGCTCGAGCATGTCGAGGAACAGCGACAGGCCGACCTCGGTCAACTCGCCGCTCTGCGATTCGCCGAGCAGCTCGCCGGCGCCGCGGATCTCGAGGTCGTGGGTCGCGAGCACGAAGCCGGCCCCGAGTTCCTCCATGGACTCGATCGCCTCGAGACGCCTCGCCGCGTCCTGCGACAGCGCCTTGCGGGGCGGGGCGAGCAGGTAGGCGTACGCGCGATGGTGCGAGCGCCCGACACGGCCGCGCAACTGGTGCAGCTGGGCAAGGCCCATGCGGTCGGCCCGGTCGATGATGATCGTGTTGGCCGTCGGCACGTCGATGCCGCTCTCGATGATCGTCGTGCAGACGAGCACGTTGAAGCGGCGATGGTAGAAGTCGACCATCAACTGTTCGAGGTCACGCTCGCGCATCTGGCCGTGGCCGATCCGCACGTCGGCCTCGGGCACGAGCTGCGCGATGCTCGCAGCGATCTTGTCGATGTCGCGCACCTCGTTGTGCACGAAGTAGACCTGGCCGCCGCGCCGCAGCTCGCGCAGGATCGCCTCGCGCAGCGCCGTGTCCTGCCATTCGGTCACGAAGGTCTTGATCGCGAGCCGTTCGGCGGGCGGCGTCGTGATCAGGGACAGGTCGCGCAGTCCGCCGATCGCCATGTTGAGTGTGCGCGGAATGGGCGTCGCGGTCAGGGTCAGGACATGGACTTCGGCGCGCAGTGTCTTCAGCCGCTCCTTGTCGCGCACGCCGAAGCGGTGCTCCTCGTCGATGATGATGAGGCCGAGGTCCTTCAGGCGCACGTTGGCATGCAGCAGCCGGTGGGTGGCCACCACGATGTCCACAGTGCCGGCGGCGAGTCCGTCAATCACCGCGTTCGATTCCTTCGCGCTGCGAAAACGCGACAGGCCCTCGATGCGCACCGGCCAGTCGGCGAAGCGGTCGCGAAAGTTCGCCACGTGCTGCTCGGCGAGCAGCGTCGTCGGCACCAGCACCACGACCTGCCTGCCGGCCTGCACTGCCACGAAAGCCGCGCGCATCGCCACCTCGGTCTTGCCGAAGCCGACGTCGCCGCAGACGATGCGATCCATCGGCCGATCGCTCGCGAGGTCCTCGATGACTTTGGCGATCGCGTCGGCCTGCTCGGGCGTCTCCTCGAACGGGAACGCGTTCGCGAAGCTCTGGTACTCGAGCTCGCGCAGCGGCAGCGCGAGGCCGCGACGGGCCTGGCGGCGCGCGTAGAGATCGAGCAGTTCGGCGGCGACGTCGCGTACCTGCGCAGCGGCCTTCTTCCTCGCGCGGGCCCACTGGTCGGTGCCGAGCTTATGCAGCGGCGCGGTTTCGGGCGTGGATCCCGTGTAGCGGCTGACGAGGTGCAGCGAATGCACCGGCACGTAGACGCGATCGCCGTCCTGGTATTCGAGGACCAGGAACTCGCCGGGCTGGTCGGCGACGTCCATGGCCGTGAGGCCGACATAGCGGCCGACGCCGTACTCCTCATGCACCACCGGCGCGCCGGGGGACAGGTCGCGCAGGTCGCGCAGGATCGCCTGCGGGTCGCTCGCCGCCCGGCGCCTGCGGCGCTCCTGGCGCGCACGCGCACCGAAGAGCTGCGACTCGGCCAGCAGGGCGATCGGCGGGTCGATGAGCGTCAGGCCATCGATCTCCGGCGCGACGGTGAGTGCGAAGCGCGCCTCGCCGCGCACGAACGCGCCCCAGCCATCGACCGGCGTGACCGGCGTGTGATGCCCGCGCAGCATCTCGACGAGCACCTCGCGGCGCCCGGCGGAGTCGGCCGCAATGAGTACGCGGCCCTGGTAACCTGCCATGAAGGCATCGAGTGGCGCGAGCGGCTGGTCGGCGCGCACGTCGAGCCGCATCTCGCGCGGCGCGGCGGTCGGGAAGTTGCGCACGCCCGGGTCGGATTCGCCGCCGATCTCTGCCTTGAACGGATCGATCGTGATGCGCGGAAGGGCGTCGAGCTGCGCGAGCAGCTCGTTCGGTGGCACATAGAGCTCGGCCGGCGCGAGCAGCGGCCGCTCGATGTCGTGGCGATGCGCCTCGTGGCGCGCCTCGATCTCCTGCCACGCGCGCTCGAGGTCGGCTTCGAGACCGGCACCGGTCGCGAGCAGGGCGCCCGGCGGCAGGTAATCAGTAAGCGTTGCCGTCGTGTCGTGGAACAGCGGCAGGTAGAACTCGATGCCCGGTGGGGCGATTCCCTCGCTGACCCCGCGGTAGATCTCCGAGCGTGTCGGGTCGCCCTCGAAACGCGTACGGTAGCGGCGCCTGAAGGCGCGCACGGCGTCGGGATCCAGCGGCGTTTCGCGCGCCGGCAGCAGGCGCACCGATTCGAGGGCGTCGAGCGAACGCTGCGTGTCGGGGTCGAAGCGGCGTATCGCCTCGATCTCATCGTCGAACAGGTCGATGCGCAGCGGGTGCGACGAGCCCATCGGGAACACGTCGAGCAGCGACCCACGCAGCGCGAACTCGCCCGGACCCGTCACCTGGCTGACCGCCGCGTAGCCGGATTCGACGAGGCGCGTGCGCAGCGGCACGAGCGCGAGGCGCTCGCCACGGGCCAGCCGGAAGCTGCGTCCGATGATGTACTGCGCGGGCGGCAGGCGACCGAGCAGCGTATCGGCGGCCACGAGCAGCACGCCATGGCGCGCATCCCGCAGGTCGGCGAGTGTCGCCAGGCGTTCCGAGGTGATGTCGGGATGCGGCGAGAAGCGGTCGTAGGGCAGCACCTCCCAGTCGAGGAGGGCGAGTATCGGCAGCCGCCCGTCGCTGTAGAAGCCGATCTCGGCGGCGCGACGTTCGAGCTCGCGCGCACTGGCGCAGACCACCACCAGCAGGCCGCGCGCGCGCGCCGCAGCCTCGGCCAGCGCCAGCGATGGCGCGCCGCCGTAGAGCTGGTGCCAGCGGACATGCCGGCACGACCCGTCGGGAATCAGCGGTTCAAGGATGTTCATCGTCGCCGCGAACGGCGACGCGCCGCCACGGAGCGCGGCAGCTTACCTGCATCGTGCCGGAATGGGGAGCGATCAGCCGCCGACGACGACGGCGTGGATTACGCGATCGTGCTCGAAGAATACCGAGAAGCCCGCGTAATCCCAGCGGGTGATCGGCGGCTGGCCGACCGCGGCGTGCTTGGCGTTCGGGGCGCCAAAGCGCTGCTCCACCGTACTCATCGTGGAGCCGCGGCTCGGCCGCTCGACGCTGGTCTGGCGCACCGCCACCTGGCCGTCGACCACGATCGTTTCCGCTGCGGCAACGCCGCCGAAGAGCAGCCCGGCCACGAGCCAGGGCACAGCGCGTGAGGACATGCGACACCTCCCAGGAGCAAGCAGCGTGACTATAACACCGCACCCCGGCAGGGCAGCCGCGGCGCGCCGGGACCCGCCATTTATGTGAACTGCGTCATAATGCCGCGCAGCATGTTCCATCCCCTGTCCCTGTTCGTCGGCCTGCGCTACGTGCGCGCGCGCAGCCACAAGTTCTTCGTGTCCTTCATCACCTGGGTCTCGGTGATGGGGGTCTGCGTCGGTGTCGCGGCGCTGATCGTGATTCTCTCAGTGATGAACGGTTTCGAAGGCGAGTTGCGCGATCGCCTGCTCGCGCTGTCCGCCCACGCGCGGCTCCTGCCCGTCGGGGAGGAACCCGCCGACCTCGAGGCGCTCGCCGCCGCCGCGAGCGAGGTGCCGGGCGTTACCGGCGCGGCGCCCTATGTCGAAGTGCAGGCGCTCGCGCTGCGCTCGCCGGAGATGCTGCCGGTCGTTTTGCGAGGCATCGATCCGGCGCGGGAAGGGGCCGTGACCGACATCGCGCGGGCGGTGACGGTCGGCGCGCTCGCCGATCTCG
>Ga0116142_10001458_pt1 | contig 28336 bp, 15 predicted proteins | sample AD_UKC033_MetaG_FD_89785 | JGI IMG/M metagenome (GOLD analysis project Ga0116142, IMG submission 89785) | Active sludge microbial communities of municipal wastewater-treating anaerobic digesters from USA - AD_UKC033_MetaG | ecosystem: Engineered > Bioreactor > Anaerobic > Digestate | place: USA... | reverse complement strand
CAAAACCTTCGACCGGTTCACAGGGCGCCGGAACTCCGGTTGGTGGTTCAGTAGCTGATGATATCGCGCAGAGCTCATCTCAGACCTCTGGCGGCAAAACTTCTGGCCAGACTTCTGGTGGCAAGTATGAACAGCTCGAACTGCCTTTCGACAAGCCCCAGACTTCTCAGGGCACCAGCGGCGCCGGTAATGTTGCTGATGATCTGGCTCAGACCGGTGGCAGTAACGCTGCTGGTAATGTAGCTGATGACCTGGTTCAGACCGGTGGCAGTAACGCTGCTGGTAATGTAGCTGATGATCTGGTTCAGACCGGTGGCAGCAACGCTGCTGGTAATGTGGCTGATGACCTGGTTCAGACCGGTGGCAGCAACGCTGCTGGTAATGTAGCTGATGACCTGGTTCAGACCGGTGGCAGCAACGCTGCTGGCAATGTGGCTGATGACATGATTCAGACTGGTGGCAGCAGCACTACCACTACAGGTTCGACTAAAACAACCTGGGATCCTGCCAGACACCCCAGAGATCCGCAGACTGGCCGTTTTATTTCACACGACGAAGCCATCAAGCGCGGTCTTATGGATCCTCCCGATGGTTACACCGGTGGTTCTGTCGCTGACGACGTAGCTCAGACCGGCCAGACCGGTTCCGTTGCTGATGATATGGCTCAGGCCGGTCAGACTGGTGGTTCTGTCGCTGACGATATGGCTCAGACTGGCCAGACCGGCGGTTCGGTAGCTGATGATATGGCTCAGACTGGCCAGACTGGCGGTTCGGTTGCTGATGATCTGGCAGCCGGTACTGCTGGCAGCGTCGCCGATGATGCCGCTCAGGCTTCTGGCAAACCGACTGTTGGCGATAAATTCCGCGCCGGTTATGAAGCCGGTAAGGGTATGACCAACCAGGGCTTCCAGAATGTTAAAGACAGCCTCAAATCTGGTTTCAGCGCCAAGAACCTGCTGGTTACAGCTGGTATCACTGTAGGTGTCGACCTTGCTACTCAGATTATGCGCGGTGAAAAACCCAGCGTTAAGAAAGCCCTCAAGACTGTCTGCAGCGCTGAATTTGCCGGCGGTGTTGTTGGTGCTGTAACTGGTGCCGCAGCTGGTTCGTTCTTCGTTCCGTTCCTCAGTGCAATTCCGGTTGTTGGTGGCGCTCTCAGCGCTCTCGCCCCGGCATTTGGTTCGATCGTTGGCTCTTCAATGGGCGCTTATCTTGCTGGTGACCTCAAGAACGGCAGATTCTCGATCAAAGAAGCTTTTAAACGCATTGACTGGGTCGGTGTAACCGGCCAGGCAATCGGTTCAACCGTCGGTGCTGCCCTTGGTTCAGCTCTCGGCCCGATAGGCACGATAGCGGGCGGTATGATCGGTGGTTACCTCGGCAACTGGGCAGCGCAGAAAATTGCCGGTCTGTTCGGTCGTGGTCAGGCAAATCTGCCTGAACTGGCAATGCCGACCGGTGGCGGTACCTCTGTTGGAGGCTTCAGTGGCCCGGTAACTATCGGTAATGGTACTACTGTGGGTGGCGATCAGGCTGCTCCGACCAGCGGCGAAGATGTCGTGGTCATTGGCGGCAATTCAGGCACTGTTGTTGGTGACTATGAATCCGAAGTCGCTCTTGCTTACAGCAAATACCAGGAACTCTACAAGCTCTACAGCGAAATGCTCAGACAGAATCGTCAGGCTGATGCTCTCGCAGTAGCCGAAGCCATGAACAAGGCCAAGAAGGAATACGATGACCTTCGCTCTCAGGCTGGTAAGTAATTCTCACTCTAAGCGTAAACTAATATAAAAACACCGCCTCTTCGGAGGCGGTTTTTTTATGCCCGATAAATGAGGTTTCAGAACGGTGCTTTGTCAGTATTGAGTCTGTGGTTTGTCGTCATTGCGAGGAGGGCTTCGCTCGCAATGACGATATAAGCATGAGGTTCGATTTTGCCAGAGCGTTAGAGTTTGCGGATGAGAACCAGGGTTACGTCGTCGGGGTAGGCTCCCGGGGTTCTGAAGCTGTCGAGTTCGTGCATCATCTGCTTGAGAGCCTCGGCAGCAGGAATACGGTCGTTCATCAGGCGGTCGAAAAGGCTGTTGAAGCGATCGTAACCGAACATTTCACCGGTTTTGTCGGAACATTCGATGATGCCGTCTGTATACAGAATCACTGCGTCGTTGCTCTGCATCATTCTGGTTTCGATTTTGGGCCGCCGCTTCTTCATGGCGCCCAGCGGCATTGATGGAATCGCGATATCGCTCGAACATTTCTCGGCTGCAGAGAAGAAGCGCGGGTATGACTGACCGGCATTATCGACTTCGAGCTTGCCGGTGGCCGGGTCGACAACTATGGTTACCAGTGTCATGAACTTGTGTCGCGGTTTAAGTTCTTTGTTGAACAGAGCGTTGAGCGAATCCATCAGCTGTTGCGGGTATTTTTCGCCAGAATTGCCGTTGTGGTTAACCGTCGCCTTGGCCATGGCCATGGCCAGAGCTGCTGATATTCCGTGGCCAGTTACGTCGCCGAGGATGATTGCCAGACGCCCATCATCGAGCTGTATTGTGTCATGATAATCGCCGGCCAGGTCGGTGGCTGATGTATTGAAAAATGCTATGTCATAGCCAGTGGGCACAATCGGGGCAGCTGGTAGGAGGCTTTCCTGAACGACTTTTCCGTATTCAAGTTCTTTCAGCTCACCGATTACCTTGTTAAAAGCCAGAGCGAGCGCACCAAATTCGTCATCACGCCTGACTGGGGTCCGGTAATCATGATTGCGCCCGCGAATAGCGCTGATGCCGGCGCCGAGATCCTGTACGGGCAGCACGACCAAACGGCTGACCAGCATGGCACCAAGTAACGCAACGATCAGAGCCATGAAACCACCGGCAGCCAGTCTCCACTTGAGCGGGTTCAGCGTGCTAAGCCTTTCCTGCTGCGAAATCAGATGAAGAAATACGTGTGTACCCACCTGCTTTTCGGCTTTGGCAACCAGCCAGAACGGGCGGCCGCCTATACTGGTGACGCGGTTAACCACGCGACCGGAGCGCTGACTGGCAAGTGCTGCCGCCATGAGTTCACTGCTGTCGATGTCGCTGCGTTCCGGGACAAGTTTGAAATCGGTATACTGATTGTTGATTTCGATGGCCATGTTGATCGAATCACTGCGATGTGCCTGTTTTTCAAGTTCTTCCAGGACCTGTTGCTGATACAAAACCTGCACCTGTGTGGTCACACACAAAAAGGCCGGGCCACTCGCAATCTCAGGGTAGGCATCCCAGTACCAGGCGGTCGGAAAAGTTCCCACGCGGAAGACCCACTGGCGCCCGCGTTGTCTGATTATTGACGCGAGGCCGACTTCGTCGGTCGAAAGAACTGCTTCGCTGACAATTTCTGCCGGAGATACCCGGTTGATCGACTGTCCCATGCGGGCCGGCGAATGAAGCTTGATGGCAATACGGCTGAAGATGTCCATGGCTTCGACAACGCCGTGAACTTCGCGGTCATCGGTTGAAAACATGGTGATGCAGTCGCTGTCACGCACTTCCAGTCTTGACAGTAATCTTGGCAGTGAATTTTTTTTCAGGTAATGCTTGAAAAGTTCCTCTGATCCAGGCTTTGTCAGTAGAGCCCGCCTCAGGTCGCGCCCCAGCTGCTCTGACTGGGCTATTTTTACGTTCACCATTTTTTCGAGCGGTTCGATAGCAGCGATACTCTCGCTGATGATGGCATTTTCTATGACTTCGCCACGGTCAGCAAGGGAGGTGGCGCCGATAAGCACTGTGAAAATGACAGGAAAAATCGATGCCATGGCGAACAGACCGAGTACGCGGTATTTGATCGACAGCGAATCGAGCCAGTTGCAGACAGAAGTGCCCGGTTTGTATCCGGTAAGTGAACCGAGATAGATCAGCAGCGTTGTCAGACAAAGGGCCATTGCTGTAACCATTATGAAAAAGGCCCAGCGCGGCCGCTGATTTTCACTTTCAGAAAAGTTCAAGGCACGGCACCACACCGCACCGGTTTCATCGGTGACAAAATACCAGAGATGGTCAGAGGCGATCGTGTGGTTCTGTCCGCTCAGCCCGGCTTTGATGAACGCGGCTGCGGTCTGGTCGGCTGTGAGCCCGCGTGGGGGAATCCATTCTCTGGTAGCCGGATTGCCGGCTCCATATCTCGCAGGTTCATTGTAAATGCTGGCGAATCTCTGCAGAAAAGTGGGCGGCTGAGTGGCAATGAAGAAGACGCCAAGCCCGTCATCCATGTCGCGCCAGAAATAGAACTGGTCGTTGTCTTTAACCCGATATCTTTTCATCAGGTTCCTGGTAATTTTCATCAGTTCAAGGCGATGTCCGGGGCCGAAATAGTCGAGCAGCATATGATGCAGCTGCCGCTGTGCCATTATGAATTCTTCGCCCTCGGCCGTCATTGCCTGCAGAATCGGTCTAAACAGCTTCAGATCAGATTCGTCAGCAAAGAAAGATCGAACCAGCTGCCGATTCTGGTAGAAGAACAGCTTTACCGGCAATTTGTAGCGGTCACAGCACTCGATGACTTTTTCCTGCAGTGTCAGGCTGTTGATTCCATGCTTGCGGGCGGCATCGATGAACTCGTTGAAGCGCGCATAAGCGAATGCCTCATCCGAAGTCTGCATGATAACCTTATCCAGACTGGCTTCCAGCTGGCTGATGACTTTACGGTCGAACTCACGGTTGAGCTTGTCCCGGGTCTGCAGAGCGGTAAGAGAGAGAAACAGCAGCATGATGCCAGCAAAAATTGTGGTCAGGCGACCGAAAGAAACTGATTTGAAGCTGCTTTCAGTTGTCATTGGCGCTGCCAGCCTTTCTGGTCATGATAAAAATCGAAATATCATCAGATTGCCGATTCTCGCACCACTGCCGGAAGCGCTTTTCAAGGCGTTCGACCCAGATTCTGGCATTAGCGCTGCGCGTCTCGACAGCCCATGCTTCGATGCCATCAAAGCCGATCGGCTGCTTTATGCGGTTATGGGCTTCGAGAAAGCCGTCGGTCATGCAGATCAGAGAGTCGCCTTCAGCCATTTCAATGCTGATTGCACGCGAAGCGGCCGGCTTACCGATGCCGAGCGGGTAGGCTGGCAGCCCAACCCAGCTGATACTGCCATCGGCACAGAGCTTCATCGGGTAGATGTGTCCTTTAACTACCAGCTCGACGCGGTTGTTAACGACATCGAGAACTCCACAGATGACGCCCATGAACATTCTTCGCGTACGGTTTTCGCGCAGCATGTTATCGATCTGGTCGGTAAGACTTGCCGGCGAAAGGTTTGTGGTCTGGCTCCAGTGAAAGGTTATGGCGCGCGAAAACGCCATGATGAGAGCAGAACCTACACCGTGACCGGTAATGTCACCGACGAGAAAGAGCACGTTGCCATCAGGCAGGGAAAAGCAGTCGAGGCAGTCGCCGCCAAGATCAGATGCAGGCTGCAGCAGGCCGAACATCGAGTAACCGGCGGTCTGGGGAAATTCACTGGGAACCAGACCTTCCTGGACACTGTGCGCGATCTGCATATCATAGCTTTCGGCCATCATTTCGTTGAAAGCGCTGAAAAGAGTCGAAAATTCGTCTTTTCCAGCGGGGACTGGCAATCTGACCTCGAAATTACGCTTCGCAAGTGCTGCAATACCTTCTTCAAGGCGGGCAAGGGGCGCGATGAGCTGGCGGGAAAGCCAGAAAGCGATTGAGGCAATCAAAATCAGAGCAAGCACTGCTGCCAGTAGAATGTTCTGCTTCATTCTGGTTATGGCTTCATCAAGGGGGCTGGCAGAGCAGAAGGCGACGAGGCAGTTGTTGGCCAGTTCTGAAGCCGGCAGACATAGCGCGAATCCGTTGTTCCTGCCATGAAATCTGGCAAACTGCGGCTTACCAGTAGCGTATGCGGTTTCGGCAAGGCCGATCATCATTTTTTCCTGTGTCGCCAGTGGCGGCAGTGACCAGCGATAACCGGCAGGATAAAAAGCTGCCAGCTGCAGAGCACTGCCTTCTACCGCCATCGGCTTTGCCTGAAGAGTTTTCAGGTAGCTTTTTATCGTGCTGAAGGTTGACAGTTCGACCATTACTATCGCGCAATTACCGACTGAGGCCGGCAACAGGCGGAAAAACAGCAGAAAATCGGTGTTTCCCGCACTTACGATCTGCAGCCGGTCGGGGAAATTGAGCAGGGTGCTGAAGCCCATGTCGTCTTTGCGCACCAGCGCATCAGAAAAGGGGTTGCCGCTGTATTTCATTTCGTCGAGGCGTTCCGGGGCATAGCGTTCGACGATGCGGCGGGCTATCGATTTAAAAAAGGTTTCACGACCGGCGCCACGCTCACTGCCGTTGAAATACATTGTATCGCCGGCGGCGTTTCGTAATATCACGCGCGCGCCGGGAAACAGGCGTTCGACATTCTTAACCATGGCGATTGTTTTAGCATCGGCACCACCATTGCCCGGGTCTTTGGTGAGGTCGAGCAGACTGGCTGAACATGAGGCCAGATACCGGTTGAAATTCTGGACAACGTTGCCGAGTGTCTCTTCTTTGGCGGAGCGAACCTTATTGGTGTGAATGCGGGTATGAACCTCGAGGTTGTCGATGGCGGTCAGCGCGATACTGCTCAGCGGCAGCAGAGACGAAGCGAAAAACATGCTGATGACAAGCTTTTTGAGACTGATCGTGCTTCCCTGCCCGGCAATTGCGAGCAACAGAGTGATAGCTGTCGCCAGCGCCAGAAAAAGAAGCCGCGCCATCTGCTGTGCTCGCGCATAAGGGTTGGGGCGCTCAGAGAAAGCGGCATAGACCGTTTTTGCGGATCTGAGACCGACGAAGGTCCAGAACATGCCGGCGTAACTGCCACTGTCGCCTGAAGCTTCGCCGATGTGTCGGCGTGCCTGTGCTCCCAGAGAGCGATTGCCTGAAAAGTCCTGGCTCAGCAGGCCGACCCGCTGCAGGCCTTCCCGCCGCTCGAAATCGCGAAGCTGGATTTTGAAGATATCCAGATCAGAAGGGATCTGCTGGCAGGTTACGATAAGCCCTCCGCCTGGCCTGCTGGTCCAGGCGATGAGGCCATCCTGGGTGTTGAAGGCTGTTTTGATCAGAGTCTCGGGGTTTTCTAGAATCGAGTTGAGGTCTTTGCCGTAGCCGAAGGCGAACTCAAGTTTTTTATCAAGACTGCGCCGGTGCTGCGACATCTTTTTAAGGTCTTTTTCGCGCAGGGCGAGAAAGAGGTTTTTCATCAACCATTGATTCGGCGCCTGTCTGGGTGCGGTCTGTGTCAGGGCACCCTTCTGGTCGAACTGATACAGCGCCAGATCCAGCCCCTTGCTCTGCTGGTAATGTTTTTGTACGGCAATCAGGTCGGTGCTGTGGTTCTCGCTGTACAGCCTGAGCAGCGGAAGAATCGCCCGGTTCAGATAGAGGTCGGGTTCGACCCGGGCTGCCAGAGAATCAGCGACTTCCTGTCGCCGCTGCTGATTTTCAGCGTCAAAGGCTGTACGACGACTGTTGAGAAGAGATTCAGTGCCTGAAGCCATGGCCAAAAATATGGCCACCAGCATGATCAGAACTGTAAGCTTTTCTCGCAGATTGCGACCCTGACCGGCTGTCATAACCACGACCCTGTGATAATTGCGCGCCGCCCGGCGCGATACTCATATTATCGCACGGTCTGGTACAGATTGCCAGCCTCTTTTAATATGACCGCATTCTGGTTAAATCAATGGTTATATTATTTTACTATGCCCGCTATCAGTGACCTGGCAAATTTTATCGTGTTTTCAGCCATGATGAAAATGGTTGGCACAAAGGTCAGGGTAATCAGTGTCGAGATCAGCAGCCCTCCCGAAACCGATATTGCCAGCGGTTGATAGAAGTCTGCGCCGGCGCCGATTCCAAGAGCCAGCGGCAGCATGCCGAGCAGGGTCGTGCACATGGTCATCAGAATGGGTCTGAAACGTAGAGTTCCGGCAGTTATTACTGCATCGGTGTCGCTGTAGTTGTTTTCGCGCCTGAGCTGCAGTGTGTATTCAATGAGAATGATACCGTTGTTGACCGCGATACCTGCCAGCATGATTATGCCGATCATAGCGGTGACGCTGAAGTCGAAGCCCATCACCCGCAGGCCGGTAACTACACCGATATACGAGAGCGGAATGGTGAACATGATGAGAAACGGGTAAAGCAGAGATTCGAACTGCGACGCCATGATCATGTAAACCAGCAGAACTGAGGCGATCAGAGCAATCGCAAGATAGGTAAATGCTTTGATCATTTCTTCATTTTCGCCGCCAAAGTTGATCGTATAGCCCGGCGGCAGTTTGATATCCTTGATCCGTTCGTTGATGTCGTTGGTAATTGCACCGATAGCGCGCTTGTCCGGGTCGGCCTGAACGATGAGGCGGCGTGCATTGTTTTTGCGTTCGATCGTACTGTAGCCGCTGGCAGGCTTGAAATCGGCAATCTGCGAGAGCTTTACAAATTTGCCCTTTTCGAGAGAGATTTCGAGATCTTTGATGCGGGCGATCTTGTCTTTTGAAAGGTCGGCCGCTTCGACTCTGATGTCGAACTCGTCGTTGTTTTCGCGATATTTGCCGGCGAGAGTGCCATAAACGTGGCTGCGCGCCATTTCGGCGATTTTTACCAGACTCAGACCCATGTCGCGAATCTTTTCACGGTCGAAAACCAGCCTGAATTCAGGGCGACCAGCCTTGATGCCGTTTTCAAGATCCTTGATTCCTTCGAGATCTTTTATACGGTCGAAAATCTGCAGACAGATATCTTCGATCACCGCAAAGTCATCGCCCATGACCTCGATCTGTATTGACTTGCCGCGCGAAGGTTTGCCCATGGCCGGTTCCTTGTAGTTGATCGTGCGTATACCGGGAATAACTTCAACCTTTTTGCGTGCTTCAGCAACAACGTCTTTTGTCGTTTTGCTACGTTCGCCTTTCGGTGTCAGTCTGACCGCGAGCGAGCCTTTTCCGACTGCTGAGTTGGTGATGACCTTGCTGACTTCGGGTATCTGCAGAAGAATGCCTTCGATCTGCCGGGTAACTTCGTCAGTTGCCTCTACGCTGGTTCCTTCAGGAGTCTCGAATTCGATGGAAACTTCGCCTCTGTCCATCGACGGGAAAAAGGTCATCGCCGGTTGCAGCCTGGTGCTGCCGACAAACAGCGCGACTATTAGCAGAAAGTAGCCGAGTCTGAGATACCAGTGCCCCAACAGCGCTTTAAGAACCCTGAGATAGAGTCCTCGCAGCAGTTTCATGATCAGAATGTCGACAATCGGAAACAACAATTTTGTCGTAACCAGGTTGAAGATCTTAAAGAACGCCGCTACCAGCATGGGAACCAGCAGCACGGCGAGGATAACTGCGGTGGCGGCCAGCAGGCTGTCAGTGCCGGGATTGAAATTGTGCCCGGCCAGAGGCGTTTTTTCGAGCACCTTGAGCAGAGCCGGGTTTTTGAGGCCGTAATAAAAGCCGATTGTCGGCAGCAGAAACAGGCTTGCGACCGCTGCTAAAGATTTGAGCGGGTGGGTCTTGAACCACTTTATCAGCGCCTTGTACATGCGCAGGATGATGGTCTCGATAAACATGCCGTCGAGCACGAGAAAGCGCGAACACAGCATGGGCAGAAAAGTGACGGCGACCAGCAGCGAGGCCAGCAGCGAAAACACTATCGCCAGCGACATGTTGAAGAAGATTTCGCCTACAATTGCCGGAACAAACCCGATCGGCAGAAATACCGCGACAGTAGTGGCGGTTGACGCAATGACCGGCATCAGCACTTCTTCCGAAGCCTTTGCCGCCAGTTCTGTTTTGTCGCCATCAGGGTGGTCGACATAGAATCTGTAGATATTTTCCATGACGACGATGGCGTTGTCGACCATCATGCCGATGCCAAGTGCAAGCCCGCCCAGAGTCATCAGGTTCAGCGAAATGTCTTCTTTCAGGCTCAGAAAACCGAAGGTCGAAATGATCGCCAGCGGAATACTCGTGCCGATGATGATGGTCGAGCGGTAGTTCTGTAGAAAGATGAACAATACTATTATGGCAAACAGGCCGCCGACCAGGGCATTGTCTTTGACCATCTGAATGGTATCTCTGATGAAAAGGGTCTGGTCGTTGCCTATGGTTATCGTCAGGCGACCCTTGTATTTTTCAACCAGACGGGGAATCAGATCCTGAGCAGCGTCTGAGATGAGCACCGGGTTGGCGTCAGCCGCTTTCTTGATCTCGAGTGTTACCGACGGCTGCCCGTTGATGCGTGAAGTCGATTCAATTTCTTTGAAAAGGTCTTCGATCGTCGCTATTTCAGAGAGATAGATCGGACGACGGTTGATTTCCTTGATGATGATGTTGCCGAGCTGCTGCGGGTTTTTAACCTGTCCTTCAGAACGCAGCAGGTATTTAAAAGAGCCTTCATTGATATTTCCGAGAGGAGTATTTTGATTGTCTTTGCTGACAGCGGTTATCACATCGTCAATCGTCAGTTCGTAAGCAAGCAGGCGCTCAGGAATTACCTTGATTCTGATTTCGCGCTGTAGACCGCCTTTGATCTCGACATTGGAAACGCCGCTGATTTGCTGAAAGGCTGGTTTGATCTCGCGGTCAGCGATGCGCCTGAGTTCGACCAGATCGAAATTGCCGCCAAGTGCGATATTGAGCACCGGAAAGGAGTTGATATCGACCTTCGAAACTGTCACCTGCTCCATGTCACGCGGCAGATTGCGTTTGGCCTGATCGACCTTGGCACGCAGATCGACAGCCGCCAGATCGAGATCTGTGCCGAAATCGAAGTTGATAACTGTTTGCGAGATACCTTCGGAAGAATATGATTCGATTTTATCGACGTCTTCGACCGAATTGATCTCATCTTCGATCTTTTTGGTGACGATGGTTTCGATCTCAGCCGGGTCTACGCCGGCATAGGGAGCGAGAATGAAGGCTACCGGTATGTCTATGTTAGGAAAGAGAGCTACATTGAGGGTGAAAAATGCTCCGATACCTATCAGAGCCATGCCTAGCATCAGCATGGTAACCGTAATCGGTCTGGTGATTGATGTTCTGGGTAGGCTCATGGTCAGTTGTTTCCTGTTGCTTTGTCTGTGGCGCTTTTGCCGTTACCGTTGCGTCTGACGATGACCTCACTGCCTTCTTCCAGGCTGTCCTGGCCGACGGTCACGATCTCGTCATCAGCAGAGATCTGATTGCAGTAGCTCATATCGCCTTCCTGCGCGATCAGGTCAATTTTATGCTGGCGGGCTTTGCCGTTCTGCACAGTGTAGACGAAGAGGTCGCCCCTGAAGTTTCTGATCGCCTGCGACGGGAAAAGCGGTGCATTATCGTATTGTTCGAGCGTGATGTTGCCCTTGACGAACATGTTGCCGCGGAAAAACAGGTCGGGATTGCTGACTCTGATACGAACCTTGAAAGAGCGCGAATTGTCGGCATAGAGGCCGATATGCTCGACGCGGCCCTGATACTTTTCTTCGATCTGGCAGATCTGGCCCGACCTGATGTTTCTGATTTCTGATTCGGGAATTCGGGCATCGACGTAGATGTCGTCGAGATCGATAACTTTGCCCATATTCTGGCCGCGTGCCATGGCCTGACCGATTTCGATCGAGCGGTCGACGAAGTAGCCGCTGATCGGCGAACGAATGATGCAGCGGTCGAGATCGAGCTTGGCCTTGTCATAATCTGCCTGTGCCTGTTTAACTGTAGTCTTGCCCTTGATGAAGTTGGTCAGAGCAGCATCGAGACTTTTCTGCGTTATCGCCTTGTTTTCGAACAGGGTTTTGTTGCGCTGGTAATCTTTTTCGTCTTCTGAAAACTGCTGTTTGCTGCGTTCGAGCGCGGCTTCCATCTGGCGCATGGTTATGGCGAAGCGTATGTCGTCGATTTTGCCGAGGGGGTCGCCAAGCTTGACCTTCTGCCCGTCTTCAACCATGATTTGAGCGACCGGGCCGTTGACATCGGCTGCTGCATAGGCTTCGACCACCGGTCTGGTTTCGCCGGTGAACTGCAGGAGTTTATGAATCGTGCCGGTAACCGGTTTGACGGTAACGACGTTAACCTGGCCGGCCGCGGCGGTTGCGATACATAACAGTGACAGAACAATTGCTTTGACTTGTTGTTTCATTCTTTTACTTCTCCAAGATTCATTACCTGCATGAGAAAGTCGGTATTCAAGACCGAGGGATTCTGGTCAATAAGGCTGAGTTCATCAAATCTGTGCAGCAGCAGCAGAATTTCTGCGAGGCGCTCGCGTTCATCGTAATAGGCTTTGACAGCGGTCTGCGTCGAGTTGGTCAGCAGGCGCTGGGCGTCGACGAGTTCGACGATAGAAGAGGCACCTTCCTGGTAGCGCGTGAAGACGATACGCATGTTTTCGTAGCTCTGTTCGGCCATTTTCTCAGCAAAGCTGATGCGCGACAGCGCTTCGTTATAGTCGGCGACAGCCTTTTCAAGAATAGCCTTCTTGCTGTTCGAAAGGTCGCGCACTTTCAGTTTAACAATTTCTTCAGCCTTCTGAGCTATACGAACGGCGTTTTCGATATCGTTGCCATTATAAACCGGCGTCGTCAGAATAAAGGTTGCGGCAAAATCTTTGGTGCTTTCGACAGGGCCGATTTCGCGCCCATAGTTGTAGGAAGCATCGAGGCTCAGAGTTGGCAGATGAGCGCTGCGTGCCGAGCGCACGGTTTTTTGCAGAATCATCTGATCAGTTCTGGCTATATTGATGTCGTTATCGATCTGGAAAAGTTCTGGCAGAAGTTCTTCGCTGGTGTAGCTGGCAACCGCAAACCTCAGACTTTTAGCGAGTTCGAGTTTGATCGAAGCGGGGTCCGGCATGTCGAGAATGGCTGCCAGATCGTATTTCAGGTCTTCGAAACTGTTTCTGGCTTTTACCAGCTCGGTGTTGGAGTTGAGCTGTTCGACTTCTATGCGCAGAATATCATTATGCAGAACCAGACCGAGTTCTTCGTTGAGTTTGGCAACCTTCATCAGAGCAGCGATTAGAATGAGATCGGTCTCGTGTATTTTGACCAGTTCCTGATCGCGTACCATCTTGAAATAGATGCGGGTCAGATTGCGCAGAACATTGATTTTCTGGTTGTCCTTGTAGGTTTTTTTGATATCGGTTTTCAGCCGCGTAATTTCACGTTGTATGGCAGGAATACGGCCGAGACCGGGGTAGCTCTGAGTTAGTTTGAGCGAGTAGGTCAGCATTTTATCGATGCTGCTCGGGCTGTTTTTCTGGTAGGAGTCTTTGAAGTCTTTGCTGGTTCGGTTTATGACCAGATTAACGTCTGGAATCAGTGCATTATCAGCTCTTTTTTCATCGATGAAGCTCTGTTCGATTTCGAGATCAGAAATCTGCAGGCTGAGGTTGCGGTCGAGCGCTTTGCTGATCAGGCCGGCCAGCGTGCCAGCCTGGGCGGCAGAGCCAATTGCAACAGCTGCTACGACAGTCAGTAAAATTCGGGTTGTGAGTGATAAATTTGTTTTCATGGTCTGGCCACTCCATTCAAAATGATGTCTACCGTATCTTCGATGTCCTGTGCGGAATAGGGCAGATTGAGCTTGAAATCTCGTAATAAAAAGAAGTGTGTCGCGCCGATTATCAGTCCGACGACATTTTCCGGGTTGATGTTTCTTACCGCGCCTCTGGTTATGGCTGTCGCAAAATAGTCGCGCATTTCAATGAGGTAGGGCATGATCGGGTCTATCGAAGCTTTTCGTGCATCTGGGCCGAGGCTTTGTTCACGCATGAAACGCAGCATGCCAAGGCGCTGGTATTGTCTGAATACACGCAAAAAGGTGGTCAGCGCTGCTGCCAGATACTGTCTGAGGCCCATGCTGCTATGGCAGTTTTTGTTTACTTCCTGTCTGAACAGTGTGTTGAACTCTTTTTCCAGCTCGGTATAGAGCGAATCTTTGTTGTCGAAATACCTGTAAAAAGTGCCTTTGCCACAGTCGGCATGGGCGATGATGTCGTCGATGGTGGTTTTTTCGAAGCCCTTTTCGCAGAACAGATCGAGGCCGGCTTCGAGCAGCAGCTCTCTTTTGGTCTTTCGTTTAATCATAACTTCTTTCAGATTTCAATAGACTGACTAGTCAGTCAGTTTTATCACTGTTGCTGCTGATTGTCAACTGCCAGGCTGAGAGTCAAGATTCCATCAGCTTTTTGACGGTCAGGCGCTGCGGGTGGCGATGTCCTGGGCCGCCTGTTTTGGCGAATGGGCGCCGCACGAGTCGGTACCGGCCGATTCGGCTTCGAGCGGGTAAAAGCCGAATTTGCGCATTATTGCCAGTTTTGGCAGAATATTGTTCTGCAGATCCATGTGAAAGAAGCCCGGAAAAATATCGGGGTTTTCTTTGATGAAGCTGTATTTGTCGTAATGCTCGTCGGCGATTTTAAATTTTCCGCTGGTGCTGATTTCGTGCCCGGTGATCATGTATTCTGGAAACAGTTCGGGGCTGAAATCGAGCGGATACTGGTGCTGATATTCCATGAACAGCTCGGTCTGCGGCAGCAGGCAGAGCAGCGAAGGCAGAATACGCACGCCCATCATTCTGAACATTACCATCTGAAACGCGGTCTGATAAAAGTCTTCGATGGTTTCGAACGGGAAACCCCAGACGTAAAAAGCATCGACCCGCGGAAAGATCTTTTGCGCGGCACTGACGATTTCGACAGCGTTGCTTGCCGAAAAGCCTTTCTTTACCATCTTGAGAATGCGGTCACTGCCGCTTTCGATACCGAACCGCAGCTCAACACAGCCGCATTCGGCCATGGCCTGCATCATTTCGACGTCGGTCAGATCGACGCGCCCGAAGGCTTTCCAGTAAATTTCGAAGCCGGAGGCCTTGAGCTGCTCGCAAAAGTCCATTACACGCTGTTTCGTGCTGACGAAAAATTCGTCCTGAAACAGAAACATCTTGACGCCAGCGGTCTCGTGCAGCATCTTCATCTCTTCGATGATCGAAGCATTCGAGCGAAAGGTGGATTTGTGGTCCCAGACCGGGGCAACCGAGCAGAAAGTGCAGGGGTAGGGGCATCCACGCGAAGAAAGTATGCCATAGCCTTGATAGCGGCTCAAATCGACCTTGTGAAATGCCGGGAATGGCTGTGAATCCAGATCCACTATGCGTTCGCGATCCGGGGTTCTGACGATTTCGCCGCTGGCGGTGCGCAGATAGAGGCCATTGACGCGAAACAGGTTGTCACCGTTTTTGATTGCTCTGACCAGTTCGGGGCCGGTCTGTTCACCTTCACCGACTGCGATGCAGTCGATCCAGTCGAAGCGCTGCATGATTTTTTCTTCGACCGATTTGGGGCCGACGCCGCCAAGAATGAGAAACTTGTCTGGGTTGCGTTTTTTGAATTCGCGCATTGCCAGTAGTGTGAATGGCAGCAGGTTGGCCATGCATGAAAAGCCGACGATACCGGCGGTTTCCCCTAAAAATTCAATTATACGCTCGACTTCGAAGGGTTCTGAATATTCATTGAGCTGATAATCGCGAAAGTCTACGCTGAACCCGGCGTCTGCAAGTGCCCGCGTCAGATACAGGCAACCGAGAGGTACATGCAGTTCGCGGTCGACCGTATCGAGATAGCGCACGTAGAGCAGATTCAGGTTTAACAGTGTGATGTCGGCCTGGTCAGCCGGCTTTGGCCCCGTCATTTGTCGGTGCCTCTTTTTTTGAGCTCTTCTTTGAGTTTTTCCTGAACGCTGTCGTCGAGCTTTCTGATATCAGGAAAATCAGAGCGGATACCCCGGATAATCGCTGAATCGTCATTTGTCTGGCCTGGCTTTACGGCCGGCAGTTCTTCGCTGACGTCGCCATCGGGGTTTTCGACGGTCTCCTGAAAGTTTATAATCGCTGACGGCGGATCATTCTGCCAGTTTATCTCAAATTCGCAGGCTTCGCTGGATGTCTCGAGACATATGGTTTCTATGGCCATCTTCACGGGAAGGCCGCTGATGTCGCTTTCGACGACATAATCTGCCAGTGTTTTTTCTATTCCGCTGACGATGATTGGCAGTCCGCTGTCATCTTCGATTGCCTTGAGCGCATCACGTAGATTTTTGCCGGCTATCGAAATGTTGACTACTTTGGCGAACTCTGGCGCCGTCGGTTCAGTACTCTCGATTCCATCTGGGTCTTCATCGGGAAATATCAGGTCGTCGTCATTCGTCAGTACAGGATCCGGGAAATCAGGCCGTGCACCACGGTCGGCCAGATGGTCTTCGTTGTCGATGTCTGGTCTGATGCCTTTTACGACGGCATACTCATCATTTTCTGAGCGGCTGGTTGCTGGTCTGAGATTGATTTTTGGCGGGGCTTCGGCGCGACCTGGCACCGGTGCAAAAGTCAGCTGGGCAAGCAATGCCAGCATGGCTGCTGCCGTGCCTTTGGCCAGCAGTTTATGCTGTGCTGGCGGCACTTCAGTGGCCTGAATCATTTTTTCGAGATGTTCGCTGGGAATGCAGGCAAGCATCGCTATTTCGCTGGCATCGAGAGGAATTTTGAGTTCTTCGGCGATTTTTTCGCGTTTTTTCAGTAACTCAGCCCTGAAAGAGGTGTCGATGGCAGCGCGTTTGACCAGTATTTCGAGCCCACGCGGAATATCGCTGCGCATGCTGCGCGGGGCCTGTGGTCGGCCGCCGACTATGGTGTGCCCCTGTTCGTCATTTCTGTTTGAGGTAGCCATGCGAATCTTTCGGTCTGCCATAATGATTCCTCCCGTTCAGATACGCCTATTCTAACATCTTTGTATCGCTGACGCAAAAACATGCGGCATCAATTTTGGTGTTGGCTGGCGAAGCTGCTTCGGTTGCGTTATAATGTGAGCAACCGAATACGGAGAAGCTTATGGATATTGACATCAGAACAATTGCTGGCAGTGCCCCTGATTTTGCGTTGGCCATGGAAATCAGACAGAAGGTTTTTGTCATTGAGCAAAAGGTTCCCGAAGACCTCGAACATGACGAATTCGACGAAAAGGCAACCCATGTTCTGCTGCTCGCCGATGGTAAGCCGGTTGGCACCGGTCGTGTTTTTGCCGATCCCGAGCGAACTGATACGGCTAGACTCGGGCGTGTGGCTGTTTTGCGTGAATACCGTGGTTTGCGGCTGGGGCAGGTGCTTATTGCCACACTGCTCGAAGAGATAAAGAAAAGTGGCAGATTCCGCCGGGTGCTGATCCATGCTCAAAGCTCGGTCGTTGAGCTTTATGCTCGTTTTGGCTTCGAAAAGGTCGGCGAAGAATTCTACGAAGCCGGCATAGCCCACTACGAGATGATTTATCTGATCAAATAATCGAAGTCCAGTCTTCTGTCACATAACTCTTGATTCTTATGCGACAGAGGATTGGCAAAAAGGATGCAGGAATCGGATGAGCTGAATAAAAAAAGCTGCTGACGGGCAGCAGCTTTTTTTTTTCAGTTATATGGTTGAATCAATATTTTGAATATCTGTCGCCTCTATCGCCTCTGTCACCTCTGTCGCCACCACGGTAGCCGCCGCGGTCTCCACGGTCACTTCTTTCACGCTTTTCTTTGGGGCGTGCCTGATTGACCTTGATATTGCGACCGTTCATGTCTGATTCGTTGAGAGCCTGAATCGCTTCTTCGGCAGAAGAATCATCAGACATTTCAACAAAGCCGAAGCCCTTTGATCTGCCGGTATCACGATCTTTGATGATACTTGCAGAAGTTACTTCACCATATTGTCCAAACATGGTCTTGAGCTGTTCTTCGGTCGCGCTGTAGGGAAGGTTACCAACATAGATATTCATTCAGAAAAATCCTTAAAAACATTGATCCTGGGCGGTTTTACCAGAGCCACCAATGAAGCCGAACCACACCGCAAAATTCTTCATCAGCGCCAGACCCGATGAGTCTGTATGAAAGTATTTTAATCTTGAATTTCTAAAAAGTCAACATTGCTGACAGGCTTATATTCTTCTAAGGGTTGCAAATAGTCGTAACTCTGCCGATAATATGTGTGTCGCCATCTCTATCTGGCGCTGTTGCCAAGTTTTAGCGGGTTACCAACTTTTTATGATCGATAACGCACAAAAAAAGCAGGTTCCATTTCTGCCTTATAAAGGCATCGACCAGCGTTCATTTCTGCAGCGACGCAAACTGGCGGTCAAGGCAGCATTGGTCGGAGCTTTTTCTGGAATGGTTGCGGTCGCCTTTCGTATGGGTCTCAAACAGGCAGAGGCTCTGCGACAATTTTTGCTGATTAATTACACTGGCCAGGCGGTGTTCGTTCCGGCGTTTGTGTTTGTTGTCATGCTGTGTTTTGTCGTCTGGCTCGTTAAAAGATGCGCACCAGAAGCTTCTGGCAGCGGAATTCCTCACTTGAAGGGAATTCTCGAGGATGGCTCGGAATTTCGTGCTCTACCAGTGCTCGCCGTCAAGTTTTTTGGCGGAATTATTGGAATCGGTTCAGGTCTTGCCCTTGGTCGCGAAGGTCCGACAGTACAAATGGGCGGTGCAGTTGGTGCGCTTTTTGCCAGATTTTTCTCGGTGAATCCTTCTGAAACGCGGCTGTTGATCTGTGCCGGCGCCGGATCTGGTTTGTCGGCCGCTTTCAATGCCCCGTTTGCTGGTCTGCTGTTCGTGCTTGAAGAGCTCCAGCACAGACTCGATCGTTTCAGCGTGGTGGTCGCCTTTTCAGCAACCATTTCTGCCAATATTGTCTGTCGACTTGTTTTTGGGGCGACGCCGATTTTTATTCTGCGGCAGATTACCCGCCCCGAGCTCAGTCTGATGCTGTGGTGCCTTTTGTTCGGCGTGTTTGTCGGCTTTGCCGGGCTGGCTTTCAATCTTCTGCTCATGCGTTCACTCAAGATCTTTGCATCGCGTCGATATCAGCTGGCTGCAGTTCTTGGCCTGATTTTTGGTGCAGTCGGACTGTATTATCCAGAACTGCTGGGCATGGGGCATGAACTTAACGAAGAGATAATTGCCTCGCAGGTACCGTTCAGGCTTCTCGTTGTGTTTTTTCTGGCCAGATTTGCCATGACCATTCTGAGTTATAATACTGGCGCACCGGGTGGTATTTTTGCTCCGCTGCTTCTGCTGGGCATGCTTGCTGGCGCCATCTTTCATCACTTTGTCACATGGGTCCAGCCTGGGCAGTTCGATCTGGGCGTTTTTCTCGTTCTTGGTATGGGCGGCATGTTTTCTGCTATCGTGCGCAGCCCGCTGACCGGCATCATACTCATTCTTGAAATGACAAGTGAGTTCACGCTTCTGCTGCCGCTGATGACTGTCGCTATTCTGGCATACGCCGTGCCTGAATTTGCCAATAATCGCCCGATTTATGATGCTCTGCTCGACCATGACCGCCAGAAAAAGGCCGAAATTGAGCTCCAACAGGAAATTCCAGCAGAAATTCGTGGTTTGAGTTGATTCCTGCGATTTTCGACTGTAGAATGGCAGTAGTGGGTTTGCCTGCAAAACTGTTTTATTAAGAGGGCGACATGAGAAATTTTCTGAGAAGAATGACTCTGCTGGTTCTGGTCGTTTTTATTTTTACAGCCACTCTGGTATCAGCCGGCGAAATACATGATGCCTGTCAGACTGGCGATCTCGACCGGGTTAAACAGATTCTTAAAGAAGATCCTGAGCAGCTACATGCGGTTACCCCTGAAGGCAAAACACCGCTGCATATGGCAACCGGCTGGGGTCGTAAGGAAATCGTGATTTATCTGCTCAGAGAGGGAGCCAACATCAACGCCCTGAATGTACAGGGCGGCACTCCGCTGCATGTCGCAGCTTCACGCAATCAGCCCGAATGTGCGGCGATTCTGCTAGATAATGGTGCTGATATCGAATCGGTACGGGTTGAAGGTTCGGTAACGCCGCTGGCTATCGCAGTTTTTAAAAATAATCTCGAAGTTGCCGAATTTTTTCTCAGCCGTGGCGCCGATATGAATGCCAGGGTAATGAATGGCATCAGCATTCTCGATGCTGCCGAACGCCGCGCTTCACCAGCCATGAAAGCACTGCTTGCTCGATATTCCAGATAAACAGCCACTGCGCTTTACCCGACTAACTTAAAGGCAGGTGACTGTCTGCAGATTATGAACGAAGAAGCTCCGTTGTCGAGAAACCTGCCCTGCGTCAAGTGCAAAGAGCGGCTTTCGACCATCAGAAGTTTCGACGGAGTCGTTGTCGATCGCTGCCCGCAATGTTATGGCACCTGGTATGACAGCGGCGAACTCGAACAGGTGCTTGGTGATGCCTTCGATTATCAGGTTCTCATGCGCACCTTGAGTTCGCGCCTCTCTGAGTATTTCTGCCCCTGCTGCAAGATGTCGATGCGTGCTCTCGTGTTCAAATTTCATAACGGGGAACTGGTGATCGATAATTGTCCGATTTGTCGCGGCTTCTGGCTAGACAGCGGCGAACTCGAATCGGTCAAAAACCTCGTCGAAGCAATCAAAGACGGGGTGACTCCGGTTAAGGTCGGGTTTTCGCCGGCCCGGCCGGTGAGTCGTCATGCCGGCACGTTTTCTCTGGATGATCGCCCATTACTCAAGAATTCTGCCCTCGACCACTATCGTAGCGTCGATTACGAAACTGGTTCTGAAATCAAGCAGATCGAGGCATCGTCATATCTTTTTTCAGCACTGACCTCTCTGCCAATAGAAGTATTCAACCCGGTAAGGGCTCCGGCAACAGGCCTGTATATGCTGATAATTCTCAATATCGTCGTGTTTTTGCATACCGGCAATCTTCGGTCTGATGAATTTCTGCCATTCATGAAGCAGTTCGGTATGGTGCCAGCTGACGTTCTTGGCGGCAGGCTTTATACGATGTTCACTTCACTTTTTCTGCACAGCTCGTTCTGGCATCTCTTCGCCAATATGTACATCCTTTACGTTTTTGGCGATAATGTTTATGATCTGTTCAAAGACCATGAAAATTCGAAAGGTCCCCAGCTTTTTCTGCTGTTTTATCTGATCGTTGGGGTGTTTTCCGGCATTGTTCATCTGGTTCTGACCGCATTTAACCCGGCGATGGCCGCCATTCCGGTGGTTGGCGCCAGCGGCGCTGTCAGCGGCGTAATGGCAGCATACTGGCGAGCTTTTCCAAAAACCAGAATTTATCAGATTATCTTCTGGTATCCTTTCAAAGTTCCGATCTGGCTCTACCTGGGTTTCTGGATTTTCGTGAACATTATGATTGGGCTGATTTCTGGCTCTGCTTCGAGAGTCTCATGGCAGGCCCATCTGGGTGGTTTTGTCGCCGGTTACTTTCTGATTCCACACTTCCTGCCGTTTCGTCTTGACAGACTCCATCCGCAGACAAAAAGACAATCAGCGTAGCCCCAGGCATTCGGTGAGCCCGTTAACCGGTATTTCGAGCCATTCCGGGCGGTTGTTCAGCTCGTAACTGAATTCGTAGAGCGCTTTTTCAAGGCAGAACAGCGAAAGTATTCTATCGAAAACATCGCGATCGGCCGGAATTGACGGGCAACCTGCTACAGATTCCAGATAGCCCTGCAGAAATCGAGCACGCGCATCTTTTTCCCATTCCCGGGTGTAGACGTTCATTACGGCATAAGACTCTGGTTTTTCCTGCCTGACTTTACGCCGTGCGGTCTCGGCCGCGTAGCTGAACGAACGCACTACCCCGGCGACGTCGCGAATCGGGCAGTGACGGGCAAGTCGCTCTTCAAGTGGCCGGGCCGGTTCGCCCTCGAAGTCGATCATGACGAAGTCATTGGCGACGAGAAGGATCTGGCCAAGATGCAGGTCGCCATGGTGACGGGTCTTGATCAGGTTTACGCCGGCTGGAATCATCGCCCGCATTTTCTTCGCCATCTGGTCGGGGTGGGCGGTTATGTTTGCGAGCAGCGGTTGCAGTTCGGCCGAAAAGTCGGCAAGTCTACCAGCAAGCTGCTCGAGCGTAGACAACAGGGTTTTTTCCATATTGTCTGCCCATGTCTGTATGTCCTTGTCGACTATGGGTTCTGGCTTAAAAGCCGGGTCATCAGTGTCTTCGGCAAGTATGCAGTGCATTCTGCCGATGCGCTGTCCGAGTGTCTGCATGCGGCTGAGATATAGTTCGTGTACTCCTTCCGATTCAGATGTTTCGCCTGGTTGCCCGGGCTCGACCAGGCATGAATCGAGAAAGCGTTCGAGATAGCTCAAAGTGAAGCTCCAGCAGTCGTTCTGGTTGTCGATGTATTCCTGCAGTATTCCGAGCGTGGTTGAATTGCCGGTGTCGTCGACAAGCTCGATGGCGCCGGCCACTCTTGCGATGTTGCGAAAATTGGCAGCGGTCAGGTGTTTGCCCATCTGCAGTTCAGGGCTGGGGCCGCTCTGGATCTGGCGGTACACTTTGAAAATATACTTCTCTCCAAAGAATACCGATGTGTGGCTCTGCTCAATAATCGGGCGTTTTATCGCAAAGTCGGCATCGGCAAAATCGTCGAGCAGGCCGGTGCCGGTAAAATACAGTTCAGACTCTGACAGTCTGATTGTGTGGTTTTCTTTCATGCAGCGCATGACAGCATGACAGAACGCATCGCTGCCCATGGCATCTACCAGATAACCGACCTCGTTCTGCTGGCGGGTCTTGCCAAAAACCCAGGCCGGCAGAATCGCACCGTCGCCGGCTTTGTTTTCCCAGATCAGCTGACTCGGGAAAAAGTAATTCTGCCGCGTGCCATCAGCAAATTGAGCCGAGAAGATGTTTATCAGAAGATCGCGGCAACCCGGAAGTGCAAGGGGTTCGAGCATTTCGCTGGCCAGCTGCTGTAACTCGCGGCCTTTACCGGCAAACCAGCGTTTGCGCGTACAATACTGCTGAGTTGCTTCCTGCAGCATTTTTTCGCGGCGTTTGTCGGCAAGCAGGCGGGCCATGTCGGGTAGCTGAGTGCTGCCGGCGCTGGCGCGAAATACTATAACTGAAAGCTCAGGCATGGTCGAGGAATCTGGTTTCTGCCAGGCTGGCCCGCTTGCTTTGCTCGACAGTTCGAACCAGTAGAAACCATAGCCAGAAAGACTGAGCTGATAGGGTTCTTCGCCGATAGTCGGAAAAGCGTGGCGGCCGAGCATCTCGATCGGCGTGAAGCCTTTGAATCTGGCGAGGTCGATTTGAACTGGCTGAGCCGAACGTGCCAGATTGGCGACGCAAAGAAGGTGAGTGTCTTCGTATGAGCGCAGATAGACGAGAATGCTTCGGTTAGCCGGCTTGATGAACTCTATGCTGCCTTCGCCGAATGCCCGGTAATGTCGGCGAACACCGATTATGCGTTTCATCCAGTTCAACAGGGATGATGGGTTTCGGCTCTGAGCCTCGACATTCACGGCCTGATACCCGGTAATGGCTTCCATGACCGGGGGCAAAAACAGCCTTTCCGGGTCGCTGCTCGAAAAGCCGCCATTGCGGTCGGGGGTCCACTGCATCGGTGTGCGCACGCCGTTGCGGTCGCCGAGAAAGAGATTGTCGCCCATGCCGATTTCATCACCGTAATAAAGCACCGGTGAGCCGGGCATCGAAAGCAGAAGGGCGTTCAGCAGTTCGATTTTGGCGCGGTTGTATTCGAGCAGCGGGCTGAGGCGGCGTCTGATGCCAACATTTATGCGTGCCCGTGTGTCTTTGGCGTAGGCTTCATACATGTAGTCGCGTTCTTTGCTGGTAACCATCTCAAGCGTCAGTTCGTCATGGTTGCGCAGAAAAATCGCCCATTGGCAGTTTTGCGGTATTTCCGGTGTCTGTTTCATGATTTCAACGACGGGAAATCTGTCTTCGAGGGCGAGTGCCATGTATATTCGCGGCATCAGCGGAAAATGGAACGACATGTGACACTCGTCGCCTTCGCCAAAATACTCGGCGGCATCTTCCGGCCACTGGTTGGCTTCGGCCAGAAATATACGATTCTGATAGCGCCTGTCGAGCTCTTTGCGAAAAAGTTTTATGATATCGTGAGTTTCCGGCAGATTTTCGCAGTTCGTTCCTTCGCGTTCGCAGAGGTACGGAATGGCATCGAGTCTCAGGCCGTCAACGCCCATGTCGAGCCAGAAACGCATGACACCGATGAGTTTTTTGACTACCTGCGGGTTGTGAAAATTAAGGTCAGGCTGGTGCGAAAAGAACCGGTGCCAGTAATAGGCCTTGGCCACCGGATCCCATGACCAGTTTGAGGTTTCGGTGTCGGTAAAAATGATGCGGGCGTCTTTGAACCGGTTGTCGTCGTCGTTCCACACGTAATAATTGCGTTTGCTCGATCCTTTTGGGGCGCGGCGCGCCTCCTGAAACCAGGGGTGTGTGTCGGAAGTATGATTGATGACCAGTTCTGTGATCACCCGCAGATTGCGCCGGTGTGCTTCGCGCAGAAAATGCCGGAAATCGGCAAGGGTTCCGTAGCTTGGGTGAACGTCGAGATAGTTCGAAATGTCGTAGCCATCGTCGCGAAAAGGTGACGGATAAAAGGGAAGCAGCCAGATAGTATTGACGCCAAGACTTTGAATGTAGTCGAGCTTTTGCGTCAGCCCGGGAAAATCGCCGATGCCATCGCCATTGCTGTCGTAAAATGCCTTAACATGAACTTCATATATAATGGCGTTTTTGTGCCAGAGCTGGTTTTCTGTGGCAGTGGCGATATTCGTCGACTCTTTCATCGGTGTCTCCTTAATCGGTCAATATTATGGCGGCGCAACCAGGCAGCAGAGTGAGAATGTCGTCTTCGACACTGACCGGGCGGTTCTGCATGATTATGCGTGCCCTGGCCAGACTGGCATCGGCAAAGCTGGCGCTTCTGCCGTCTGGATTGACCAGAACCTTTATTCTGCCAGCATCGTAAACATAGACATCCTTGCTGCTTCTTGCCGGTCTGAATGATCGCCGGCTTTTTCTGATCTCATCTAGATACTGGCGGCGCAGGTCGATAAGTTTTTTGTACCATTCGATCATGGCACCATGTTCGGTATCTGCTGTCTCAGACCATTTAAGAATGCTGCGCCGGAAAGTCGTCGCGGCCTGCGGGTCGGGCACTTTACCGCCGAGAAATGCGTAGTCGCGTTTTCGCCCTTCTCTGACCGCCTTTGCGAGGCCTTTGTCGACATGGTCGGTGAAATATAGAAAAGGCGTGCTGGCGGCCCATTCTTCACCTTGAAAGAGCATCGGAACAAACGGCGAAAGCAACATCAGCGCCGCAGCGATCTGGCAGTTGTGCAGGCTTGTCAGATGGCATAGTCTTTCACCGTTGCCGCGGTTGCCAACCTGGTCGTGCGTCTGAGTCGAAACGATAAAGCGCTCGGGTGGCAGTGCTGTGGCTGATCGACCATGCCGTCGCTTTCGATAGGTCGAGTAGCGCCCGTCGCAGATGAAATAGTCGTTGAGGCACTTGTCAAGGTCAGCATGTCCGGCGAAGTCTATGTAATAGCCCTGTTGCTCGCCGGTCAGCATTACGTGTACGGCATGATGAAAGTCATCGAGCCATTGTGCCGCCAGTCCATAACCACCGCGTTGTGGGTTTTCAAGTATTCTCGGGTCGTTGAGACTGCTTTCTGCAATGAGACTATATGAACGCCCGGTGGTGGCTGAGAGCCGGTCGACCCTTGTCTGCAGTTCTTCAAGAATATGCACGGCCGAAAAGTCGAAGATTGCGTGCACCGCGTCGAGGCGCAGGCCGTCGAAATGAAAATCGCGCAGCCACATCAGAGCGTTGTCGATCACGAATTCTCGCACCTGATCACTGTAGGCGCCGTCAAAATTGACGGCATCACCCCATGGCGTGTGGTAACGATGCGCAAAGTAGTGGCCATAAAGACCGAGATAATTGCCGTCAGGGCCGAGGTGATTGTAAACAACGTCGAGAATCACCGCCAGACCGCGCTGATGACAGGCGTCAACCAGTCGTTTAAGATCATCCGGCGTGCCATAAGAACTGTGCGGTGCATAAAGCGCTACGCCGTCATAGCCCCAGCCGCGGTTTCCCGGAAAAGCCGCCACCGGCATGAGTTCAAGGTGGGTTATGCCAAGCTCTGTCAGGTAATCGAGTTTGTCAATTATTCCTGCGAATGTTCCATGTTGCGTAAATGTGCCGGTGTGCACTTCGTAGATGATCGCATCTTTGAGAGCTGGCACCTGCCAGTTCTGGTCATGCCACTCGAAATCATCCTGCCAGAGCTGCGAACGGCCATGCACGCCTTCAGGCTGAAAACGCGAAGCCGGGTCAGGGTAGGGGCCGCTTTTGTCGATCTTGTATGCATACAAAACAGGATGCTTGAGATTCTTCAATTCGATGTGCCAGAACCCGTCTCTTTCCGGGATCATCTGATATTCGCCGTTGTCTGTACACAGGTTCATTGCTTTCGCTTTGGGGGCCCATATTCTGAACTTCGTCATGTTAACTCCTCTGTCTGATCTAGATCGACCAGAACTGCAACCGGAAATTCCTTCAGAAGATCCCTGATTTTGTTCGTGCCACAGTCGACGATCTGGCTGGTGAACACGTTCTGCCAGCGACCGGGTGGAATATTGATCCGCGTGGCGTCCCAGCGGTTTTTTCGGCTGAAATGGTGGCGCGGGACGATCGTGATTACCGAGGCTCCACGCATAAAGGCTATTATGTCGGAGTGATGGCTGCCTGAAACCTCCATGGCCTGGTAACTGTCAGGTTCATTGAACGCTGGCACCCTGTTTCGCAAGGCCAGCAGAGTTTTGATGACGAACAGCTTCGGCAGTCCATGTTGCATGTCATTCATGATTTCGCGGCAACTTCGCCCTGCAAGCTGTTTAAGCAATTCCAGATTGCGAACAAAGTCTACTGCACGACGGTTGTCGGGGTCGGTGAGATTATTGTTCCATATTTCGCAGCCCTGGTAAATATCAGGAAACCCTGGTGCTGTCAGCCGTAAGGTCAGCTGCAAAAGCGAATTTATCCAGCCAGGTTCTGTCAGTTTGCCAACAAAATCGGCCAGGGAGCCGATGAATTCATCGTTTTCATAAATCCGGCCGATGAACCCGGTCAGTTCTGTTTCAAACTTCTGGTCGGGCTCTGACCAGTTTGAATGAATTTTGGCTTCACGTACTGCCTTCTGCATATACTGAACTATCCGCTCCTTCTCGATTGGCCAGGCGCCGGCAAGAGTCTGGTAGAGGAGGTATTCGGTGTTAGCGTCAGGTGCGCTGCCAATTCTTAATTTTGCGTTCATTTCGTGCCATTTTTTGACCGCAGTACGCCAGTGATCTGGAATCTCGCTGAGCAGGGCAAGTCTGGCGCGTAGATCTTCACTGCGTTTGGTGTCGTGCGTCGAGCCTGCTAACATGGTAAGTGGCCACTTTTTTGAAGTATTTCTGCACCATTCGTGAAAGCGTTTGACTGAGGTGGCAGGAGTGGCAGGATTACCACCGACTTCATTGACACCGGTCAGCGGGTTGAAAATGTAGAATACGGTATCCTCAAGGCTTTTAGCCATGACCGGGCCGGTGAACTGCTGAAATCTTCTGATGAACAGGCTTTCTTCGTCTCCACGCAGCTTGAGCAGAAGAATGTCGGCGATAAAATCGAAAATGTAATCGCCCGATTCCGGCTTTGTTGCTCTGGCCCTGTCTATGGCTGTGCTGATCGCTCTTGCATCTGTCTCTGAAATATTGCCGGTTTCCGGCTCCATGTAGGTTCGATAAATATCGAATCCGGCAGCGACTTCGACCAGAGCTTCATAAAGCTGCTGATGGGCAAAATCTCGATAGCGTCGATGTTTTTCGCAGATCTGCGCCAGATCGTCGGCAAGCCGGTTGATTTCACTGCCCAGCAGCTTTTTTATCGCCTGTTTTTTTGCCCTGTAAACCAGTGTTTTAAAATCATGTGTCTCTCCGATAAACTCCTGCCAGAACTGTATGAGTTTCTCGTAACCGGCGGGGTCGATCTGCAATCCATCGACCAGATTGAGAAAATCATAGCCGGTGGTGCCTGAAACCGGCCAGCGTGGGTTGAGCTGTTCGTTGTGTTCGAGAATTTTTTCAACGACGATGATTGCTTCCGGACAGGCTTTTCGAAGGCGGGTGAGGTAATCTGTCGGAGCAAATAGGCCATCCGGATGGTCGACACGAAAACCATCTACGCTTCCTTTCTGCGCCAGTTCAATCACCAGCTGGTGTGAGTCGCGAAAGGCTCTGTCGTCTTCCATGCGCAGTCCGACCAGCGAGTTTATGTTGAAGAATCTGCGATAACCCACCTGGTAATGCGACAGTTTCCAGTATGCCAGCTTGTAGTTCTGGCGGCCGATAAGCATGTCGAGCTGGTCGTGATTCTGATTGACAATGCTCACCGCTTTGTTGATGGCT
>Ga0116142_10001457_pt1 | contig 28338 bp, 22 predicted proteins | sample AD_UKC033_MetaG_FD_89785 | JGI IMG/M metagenome (GOLD analysis project Ga0116142, IMG submission 89785) | Active sludge microbial communities of municipal wastewater-treating anaerobic digesters from USA - AD_UKC033_MetaG | ecosystem: Engineered > Bioreactor > Anaerobic > Digestate | place: USA... | reverse complement strand
TGAGAACACATGCGGCCACACTGGCCTCAAGATCGATTCTGGTCTGCATTTTTACCTCCGTGTATCAGCAGTTTCTATTGAATTTGTTTAACAGCTCCTGGTCTATGTAATTTTCATTGCCGGAAGCAATAGATGTTGGACTACACCTGTTCAACCAGTTCAAAAAACGATTTTTAGTGGGATACTTGCCGGCGCCTCTGGCTGTCTTCAGCCAGGCGAGCATTTTGCCATGTTCCTTACGAACATCGATACCGGTAAAGGCCTCATTGTTGCACAGACTCAACAGATACGCTTCATCAACAACATCAGGTTCAGCTTTCTTTCGGGGCTTTTTACCTTCAGATTTGCCAGGCGGTGAAGATACCGCCGCTTGCGGGGAGGCGGTATCGACTGGTTGGTTTTCCCTACTTTCTGCTTTTGCATCTGCTTCTGCGTCTGCATCTGCATCTGCATCTTGCTCGGGAGTTTGTCGGGAGTCTGTCGGGATAAACTCCCGATTTTTTGCCTGCTCCTTTGCCTGTCTTTCTGAGTATTCATCGCGATATTTAACGATATTAGGAATCTCAACTTTTAAAAGTCCTTCAAATCTTGTTACAAAAACCAGTTTGCACTTTTCCAGGACTTTTAAAAGTCTTTCAAATTTGATTGCAAGCAGATTGCAATCTCTTGCGAATCTTTTAACAGAGTATTCGCAAACTGGCGGGCAGTCGCCTTCCATATTTCCGGCGACAATCTCAAGAAGACGAAAGTAGAGACCGTATGCTTCAAGGCCGCCAAGCTCGACAGCCATAGCGATTTTTTCGTCGTTCCAGCTCTTCGTCATGTGCTTGAACCAGCGCATATTGCCACCTCAAGCCTCTGAGCCCATATCAGCGATAAGGGCCCGAATGTCTTCTACGCGCCAAAAAGTAGCGCGTTCTCCGGCCCGCTTCGCTATGGGCTTCGGAAATCTGCCGCTGCTAACGCCGTTCCAGAATGTGGCCTTGCTTACCGGAATGTATTTGAGGATTTGCTTGATTCGCAAGAAACCGGTATCAGGCAAAGAGGCAGGTGGTTCACCGCCAGCTGCTAACGCTCGTCGTTGATAACGGTTCAATTTGGAAAGGTCGTCTTCGGATATGTTTTTATCTACCTGCATGTAATTTTCTCCATTAAACTAAATTCGCCTAATCTAAGCTTAATGAGCATTACAACAGGTCAACCCCTGCAGTTTCAAATCAAGTTTTTGCAATTAATTTGTTGTCAAATTATTCTGATTTATTTTGACAACAAATTATTCTCTCTCCCAGAAAGAGTTTAAAGGCTATGGTTTAATCTTAACCCTTACACTTAGCCGATTTAATCACTTTATAAAACAGGCTTGCTTTTAGAGTCTGCAAAAATGAGGAAGAGAATACCTCTGCAGCCTTGTTTTTTGTTGTTCTGCTGATTTGATTTGCATCAAGACCAGCTTCTCTATCACTCGGCAAATTCTCCAAATATGTTCGAGCCGTAATTTTCTCCTGGTTGAATTCGCCCCAAAGCATCAAATCAATGTAAGGAAGCACTTTATAGAAAACCCAATCGCGCATGAGATGATCCCAGTTGATCTTTTCTCTTGCAGGGGCAGCTTCTGGAATCTGCTTTTTCTTTCTTAACCGCTTCAGCAAAAGCGCAAAGTGCTCTATCAAAGTGCTGTCTTCAAAGTCAAGATTTACTGTTATCGAGACTTTAGAATCAGAATTCTCAACTGCATCATCCACAAAAGCATCTTCCCAATAACCTAGAAGTTGAGAGCCATCGTCCGGAACTTTGCGTTTTGATATGCCAAAGCTTGATCTCCCTCTTACTTGCGAATCTTTATTCAATTGGCTTTCAAGCTTATAAAGTTCGCCAACCATCAATGGGCAGACGCCCAATTCAGGCCAAAGATTTTCATCATCCCAATACCAGTCAAGGGCCAGCAGATCTTCACTGCGAAAATGATTCTTTGGAACCGGCAGAATTGGCTTTTCAAGAATGGCGAGTATTCGTTCTCGCTTTTCGCTCAAAGACAGGGCTTTGTTTGATCGCAAAGAGAACCTTACCCACAGATTGTGGAACCAACCAAGCTCTGTCAGCTTATTAAGTTCAGTATTGGTGTATTTCTTTTTACTATATTCTGGAGGTAGAGGTGTTACTTCTATCGGTCGGCCGGGGCGTCGTTTCTTGATCATGCTTTAACTCCGGTAAGGTGTAACTCTCAATTTTTGACAGACTGTTTTTTCAGGTCTTTAATGTCGCGTTCGAGTTCTTTGAGGCTTTCTTCGTATTCGAGCTGTTTTTGGGTTTCTCTGAATTTGCTGTATTCCTGGGCTGACTTTTCGAGGGCTTTTTCGTGGCTGATTTTGCCGGCGTGGGTCAGCAGTTCGCGGCCGTTCATCTGAATGATGGTATCGAGGCGCTTTATCCAGTCGGCCATATACATTGGCGTTCGCTGCTGTGCCATTGCTTCGGCGAAGGCAAGATACTGTTCGACCAGCAGACCCAGCAGTTTGATCTCGTCTTCGGCCAGGTAATTCTTGGCGATGCTGACATCATGCTTTTTGATGGCAACAGCGGTTTTGTCATACGACTGCATGCCCAGCAAAGGCAACGAAGCGTCAACCCGTCGATAAACAAGTTCGGCGGCCGTCTGCCTGCTGATTGCCCAAAGCAGCTTGTTCTGAACGATCTTGAAAAACTCTCTGGTTTTCTCGTCGTTCGGGTCGTAATCAATGCTGGTTGTGTAAATGTCTTTAATCTTCTGGTAAAAGAAGCGCTCCGAGAGCCTGATCTCTCTGATGCGTTCCTGCAGTTCGGTAAAGTAGTTCATCGAACTGCCAGACTTAAAGCGCTCATCGTTCAGAGCGAAGCCCTTTACGATGTATTCTTTAAGCTTCTGCGTCGCCCAGATACGAAACTCGGTTGCGATTCTGCTCTTTACCCGATAGCCGACTGATATGATTGCATCGAGGTTGTAATGTTCGATCTCACGCCGAACCTCTCTGTTGCCTTCTTTGCGAACTAACAAGATTTTCTTGTAAGTTGCTTCGGGTGACAGTTCATTTTCTTCATAGATGGTCTGCAAATGCTGACTGATATTCTGCTGGGTAGTTTGAAACAACCTGGCCATGTCAGCCTGAGTAAGCCAAACGGTATCGTTCTCAAGTTGAACATCAATCTTGATGGCACCGTCGGGAGCTGAGTAGATAAGAATTTCTGAATTTGCAGCCGGGGTTTGTTTCATTTCAACTGCCCTGATTTGTATTGATCGGTCAAATCGATATATTGCCGCTTCAAAGCTGCGATATCAGGCTGACCAGCTTTGAGCTGTTCGATGTAGTCGCTCCAGACCTGAGCCAGAGCTCGGCGGTGCGCCAGAAAAGAACCGCGAAAGTAACCATATTTGTCGGTTTCGGCTGAGTGGCTGAGCATGTGCTCGGTAACCGCCGATTCAGCATCAAACACTTCACTGCACAGAGTTTTGAACGTGCTTCTGAAACCATGGGGCGTGGTGTCGTTAATGCCGGCACGCTTGAGAGCCACAAGCAGGGTCATATCAGAAATGGGCCGGGTTACACTGTCGAGACCGGGGAAAACATATTCACTGCCAACAGTAAACGGCTTGAGTTCCTGCAGGATCTCTATTGTCTGCCGGCTGAGCGGCACAATGAAGTCTTTTTCCTGTTCGCTGATGTTCTTGTCAGCGATCGAGCGGCCTTTTTTCTTGGCTTTATGCAACGTCCACAGGCCCCGGTCGAAGTCCAAGTCTGACCATTTAGCGTGGCGAAGTTCCATCTGCCTGACAAAAACATGCGGCAGCAGTTTCAAAGCTGATCTGACAATAATATTACCGGGTATCTCATCGATAGTAAGAAGGATTTCGCGAAGGCGGCCCGGATCGGTGACAGCTTTGAACTTGCCTCTGACAGGTTTGGGGAGCCTCTTTTTGATGCCAGCTGTAGGATCAGAAGGAATCAAACCGGTAAAATGTGCATCGTCAAAGATTCTTTCGAGCCAGGAGATGACACGGCGGGCAGTATCGTATGCTTTTCTGCCGGTAATGACATTGGCAATCTTCTGAATGTCATCACGGGTAACTTCATCGATTGGTTTGTTGCCAATTATCGGAAAACAGTCACCTTCGAGCCGGGCAAGAACTTTTTCCCTATGCTCAGATGTAAACTCCAACTGGTTTTCGAGCCATCGTAGAGACAAAACTTTAAAAGTGTTTTCCTGTCTCTTCTGCTCTTTTTTTACCTTCTGCTGCTCGACCTGGAGCGCTTTTTGCGGGTCAACGTTGTCACATTTCAGCATTGCCACGGCTTTTTTGTATTCAGCCTGAGCCTGTTCAAGGGTGAATGTATCTCTGGCGTTGCCATTAGAGGAGAAGTTTCCGATGGTGACGACTTTTGGTTTGAGCTTGCCATTGGCATAGCGCTCATCGGGTGAATAGTATTTGTATCTGAATATCTTGCTGCCGGCAATTGAAATTTGCACGTAGAGACCGGTGCCGTCAAAGAATTTCTGGCCATCTCTGATCTTCTTGCGGTCGATCGGGCTGACGTTACCGACTTTGAGAGACTCGATCAATTTATTAGTCAGCTGCTTTCTTTTTGTAGAGCCAACTTTCTCGGTTTGTAGAGACATATTTTACCCCCGTTTTATATATTATAGGGTTTTGTCTCTATTTTGTCTCCATAAACGACAATTTTTAGCAAACCGTGTCGAACTTCACCGAACCGTAACAAACAAAAAAACCCGCTTCATCAGCGGGTTTTTGGTCGATATTTTATTTTAAAATATCATTGTTCGGTAGCAAGGGTCGGAATCGAACCGACGACCGCACGGGTATGAACCGTGTGCTCTGACCAGCTGAGCTACCTTGCCAGATAAAACAAAGGCCCGAATATTATTCAGGCCAGTGCCTTGCGGTTGCGGGGGACGGATTTGAACCGCCGACCTTCGGGTTATGAGCCCGACGAGCTACCAGACTGCTCCACCCCGCGTCGAGGTGATTTGCCGAGAGCCGGGCTTGAACCGGCACGGGTGTTACCCCACCGGATTTTAAGTCCGGTGCGTCTGCCAATTCCGCCATCCCGGCTGATCGGAATTTAGTTTACCAGTCGCGCCGGGCAAAGTCAAGAAATTTATTATAAAATACGGCTTTTTATTTTTTAAACCGCCATGCTTGCTATTCAACGGCCTCATGCGCTAAGATGTACATTATTCAGTTCAACAAAAAGGCTCTTTGCATGAAGCAGCGTAGAGGTATCACATTACTTGAGATTATGTCAGCTTTGCTGATACTGGCCTTTGCATTTTTGCCGCTGATAGGTGTCATCGGCACATCTTCCAGTGACTCTGACGTTGCCAACTCGAATGTTTTCGCGCAAACTGCCGCCCGCAACATTCTCGACACTCTTCTTGAAGACGTTCCGTTTAATTCAATCCGTGTCGCTGCGGGCAAAGTCAGTGATTTCGACGGTGGCAATCCTCAGGATAACGTCGCTGAAATTGCAGACTTCGGAGCTTTCAACAAAAGTACATTTCTGTCGCTGCTGGGAAACGACAGCGGTGCCGACAGCTTTGCCCGGGGCGAAGTCACAGACGAACGCGGCATTATCTACAAAACCCGCATATATGTATTTCCGGTGCCGGTAAACAACCCGATCGCCCTCGATACAGACCTGGCATTTTCGTATCTGCCGCGACCGGTTTACGAAAATCAGACAGACGCGGATGGCCGCAACTCATGGTATACATACAGCGACCCTTATATTCCCGCTGGGGTTTCATCGCCATACCACCCGGATGGAGTCAAAGTCGTGCAACCGGCAACCGCTACCATTGGCGCTTTCGAACTCGGAGCCGAGGCGGGTGCTCCTGGCAACAATCACTGCATAATGAAAAAAATTCTGTTTAAAATCTCATGGCAGAACCGCAGCGGCCACGAGCGCGCTATCGAGTTGTTCACCATGAAAGCAAATCTCGACTAAAGGGCAAGCCAATGAACAAAAATGGAATGGCGGTACCGCTGGTTTTGATCTTCGCCACAGTTCTCGGGCTGCTATCGACTTATATAATTAAAAACACTCAACAGTACAACCGCTCAAATCAGATGAGCTACGCCCAACTGCAGTCTCACTTCATTGCCAGAGCCGGTGTTGAGCATGCGATGCTGAAAATCAAGTTTCTACATCGTGAACTTTACGACGCAATCTGTCTGGCACAGGGCCGCAACCCCCTTTTCGACTTCACGCAGATTAAAAATCTCGATGAACCCGAAAAAGCGATTTCAACTTTCAATCCTGGCCCCATCTTTATGTATCGTCAGGGAGTCTTCCCTAATAATCGCCTTCTCACTACAGGCTTTACAATCGATGGCGGCAGCGAAAGGCGCTGGCTGAACGAATTTACCAACGACATCAGATCTATCACCGTTAAATCACTGGCTGGCGACACCAATGCCGTTCTCAACATGACCCCGCTGCCCAACAAGATCAAAGAACTGATGCGCGAACCCTTCAATAAGGCGCAATATGGCATAACCGGCCTGAATATCGCAGCCCAGGAAATATCAGAAGATGCCGGCAGCAAAGTGTTGAATACCGCCATTATCGAACTCACGATCAAGGCCACACTGGAAACCGCTCGAGGCGAAGCATGGGATTATGACATCAAAAAAACCGTTAAAATCAACCGCGACTGAAAAAAAGAGCAGCTCTGGCTCAACATGGGCTTCTGCTCCCCGAAGAGCATTCACCGTCACCGAAGTTCTGATTGCATCGGGAGTCCTCTCATTGTTTCTGGCGGCACTTTTCAGCCTGTATTCGGGTGGAAGCCGCATGAGCAACCAGACTATGTGGACGCAGAATACCATCAACCAGCTTAAACTGGCCAGCCGGCAAATAAGCACCTCGATCAAGAAAACTTCTTATCCGTCCAGTCTGACTTTTCCGGGTAATATCGTCGAAAATGAGAAAAGCGATTTTGGCCTTCATTACTATCGCGGGCAGCTGCATGCCACCGAATCCGTGTCGGTTCACAGCACTGTTTTCGGCGGCAGCAAATTTTTGAGCATGACCGAATCAACGCCGGCAAAAACCGGTTACAATGCCAGCGATAATGCTGACGCCGAGCTGATATACCATATTTTTTCAATAACCAAAGAAGGGCAACTCAACTACACACGCTTTCGCGAAGCCATACCCGGCGGCAGCATCAAGGATCTTGCCCGGCCAACGATCCCGCCAGGCGGGGCAAATGGCGTTTATAGAACGACCCTGGCCCGCGACGTCGAATCTGTGTATTGCGAACCCACTTCGGCGGCGGCAGTATGCCCCCTTGCAGTCAAGATCAACTGTCGTATTCCCAACGGCCTCACGTTAAGATCAGAAACGACTGTCGGCAACCCGAACGTCGCCCTGATCCAGAAAAATACAATTGGAGGATGGTAAATGAATTTCCTGCGACTGCTTTTTATTATTCTGCTGGCAACTTTTTTCAACACAAGCCCCGCACCATGTCAGGAAAATCTGCAGTTTGGCTACGTAAACGTGGCGGACGCAGTAATGCTGCACCCGCTGATGAAAGATTTCGACCCCGTTTCCAGGCGTTTCAAGCTCAGCGCATTAAAAACTGACCAGACGGCAAGAACGGCACAAAACGCCAAAAAAGCCGCCGAAGAATTGAAGTCTGTACAGAGCCAGATAAAAAAAATAAACAATCAAAAGATAAAGCTTGAAAATACCCACATAGAAAATCTGAAAAAACTGGCACGAACAAAAAATTCAGGCAGCGAAACTTCCGGAAATTTTCTGAAAGAGTATAATGAAGAGAAGGCAAAAGTCGATTCTGCTTTCTTCAGCGAGTCAGGCAAGCTTAACGAGGAGCTTCAAAAGTTGCAGGCAAAGGTTGTACAACTTAACAAAGAGGCCGAATACGCCGGTCACGCATCACTCGAAGAAACCAGTCAGGTTTTTTCGCTGATTCTCGACGACATTTACGAAGGCATCGAAGGCGTGGCAAAGTTTTACAAAATTCCGTTCGTTTTCAACAGTTCCTTTGAATTTGCCCGAACCATGAGCAAAATGATCACTCCCAACCCGATGCCCGACTTTTTTGGCAGCCTGAACGAGAAGCTCAACCAGGAAGAAGGCAAACTTACTCTAGGGGCCAGTCTGAACGCCTGGCTCAACAATCGCAACGACAATCTCGTCAACTGTGACGATCGGCGACTGTCTTCGTTTGTGCTCAAAGGCGGCTTGAACATGACTCCGGCCGTCATCGACTACATCTACCAGAAACACGACGTCAGCAAAGACCATCGTGATTTTATCCAGGACTACTTCAAGAAGGCTGTTTCGAACTGACAGCCGAACGGCTCCAGACATGTTCAGGGGAGGAATTTTATGAATTTACGACGTTCCGTTAAAATTGCGGCTTCAGCAGTGATGTTGATGTTGGCCGGCCTTTCGGGGGTTCAGGCAGAAGCTCCTGTTATCAACGGCGTTGCTTATGTTCTTTTGTCAAAAGACTTCGACAACCATGGAGTCTTTCGCCTCAACGATTATAACACCGGCAATCCTCTTCTGGACAAAGAAAACAAACTCTTCAACCTCAACAAAATGGAAGGGAAAGTCAGCGGCCTGGCGGTCAACCAGAAGAAAGAGGTTTTTCTGCTTTCTTCAAAGACTGACGGCGACTGGAAAGATGCCCCCGTAGGCTGGTTGCCCAACGGCCTGACCTTTGAGCCCGACTCACCCATCTACCTGAAGGTGGTTTTGCCCAGCCAGAATGGTATCAAAGAATATATCAGACCCGGCACTCCCCATATGAGCACAGCCACTGAGGGCAACTACTGGAAACGCAATTACGACATCAGCGGCAAAAAATACAACTACGCCGTTAAGTTTGGCGGCCCCGTCGAAGTAAAATTTCTCAATGGCAAAGACGGCGCGATCGGCACCCCGATCTGGGATGGCACATTCTCATCTACCAGTGGCCTGGCACACGAATCAGACCCGAACAAGGTCATTCTGCCTTCTCACTTTGCCGGCGTTGCCTACTACGCCTACGGGACTACCTACCACCCCGACTTTGCCGGCGAAGCTCTCGACGGCACAATCGGCAGAAACGGCATGCTGAAGCCGACCAAGCTCTGGTCAGAAGGGGCAGCCGGGCATCAAAACAACCCCAACACTCTGTTTTCATGTATTGTAAAACGCGTTTACAAACACCGCGAAAAAACACTCGACCTTTACGCCGCCCTCGATAACAACCCCTGTTCCGAACCATCAGAACAAAGCGCCGGCATGCTTTCTTCACTCGATGTCGATGTACGTGAAGCTTACGGCAAATACTGCGGCGACAACTGTATACCCGGCGGTTCCATTGGCCAGAACAGCATTTTGACCAAGCTGTCAACGGTCACTGTCGTCACCTCCACCAAAGGCAGCCGCTACGGCTTCAATCCCCAGGGGCTAAAAAAAGGCCCCTTCAACGATGTCAACTCTATCAATGCAGCGCTCAGAATCGTTCTTGCCGGCAATATCAAGCAAACGGTTCCCTACGATATCTCTACCGACGACAAAGGTGAAGAGTTCGCCAGCATTATCACCAACCGTTCATATCTTAAAAGCCTGGGCATCACGCCCAATAACCTCAAGGTAATCGGCGTTTCTTCAGACTTCGGTAACAACGGTGGCCTCGATTTCATTTATGGCTCTGACGCGGATAATTTTGTCGTTCAAGACTCATGGTGGGGCCGCGGTGGGGTCGCCTATGAATACTTCAAAAACCTTGGTCTGATACAGAAGCTCGACTACGTGAGCAACGACTCGCCCGTGCCCGAACCTCTCGGGGTTCTCAGCGGCAAAGTCGATGACATCGGTATAGATGGCGATGGCTACCTTTATGTTCTGCGTACCGAAAAAGAGCCTGCCGACGAAAAAATGTCAGCTGCCATGGTAGAAGTTTCAGCTCCCGACAAATCAGATTATTTCGATTCTATTTCATCCTGGAAAGAAGTAATTACCAAAAAGAACGCCGACGGCGAAACAATCGAAGAAGTCATCGACGTCAGCGGCAGACCGCCAAAAGCCGGTGACTTTAAAATAGTTAAACTGAAGCAGAAAGTCTACAAAACGGTAAAAAGATACCCACAGGGCACGGGCGCCCTTGGGGCCGAAGAACCCCGCGGCAAAGTTCTGGCCGGTTACGACTACTGGACTCGCCGTGCCGTCATGCAGTCCAACAGTAGCCTGGCATGGCATGGTTCAACCTGGAGCGTCAGCGATGACCCCGCTAACCCAAAAGCTTCCAACTTTCCGGCAGAGCTTGCGGTTGTGAACCTTGCCAAGATTCCGGCCAACTACCCCGGCACGAGTCAGTGCAATATTGTTGTAACCAATGGCAGTGCTCCAGACAGTGCTTACAGTTCAGTCGCCGACAATCCCTCTATTAATGAACACGACGCCCTGACATTCAAAATTGAAGGGTACAAGCCCTACATCAACGGCAAGTTTCAAGAATTCAAACCCATGGGCGACATTGTCGACCCTACTACCAACAACAAACTGTATGCCAACGTGAAGTTAAACTCGATTCCGAATGCCGCCGGCGAATACAAACATGACGAAAACGGAGACGGCTCTTTCAGCGGGTTCCCGTCGAACATGTTCGAGGCAGCCGGCCGCAAGACCACTATTAAATGGTCTGTAGACTGGGTAGAGGGCAACACAGTCAATGAGGCCAAAGTCATTCAGACTATCAAAACGCCGGTTGACGGCGAAGGTGAGATCGGCACTTTCACCTTCAAGTTCCCCCACCCCGGCAATTACCTCGTCAGAGCCACCATTACCTACAATTACTTTATATTCCCGACAGACCCCAGCTCACGACCGCATGATCTCACGGCCAACAAAGAAACCATCACCGCCGCTCCTTTCATGGTCAAGGTCGTCGCCAAGAGTCTCAATCTGAATCAGAGCCCAAGTTTTATCTCTGATATCAGCATAAAACCCGCGACCCGCAAGTATATGCCCGGAGTAACCGCCGCCACCAAGGGCAGCAGCTCGAAAATAGACTTTCTTGAAGACACTGATTTCAACGGTATTCGTATCAATTTTGCGGCTCAATTCGTTCGCGATGCAAACTTTCAGAACAATATCGACCTCAACATGGAAACCTTCGACGGCGTAGGCGTCTGGGATTACCGATACTACGCAAGGCTTTACAACGAAATAGGCAATCTCTTCCCCGATCTGCCATACCGGGCACCGGCATCTGTCGGAGAGCCTGACAACGAAGCCGCTGCCGCGCACGTTTATAACTATAACCCGGCTGGCAGCCTCTCAGATGTCAAATCAAAAATCAAGGCAGATGTATTCAACCCCGGGCGCCCCAAAGGTGCTACGCCTGGCGTTGAACACGGCACCAGACTCGATGCCGAACCCAATGATAAAGACTGGGCTTTCATTCAGTGGGGCCTTTATTTGAGACCTCTGGCGGCAGACCAGGTCGCCACGGCAACCAACAACCTCGGAAGTGATGTCAGACACGAGCGCGGCATTCTGGTTGCCAAAGGTACCTGTGCTGATCCGGGTGTGAATAAAGTATCACTTGGTGACCGCAAATATTCTGTCGAAATAATTGTTCCTGAGGGTGCGATCAAAATGATACAAACCCCCAAAGACCCCGAAACTTACAGTCTTAACCTCGAAATCATTTATCCGAGGGTATCCTGGGTATCGAACGACCTTGGTGACGGCAAAAATGAGAAACGCTTCAGCAGCATGATACCCTTGTTTGGCGACGAAGATTCTCTGAGCACCAATCACAAATCGGGAACCAACCCGATCCATGTTCTCGGGCGCATGAAGCTTGCCAATGGCTCCGAGCCTGCCGGCAACTTTATTCTCAACCAGAGCTGGAAATATGAAGGCACTGAATTTTTCAGCGCCGGCGGCGACAGTATCAATGTACTCGCCCGCGACGTAACTCTGCCTACTCTGGTGCAGGCACCCGGCGACAACCCGACGCCCGTCATTCAAACTACCGGTGATGACGTAACTGACGTGAGTGTTGCCTTCGCCTCTTACGACAACAACCCGCACGCTGAGTTCAAAGACTTTTTCGCCGCCTATCAGACGCTGCGAAATGAAGCCAATATTCTCGATAACTCTGAAGCAAACAAGGTCTTCAAAGCAGAAGACAAAATCGGGCCGGGTGCCACCGTCGACATTCCCGGGCCGTCCGGTTCCGGTTATTATGCAGATAACAACTGGGTAAAAGGTGCTTCATTCACCACAACCATCAAAGAATATGGCCCTGACGGCCCTTTCCAAAAGGGCAATTCCTACCAGAACTGGATCGGCACTCTTAACTACACCGTCATGGGCTCGGTCTACGATGGTATAGGTCCTGACGGCAAGGACACAACCCACCAGTTCTATCACGAAAAAGCATGTGAAGATCTCGCAATTGGTGTCAACGAAGATCAGAAAATCGTGGTCGACAACAACCTGGTCAAAGCTGTAGAACGCATCGACAACGACCCGCCAAGCCTCGAAATCGAACTTGTTTCGCAGGTAGGCAACCGTCGCTGGGTCATCAAACTCGAAGAAAACATCAATGACCAGGGGCCGGTTCCCACCGATGCCGCGCAGCTTGGCAAGTGTCTGCTCGAAGCCAAATGCTACAACCTGCAGAGCGGCGCTGAAATAAACAGTTTCAGCAACAATACCCTCGATGGCTGCGCCGGCTACCCGTCGCAGATCGGCGAGAGCAAGGTAACGATCACCGATGTATTCGCGGATGCGGTTCCGAAGTTCCGCAGAGCCAGCCGTCTGCTGATCAACGTCAATATTTTCGACAACACCGGTTTCAGGCCATTGGGCGAAGCTGCTCTCGTCGTCGAAGACAATGACGGTGCCACCACCCGAAACCTGCTGCCGACCAACAGTCCCGAAATCCCGCTGATCCCGTCTTTAACTGTTTCGGGGGTTATAACCAACGATCTTGACAAGAAACCGCGAGCCAGCTATGCCGTCGATATGCCCATGAAAATCAATGGTGAAAAGCAGGTTAAAATTGAGTTGAAGGGCAAAGACCAGAACAACAATGAACGCATACTGAGCATCCCCGTCACTGTAGTGGAAAGCAGCTTTGAAACCCGTGTTCTCGAAACCAAGGAAAACAAGAACTGACGTAAAGCCGCGCAGCAACGATGCCCTGAGAATGGGCATCGTTGTCTGTTTTCTAGTGTTTTTTCAGATATCGTCGCCGCTGTATGCCTGTGACATGTCAGCTTTTGTACAAAGCGATTTTGCATCTCGGTGCCAGGAACTTCTCGATCTGTTCAAGAAATCGCATATAGCGTGGCGTGTTGCACACCCCGACAAAGAAAAGCATGCCGGAAATCTGAGCCGGGAATGGGTAAGATTTTTTCTGGCGCATGGCAATGCGGTGAATCGACCACCAAGCTTCTCGTTCATAGCAAGTTCGAGCTGGGAAAGCGGCATAAATGAACTTGGCGCTTCAATAGCTGAAGTTGTCAGCGGCAAAACCGAAGAACTGAATTACGAGCTTACCTGCTTTAGAATTCAAATGCTCAAAGATGTTCAGATTCTGGAATCTACCCGAAACAAGCTCCTGGAAGCCGGAAAAACCGGAACAAACGTTCCGGCGAATCTGGTTCAGTGGGTTGAACAGCAGTTTATCGGCCCCGGCATGATCATCGCAGAGCAACTTGAAAACTCACCAATGTTGCTTGCCAGGCTTGAACGCGAAGCTTCCGAGCATTTCGCGACGGCGGGCAGAATAGACGACCTCAGCAAAAACGAACCAGTAGAAATTGTCGAAGAGGTAGCAAAAAACCTGAAAAAAGCTGCCAGAAACAATCTTGGCTTCTGGCAGCGGCTGTTTTTTTGTTGTTCTGAGAACAGTCTATAGAACCACGTTATAATCGCTCTGCTTCGTTTTATCGCTGTCGTCGGCGAATAGAGCCTCAAGAAACTGCTCCGGGTCGAACGGCATAAGATCATCCATCTTTTCACCAACACCGATAAATTTAACCGGAGCGCTGATCTGTTCTTCGACAGCAAAGAGAACCCCGCCTTTGGCGGTGCCGTCGAGTTTGGTGACTACCAGACCCGTTATCGGCAGGGCTTCTTTGAACAATTTAGCCTGCTGAACGGCGTTTTGACCGGTAGTTGCATCGAGGACCAGCAGAATTTCGTGCGGTCCGCCGTCACTTTCTTTTTCGGCAATTTTTTGCACTTTCTTCAATTCGGCCATAAGGTTTGCTTTTACGTGCATACGCCCGGCGGTATCAACTATAAGCAGGTCTGCCTCACGTTTTTTGGCGGCATGAATGGCATCGAAAACGAGTGCGCCCGGGTCGCCGCCCTCAGTGCCTCTAATGACTTCAACGCCGACGCGCTCGCCCCAGATACACAACTGATCGATAGCCGCCGCCCTGAAGGTGTCGCCGGCCGCCAGCACGACTTTTTTGCCATCTTTCACGAATTTGCGTGCCAATTTAGCGATGGTGGTAGTTTTACCGACGCCATTGACGCCGATAATCAAAAAAACCGTCAGACCATTCGGGTTAAATACAGGCTCCGAAGAGAAACGCGTCAGCATGCCGCGCAACTCATCGCGCAAAAAGGCATAAATTTTTTCGGGTTCGGTGACCTCTTCTTCATCGACCTTTTTATGCAGGTGCTGCAGCAGTTCCTGCGTGGTTTTAACGCCCACATCGGCTTCAAACAGGGCTTCTTCGAGTTCGTCGAGCAGGTCGTCGTCAATTTTGGCGCTGCCAAGAACCAGACGTTTCAGCTTACCGACAAAACCCGTTCTGGTTTTGGTAAGACCAACGGTGAGGCGCTGAAACCATGACAGTTGCGGCTCTTCTTCAAGGGCCGGGCCGGTTGTTTTTTCGACCGGTTTTTCGACTGGTTTTTCGACTGGTTGAACCTGAGGCTGTGCAACCGGCTCAGCAACTGTAGTTTTTTCGATTACCTGCCCGGCTTCGACGGTTGCATCAGGCAAAGCGACCTTCTGCAGTTTTTCTTCATCTTCAAACTCTTCTTCGTCGAGGGGTCTTGAATCTTCGAATGTTTCGAAGGGCACCAGCCAGGCGAAAAGCAGCATGGTCAGCCCAGCCAGTGATGTAACACCAGCAACAACGGCCTGAGAAGCGCCGGCCTGATAATAAATCAATACTCCTTCAAGAAGAAGGCAGAGACCTATCAGCAAAACAATGACACGTGATTCATCCCATTGCCGCGTCTGATCGGAAGCCTGCGCCACAGCTTTTACTTCGCTGGCGTTTTTCTGTTCTTCGCTCATTGCAGATTCTCCTCTGTGGCATTGCCGGCACCTGCGACTGCATAGTTACGTTCGCGCATACCTGCCTTGCTCACGGTAAATTCTTTGATTTTGTCGTCATCTTCGAGCCTGATCGAAATCGGCCGGGAAATACCTGATTTTTGCAGGGTAATGCCATAAATGACATCTACGGCCTGCATTGTTTCTTTGTTATGGGTAATGACCAGGAACTGAGTCTTATCTGCGAAGCTGCGCAGCATGCGGGTAAATCTTCTGACGTTGGCCTCATCGAGGGCTGCTTCGACTTCATCGAGGAGGCAGAACGCCGGCGGCTTGACCTGCAGAATCGAGAACAGCAGAGCCAGCGAAATAAGAGCTTTTTCGCCACCAGAAAACAATTCGAGGGTCGAAAGTTTTTTGCCTGGAAGCTTGCAGACAATATCGACATCGCTTTCGAGGGGGGTCTGCGGATCAGAAAGCTTCAGAAGGCCGCTGCCGCCAGGGAAAAGTATCTCGAAGATGTCGTTGAAAGCGATGCTTATCTGCCCGAAGGTTTCGAGAAAACGTTCGGAAGAAATCTTTTCGATTTCGGCAATTACCTGTTCGAGTGAATCAGCCGCCTCAGTCATATCGGCTATCTGCGAATTAAGAAAATCATAGCGTTCCCTGGTTTTTTCGTAGTCTTCGATTGCCAGAGGGTTAACAGGCTCGAGAACTTCCTGTTCGAATTTGCGCTGATTGATGCGCCCGGCAAGTTCTTCGCGGCTCTCATACCTGTTCTGGGTGTGGTTTAACTCGTTGATATCCAGATTGAATTCGCCGCTGAGAATGCCTTCTTTCGTTGAAATGTGGGTTTTGACCTCAGCCATTCTGATATCGAGCTCTGAAAGTTTTTTGCGCGTCGAATCTTCAATACGCACGCGGCTCTGATAGGCGTGATCAAGCTGATCCAGTTCTTTAGACATGCGTCGGTAGTCGTTTTGAATCGTTTCCATAGCCGATTCTAGCGTTTCTTTGCGCTTTTCTAGTTCATCGATACCGGCCTGCAGCGTGGCAACTCTACCTTCGCCATCGGTGCTGAGAGTTTTGAGGCGCTCAACTTCGGCAAGGGCGCGGTCTTTGCGCTCTGCCGCGTCACGACGACGACGGGTCGCGGCTTCGATTTCTTTTTTAATGGCTTTTTTGCGTTCGAGAATCTGCGCCATTTCGAGTTTGCGTTCGCCAAGCATGCCCGTCAGGCTGGTAAGACGGGCCTGAATCGCCCCTTCCTTGCCACCAAGAGCATTGAGGCGCCCTGAAAGCTCTTCGTCCTGTTTTTCAAGGGTGGCGAGCTCGGCGCCGGCCTGAGAAAGCTCATTCTTGAGGGATTCGAGGCGGGCAGTCATTTCTGAGCGGTCGCGAGCTATATTTGAATATTCTTCGCTGCGGGTTTTAAGTTCGCTGACTTTCTGTTCGCGGGTTTTCTCGAAGAAATCGAGCGACTGTTCACGCCGACGCACAGAATCGTCGCGATCGCGGGTCGAACTCAACAAAGACTGGCGCTCTTTGATCAAGTTGTTGAGCAGGCTGCGCATCTTGCTTTCTTTGCCTTCAAAAACCCGCAGTTTTTCTTCGAGTTCTTCCTGTTCGCGTTTACGAGATAGAATCCCGCCCGATTTGCGAGCCTCGCCACCGCCGGTAAGAGCCCCTGAAGACCTGATGATTTCACCGTCAACGGTGACGATGCGGTTGAAGTTGCGGTTCTGCCTGGTGTATTCGACAGCGTTGTCGAGATTGTCGAATATAAGAATGCGACCGAGAAGGTTGCTCATTACCGTATAAAACTTGGCGTCAAACTCAATCAATTCAAGGGCGACGCCGAGGCAGCCCCGGGCGTTGGGTCTGGCGAGAGCCTGCGGCGCAGTCATCATATCGAGCGGCAGAAAAGTGGCACGACCGGCTTTGTTCTGCTTGAGCATGTTGATTGCAGCTTTGGCAGTTTCGGCGTCTTTGGTGATGATATCCTGAATGCTGCCGCCAAGGGCAGTTTCAAAGGCGACTTCATAGCCAGCCGGCACTTTGATGAGTTCGCCGACAATGCCGTGAATACCAGGCAGGCGGCCTGTTTCTTTGAGGGCAAGAGCAGCCTGAACGCCGCGAAAGATGCCGCTGTCACTGCTGTGGCGCAGTTCTTCGAGCAGGTTGCTGCGGGCTCGAAACATTTTGATCTGGTCAGAAACTCCGACAAGTTCTTCTTCTGTTCTTTTGTAATCTTTTTCGATTTTACCGAGGCGAGCCATTTCTTCTGAAAGGAGCGTATGATTTCGTTCCACTTCTTCTTTCATTGTGGCAATCTCTGTCTCGAGCTTCGAAATATCGGTGGTCAACTTTTCGACGTGGCTTTGTGCCGAAGCGACGTCGCCTTCGCCCTTGTCGAGCTGACGTTCAAGAATCTGCATCTGCTGAGTAGCGGTAGTGATACGGTTTCTACGATCTGCAAGTTTTACGGCAATCTGAAAAGCCGATTCTTTGTCGTCGGTCTGTTCTTTGAGGTGCTTTTCAAGCTCAGTTTTTACTTTGCCGATGTTCTCTTCGATATCGGCCATTACTGAGCCAAGCTCTATTTCACGAGCTTCTTCATCTTTGAGACGGTTTTCGGCATCGGAAATTTCGTTGCCACCATCGAGAAGCATGTTTTCGATGCCGTCGATCTCTTCAAGAATTGCCTGGCTGCGGGCCTGCTGACTTTTGATATCTTCGCGCAGAACCGCCATTTCACGGCGTTTCACGTCGACCTGAGCAACTACGCCTTTAACTTCTTCCTGGCGGCTTTGCAACACAGATTCGAATTCAGCAAAGCGTTCGCGGGCTTCGGCTTTTTTGGTATCGACCTCAGCGAGAAACTTTTCGATCTCTTCGATTTTGGCCAGCAGGCCAAGACGCATCGAATTGATGTTTTCGTATTCACCGTTCAGCTGGTTAAGATCGTAAAGAACCAGATCTATTTCAAGCTGCCGGATTTCGGCGGCAAGCGCCTGATACTTTCGGGTTTTTTCGGCCTGTTCGGCGAGGGGACCAAGCTGGCTTTCGATTTCAGAAATAATATCCTGGAGGCGGGTTATATTGGTTCTGGTGTGCCCCAGTTTGGTTAGAGTGCTCTGTTTACGATGCTTGAACTTGGTGATACCGGCCGCTTCTTCTATCAGAGCACGACGCGACTGGGTGCGCTGAAAAATGATGTCATCGATGTCACCCTGACCGATGACCGAGTAGCCATCTTTGCCGATCCCGGTATCCATGAGCATTTCTTTGATGCTCGAAAGCAGGGTTCGTGAGTTGTTTACGAAATAATTGCTCTCACCGCTGCGAAACAGCTGCCGCCCGATGGCGACTTCTGAGTAGTCCATGGGCATGGCGCGATCTTCGTTGTCAAGCACGAGTTTAACCTGAGCAAAAGCGGAAGCTTTGAACTCTGACGAGCCGGCAAAAATCACTTCTGACATTTTCGTGCCGCGCAGCGCTTTGGCACTCTGCTCGCCGAGAACCCAGCGAATTGCATCGCATACGTTGCTTTTTCCGGAGCCGTTGGGGCCGATTATTGCGGTGATACCCCTGGTAAAATCAAAGACCGTCTTGCGGCCAAAAGACTTGAAGCCCATCAGCTCAAGTGACTTAAGATACATTGAAGTTTGCCTGACCTTTAAGAGATATTGAATCTGGATGCGAATGTATATTATCGCCGCGATTCAGACTCAAACTGAAACTGGCAAATCGCAACGACGTCTATATATATGCCACATTTCACGGCAAAAATACAGTCATTCCAGCGCATTTTTATCGATCTGCCAGTTGCATAATTCTTGCGCAGACTGCACGGGTCATGTTAGCCTTGGGGTGTGAGCTGCTGTAGCTGAAAAATTTCGTTGAGCTGCCGATATTTCACAAACCTGATTTTAACTAAGGAATTCAAATGGAAAACAACGAAAACGAAAACAATGAAAATGGACAACAGCCCCAACTTGACCCGGCCGGCGAAGTAAAACAGAAGATATTCTTCTTTCTGGCAGCCATCATTTTTCTGGTGGTTATAAAATTCGCACTGGGTCTGTAGAACCTGGCTGAAAAATAGTGACGGGCGGAATCTTTTATTGTGAAAATGATGCGCCCATTCGCTGTCGCGCCCAGGCATCCTTTTGCCAGTTTGCCAGTTAAATCATTGCCATATCAGAGAAAAAAAATTATTATTATAGAATCTCGATGTGGAGTACAGCTATGAAAAATATCTTCAGGTCTGTCTTGTTTTTTGCTCTGGCAACCATTTTGCTTGCAACGGCCACTTACGCTGCAACCCCTTACAGGCCCGTTCCCGACAATCGCAATCTGTCTGAAATTTTCGACAGCATCAAGGTTACCGGCAGATTCGAGCAAACGAGAGTGAGATTGATCACCGCCAACGACGAAGCCTGGTATTCGCGCTGGAAGATGATCGAAGAAGCCAGAGACAGCATAGACTGTACATACTACATCGTCGACAAAGATATTTTCGGGCAGGCATTCATTGGTCTGCTCCTGAAAAAGGCAAGACACGGGGTAAAAATCAGGCTGATGATCGATGGGCGCGTCTATCGCATGCCCTACATGAGCAAGATGCCCGACAAAATCGAAGAACTCGCGGCCTTTCCGAACGTCGAGATCAAGCTCTATAACTCAGTCGGCAGATCTCTGCTCGCCGCCTTCTCTGATTTTAAAAAAGTCGTTGCCTCCAATCATGACAAAATTATCATCTGCGACGGTTTTACCACCATTGTTGGCGGCCGTAATATCGGCGCCGATTATTTCGCGCAAAATGGCGAGAACGATATTGTATACAACGACGCCGATGTGCTGATGCAGGGCGAACACGTCGCCACCCAGCTCAAAAAAGCCTTCGACGAAGAATGGAATTATCTTAAAAATTCCGTAGTCAAGGCAGATGAAGTTAACTTCAAAGACCAGCTTGCCAGAGTTGACCTTGCTTACCGCGTCATGAGCCGGTATATGCAGGGTCGCGGTATTTTTGACGTAAACAGGCTGAACCTCTCACCAGAAATGAAAAAAGCCCTCACCGAAATGAATGCAGAGATCGTCAAATTCAAAAATATCAGCTCTTACGCAGCTTTTGACCTGTTCAGAGGCGAGCGTCAGAAACCGGTAAAAATACTCGACAAGCATTCATACTGCGGCCCCCTGAACGGTATCACCCCGGCTCTTCTGAAAATGATCGAAAGCTGTGCCGAAGAAATAATCATTCAGAACCCTTATCTGGTCATCACCGAAGAAGTCGAAGCTGCTTTAAAACGCGCTTCGGCCCGGGGAGTCAAAATAATTTTTCACACCAACAGCGCAGAATCAACCGATTCGCTCTTTCCGCAGGCCTTTCTGATGAACGACTGGGAAAGACTGCTGACCGACATGCCGACCGCGCGGATGTTCGTTGCGCCAAGCCAGAATGAGCGTTTGCATGCCAAAATATTTGTTTTCGACGGCATAGTTACGGTTGTTGGCTCATACAACATGGACCCACTCAGCGAACAGATCAATTCTGAAGTTGTGGCCGCCGTCAAAGACAAACCCTTCGCCGTCATGACCAGAAACCGAATATTGAACCTGATGCGCAAAAATATCATCGAATATCGCATCGAACGCGACAGTTCAGGTAAAATCATCAAGAAATTCGGGCCCGAAAACCACGTGACGAGCGAAACCGTGAAAAAAATGAACAGGCTTCGCAAATTGCAGTGGCTGAGGCCGCTAATCTGACGATTCGAGCTGGTCTACCGCCCCGGCAGGCTCAGCTTTGCCGATTCCGGCCGGCTGTAGCTCAAAATCACCCCGACCACTGCGGCGCAGCTTCCATTCTTTGATGAAGGCAATGCGCTGCAGGTCGTCGTATCTGATGGCAACCAACCCTTTCCAGGCCAGTTCACCGATTTCGTGGTTATAAACCGCCTGTTCATCGACGTAGCCCTCGAGCAGAGGCGAAAGGTTTTTGCCCAGCTGGCCGCGAACTGTCGGGTTGAGCTTGAAGCCAAACGGGTTAACAAAAAGAAAAAGGTGCACGATTGCGGTCAGTGCAATTATGCCAAGCAGGTGATAGTTCAACGGTAATGGTTCGATTTCTTGAAAGCATTTAAGCAGAAGAGTCAGGCCCATCAGCACAAAAACGGGCAGAGCCGAAGGGCTGACCAGCGCCATAAAACCTGTGACCGCATAAAAAAACAGATTCGGAATGTCGGCATGGGTCAGGCGCCCAAGCATGGTAAGGTTGATCAGTAGAAAGATTCCGGCCAGCAGATACATGATTTTCATGTCGGTTTCCGGCATGAAGTTCCAGGCCAGAACTGAACCGCTGTCTACGGCACTGGCCGCCCCCTCAGGAAAAAAGAGCACGCCGGTCAAAGCGCAAAGCGCCAAAGTCGGGCTGTATTTGTCGTTGTAGAAAGCATGACAGGCAATGAGAGCAACAAGAAGCCAGCAGTTGAGGCCAAGGCCGCTCGCAGCAGCAGTAATCGGAATCAGCACCACCCCGAAGTGATTTTTCAGCCTGTCGTTATCGAGAATGGTAATTGTTCCGGCGACAAAAATAAGAGTTAACAGCAGGCGCAAACTTAAAAAAGCCTGCATTGAAAGTGCGAATATAGCTAGAAACAGAATGCCGGGCAGAATTTCACGACTTTTAAAGACCCAGGTGCAAAGAATACAGCACAAAAGAAAATAAGCAATGTGAAAAACCGCTTTGAGCCCAAGCAGAGAAGCGCTGGAATCAGCGATGGTCAGGGCGATGGATTCTGGAAAAAATACCATGCCCAATGACAGATCGAAATCACGGGCTAGAGTCAGATCCCAGAATGTTTGCGAAGGAAACGGCGCTGAGCGCGTAAAGAAGAAAAGAACAGCGACCGTTGCTACGAGCGCCGCAATGCGATTCCATTCTATCGGTGCCCGGGCAGCCGCGCCGGCTGCCAGAACACCGTTATTTTCTGCTGCCATTGTCTTCTCGCAGCAGCTCAGTCTTCAAGACCAAGAATTTTTTCGGGCTTGATCGGCAGTTTGCGAATTCTGACGCCGGTCGCGTTGAAAACGGCGTTCGAAATGGCAGGTGCAACACCCATCAGAGGAACTTCGCCAAAGCCTTTTGCCCCATAGGGGCCGCGGTCGTAGGGATGCTCGACGATGATCGGCTCTATTTCCGGGGTATCTTCTGTGGTCGGCAGAATATAGGTTGCAAAAGCGTTGTTCAGCATACGACCGGAAATGTCATGGCGGATTTCTTCCATGGTGGCGTAGCCGAGACCCTGCAATGTGCCGCCCTCGATCTGCCCTTCGACCTGCTGCGGATTGATGGCTTTACCCATGTCATGAGCCGAAGTTATGCGAATGATTTTGAATTCGCCTGTTTCCATATCGACTTCGACTTCGGCGATGTTGGTGCAGTAACTGTAGACAAAATATGCATTGCCCTGACCGGTTGCCTGATCATATGATGAGTCAGGGGCAAGAAACCAGCCAAAAGCGCTGGGCATGAGGCGATAAGCATAAAGTTTCGCCGCCAGCTCTCTAAAACCGATCTTTTTGCCAGAAGGATCATCTGCCAGAAAAGCCTGACCATCGATCAATTCGACCTCAGCAGGGGAAGAAGCGCCAAGCATGTCGGTAGCAACCTGCAACAGTCGGGGGCGAAGCTCGGCGGCAGCAAGCATCAGAGAATTTCCTGACATGAAAGTGGTGCGACTGGCAACTGTAGGGCCGGAGTCAGGCACCATGCTGGTATCGGTTTCGACAACGTTCACCAGATCGAACGGAGCCCCGAGTGCGTCAGCGGCAATCTGTGCCAGAACGGTTCTGGCGCCCTGGCCCATTTCGACATTGCCGACAGCACATTGAACCGAGCCGTCTTTCATGATGGTCATGCTGGTGCCGACGCGGTCGAGATGTTTGCCGCCAGCGCCCAGACCAACACCGTAATACACGGTCGAAACGCCTATGCCTCTGCGCACTGTTCCGTTGCGATTCGCGGGCGTCTGCCATTTACCAGCCCAGTCGGCTTTTTCGGCGGCTTTTTCCAGGGTTTCCATGAGACCGCATGACTGATCGATAACCTGGCCGGTGGCAGTTTTTGAACCGATTTTGTAACCGTTGATCTGCCTGATTTTAAGCGGGTCTATGCCCAGCCTGTCGGCAATTTCGTCAATCATCGACTCACCGGCAAAAATGACCTGCGGTGAACCGAAACCTCTGTAAGCACCGCACGGAACCTTGTTTGTGGCAACACCGTAAGATCTGACATGTATGTTATCACACTCATACGGCCCCAGAGCATGAACGGTGCCGCGCCAGAGCACGATCGGCGTAAGAGTCGAATAGGCGCCGCCATCGACGTAATAATCGATTATGGCCGCCACAATTTTGCCTTTTTCGTCGGTGCCAACCCGCATTTTTATGAGGCCAGGGTGGCGTTTTGAGCTGGCGATGATGTCTTCTTCGCGTTTGTAGATAATTTTGGCCGGGCGGTTGAACAGTTTTGCCACGATGGTGGCATGACCGGCAACCACCGACGGGAAGTCTTCCTTGCCACCAAAACCGCCACCAGTGGTAGTTTGTACCACTCTGGCCTTGTTGCGGTCGATCCCGGCTGCGGCGGCAACGGCGTCATGAACGTAAAAGGGGCACTGCATCGAGCCATAGACGGTAACAGCGTCTTCCAGGCCCGGAACAGCTATTGCACCGTTGGTTTCAAGGTAAGCGTGTTCCTGGTAAGGGGTTTCGTATTCCTGTTCGAAAATGTGAGCAGCCGTCTTCATTGCCTCTTCGGCATTGCCTTTACAGACGTTGTAGCGGCTAAAAACATTGTCTTCCTTGTAAATTTTAGGGGCATCGGGGGCAATTGCCTCGCGAATGCTCAAAAGAGGCTGCAGCGGCTCAATTTCGAGCTTTACCATCGCAGCGGCGGCCTGAGCCTGCTCGAGGGTCTCGGCGGCGACAAGTGCTACCGGCTCACCGTGAAACCTGACGTAGCCTTCTGCCAGAAATGGCTCGTCATCAAAAACGAGCGGCACGGCATTTTTGCCCGGAACCTGATCGGCAGTAATAACGCCGGCAACGCCGGGCATTTTCTCGGCTTCCGTCTTGTCAACTCTGATCAGACGTCCATAAGCATGCGGCGACCTGACGGTGACAATATGAAGAATATCTGAAAAACTGTAATCATCGATATATCTGGCAACGCCTCGAAGTTTGTCGAGCGCGTCCTTACGGGGCAAAGATGTGCCTACTGCCGGCATGGCGACCTCCTGCGGTTCATCAGCTTTCCTGCCAGTTTACCACGATGGCCGCAGTTTTCACAATTGATAATGTCGCAAATTTGCCGGGGCGCCTTTACTCTGGCAATCCCAGCCGCACTCCGCACTCTTCAAGGGCTTCGACGAACGTCTTGCCAGACACCGGCAGCGTTCTGATATGCAGGGTGCAGATATCGTAGTCTCGCGCCAGATCTGCAGGTATTTTGCAAAAATCTTTTTCGGTACAGACAAGCCTGAGTTTTTGCTTTGCAGCGCGTTCAGCGAGGCACTTCAGTTCAGCAGCAGTGAAATGATGATGATCGCGAAATTCAGCACGATCGACAACGTTGCAGCCCGCAGCAGCCAGCTGGCTGTAAAAACCCGCTGGCCGACCGATGGCGGAAAAGGCTAACCAGCCCACAAATCTGCCGAGGTCAGTCAGCTGCCTGCCCTGTGCATCAAAAACACCCTGACAAAAGGTTTTGACTTCGATAACCGGAACTGCCGGGGCAACGCACTCAAGCCATTTGAGCCAGTATTGCCGCTGTTCTACAGAAGCTGACTCGCAACGGGTCAGAAGCACAGCATGAGCCTGTTTCAGCCTCCAGACCGGTTCACGCAAGCGGCCGGCCGGTATCAGCTGTGCCTCTTCAGCGGCGGCCATAGCATCGATAAGCACCAGATCGATGTCTTTTTCGAGGCGACGATATTGAAAACCATCATCGAGAAGCATAATCTCGGGTTGCAAACGCTTTTCGGCAATGATTGCCGAATGATGGCGATTCTTTCCGAGAAAGACCGGTATTTCGGGGAAACGCTTATTCAGCAGCAATGCTTCATCGGTGAGGCGCGGCGGGTGCGGGCCGACACCCTGCAGGTGATAAAAACTGCGCTCGTAAGGGCTGCGGTAACCTCGAGAAAGAACACAAAGCCTGTATTGCGAAAGTTCGGCGAGCAGTTCGAAAAGAACCGGGGTCTTGCCCGTGCCGCCCATGCTGAGGTTGCCAACCGAAATAACTCTGGCTCGGGGCCTAAAGCGCAAAAAGCGAAACTTTGAGAAAAAAAAACGTTCTAACCCGGTCAAACAGGAGTAAACGCCAGAAAGCAGTTTTTTCATCGCGGTGACTCCTGCAGCATCGCCAGCAGAGCTTTCTTCATCTCCTGCAATCTGGCCTCATTTTCCTGGCAGAATGAATGTCGGGCAGACCTGAACTCGGCAACCTGGTTCTGCTGTAGTGTTGCCAATCCTGCCGCTACGGCTGTTGAAGACACTTTATCATCGTATGCCGCCAGTTTTACGGGCAAACCTGTCCTCAACATTGCCAGAGCAGCGTGATAACGCATAGCCAGACCATGCGAAAGATTACGGCAAAAACCCGCAAACTCGGCAAAATTGGCCGGCTGAACTATTGAAGCAGCCGGCGCTGCAGCTTTTATGGCGCCGATATCTTCGCGTCTGGCAGGCAAACCGATCAATTGTCTCTCGATATGACGCAGCTGGCGGCCAAGAAGTTCGGCAAAGTTGCCATGTTTCCAGGGGCGCAGATTGATACCAACCGGAGCATTCTGCCTGAATTCAGACTGCCATTCAACCGGGATCTGCCACGACCAGTCAGTACCAAGACAACCGGGTGCAGGGCCAATTTCGTCGTAAAGGCTTAAGGACTCACTGTCGCGCAGCCAGGCGACAGAAACCCGGCGCAACGAACGTTTAACCACCCGACGAACCCAGCGACTGCGAAGAGGGCCAATACCGGCACCCCACAACGAGGTTCGACAACCCAGAGCCGAGGCAGCCAGAAGCCGTAACGCAAACCAGGTAACTCCCTCGAAAGACCAGTCCTGGAGTATACCGCCCGAAAAAACCGCATGCCGGCAACCGGCAGCCGTTTGCAGAAAGTCAGGCCATGAAAGAAGCCCACGCCGTCGAATTGAAGCAGCCGGGCTCTGAGAGACAGAACCCCTGGTCACTACGGCATCGACACCGACAGGAAGAACACCGCAGATTGCCTGCAAAATCGTCTCGTCACCGAGGTTTCCCTCGCCGTAAAAGCCGACCAGTAAAATTTTCATAACGACGCTTTCATCAGATCGCCCTGTTTAAAATATAAAATACCAGCATACGCCTTAATCTGCCCGTAAAACACCTGGTCTGTCAAGCACCGTCTGTAATCGCTCAGCCCAGGTCGGAATCGACCCGCAAAAGATCAGCGGTCGCTGGCGAAAATTACACAAAGCCTGTTCTGCCTGCAAACGATCGGCAACAAACCTCGCGATCAGAGGGCGCGATCGCAGGGCCGTAACGTCAGGCGCCCATATTTCAAGGCCGCAGGCGGCGTATTCGTAAGCCTTTATCGGGTCTACCCCTTCGATCAAACCTATATTTCTAAATGGAATCAGGCCCACATCGCATTCACACAGAAGCTTAACCAGTTCGTCATGCTCAAGACGCCCGTGAAAAATTGTGTTTCCATTGTTTATCAACCGGGAAAAAGCTTCGCCACGGCCTGTTCCGGCGATATGCAGTTCGACGCCGACGAGTCCGCTCAACAATTCAAGCCAGGCGCAATCCACCCATTCATAATGCGCTCCAGAAGACACCATTTTGATCAGACGGTTTTCGCCTGTGGTTCTGCCCGACTTTGCATCGGCAGAATGGCGGGCCAATTCGATAAAAGTCTGCGAACAGGCATTCGGCACCGATAAAATTTTTCCGGCATGCTCCGGGAAAAAGCGGCGAGCGAGATACTGATGCGAAACACATATCAAATCAGCATTTCGCGCCAGAAGCGCTTCATATTTTTCCCAGGCCTGGGTGCGCTGACCCGGAAAAGCCCCATGCAGATCGCAGCAGTCATAGACCACCCGCCGCCAGCCAGGCAGCGCAATGGCTGCCAAAGAAGGCTCGGCCAGCCAGAGATTTGTCTTGTCGAGTCTGAATTTAAAGCAATTGCTCAACAGCTGCAAAAGCAGCTTTGCGCAGATACGCTGCAAACCGGGAAAAGAAGAAGCCCTGAAGGGCAGACTGACGCTGGCAACGCAAAGTCGTTCGCTGACCTGCCGGCGACTGATCGAAAAACCAGGGCTTTTGAGCGGCTCGACATAAACAACCCGCGAGCCTGATGCGGCAAGCTCGCCGGCAAAGGCCTGGTGTCGCTGCTGCAGCCCAGAAAAGTCAACCGGCGCGACAAATATGCAATCTGGTGATTCTATCATCACTTCTGTGTGATTTCCCGGAGAAGTATTTTTTCGAAGGCATCGACCATGCCCTGATAATCGTTCATCTCTCTGAAACTCGCGACAGCCGCGCGACTGAATCGCTCATATTCAGAGGCGTCGCCCATACGCCTGAACGCTGCCGCCAGAGCCTCTTCGTCGCCGGGCCTGATCAGCAGACCGTTCAACTGGTGAGTTATAACTTCGGGTATCCCCCCGACTTCTGTTGCAATGCAGGGAATCCCGCAGCGCAGCGCTTCGAGCAGACTCAGCGGTATGCCTTCGCCGAGCGAGGGCAACAATGCAACATCTACCTGCGGCAAAATCAGATCAGGGTCACTGACAAAGCCATGAAAAACGACAATCTTCTTTAAAACCCCGCTGCTGCAAAATTTTTCCAGGTCTTCCCGTTCGGGGCCGTCGCCAATAATATGAATTTTACCTATTCCACACAGATCAGGTTGCCGGCTGATTGCTTCGAGAGCCCAGC
>Ga0116142_10001451_pt1 | contig 28389 bp, 20 predicted proteins | sample AD_UKC033_MetaG_FD_89785 | JGI IMG/M metagenome (GOLD analysis project Ga0116142, IMG submission 89785) | Active sludge microbial communities of municipal wastewater-treating anaerobic digesters from USA - AD_UKC033_MetaG | ecosystem: Engineered > Bioreactor > Anaerobic > Digestate | place: USA... | reverse complement strand
TGCCGCGTTCACCCGCCTTCGGCGACGTCTATCACGCGCGCATCGGCGCCCAGGCACAGGCACGCGCGGTCTTCCTCGACGGCAACGGGCTGCCGCGGCGCTGGGCCGGGTGCTGCGACTTCACGATCGCCGAGACGGGGCTCGGCCTTGCTCACAACCTGCTCGCGACCTGGGCCGCCTGGCGCACCGATCCCGCGCGGCCCGCGCGGCTGCACTACGTCTCGATCGACGCGCACCCGCCGCGCCGCGAGGATCTCGAGCGCGCGCACCGCGATCAGCCGCACGCGGAGCTGGCGGCGCAGCTCGTGCAGGCCTGGCCGCCGCTGGTCGGCGGCCTGCACCGTCTGGACTTCGAGAACGGCGCGCTGCGCCTGCTGCTGGCCTTCGGCGACGTGCAGGAGCTGCTGCCGCAGCTCGTCTTCAGCGCCGACGCCTTCTACCTCGACGGCTTCGCGCCCGACCGCAACCCGCGCATGTGGGACCCGCGCGTGCTCAAGGCGCTCGGGCGCCGCGCTGCACCCGGTGCCACCGCGGCGACCTGGAGCGTGGCGCGCAGCGTGCGCGACGGTCTGGCCAGCGCGGGCTTCGTCTGCGAACGCGTCGCCGGGCCGGGGGCAAAGCGGCAGACGCTGCGCGCGCATCACGCGCCGCGGCACCGCTCGTCACCGGTGACGCCGCAATCGGCTCCGCCGGGGCTTGCACGCCCGCCCTCCCCGCCGCGCCGCGCGATCGTCGTCGGCGCCGGGCTCGCCGGCGCGAGCTGTGCCGCGGCCCTCGCCGCGCTCGGCTGGGAGGTCACGGTGATCGAACGCCGCGCAGTGCAGCCGGACGCCGGCCAAGCGCGCCTCGCGGGGATCTTTCACGCGACCGTGCACGCCGCCGAGAACCCGCACGCGCGGCTGCTGCGCGCCGGGGCGCTCTACACCTCGCGGCTGCTTGCCGGCCTGGACGCGCAGCGCGTTCCGCACGACCGCAGCGGCTTGCTGCGCATCGAGCAGGTCCTGGGCCTCACGGCGATGCAGGAGCGGATCGACGCGCTCGGCCTTCCCGCGGATTTCGCGCAGGCGCTGGACGCTGCGTCGGCCAGCGCTCGCGCCGGCGTCGCCATCGACCATCCGGCCTGGTACTACCCGGGCGCAGGCTGGATCGCGCCGCAGGCCTTCATCGCCGATCGCCTCGCGCAGCCGGGGATCCGCTGCATCGCGGGCAGCACCGTGCACGCGCTCGCGCGCACGCAGGGCGGATCGCACGACGAATGGCAGGCGCTGGACGGAGAGGGCCGCGTGCTCGCGCAGGCCCCGGAGCTCGTCCTCGCCAACGCCGAGCAGGCCAACACGCTGCTCGCGAGCATCGGCGCCCGGGTCTTCGCGCTTTCGCGCGAACGCGGGCAGGCAAGCAGTTTCGACGCCTCGGTGCCGCTGCGCTGCGCGCTGGCCGGCGACGGCTACGCGCTGCCGCTGCCAGGGGCTGGCCTGCTCTGCGGCGCAACGCGCAGCCCGGACGACGACGATCCGATGCCGCGCGAAGCCGACCACCGGGCGAACTTCGAGCGGCTGTCGCGCCTGTGCGGCCTGCGCCCGCCCGTCGATCCGGCCGCCTGGCAGGGGCATGTCGGCTGGCGCGTGCACGCGAGTGACCGGCTGCCGCTGGCCGGCCCGCTGCCGGCACGGTCGATCGCGCCCGGGACGCGCCTGGACCAGGCGCGGCTGCTGCCGCGCGAGCGCGGCCTGCACCTGGCCTGCGCCTTCGGCTCCCGCGCGCTGACCCTGGCGCCGCTGCTGGCCGAACTGGTGGCCGCGCGCATCGCGGGCACGCCGCTGCCGCTCGAGCAGAGCCTGGTCGACGCGGTCGACCCGGGCCGCTTCATCGTCCGCGCGGCGCGCGCGGCCAGCGCGGTAGCGGGTCTCAGCCCGCCGACGGGAGCGACGCGAAATCGAGCCGCCTGACGCCGTCGCGCGTGCCGAGCAGGCAGACGCTGGCACGATGCCGCGCGAAGATGCCGACGGTCACGACGCCGGGCCACTGGTTGACTTCAGCCTCCATCGCGGGCGGATCGGTGATCGAGAGCCCACGCACGTCGAGGATCGGCAGGCCGTTGTCGGTGCGCACACCCTCGCGCAGCGTCGCGCTGCCGCCGAGCGCCGCGAAGCGCCGCACGAGCTGCGCGACCGCCATCGGGATCACCTCCACCGGCAGCGGGAAGCGGCCGAGCACGGGAACCTGCTTGCTCTCGTCGGCGATGCAGACGAAGCGTTCGGCAAGATCGGCGACGATCTTCTCGCGCGTGAGCGCGGCACCCCCGCCCTTGATCATGCAGCCGCTGCCGTCGATCTCGTCGGCGCCGTCGATGTAGACCGGCAGCCGCTGCACCGCCGCGGCTTCGAGCACCGGGATGCCGTGCGCGCGCAGCCGCGCGCTGCTCGCCTCCGAACTCGAGACCGCGCCGGCGATGCGCTGCCTGATCCCGGCGAGCGCGTCGATGAAGTGGTTGACCGTCGAGCCGGTGCCCACGCCGACGATCGCGCCCTCGGGCACGAAGTCCAGCGCCGCCCGCCCCACCAGGGCCTTCAGTTCGTCCTGCGTCATGGGGGCCGGATTATCCGGGCTGACACAATCGCGCCCCATGCCCATCGTGCCCTACGCGCTCGCCCGCCCCTTCCTTTTCGGCCTGGACCCCGAGCAGGCGCACGAGCTCACGCTCGACGCGATCGCGCGGCTGCAGAACAGCCCCGCGCAGTGCCTGTGGGCGGCGGCGCGCGTCGACGACCCGGTTCGGATCGCCGGGCTGCGCTTCCCGAACCGCGTCGGCCTGGCCGCGGGCCTGGACAAGAACGGCCGCTGCATCGACGGCCTCGGCGCGATGGGCTTCGGCTTCATCGAGGTCGGCACCGTGACGCCCAAGGCGCAGCCGGGGAACCCCAGGCCACGCATGTTCCGCCTGCCGCAGCGGCAGGCGCTGATCAATCGCCTGGGTTTCAACAACGAGGGGCTGGACGCCTTCCTCGCCAACGTGCGCCGCGCGCACAGCTTCCGCGCGCGCGGCGGCATCGTCGGCCTGAACATCGGCAAGAACGCGGCGACACCGATCGAGAACGCCGTCGACGACTACCTGATCGCGCTGGAGGCGGTGGCGCCGCACGCCGACTACGTGACGGTGAACATCTCGAGCCCGAACACGAAGAACCTGCGCGCGCTGCAGAGCGACGAGGCGCTGGACGCGCTGCTGGCGGCGCTGGCCGGGCGCCGCGACGCGCTGGCCTCGACGCTCGCGCGCCGCGTGCCGATGTTCCTGAAGATCGCGCCGGACCTGGACGACGCGCAGATCGCGCTCATCGCCGCGACGCTGCAGCGGCACGGCATGGACGGCGTGATCGCGACCAACACGACGATCGCGCGCGATGCGGTGCAGGGCCTGCCGCACGCCGAGGAGGCCGGCGGCCTCAGCGGCGCCCCGGTGTTCGAGGCCAGCAACCGTGTGATCCGCGCGCTGCGCCAGGCGCTCGGGCCCGCGTTCCCGATCATCGGCGTCGGCGGGGTGCTCTGCGGCGCCGACGCGCGCGCCAAGATCGAGGCCGGCGCCGACCTGGTGCAGATCTACACCGGGCTCATCTATCGCGGCCCGGCGCTGGTGACCGAGGCGGCGTCGGCACTCGCCGCGATGCGGCGCGCTGCCGCGCGCCCGCGGTGAGGGACTTCGCCGCCGCGCCGCCGCGCTTCTGGCTGCGCGCCCCGGCGCGCCGCTTCTGGGCCTGGCTGCTGGCCGCGCTGATCGTCGTCGTCGCCTGGTTCGCGTTCACCCCGGCGCCGCCGCGCACGCTCGAGACGATCTGGGACAAGCTGCATCACGCCTTGGCCTTCACGGTGCTCGCCTGCGTCGCCGAACTCGCCGCCTGGCCGCGGCGGCGGCATCGATGGGAGGTCGCGCTCGGCCTGCTCGCCTGGGGCGGCGTGATCGAGCTCGTGCAGTCGCAGCTGCCCACGCGCAGCGCCGAATGGGGCGACCTGCTCGCCGACGCGGTGGGCATCGCGATCGGCCTGCTGCTGGCGCTGCCGCTGCTGCGCGGCGCCGGGGGCGAGACCCAAGCCCCCGCGCCGCCAGCCTGACGCGCAGGCTTCGATGCGCGAGGGCCCCACGTGGGCCGTTCGATCGCCTCGCCCCCCTGTGCAAGAGCCTGCATCGGCGTCACCATGCGGACCTGCCGTCCACGCTTCGGAGGTCCGCGATGACCGGCGAACTGCATCTCATCGTCGGCGATGGCGTCGTCGGCCGCGCCACTGCGGACGAGCTGGCGCGTCGCGGCATCGCACATGCGCTGGCCAGCCGCACGCCCAGCCCGGGTCTCGCCACGCCGCAGCGCCGCGTCGATGCGCTGGATGCCCAGGCCCTGCTGGCCGCCAGCGCCGACGCCTCGCACCTCTACCTCACGCTCGGCCTGCCCTACGACACGCGTGTCTGGGAGCGCGACTGGCCGCGCGTGATCGAGAACGCGATCGCCGCCGCACGCAGGCATGACCTGCGGCTCGTGATGTTCGACAACGCCTACGGCTACGGGCCGGTGCCGCTGCAGCAGCCGATCCGCGAGGATCACCCGCAGCAACCGCCCTCGCGCAAGGGCCTCGTGCGCAAGGCGATCGGACAGCGCCTGATGCAGGCCGCGCAGCAGGATGGCCTGTCGGTGCTGATCGCCCGCGCGTCGGACTTCTACGGCCCGGACGTGCGCGGCGCCCTGCTCTACGCTTCGGCCATCGAGCGCCAGCTTCGGGGCAAGAAGGCGCAGTGGCTCGGCGATCCCGATCGGCTGCACAGCTACACCTACGTGCCCGATGCGGCGCGCGGGCTGATCGAACTCGCGCTCGACGACGGCGCCTACGGCCAGGTCTGGCATCTGCCGACGATGGCACCGGCGCCGACCTCGCGCACACTGCTGCAGATGTCCGCGCGGCTGCTGGGCGCACCGGACGGCGTGCAGGTGCTGCCTGCGCCGATGCAGTCGGCGCTCGGACTCTTCGTTCCGATCCTGCGCGAGCTGCGCGCGATCCGCTACCAGCACGAGCAGGACTTCGTCTTCTCGAGCGAGCGTTTCGTGCAGCGCTACCCGGGCTTCCGGATCACGCCCTACCAGGAAGGCATCGAGGCGATGGTGCGCTCCTTCCGCCCGGCCTGAAGCCGCCGCGCCCCGCGTCGATGGCAAGACGGCCACGGTTTCTTCGGTGGCTCATGCTTTGAGCCACCCAGCGCTCACGATGCACGCATCCGCTTGCAGGGGCAAGCTCTGGAGGATGCGATGCACCAGACCTCTCTCGCGCTCGAACCGCTCGCAAGGACCGGTCACCCCTTGGTCCGTGGAAGCGACGCGCCTGGAGACCTTACTCTCGAGCGCTCGCTTTGCAGCGCAGGGCCGGCCGTCGTTGGACCGATCGGCCCCGGCGACTCCGGATCGGCCGACCCGGTGGCCTTCCAGATCGGCTGGGATCACGCGCAGCATGGCCTCGTGCCGCCGGCGGCACTGCTGGACGGCAGCGCCGTCGGCCAGGGCTGGCGCGCAGGCCGCGCGGTCTTCGGTGCCCGCGTGGCGGCTTCGACGCGTGCGCTGCGCCAGTGGCTCGCGTTGCGCCTGCAGGCCTGGCGGCTCGGCGCGCCCCTGGATCCTGCACGCCTGACGCCAGGAACCCTTGCCCGCCTGGACACGCCGTATTGCCCGGTGACGCGCCAGCCGCTCGGTGGCAGCGAGGCGCTGGCACCGGTGCCGATGCGCCTGTGCGAAGAGCGCCCGTTCACCGCCGAAAACCTCGTCGTCGTAAGCCGCACGGTCGCAAAGGCGCGCGCCGGACTGACCGCGGCGCAGATCCTGCAACGCGCCGAACGCATGCAGCGCGAAGACGCATCGGCGCAGGCCGGCCTGGACGCCGCCGCCTGGGCGCGGCTGGCAAGCCTCACGAGTCTGGCGACCGAGCTTCCTGGCGCACAGGCCGCCCGCGTTCCGCTGCGGGTGCTGCCGCCGGCGCACGTGCAGGTCTGCAATCCGGTGCAGGCCCTGCAGGCCGCGCTCACGCAAGGGCTGCGCTTGCCCGGCTGGAGCCGGCGTGCAGCGGCGATTGCGGGGCAGCTGCCGCGCACCGCGCTGCGGCACGACTTCAACCTCTTCGTCGGCGCCCTGGCCGCACGGCTGATGGAGATCGACCCGGAGGCGGCCGAACGCGAGCTCCGCTGGGCGCTCGAGGACGCCTGGGCCGATCGCCGCGTGCAGCGCCGCTGGGCGCAGTTCGGGGTTCTGCTCGACAACAACGAATGCGAGGACCTGCTTGCGCAGGTGCAAGACTGCTGCGGGCGACCGATGTTGCCGCGCCGACACGAGCGAGCTGCGCGGCCGCTACGGGCGGGGCCGCTCAGATCGCCGGACTCACGACCTTGCGTACGGGCACGGCAAACGCGAGGCCCATCTCTTCGAGCAGCATCATGATGCGCAGATTGATGCCCTGCTGCACGTCCATGTAGGTGGTGTAGTCGGGCGAGCGCACGTAGTACACGAATTCGAACTCGAACCCCGATTCCGAGAAGCTTGCCAGGTGCGCGCGGTCCAGGCGCGCGCGCTCGTCGGCCTCGATCGCGGCGCGCGTCCCGTCGACGATCCGCTGCACCTGTTCCCGGCTGGCTCCGTAGGGCACCCGGAAGGTCGAGGCGATGCGCCGCTCCTGCATGCGCGTGTAGTTGCGGATGGTCTGCTTGAGCAGTTCGGAGTTCGAGGCGATGAGCTGCTCGCCCGACAGCGACTGCAGGCGCGTCGTCTTCACTCCGATGCGCGTGACCGTGCCGCGGAAATCGCCGAAAACGATGAAATCCCCGACTTCGAAGGGCTTGTCCAGGCCGATGGCGATCGACGCGAAAAGGTCACCGAGGATGTTCTGCAGCGCCAGCGCCACGGCCACGCCGCCGACCCCCAGGCTGGCAACGAAGGCGGTGATGTTGACGCCCATGTTGCCGAGCACCGCCAGCAGCAGAATGGTCCACACGAGCGTCTGCAGCACCCAGCTGAAAATGCCGAGCAGCGCGTGGTTGGAACCGGAATCGCGTGCCTGCCCCGGTTCCGAGCGCAGCCGCAACCAGAAGCGGATCGAGGTCGTTGCCCAGATCGCAAGCTGCAGGCCGACGAGGACGAACTCGGCATGCGCGAGGGTCGCGGTGGGTCGCTTTGGCAGATCGAGCGTGTCGGTCGCCAACGCCACCGACAGCATTAGCAGGATCCAGTGGCGTGTGCTCAACACCAGCTTCAGCACCAGTTCGCGCGGGCCGCGGAAGTCGGCACGCTGCCGCCGATCCAGGGTGCCGGCGACCAGGCGCAGCGCAGCGCTGACGATCACGAATCCGCCCAGCGCAAGCGCGGCGGCCATCAGCCAGTCCTGCACGGGATTGCCGAGGTATTCGGTCCGACTCCACCAGTTCGTCATCGATCTGCACCTCTTGCACAAGCGCAGGGGGCAAGCCGTGACTCGTCGTCATCCCTGCGCGAGCGGACGATCGTACGCGGACCGCGCGACTCGACCGACTCGAAGCGACGCCCGGCCTCGAACCCTTCCCCGATTCGGTGGCGGCGATCACGGCCATCGGGCGAATCCGGACGAAGACCGGCTCAAGCGCATGCGCCGGGCGCCGAAAACCGGCCAACGCCGGGCCGCGCGATGGATCCACGCTTCATCCCCACCAGCAACGACCCCTGGGCGGTCGCGACTTCCTACCTGATCGCCGCCTTCGCGTCCTACGTCGCGATCGACCTCTCCCGCCGTGTCCGCGATCGCGACGGTCGACTCGTCGCCAGGTGGTGGGCCGCAGGCGCGTTCGCGATGGGAACCGGCGTCTGGTCGATGCACTTCATGGCGATGCTCGGCTTCGAGGCAGGCATCGTGATCGGCTTCGCGCCGGGGAAGACGCTGCTGTCATGGCTTGCGGCGGTGCTCGCCGGCAGCATCGCGCTGGCCGTTGGTGCCCGGGCCCGGCTCACCCGGCGCGCGCTCGTGCTCGCGACGGGCCCGATCGCTACGGCGATCCTCGCGATGCACTACCTGGGCATGGCGGCTGCCGAGCTGGTTCCCGGTATCGCCTGGGACTGGCCGATCGTCGCCGCCTCCGCGGGCGTCGCGCTCGGCACAGCGGCGGCGGCGCTGCTGATCTTCTTCCGCCTGCGTGATCCCCAGCTGGCTGGACGCTGGACGCTGCAGCTCGGCGCCGCGCTCGTGATGGGCCTGGCCATCGCCGCGGTGCACTTCACCGGCATGGCCGCGGTGCGAATGCCGCTGGGCAGCGTCTGCATCAGCGGCGACGGCCTGCGCGGCTTCGGCCTGCAGGCGCTGACCGGAACGCTCACTTTCGTCCTCCTTGGCGCCGTGCTGCTGACTTCGATCGCTGACGCCCGTCGGCGCAGCGAAGGGCGATTGCGCAGTTCGCTGCAGGCGGCCGACGCCCGGCTGCAGCGGCTGGCCTTCGTCGATGCGCTCACCGGCCTGCCCAATCGCGCCCTCTTCTACGACCGGCTCGAGCACGCCGGTGCCCAGCACGTGGGACCCTCGGGCGCGAGCGGTGGGAACGCGTCCACGCCCCGGGTCGCGGTGCTCTTCGTCGACCTGGACGGCTTCAAGCCGATCAACGACGCCTACGGCCGCACGACCGGGGACACCCTGTTGCGAGAGGCGGCAAGCCGCCTGCAGCAATGCGCCCGCGCCGGCGACACGGTGGCGCGCATCGCCAGCGACGAGTTCGTGCTCCTGCTCGAGGACGAGGACGCCGCCGCCGCGGCGCTGCAGATGGCCGACCGCGTGCTGCAGGCGCTGCAGCAGCCCTTCGGCGGCATCGGCCCGGGGGTGAGCCTCTCGTGCTCGGTGGGGATCGCGCTGCACCCCGACCATGGCGCCGTCGACGTGCTGGTGGAGCGCGCCGAGGCCGCGATGGTCGCAGCCAAGCGCAGCGGCGGCGGGCGCTGGGCCGTCTTCGAAGGCCGGATGGCCGGCGACGTCGCCGAGCAGGTGGCGCTGCAGCAGGAGCTGCGCGGCGCGCTCGCGCGCGGCGAGCTCTCGCTGCACTATCAGCCCAAAGCGCACGCCTGCAGCGGCGCAGTGAACAGCGTCGAGGCGCTGATGCGCTGGCAGCACCCGCAGCGCGGCTGGGTGAGCCCGGCGGTGTTCATCCCTCTGGCCGAGCGCTTCGGCCTCATCGGCGCGCTCGGCGACTGGGTCATCGACGAGGCCTGTGCGCAGATCGCCCGCTGGAACGCCGACGGCCGGCGCTGTCAGGTCGCGATCAACGTCAGTGCGCAGCAGCTGCGGCAGAGCGAGCTGCCGGCGCGGGTGGCGAGCGCGATCCGACGCCACGGCATCGACCCGCTTCAGCTCGTCCTCGAGATCACCGAGACCGCGATGATGGAGAACATCGCCGCACAGGGCGCCCTGCTCGGCGAGCTTGCCGCGATCGGGGTGCGGCTCTCGATCGACGATTTCGGCACCGGCTATTCGAGCCTCGCCTACCTGCGCCGCTTGCCGGTGCACCAGCTCAAGCTCGACCTGAGCCTCGTTCAGGACATCGACCGCGACGCCGATGCCCGCGCGGTGCTGCACGCCGTCGTGCAGCTCGCGCACGCCCTGCGCCTGGAGGTCGTGGCCGAGGGGGTCGAGACCGCCGAGCAGGCGCGCATCCTGCGCAGCCAGGGCTGCGACCTGCTGCAGGGCTGGCACATCGCGCGGCCGATGCCCGCGGCGCAACTGCTGCCCTGGCTGGAGCAGCACGAACGCGATCGCGGCGTGCGCGCGCCAGCGGTCGGGACGCAGTCGACGGCAGCCGCCACGGCACAGCCCGCCTGAAGGGGAGCGAAGCAAGGGGCCCGGCGGCGCAAGGGCTGCCGGGAGATACTTGGCCTTCCGTCCGCTTCCGTCCGCCGGTATCCGGGCGGGCGATCCGCCCTCATCACCGCCACCCGTCCAGAACGCCCGAAGTGTCCAAGCCCCACGCCCCGCGGCGGGCCGCCGCCTGCACCGCTTTCTGTGCCGCCCTGTTCACCGCTCTTGCCATGCACGCCGACCCCGTTCTTGCCACCGGTGCGCGCCCGCGCGCCGAGATTCCTGCCGAGTTCAAGTGGGACTTCGGCCCCATCTACCCCGACTGGGCCGCCTGGGAGGCCGGCATGGCCGAGATGGAGCGGCTGATGGACGACTTCGTCAAGCGCAAGGGCACGCTCGCACAGGGGCCGCAGGTGCTGCTGGCGGCGTATCGCGAGCTCGACGAGATCGGCAAGCTGCAGTACCGCATCTACCGCTATCCCCAGCTGCAGCGCGACGTCGACACACGCGACCAGTCGATCTCTGGGCGCTTCCAGCGCGTCGGCGCGCTCTTCGCGAAGTTCGACGCCGCGACGAGCTGGTTCACGCCCGAGCTGCTGACCATCCCCGAGGCAACGGTGAGCGAGTGGCTGCAGACGTCCCCGGCGCTTGCCCCCTACCGCTTCACGATCCTCGACGAGTTCCGCAAGCGCGAGCATGTGCTCGACGAGAAGGGCGAGCGCATCCTCTCGCTGGCCACACCGCTGAACCAGGCGCCGCGCACCGTCTACGAGGAACTCTCGACCTCGGACATCCGCTTCCCGACGCTCGAGTTCCGCAACGGCCAGAGCGTCAAGCTCACGCCGGGCGCCTACGCGGCGCTGCTGGAGAGCAACCCGAACCAGGACGAGCGTGCCCGCGCCGCCGAGGCGCACCTGCAGACCTACGGTGCCACCGCCGCGACCTACGCGGCGATCTACAAGGGCGTGCTCGAGCGCGACTGGTTCGTCGCGCAGGCGCGCGGCTTCGCGGACACGCTGCAGGCCGCGCTCTTCGGCAATGCGATCCCGCCGGCGGTGGTCGAGAACCTGATCGCCGCCACCCGCGCCGGCACCGAACCATTGCGCCGCTACATCCGCCTGCGCCGCAAGCTCCTGGGCCTCCCCGAGTACCACACCTACGACAACTTCCAGCCGCTCTTTCGCATCGACAAGAAGTACCCCTACCCGCAGGCGCGCGACGAGGTGCTGGCGTCGGTGGCGCCGCTGGGCCAGGCGTACGGAGAGCGCTACCGCCGCTTCGTGCAGGGCGGGCGCATCGACGTCTTTGAAAGCGAAGGCAAGCGCTCGGGCGCCTACAGCGCCGGCGTTTACGGCGTCGGGCCCTACCTGCTGCTCAACCACAACGACACCCTGGACGCGATGTTCACGCTCGCGCACGAGGCCGGGCACGCGATGCACACCGTGCTCAGCTACGAGAACCAGCCCTTCGTCACCGCCGACTACACGATCTTCGTCGCCGAGGTCGCGAGCACGACCAACGAGCGCTTCCTGCTCGAGCACCTGCTGGGCAAGACCAGCGACCCGAAGGAACGCTTCCTGCTGCTGCAGCACGCGGCCGACCAGATCATGCAGACCTTCTACACGCAGGTGATGTTCGCCGACTTCGAACTGCAGGCGCACCGCCTCGTCGAGCAGGGGCAGCCGCTCACCGCCGAGGTCCTGAACGGCATCTACCTGCAGCTGCTGAAGGACTACTACGGCGACGCGCTGACGATCGACGACTTCTACAAGCACACCTGGGCGCGCATCAGCCACTTCTTCAACTCGCCCTACTACGTCTACCAGTACGCGACCTGCTTTGCCTCCAGCGCGCAGCTCTTCAAGGCGATGACGACCGGCGCCGAGGCCGAACGCAAGGCCGCGAGCGTGCGCTACATCGAGCTTCTTTCCAGCGGCGGCAACGACCACCCGATGGAACAACTGAAGAAGGCCGGCGTCGACCTCACCCAGCGCGCGCCGATCCAGGCCGTGATCGACCAGATGGACGAGCTCGTCACGCGGATGGAGCAGGAGGCGGCGAAGGTGCGCTGAGCGAGCGCGTCCTGCGAGTGCCCCGCATCACGTGGCGCCCGCCGCCTGCGACCGCAACGGCCGCAGCCAGACGCGCACGCGTCGCGCCGATCGGGGCATCGTCGACGCAATCGTCGCTCGTGTCAGCGCGGTTCATCGACGGCCCAAGGGCCGCACGGAGCCGCTTGGTCCCGCAACGCCGGGCTCAGGGCACCTCCGAGCTCCGATGATCGGACGAGTCGCCGCACCAGGAATCCTTCAGGAAGCGAGCGCCCTTGCCGCAATGCGTCCAGTAGGTCTTCTGTTCGCAGGCGATCCGACGGTGAAACGGCAGGTCCCGGCACGCGACGCAGATCAGCAGCTGAACGCCCTTCTTGTCGGCGCAGGCTTCGGGGATGGGACCGGACGGGGTCGGCCGCGCCGGATCGTCCGACTTCGACGACGCCGCCGACTTGCCGCTTCGGGATGCCTGGGCATTCGCATCGAGGCTCGGGAGCATCAGGCCCAGGGCCAGAACAGCGCTCAGCGAAACCGCCCATCGGCGAGACCGCGTGAGCGCCGCAGGCGAGGATGGTGCTCGCTTCGATCCGTGTTCAGCAGGAACGGAGCTGGACATGTTCACGGCCTCCTCTTTGCCTCGACGACGATCCCGGTTGCAAGCCGACGCGATCCTAGCCTGTTGATCGGGTCGATCGGGTCATCAGGTCGCGGCGCGGATGCGCTTCGTTCGTGGTTTCCTCATGGGCGAGTCGACGTCGCGATCTCCCGCCCCGAGGCCCGCTGCCGAACCGATGCCCCGCGCACCTCGAAGCGCACGCGCTCGATTTCGCGCCCGTCGGCGGCGAGCAGGCGCAGCTCGTGGCGCCCGGGCCAGGGGGACCAGCGAATCCGGCTGCCGTGCCCGATCACGCGGCCGTCGAGCAGCCACTGCCCGCGCTGGCCCTCGAAGCGGATCTGCTGCACGGCGGGCGGGATGTCGGGGTCGAGCGCGAACACCGTGCCCTCGCGCGGGCTTGCGATGCCGACGTGGCGCGTGAGCGGGCGGGTCTCGATCGGCTGCAGCGGTTCGGTGCCGGCGATGAACCATTCGCTGCGCGGCGCTTCCTCGCTCCCGGCGTACTCGACGCGGGCCCGACGCAGCCCAGGCGGGACCGCCGGCGGCCGCGAGGGGCGATCGCGGTGCAGCTCCTGCACCAGCGCCGCCCAGATCGGCGCGGCGCCGCTGACGCCGCTCACCGCATGCATCGGCGCGCCGCTGGCGTTTCCGATCCACACCGCGACCGTGTAGCGGTCGGTGAAGCCGACGCACCAGTTGTCGCGCATGTCCTTGCTCGTGCCCGTCTTCACCGCGGCAAAGCCGCGCGTGCGCAGCGCGTTGTCGATGCCGAAGGTCGGCACGCGCGCGTTGTTGTCGGCGAGGATGTCGGCGACGAGGTAGGCGGCGTCCGCGTCCATCACCCGTTGCGCAACGGCTTCGGCTGCGCCTACTCTTGCTGCACGCGGCAGCGCCGCTGGCGTGTAGACGCCGCCGCGCGCCAGCGTGCGGTAGGCGTTGGCCAGGGAGAGCAGCGTCACGTCGGCGCTGCCAAGCGCCAGGCTTGCGCCGTACCAGCCGGCGGTCTGGTCGAGCGCGAAGCCGAGCGCGTTGAGCCGCGCGTGCAGCGCATCGGGCGGCAGCATCGCGCCCACGCGCACCGCCGGGATGTTGAGGCTTGCGCCCAGCGCCGTGCGCGCACTCACCAGGCCCTTGAAGCGGCGGTCGTAGTTCTGCGGCAGGTAGGCGCCGCTGGTGGTGCCGATCTCGGCAGGCGTGTCCTCGAGCAGGCTTGCCGGCGTGATCAGGCGGCGCTCGAAGGCCAGGCCGTAGACGAAGGGCTTGAGCGTCGAGCCCGGCTGGCGGCGCGCGAGCACGCTGTCGACCTGCGCCGCCGCCGAAGCGCCGTGCGCGCCGACCCAGGCCAGCACCTGCCCGCTCGCGTTGTCCAGCACGACGATCGCGCCGTCCTCGACCTGGCGCCCCTGCAGCTCGGCGAGCTGGCGCTGCAGCAATCGCACCGCCAGGCGCTGCACCCGCGCATCCAGGCTGCTGCGCTGCCGCGCGGGCCCATCCGGGTCGAGCGCCAGGCGCGCGTAATGCGGCGCGAGCTGCTCGGCGAGCGGCATGCCGCCGCGCCGGCGCAGCGCCTGCGCGCCGAGCGTGGCCAGGCCCCGGCAGTCGGCAGCCGGGTGCGCCATCGCCTGCAGCACGCCGCAGGCCCGTTCGGCGACGCGCTCGGCCGGGGCATTGGGCGCGCGCACGAGCGCCGCGGTGATCGCCGCCTCCTGCAGGTCCAGTCCGCTCGCGTGCTTGCCGAAGAGCGTCTGCGACAGCGCGGCGATGCCGACGAGCTCGCCCCGAAACGGTACGCGGTTGAGGTAGGCCTCGAGGATCTGCGACTTGGTCCAGCGCGTTTCGAGCATGCGCGCCGCCCGCACCTGGCCGAGCTTCTGCGCCAGGCTGCGCCCCTGCGCCGGCCGCGCGAGCTCCTCGTCGAGCAGCCCGGCGAGCTGCATCGTCAGCGTCGATGCGCCCTGCGTGCGCGTATCGATCAGGTTGGCCCAGGCGCTGCGCGCCACCGCGGCCCAATCGACGCCGGCGTGCGACCAGAAGCGCCGGTCCTCGCTGACGACGATCGCCTGCAACAGCGCGGGCGAGAGCTCCTGCAGCGGCACCCAGGGCAGGCGGCGCACTTGCCCGTCGACGCGCAAGGTCTGCACCGGCGTGCCGTGGCGGTCGAGCAGCGTCAGGTCCGAAGGCCGGTGCGCGGTCTTCACTTCATCGAAGCTCGGCAGCGCCAGCGCCGCGGTGGAGACTGCCGAGAGTGCAAGCAGCGCAAGCCCCGCCCGATGCCGGAACGCGCGGCGCGCCAGCTTCACTGCGTCTACTCCGCGATCTCGATCGCCGCGTTGGGCGCCTCGCCGAAGCTCTCGGGCGCGTAGAGCGCCTCGACGCGCGTGGGCGGCAGCAGGAAGCGGCCGGGGTTGTTCAGCCGCAGCGTGTACTCGACGACATGGCGCCCGCGCGGCATGAACTCGAAATAGCGGCGGAAGGCGTCGAAGCCGCGCTCGTCGTAGGCCGGCCAGGCATTGCCTTCATCCTGCTCACCCTGCGTCGCGAGCGCCGAATCGCGCCCGAGGCCGCTGCCCAGGATCGTCGCGCCGGCGGGCACCGGGTCGGAGACGACGACCCAGGTGCGGTCCGCCGCGGCGTCGATCTGCAGCCGCACGCGGACGACGTCGCCCCGCGACCAGCGCGCCGGATCGGCCTGCTGCACCGGATGCACGCTGCGCGCGATGCGAAAGCCGGCCTCGAGCGGCCCGTCCAGCGGCAGCGCCGCCAGCGCCTGCACCGCAAGCCAGGGCTTGCCCTGCCCTTGGTGCCGCACGACGAGTTCGCCCGGCTGCTCCGGCCAGGGCAGGTGCAGCACGCCGCCGGCCGGCGACGCCGTCCATTCATGCGCGGCGTGGTCATGCGCGGCCTGGGCCGCGGCCGGCGCCTGACCGGCGGCGAACAGGTCCGCGCTCGTGCGCCCGGTCGGCGCCAGCACCTCGAAGCGACGGCCGAAGGCGTCGAGCGCGAGCACGCCCCAGGTGTTGGCGACCGTCGTTCCCCAGGCGCCACGCCGCTGCCGCGCCAGGGCACCGCTCAGCAGGCGCGGCAGATCCTCCTGCCACGCCGGCTCGTCGAGCACCGCAAGGATCAGCCGCGCCGCGTTCGCGTCGGCGCTGTCCATCAGCCACCACCAGTCCTGCTCGCCGCGGTCCGCGAACTGCAGCGTGGTGCCGCCGGCCACCAGCCGCGCGCGCAGGAGCTGCTGGGCCTGCGCCAGATGCTGCGTGCGCAGCGGCAGCGCGTCGACGCGGCGCAGGATCTGCAGCCAGTCGACCAGCGCGGCCGTCGGCCACTGGGCGGGTTCGATCGCGATCGAACCGAGCAGCCGCGGCGTCGCGCGCCCATAGCGCGACAAGGCCTCGATGGCGGCGAGCTTGCGCACCTGCAGATCCGGGCGCGGGCTCCAGAAACGGCGCTCGATGCGCCCTTCGACGAAGGCCAGCAGCCCATCCAGCATGCGCTCGGCCAGAGCCGGCGGCAGCGCCATCCCGGAGGCGTCGGCCACCGCCAGCAGATGCGCGGTCAGGCGGTCGCTGCCGCGTGCGGCGTCGCCCGCGCGCGGCGGGAAGTACGCGGCCAGGCCGTCGTCGTCGAGGTAGGTCGGCAGCGTGTCGACGAGCGCCTGCCAGCGCTTGGCGTCGTGCAGGCCGATCGCCTTGGCCGCGCTCTGCTCGAGGCAGGTGTAGGGATAGCTTTCGAAGAAGCGCGTGAGCCCGGGCAGCGTCCCGCCCAGGCGCGGGCGCAGCGCGAGATCCAGGCCCCCTCCCGGCAGCGCGCCCTGCGGGCGCTGCACCGGCAGCGTGTAGGCGCCGTCGAGCTGCAGCAGCGTGGCCTGCAGCACGCGCGGCGGCACCGCGGGGCTCACCGCCTGCGTCACGCGCAGGCGGTCGCGAACCGGGGATGCGGCAGCGCCTGCGCTGCCGCCCTGCTCCGCGACACTCGCCTCCCAGCGGATCGAGGTCGCGCCGGCGGGCACTTCGACCGGCCAGGCCAGCTCCTGGCCCGCGCCGGCAGGCAGCTGCAGATCCCTGGGCTCGGTACTGAGCGACCGCGTGCTGCCGTCGGCAAGCGTCGCATGCCCCTGCAGCGTTGCCCGCACGCTCATCGTGCGCCGCGTCGCGTTGCGCAGCGTCACGAGCGCGCTGAAGCGGTCGCCTTCGCGCACCTGCGGCGGCAGGCCGGCCAGGATCTGCAGGTCCTGCGTGACCGTGATCCCCGCGCTGCCGGTGCCGAAGCGCTCGCCGCCGTCGTCGGCAACGGCCACGAGCCGAAAGCGCGTGAGCGAATCCTTGAGCGGCAACTGCAGCTCGGCCTCACCGCGCGCATCGAGCTGCACCCGGGGCCGCCACAGCAGCAGCGTGTCGAAGAGTTCGCGCGTGGCCGCGTGCCCGCCGCCGCCACCGGCCGGCACGGCCTTGCGGCCGTAGTGGCGGCGGCCGATCACCTCGCCCTGCGCCGTTGCCGTCTGCACGCCCCAGGGACGCGGCTGCATCATGCCCTGCAGCAGCTGCCAGCTCTCGTTCTCGCGCAGCGCCAGCAGCGCTTCGTCGACCGCGGCGAACGCAATCTCGGCGCCGGGCACCGGCTGCACGCCGCGGGTGACGCGCACACGCACCGGGACGGTCTCGCGCACCTGTGCCTGCGAGCGCTGCGGCAGCACCGTGACCTGCAGTTCGTGCGCGGCCAGGCCGACCGAGAGCGCGGCCGTGCCCAGCTTGAACGAAGGCCGCGAGAGATCGACCATCGCGGTCGGCGGCTGGTAGTCCGGCCGCTCGTAGCGAAACGCCCGCGCCCATTCCAGCGGCGAGCGCCAGCCCCAGCGGAAGAACGAGGTCCACGGCACGTCGCGCACGCGCCCGCGCAGCACCAGCACGCTGACGTAGACGTTGGGCGCAAAGGCACCGTCGATCCCCAGCTCGACATGCGGATCGTCACCGCGCAGCAGCTGCACGCGCGCGTCGATCACGCCTTCGCGCTCGACCGTGACCAGCGCCGTCGCCTCGCGGTAGGGCATGCGCACCTGCAGCCGCGCGGTCTCGCCGGGCGCGTAGCGGCGCTTCTCGGGCAGCAGGTCGATGCGGTCGTCGTTGTCCTGCTCGAACCAGAGCTCGCCCTGGCGCGTGACCCACACCGATGCGGCCGCCTGCGCCTGGTGCCCGCTCGCGTCGCGCGCACTGACGACGAGCTCGACCTCGCCGGCCTGCGCCAGATTCGCCGCGCACTCGAGCCGACCGTTGGCGTCGCTGCGGCCGCTGCACAGCAGGCCCAGGTCCTTCAGCTCGGTGCGGTGCTCGTAAGCGTAGAAACCGCCGACGAGCCGCTTGCGCGTGGCCGTGTGCTGACGCAGCCGCCCGTGCACTTCGAGCGCCTGGCCGGCAAGCGGCCGGCCTTCGGTCGACAGCGCGAGCGCCGTGAAGCGTGCCTGCCCGCGCCGCGCTGCCCAGCCGGCGGTGCGGATGCCCGGCACCACGGTCGCCGGCCACAGCGGCGTCGTCGTCGAGACGGTCTGCGTCTCGCCGTTCGGATCGTTGAACGCGACTTCGGCGACGAGTGCGGCCGGCGCCTCGAGCGCGGGCAGATCGGCGACGACGAAGCGCGCTCCGCCCTGCGCGTCGGTCGTCAGCGCGACGCGGTTGGCGATCACGCGACCCGCGTCCGCCGCGTCCTCGGTTTCATCATCTTCCTCGCTGCTCGTGCCATCCGGCGCCACGGCGCGCGGCGGGCTGAAGCTGAACTCGTCGTAGCCCGCGAAGGACGGCGTCCGCGGCCGCAGCAGCGCGCTGCCCTGCAGCGGCAACCGGGCCACCGCGCCGCCGCTGCCCCAGTCGAGCTGCACGCCGAAGGCAAGCTCGCGCGGCGCCACGGCCGCGCCCTTGGGCGGCAGCAGGCGCGCGTCGACGAGCGGCACGCGATAGGCCTCGACCCGGAAGCTGCCCGACGTCCAGGAGCGCACGCCCGCGTCCGCGCCGTCGCCGACCGCGGGCCGCTCGAGCTCGACCCGGTAGGCGCCCAGTCGCGCCGCCGGCGGGATGCGCCACTCCGAGGTGGCACTGCGCCCGCCCGGCCAGGACAAGGGCTGCACCCATTCCTCGCCGCTGCCTTCGTGCACGATCTTCACCTGCGTCGGCAGCTGCGAAGCCGGCAGCAAGGCCAGGCCCTTGCCGGTCTCGCGCCGGATGAAGTGCTTCATCGACACCGTCTCGCCGGCGCGCAGCAGCGTGCGGTCGAAGACGGTGTGCGCGCGTTCGTCGGGCTGCGGGTCGTCGCTCGTCGGCAGCGGGAAGCGCCAGGGCTCGATGCCCTTGTTCCAGCCGTCGAAGACGAAGGCCATGTCGGTCGCGCCCTTGTCCGGGCCTTCGGCCACCGTCTTGCGCGCGCTGACGAAGAAGGACTCGCCGTCGTCGCAGTCAGCGGGCGGCTGGAGTTGCAGCGGCACCCGCGCAAGCCCCGCCGCGTCGCTGCGCCCGGACCAGAGCCGCTGCCCCCTGCAGTCCGAGATCGCGACCTCGGCCCCCGCAACCGGCTGCCCGCGCGAGAGCGAAGTGACCCAGACGAGCGCGTTCTCGCGCCCGCGCTTGAAGTGCACCGAGAGATCGGTGACGAGCACGCCGGTGCGCACGAACATCGGCGCCGCCGGATCGAGCAGCGCCTGGCCCAGGCGGCGCGATTCGAGTTCGACCACCTGATAGCCGCGTCCCGGCAGCGGCAGGCCGACGACCTCGAGCGGCCGTGGCTCATTCCCCGCGAGCTGCGGCAGCAGCAGGCGCCGCGCATCCGGGTCGCCGGCGAGCAAGGGCAGCTCGCGCGTGCCGATCATGCGATCGACGCGCCGGCGCACGACCCGGCCGCGCGCGTCGCGCTCCTCGATCCACTCGTGCCACTGCGATGGCGGCAGGCCCGCTTCGCGCGCGCTGATGCGCGCCTCGTGCCAGCGCCGCAGCTTGCGCGTCCAGGTGATGATCTCGGCGTCGCCCGCGATGCGCTTCACGCGCACGAGGCCGCCGGCGGCATCGGGCTGCAGGTCGCCCTGCACGCGTCGCAGCGTGATCGGCAGCAGCGGCTCGGGCAAGGCCTCGAGCACGCCGAAGGGCGCAGCCGCGAACTTCGCCAGCGGCGGCGCTTCGCCCGTGCTCACCGCGAGCGGAAAGCTCGCCGCGTTGGCAAGCATGCGCCCGCTCGTGTCCTGCAGCCGCGCGGGCAGCTCGACGACGTAGCGCGCGTTCTCGGCGAACGGCCCCTTGAACGAGACCTCATCGAACTCCTGCACGCGATCGTCCGGGTCGAAGGTCGGGGCCAGTGTCTGGCCGCCGCCCGCCGGGCGCAGACGCAGCGCCTGCGCCTGTTCACGCGACACCGGCGCCGAGAAGCGCACGACGAGCGGTCGCACCGGCAGGCAGGGGGCGCTCGCGCGCTCGCGCTCGCAGCTGAACTCGGCGGTGAAGGCTTCGCGCACGCGGAAGTCGTAGCGCTGCTCGTCCTGCGACGACGTGGTGCCGGCCGCCGCGCCCGCGCCGCGCCAGACGAGCTGCATGCGCGCACCCGCGGGCAGCGGGCGCCCGCAGCTCACGACGAGGGTGCGGCCGGCGGCCCGAAGGTCGCGGTCGAGCCCGCGCGCCTTGAGCAAGGCGGCGCGCGCGGGACCCTCGAGCACGCGCAGCGGCAGCCGCTCGCCCAGGCCTTCGATCTCGCAGGCGCCGCGGCGCGCGACCTCGTCGGCCGGCACCGCGCCGTTCATCCGCAGGATGAAGTGCTGGTCCTCGTCGATCGTCGCCCCGCTCCAGGGCTGCGTCTGCAGCACCGCGGCACCCGCGGTCGAGAACGCGAACTCGGTGCGTCCGCTCACGCTCCCGTCCAGCGGCTGCCAGCCGGCGCGCAGCGCGACGCTGCAGCGCAGCCCGGGCGGCAGCGCCTCGTCGAAATCCAAGGCCCAGCGGCGTTCGTCGAGCCAGCGCCCGCGGCCGGCCGGCATCTGCCCGTCGCAGCGGACCGTCGCCGGGGCCGCGGCGCGCGGGTCGCCCGCGGCCACCACCGCCTGGTCGAAGCGAATCAGCACCTGCCGCACCAGCGCGACTTCGCCCTCGGGGCTGACCGCCGCGACGCGGGCCGCCCGCGCGCTGCACAGCGTCGGCGGCAGCATCTGCAAGGCGAGCAGCCCGAGCAGCGCCAGCAGCGGCAGGAGGCGCCGCGCGGCCGTACGGCCGAAACCTCGTGCACTCATCGGTCGATGCCCTCCGCGGCCGGCGGACCGGCGACGATCAGCCTTTGGCGAAACGGCGCTCGAGATGATCGAGCAGGGTGCGCAGCGTCTGCGCCTCGCCGCCGACCGGGCGGCCGGGCCGCGCCGCGTCGTTCCAGGCGAAGAGGTCGATGTGCAGCCAGTCGGTCTCGGGCGGCACGAAGTCGTCGAGGAAGAGTGCCGCGGTCACTGCGCCGGCCATCGGTCCCTTGCCGGTGTTGACGATGTCGGCGATGTCGCTCTCGATGCGCTCGTGGTAGTCCTTCCACAACGGCATCTGCCACAGCGGGTCGTGCAGCTCGAGGCCACGGTCGACGAGCTCGCGCGCAAGCTCGGTGCGCCGCGCGAACAGCGCCGGCAGGTGCGGGCCGAGCGCAACGCGCGCCGCGCCGGTCAGCGTCGCGAGGTCGATCATCAAGTCAGGCCGGCTCTCGGCGCCGAAGGCCAGCGCGTCGGCCAGGATCACGCGGCCCTCGGCGTCGGTGTTGCCGATCTCGATGTGCAGGCCCTTGCGCGTGGGAATCACGTCGCCGGGGCGCAGCGCGTTGCCCGCGACGCTGTTCTCGACCGCCGGGATCAGCACCTGCAGGCGCACCGGCAGCCCCAGCGCCATGATCATCCGCGCCAGACCCAGTACGTTGGCCGCGCCGCCCATGTCCTTCTTCATCAGGCGCATGCCCTCGGCGGACTTGATGTCCAGGCCGCCGCTGTCGAAGCACACGCCCTTGCCGACCAGCGTGACGCGCGGGGCGCGCGGCTTGCCCCAGTTCAGCTCGATGAGACGCGGCGCGCGCGCCGGATGCTCGGCCGCGCGGCCCACGGCGTGGATCGCCGGCAGCTTCTGCGCGAGCAGCTGCGCACCGACGATCTGCCTAAAGCGCGCGCCGTGCGCCTTGGCCAGTTGCTGCGCCGCCGCAGCGAGCTGTGCCGGCCCCATGTCCTCGGCCGGGGTGTTGACGAGGTCGCGCACCATCGCGATCGACTCGGCGAGCACCAGGCCGCGGCGGCTCGCGGCGTCCGGCGTCAGCTGCAGCGTCGCTGCGGCGCGCGAACGCTTGCGGTAGCGCTCGAAGGCGTAGCTGCCGAGCTGCCACGACAGCGCGGCGGCGCCGGCATCCATCGCCAGCGGCCCGTCGGCCAGGCGGTAGCTGCCTTCGGGCAGCGCGCGCGGCAGCAGCGAGAGCGCGTAGGGATGCCCGGGCCCATGAACACCCGCCCAGACCGCAGCCAGGCTGCCGTCTTCGCCCGGCAGCAGCGCATGGCTGTCCGGGGCGCCCTTGAAGCCCAGGCTCTGCAGCCAGCGCTGCTGAGCAGCCGACAGGGTGCCAGCGGCAGCCTCGAAGCCTGCGGCATCGACGATGTGGATCGGAATCGTGCCCGCGGCGGGCTTCTTCAACTGGACGCTCATTTCGATGAAGGAGGCAGGGATGACGTTGCAATGATCGCACCGGCCGGGCGCGCTCCGAGACGGGATCGATCCCCAGTCATCGACTCCCGATGCGGCCGCTATCGGAACCGTTTTGGCGCCACATTGACGCTGGATCGATCCCGTCTCGGCCCGCTGAAGCGATGCGTGAGCACTCCTGAGATTTGCCTTTTTTAGATTGCACAGTTATAATACGGCTCATGCATATACAAAAACTCGTCTTTGCTGCCAGCGATGCGCCACCGGCGTCGTCGGCTGCGCGCTGCCTGCATCGCAGGCGACGCGAGGCGGCGGGAGGAGTCGACCGATCCGCCGCGCTTCACTAGGCCCGGCGATCGCTTGCATCCCTCGTTGCGCGAATTCCTGATCGTCGGGCCCGTCAAAGCCGCGCCAAAGCGCGCGCAGCCCCGCTGCGCCGCCCCATCTGCCCGACGAAAGGAATCCCCGATGCAAACCCAGACGCAAACCCAGACGCAAACGCGTTTCATCGAGCGCACGCTCACCGAACTCGACCATGTCCGCCTCACGAGCCTCGTGCGCAACAACCACCGCGGCAAGGCCACGGGCAGGCACAAGCCCTCGATCGACGACGTGCTCGACGGCTCGTCGATCGTGCCCTCGCGCCAGGTCCCCGGCGATGTCGTGACGATGCACTCGCAGGTGCTGCTCGACGACCCGGACGTCGGCTACACGCGCAAGATCACGCTCTGCTACCCCGCCGACGCCGTGCCGGCCACCGGAATGGTCTCGGTCCTCTCGCCGGTGGGCGCGAGCCTGCTCGGCCTCAAGGTCGGCGATGTCGCGCGCTGGAAGACGCCGGATGGTGAGGACCACAGCGCGACGCTGCTCGAAATCGTCTACCAGCCCGAGGCGAGCGGCAACTACACGATGTAGCGATACGGCGAGGTGGCGCGCCGCGTGTTCGGCTCTACACCGGCCGCCTGTAGCGCGGCTGCGGCAGGGTGACAGCTGTCGTGCCGCCGAACCTGTGATGCACAGCGCCTGCACACGAAAGCCGGTGCTGCGTTGTCGCCGTCAAAGTCGTATACTGCATGCGACTTTTGCATCCTGAGCCGCGACCGCATGCGCCTGACCGATTACACCGATTACACGATGCGCGTGCTGATGTACTGCGCCGCGCATCCGGATCGGCTGGTGACCGTCAACGAACTCGCGCAGGAGCACGGCATCTCGCGCCACCACCTGACGAAGATCGTCACCGACCTTGGCCGCCAGGGCCTGTTGCAGACGGTGCGCGGACGCGGGGGCGGCATGCGGCTGTCGGTGGATCCCGCGCGAATCCGGGTCGCCGATGTCGTGCGCACGACGGAGACCGACTTCCGCCTCGTCGAATGCTTCGATGCGCGCAGCAACCGCTGCCCGCTGACCCCCACGTGCCGCCTGAAGGGCCTGCTCGAGTCGGCGATGGACGCCTATTTCGAAGTGCTGGAAGGCCGAACACTGGCTGATCTCGTCGCACCGGATGCCGCGAAGCGCGGCGCGGCAAGGGCCCCTGATGCAGCCGCGCCGATTCCGGTGCGATCCGCGCGTACGACGAGACCGACGCCCTTGCGGCCGCGGGCTCGCCGAAGCCAGGCGGAGCGTGCCGATGCCTGATGTCAAAGCCGCCAGCGTGCCGGGATCGAGCGCACCGGCTCCGAGCTTCGAGGTCCCGCTCGAGATGCTCGCCGCCTGCCACGGCCGCGTGCAGGCGCAGTGCGACACGCTGCGCCGGCTGCTGCCGCACCTGGCGCAGCAGGGCGCGGATCGGGCGGCGCAGGAGGCGGCGACCGCGGTCATGCGCTACTTCGACACCGCGGCGGTGCACCACCATGCCGACGAGGAGGTCGACCTCTTCCCGGCGCTGATCGAGGCGATGGCGGGCTCGGATGCCGTCTGCCTGCGCGGCATGACGCGCGCACTCGCCGACGAGCACCGCGAGCTGGAGATGCGCTGGCGAAGCGTGCGCGCCGGGCTGGAAGCGGTGACCCGCGGCGACCCTTCCGTGCTGCAGGCGGCAGAGGTGCAGGCCTTCGTCGACCAGTACGCGAGCCACATCGCGCGCGAAGAAGCCGAACTGCTGCCGATGGCCGCGCGCCTGCTCTCCGACGAGGAGATTGCGCGCATCGGTACAGCGATGCGCAAGCGCCGCGGCGTGGAACTCGAGCCCCCGCGATCGGCCGTACCGTCCTGAACCACATCCACCCGCTGCCAGGGGCAGCGGGCCCTGTTCCCGTCGTCACCCGAGGAGCCCTCATGTCCCAGCCGCACCAGCACCTCTCACCCGATGCGATCTATCCCTTCGATGCGCGCGGCGTGGCCAAACGCTTCCGCCACGCGGCGATCTTCGGCGCGCTGGACTCGCTGACGCCCGGCGAGACGATGCGCTTTGCCAACGACCACGACCCGATTCCGCTGCTCGCGCAGATCGCGCAGCGCTACGGCGAGCGCGTGAGCGTCGAGTATCTCCAGCGTGAACCCGGGCTCGTGATCATCGACTTCCGCGTCGAGTGATCGGCGAGGGCCCATCGGCAGCGATCGAGCGCATCGGAACCCCTTGCAGTCTGCGGGCGCGCGGCGGCAGAAAGGCCGCCCTCACGCTGGCCGCATCGACGTCTTGCACAGCGCATGCCGCCGCTGCATGATGGATGGATCATGGCCAAGAAGTTTCCGGTCAAGCCCAAGCATCCCGAGCGCATCTGCTGGGGCTGTGACCGCTATTGCTCGGTCGACGCGCTCAAGTGCGGCAACGGCAGCCTCGCGACCATGCACCCGTCCGAACTCTTCGGCGACGACTGGGAAACCTGGGTCCAGGAGGCACAGTCGTCGGCACAGCCCGCCGCGGATCCGCCGCCCGGTGCCGCAGGAGACAGCAAACCGCGAGGCTGAGTCGCGACACTCGGCCTTCGTGACGGAGACGCCCCGCCCTCATGAAGATCAACATCCTGTCGGACCTGCACCTGGGCTTCGACACCATGGACAGCCCGGTCAACGACGCCGACCTCGTTGTCCTGGCCGGCGACATCGCGCGTCCGCGCCAGGCGATCGCCTGGGCGCTGCGCCTGGAGAAGCCGGCGCTCTACGTGCCCGGCAACCATGAGTTCTACGGCGGCAGCCTGGACGGCACGCTGCAGGAGCTGCGCGAGCTGAGCGAGGGCACGCAGGTGCAGATCCTGGACCGCAGCGAACTCGTGATCGATGGTGTGCGCTTCCTCGGCGCGATGCTGTGGACCGACTTCGGCCTCTTCCCCGGGCGCGAGTCCGAGGCGAAGGCCGAAGCTCGGCGCCTCGTGCGCGACTTCAGTCGCATCCGCGTGCGTGCCGACGGCGAAACCATCTTCACACCCGACGATGCCGTCGCGCTCTTCGTCCGCGACCACGCCTGGCTGCAGGAGCGGCTGGCCGTACCCTTCGACGGGCCGACGGTCGTGATCACGCACCACGCGCCGACGCGACAGAGCGTGCACCCGCGCTTTGCCGAATCGCTGCTCAGCGCCTGCTTCGTCTCCGACGCCCCCGAGCTGATGGACGGGCAGCGCGTGCAGCTCTGGATCCACGGCCACACGCACGACAGCTTCGACTACGAGTGCAGGGGCACCCGCGTCGTCTGCAACCCCCGCGGCTACGCGCGCGCCGGCGTGACCGAGAACCAGGTCTTCGATCCGGACTTCATCGTCGACGTGGGCGCCTCATCGCCCGCCGCGCAAGCGCCGACGCGGCTGCAACACGCAGGCTGAGCGCCGGGGCACGCCGATGGCAGCGTGGCTGCGGGCCGTCGCGAACGCCATCGGCCGTCGGGTCGCCGCCTACCTCGGCGCGCCGCGGCCGCACGGGCAGATGATGGCCACGGTGCCGGCGCACGAACTGGCCGCCACGCTGCGCGTGGGCGACGTGCTGCTGGTGGAAGGCGGCTCGCGCGTGAGCCGCATCATCAAGTATCTGACGCAGTCGAACTGGTCGCACGCCACGCTCTACGTCGGCTGCGACCAGGCCGGCTGCCGCGGCCCGACGCTCATCGAGGCCGACCTCGAGGACGGCGTGCGCGCGACGCCGCTCACCGCTTACACGCACATGCACACGCGCATCTGCCGCCCGCAGGGCCTGGCGCCGGCCGAGATCGATCGGCTCGTGGCGCATGTCCTCGGGCGCGTCGGCGAGCACTACGACCTGCAGAACCTCGTGGACCTGGGCCGCTACCTGATGCCGGTCTTCCCGATCCCGCAGCACCGGCGTCGCCAGATGCTGGCCTTCGGCAGCGGCGATCCGACGCGGGCGATCTGCTCGACGCTGATTGCCCAGGCCTTCCAGGCGATCCGCTACCCGATCCTGCCGGAACTGCGACCCGACGAGCGCAGCGGTGCCGCCGGCCGGCACTACCAGCGCGAGCTGCTGCACATCCGGCACTACAGCCTCTTCGTGCCGCGCGACTTCGACATGTCGCCCTACTTCGAGATCGTCAAGCCGACGCTGCAATCGGGCTTCGACCCGCACCGCCTGCAGTGGGCCGAGACGCCGGAGGCGGCCAGCGCCGTCAGCGACGATCCGGCCTCGATCATCGTCGAGCGCCGCATCGAACCCGCAGGCGACTAGGAGCGCAGGCCGCCGAAGCGCTCGAAGTAGCTCGGCGCGGCCGGCGGTGCAGGGCCCTCCGCGGTTTCCAGCACCGAATCGACGTGGCGCTCGGCGGCGGCCTCGACGAGCCGATAGAGGTTGCGGCAGAGCGCGCGCGCCGAGGCGCCCGGCCATCCACGCGGCATCAGCTCGTCGGGCAACATGGGGTCGCGCAGCAGCACGCGCCGGTAGTCGTGCATCAGCAGCGTGCGCACGACGAAGGCGCGCTCGGGCGCGATCGCCTCCTCGCGCTGCAAGGCCAGCCACAGCGGGCGAAAGTCGGCGAGAAAGGCCTCGTAGTCGGCGGCCAGGCGCGCGGTGTCCCAGCCGCGCTGCACCAGGGTCTCGAACACGTCCTCCGCCACCCAAGGCGCAGCCGCACCGCGCAGCACCAGCACGCGCTGGCCGGACTCGGCCAGCAGCGCGCGCAGCGCCTCCTCGTCGGGGTCCGGATGCAGCAGGACGTCCCCGTCAAGGCGGCCGAAGCCGATCCAGCCCAGTTCGCGCTGCAGGCGCTGCCGCGCCGTGGCGTCGAGCGCGTCGAGCCCGAGTGCCACGATCGTCCACTGCCCGTCCCAGGTCCGCTGCGGCTGGCGGTAGATGCGCTCGTGCGCGAGGTCGACGCGGCGCGCGCCGCTCTCGGTGAGGCGGTAGTCGCTGCGCCGACCGCTGGCGCGCGGCTGCAGCCAGCCCTCCACCGCCAGGCGGTGCATCGAGGTACGCACGGTGCGCTCGTTGACGCCCAGCGGCGCCAGCAGCGCGATCACGCTGCCGAGCGCGGCGTTGCCGCCGCGGTGCGAGATGGCGTCGCCGTAGACCGTGAAGATGAGCGACTTCGCCTTCGGGCTCGGGCGCGCCAGCAGCACGTCGAAGGGGTCGTCCTTGGAGCGTGGCATGGCCCGCGATGCTAGACGAACGCGGCTTCGGCAAGGCGGCACGCGCGCAGGGCGCGCGCCGCAGCGCGACTTATATGTTTCATTTCATATTGGTTTCTGCGCAATCTTGACATACGATGATCGCGAAGAGGCGGTCGCCCGACGCGCGGTGATCACGGCCATCCGGCGGCAATGTCGGCGAAACCGGCAGCGCACGCGGTGTTTGCGACGCGCCCATCGTGATACGCCGCCATCGTGCTGCGTGTATCACGTGCCTCAGGTTTCGGTCATCCAAGCCAAGCGGGAGAACACATGGGCGAGAAGCGATCCGTTCCCACCTACTGCTACAACTGCGTCTCCGGCCCCGACTTCCTGCGCGTGCGGGTCGAGGACGGCGTGGCGCTCAACGTCGAGCCCAACCACGACGGCGTGGGCATCCACCCCGCGGGCGGGCGTCCCTGCGTGCGCGCCTACGGCCTGGTGCAGAAGACCTACAACCCCCACCGGGTGCTGACGCCGCTCAAGCGCACCAACCCGAAGAAAGGGCGTGACGAGGACCCGGGCTTCGTCCCCATCTCCTGGGACGAGGCGCTGGACATCGTCGCCAAGCGCCTGCTCGAGATCCGCGAGCGCGGCATCCTCGACGAGCAGGGCCTGCCGCGCGTGGCCGCCTCCTTCGGCCACGGCGGCAGGCCCTGCAGATCGACTACAGCATG
>Ga0116142_10001443_pt1 | contig 28503 bp, 30 predicted proteins | sample AD_UKC033_MetaG_FD_89785 | JGI IMG/M metagenome (GOLD analysis project Ga0116142, IMG submission 89785) | Active sludge microbial communities of municipal wastewater-treating anaerobic digesters from USA - AD_UKC033_MetaG | ecosystem: Engineered > Bioreactor > Anaerobic > Digestate | place: USA... | reverse complement strand
GGAACAGTTCTTGCTCTGATTATCGGCGGTGCAGGAGCGAGCATACCCGAAATAATCATTCTTAGTTCTATGTTCAAAAAGAAGCTGATAATTGCTTTCGTGTTAAATGTTTTTGTAATTGCCATCACGGCTGGGTATCTTGTGGATATACTCCTTTATTAATGCCTAAAATATTCATTAGTATATAATATTTATATATCTGGATACTTTATTTTCTTTTCAGATATCTTTCGTCAGCTTTTCAGCCAATATATTCTAGACACACAAAATACGGCTTGACAACAATGACAGGAAAAACTATATTCCAAAATAAGAATATACGGAAATGTTGTTTTATGGACGATTTTATTAATGTGATGAAGGCGCTTTCCGATCCCAACCGGGTGCGGATGATTAAACTTCTCCAAAACAAAGATCTGTGTGTTTGCGAGCTTCAACAGCTTTTATCCATTCCACAACCAGCTGTTTCCAAACACATGAAAGTATTGGAAAAGGCGGGAATGGTCAAGAGTAGTAAGGAGGGCTTGTGGGTCAATTACGCGCTCGATTACGGAAGTTCAAATCCTTACGCGGCAACGATTCTGGGAAATCTCAGGCACTGGCTGTGCAATGATTCGGCGCTGAAAAAAATGGAAAAGAAACTGCCGGATGTTAAACGGCATACCAGCTGCAAAAAGTCTTAATGCATTCTGATAAAGGAATATTTATAATGGAAAACAAGGTAACACAAATTCGGGTGGAAGGAAGACCGACAGGGGTTGTAGGTCTGGAATCTGCCCTCGAGGCCATCGTCGAATGGGCCAAAGGCAAAACGGACGGGGAAATTATCGCGGAGCTGTTGAGCCGTGTCGAAAAACGGAACTATATCCCCTCTTCCATCAAACAGGCCTATGGCAAGGCACTGTTACGCGAATATAAAAAGTCCATCGGCCAAGACGTGGAGGAAGAACCGATTGTCGGGCTGGAGGTTGTGATTCTGGGACCGGGCTGCGCACAGTGTTCTTCTCTGGAAACGAACGTACGCGATGTGATGGCTGAAATGAACCTGGTCGGCGATCTGATGCATGTGACCGACATAAAGGAAATCGGAAGGTATGGCGTCATGGGTGCCCCCGCGCTGATTATCAACGGGAAAGTGGTCGTGGTAGGCAGTGTGCCGGAAAAAATAAAATCCGGCAGTGGCTGGCCGAGGCCGCTGAAAAAATGGAGTAAAAACTGCCCGTATATTTTCAAATAATATTAATGAAGCAAGTAAACCGCTGATGAAAGATAGGGCTTCGAAAATTCATGAACAAAGCAAACAGGTCGCCGAACCCAGGCGGCTCAATGTATTTGAACGCTACCTCACCATCTGGGTTCTGGTTTGTATGGTTGTCGGCGTCGCTTTGGGAAAATTGCTGCCCGAGATAACGGCGTCACTTAGCGCAATGGAATTCGGCGAAGGATCGCAGGTTAATGTGCCTATTGCTGTCTTAATCTGGTTGATGATTTTCCCGATGATGCTGAAAATTGATTTCGGCTCACTTGGCAATGTGGCGAAAAAACCGAAGGGGTTGCTGATAACATTATTTGTAAACTGGCTGGTGAAACCATTCAGCATGGCTTTTCTGGCGTGGCTCTTCATCCAGAATATATTTTCTGTCTGGATTGATCCTGAAACAGCCAAAAGCTACATGGCTGGTTTGATTATTCTGGCAGCGGCGCCCTGCACGGCCATGGTCTTTGTCTGGTCGTATCTGACCGAAGGCGATCCTGCTTACACGCTGGTGCAGGTGGCGGTGAATGATTTAATCATGCTGCTGGCCTTCGCGCCGATTGTCATGTTCCTTCTGGGCGTGGCAGATATCATTGTTCCTTTCAATGTGTTGCTCATTTCGGTGATTGTGTTCATTGTCATTCCTCTGACGGCGGGATTTATCGTGAGGAAATTCCTTTTAAAAAAATACAGCACTGAGTGGTTTGAAACGCGATTCCTGCCCAAGTTTCATCCGGTAACGGTGGTGGCGCTGCTATTGACGCTTGTTCTGATATTTGCGTTTCAGGCGGAAAACCTCACCACAAAATGGATTGCCGTTATCCTGATCGCCATTCCGATCATTATTCAGGTTTATTTCAATTCCAGTTTGACGTACATGCTGATGCGATTCTTCAAGGTACAACATAAGGTGGCTTCTCCCGGCGCACTCATTGGGGCAAGTAATTTTTTCGAATTAGCCGTGGCTGTGGCCATTACGCTATTCGGACCAAGTTCCGGCGCGGCACTTGCCTGTGTGGTCGGTGTTCTGGTGGAAGTGCCCGTGATGCTATCAGTATGCAATATCTGCAACCGCTCGCGGGGCTGGTATAACAAAGCCGTTACCGATACGTGCAATACCTAAATTCTAACAAAGGAGCATAAAATGAAAATAGAAATTCTGGGCGTAGGGTGCGCAAAGTGCCATAAACTGGAGGAAATGGTGCGAGATATTGCGTCGGAAGAAGGCATTGATGCGGATATTTCCAAAGTCGAAGATTTCAAAAAAATAATAACCTACGGCGTCATGACCACACCCGCGCTGGTTGTTAATGGCGACGTCAAGGTTGCGGGCAAAATACCTTCAGAAGATCAGATTAAAAGTTGGTTAAAAAATAGCAAATCAAAATAATGCCCTGTCTGGCAGGAATCAGCGCTGGCCTTTCTGGATTTGTCCAGTCGGTAATTGGAACGTCCGAGAAAAGTATATCCCTTAGAGCTGAAGGAGAATATTGCCAATGAAATTAAGTTCTAAATTAGTAGGAATTTTTGCGGTGGTGATGATTTTTACATTCGCTTTCACCCATACACAGGCTTTGGCGCAAAATCAAAAGTCAACCTCCGCGGCGACAAAAGACACAGAGGAATCAACTGCGCAACCAGAAAAAATTCTGGCAACTTTTATAGAAATCGGTGCGGCCAAGTGCATTCCCTGCAAAGCGATGCAGCCGATCATGAAAGAGGTCGCAGAAAAATATCAGGGACAGGTTAAGGTTGTTTTTCATGATGTCTGGACACCGCAAGGCAAAATAGACGCCGAAAAATACGACATTCGCATAATACCCACACAGGTTTTCCTGGACAAAAACGGTAAAGAATATTTCCGTCATGAAGGTTATTTCCCCAAGGAGGAATTAATCAAGGTGCTTAAAATGCAGGGCGTCAAGTAATGATTGTTGAGCTTTTCACCTGGCTGACGACTGCGCTGACACAATCCCCCGAAATTGCCATAGGAGCGGCTTTTATCTGGGGTGTTCTTTCAGTCATACTGTCGCCCTGTCATATTGCGTGCATTCCTCTGATTGTCGGTTTCATTGATGGTCAGGGCAACATCACCACGGGACGGGCATTCGGACTTTCGTTTCTCTTCGGATTGGGAATTCTTATTACCATCGGCATAATCGGAATCGTCACGGGACTTGCAGGAAGAATGGTGGGCGACATCGGCGGCTACGGCAGCTATTTTGTAGCTGCAATTTTCCTTGCCATCGGTCTCAATTTGCTGGGAATATTGCCGCTTCCTTTTATGGAAGGTGGCGCCGCTAATCCGAATTATAAACGCAAGGGATTCCTGGCGGCTTTTATTCTGGGCCTGTTGTTTGGCGTAGCATTAGGACCCTGCACATTTGCCTACATGGCCACAATGCTAGGCGTTGTTTTTAGCATGGCAGCTACTAAAACGATTTTTGCCGTGTCACTGCTTTTAGCTTATGGAATCGGTCATTGTGCGGTTCTTGTCCTAGCAGGCACTTTCACCGAAGTGGTTGAACATTATCTCCGATGGAACGAAAAATCAAAAGGCGCAATTATCCTTAAAAAGATTTGCGGAGTTCTTGTCATTTTGGGCGGCGTTTATATGATTGCGCTGAATTTTCTGCAAGGATAACGAATGAAAAAAGATCTGGCTGCTTTTCCGAAAGAAAAGAAAATGGTCTGGAAAGTGCGGAAAAAATGAAAAATCATTTTTCAAGTGCAATCATAAACAACACAGAATTGATGCTACCCCAACACATGTTATCAAGTATTCTGCTTCTGATGTTAAAAAAGTTTGTTGGTGAATACCAGATATGTGATGGATTGACAAAGTTCAAAGCGTATCTGGCGATTCTGAAAAAATAGAAATATAGGGGAAAAATTATGAAAGAATGGCAGAAATTAGCGTGGATTGTTGGAATATTTCTGGGGGCATATTATATCCCCTGGGATTCGATTCTTATACGACAAGCCGGCCTGGAGGCATTCATGATGCTTCAGGACTACGCGCGCCAGCATGTGCTGACCTGTCTTATTCCTGCTTTTTTTATTGCCGGAGCCATCAGCGTTTTTGTATCGCAGGCGGCTGTGCTAAAGTATTTTGGCGCGAAGGCGAATAAAATTTTGTCTTATTCAGTCGCTTCCGTTTCCGGTTCGGTGCTGGCTGTTTGTTCCTGCACCGTGTTGCCGCTTTTCGCGGGAATTTACACCCGCGGCGCGGGCATCGGTCCCGCCACGGCATTTTTGTATTCCGGGCCGGCCATCAACGTGCTGGCCATTATTCTAACCGCCAAAGTTCTTGGCTGGCAACTGGGATTGGCGCGCGCCATCGGAGCGATTTTTTTCGCGATTATCACCGGTCTATTGATGGCGTTTATTTTCCGCAAGGATGATGCTGAACATGAAACAGGCGAACTATTCCTTCCTGAAGAAGAGGGAAACGGACGGGCGCTCTGGCAGGATGCGCTTTATATGCTGACGATGGTGTTGATTCTTGTTTTTGCTTCGTTCGCACGACCGACCGAAAACGATGGGATCGTCTGGCAAATGATTTTCAGCGTCAAATGGTATCTGGTGATTGCATTAGTGCTTGTTTTGGCGGTGATGCTCAAGAAATGGTTTGTCAAGGAAGAACTCAAAGGATGGGTGGATTCCACCTGGGGGTTTGCCAAACAGATACTGCCGCTTTTGCTGGGTGGAGTACTGGTGGCAGGCTTTCTTTTGGGACGTCCCGGTCATCCGGCACTGATTCCCGAGCAATATATTCAAGGCCTTGTCGGCGGCAACTCGTTATGGGCAAACTTTTTTGCTTCCATTGTCGGCGCTTTTATGTACTTTGCCACACTGACCGAAGTTCCTATTTTACAGGGACTCATCGGTTCCGGTATGGGCCAGGGACCGGCGCTGGCTCTTCTTCTGGCAGGACCGGCGCTTTCATTGCCCAGTATGATAGCCATCGCCGGCATCATGGGGATAAAAAAAACGTCCATCTATTGCATCATTGTGGTCATTCTCTCAACCATTGCCGGCATGACCTATGGATGGATGGTTGCCTGAAAAATCCGCAGGCGATGAACACGCCAAATTGTCGGGACAAAAGATTAACGATAAAATATGCTCAACATATCTTGAAAAATATTTTTCTTGAGCTAAAATAAAACATAAGGTATTGAGGACATCAGGCATGACAAATGTAAATGATTTTATTGGAAAATATCGGAATATTATTACCATTGCGTTGTCGCTGATCGGCATCGTTCTGATGGCCTATTATGATTATTGCGATACAGAGTGCAGCTATCTGAGAGGCGACCTGCTGGGAATCGATCTCAAATGGGTCGGTATCGCTTATATGGCCATCATCATAATCTTCGCCGCTTTTAAACAGACACCTTTTGTCCGGGCTCTTCTGGCTGCCGGTCTTGGCGTCGAGGTTCATTTATACGCTTTTCAGATACAAAATAATGTCTATTGCCCGTTTTGTCTTGCATTTTCGGTAATGGTAATTTTATCATTTATCATTAACTATGAAGTTCCATCCGCATGGCGGGAAAAACGCGGTCGGATGTGGCTGTATTTTCTCGGGGAGGTTGATTTTCCGATGTTCAAAATTCATAAATTGCCCCTGCTGATTTTCAGTTTACTGGGATATTTAACCGTTTTTTTGACCTTCAACGGATCCGTCACACCGGCTTATGGTCAAACGCCGTCCGGTGCCATTCCTTCGCTGGGCAAAGGGCCCTATGAAATTATTATCTTTACCGACTATTTTTGTCCGCCCTGTTATCGAATCGATACAAAAGCCGAGCCCCTGCTGAAAGAATTATTGGCCACCCAGCGGGTAAAACTGACATTTGTTGATGTCCCCTTTAACCGATCGACACCTGTTTATGCTAAATATTATCTGTACGCGGTGCAAGCCCATTCCGATGCAACAAGTGTTTTTCGAGTCCGTAAGATCCTTTTTGATGCGGCGCAATCCAAAAAAATTCAGAAAGAAGCAGATCTTGTCGCATATTTAAAAAACCAAAAAGTTGCGTGGAAAACAATGGATGAAAAATCCGTTTTCCCATCGCTGACGGCTGTGATTCAAAAAAATGACATCCGGGCGACACCGTCATGTGTCATAAAATATTCAAACAAGGATAGCCAAAAGCTTATCGGTGATGTAGAAATATGGAAGGGATTGACGGAATTGAAGGCACGCCTATCAGCCGGAAACAAGTGATGACCTGAGCGATGTCCCGAAGTCCATATAAACACCCGATACTCTTTGCCAAGACCCAAATTTAAAAAACATTGTGCCGGAATCTTTTCCGGCACAATCCAATTCACGCATTGTAGGATCCCGCACGGCGCAAAAGATCATATGTGCGATTTGCATGGGCAATCACACCGTGACGCCGACACCTTCCAGCAGTGCAAATCAAGCCCCTGCGATACGCCGCAATTTCTTCTTCAATTGACTGATCTGATGTCTGAACCAGACGGCTCTTTCAGCCTCTTTCGATTCCAGCGCCTTTAATCTTGACGCCTTGTACTCTCGTATTTTAGCTTTTAATTCGGGTTTGGTCATTTTGACTTTGCCGATATGTTTCTTCTTCTTGACCGGCTCGTCATCTTTAATCCCCCGGGTCTCCTTTATAAAGGCGATGAGTTCCTCTTTTTTCATCTCGTGAACAGCCTTCTCATGAGGAATTTCGGACGCAATTTCCCGAAGTTCTTTGACCGTCATTTTGTCCAGGTGCTTCTCATCCGGTTCTTTATGACTTTTTTTGTGGATTTCTTCTGACATCGCGCATAGACCTCCTTACATTTTTTATATTCAGGAATCAAATTTGCGACGAATGAGTGTGCCTACCTTATATCATAAGTTTTCACGTGGTTCAATCCGCTTCCATATTTCTTGACAATCTCAACCGCACCGTGTAAGGAAACGATACACCACATCAACATCACCGCATAAGAAGAGCAGAAGAAGGGTATTAAAAATACACTACAGGAGGATTTTTATGTCTAAAAGAAATGTCTGTATTACCGTCGTGCTGATGCTTTTGATGACTGCCGTAACCTGTTTTTCCGCTGATAAATATCAATGGAAACTCGTTGACACAGAAGACAATTGCCAAATCTATACCAGCGCAGTTCCCGGCAAAGATTACATTGCCGCCAAAGCCACATGCCTTATTCCTGCACGCATAGAAGTGATCGGTACAATTTTGAGAGACATCCCCAACTATCCCGAATGGATGCACGACTGCAAAGCAACAAAAATGTTGAAAACGGTCGATGATGAAAAGGATGTTTTTATCTTCTGGTTCCGTCAGCATATTGATCTGTTGACAGACCGGGATATGATTCTGAAAAGTAAAACCGTGATTGATATGCAAAACGGAACCAACCTGGTTTATGCCGACTCCACAAATGAACTGCCCTATGATTCCGGCAAGGGATATGTCCGGATGCCTTCATTTTACTCACTGTTCACTCTCCAGTGGGTAGACCGGGAACGCACCAGGGTCACGTTTATGATCGATCCGAATCTCGGATCCGGCGTCCCATCCGGAATTGCCAACAGCAAAATCAAATCGACACCCTTTAAAACTTTACAGAACATGATGAAGATGGTGAAAAAATCAAAATATATAGAAGCGGCCAAAACCTCCAAGTACAACAAGATGGCCGAGGATTTCGTAAAAGCCGGGCATAAATAAACATTGCCGTTCAGCATAAATCACTTAGGAAAGGCGGTTCAAAGATGATCCGCCTTTCCTATTTTTATGGATTGATATATAGCGACAGACAGCGGGAAAATCTGATAATAACCGGGTATTTAAAACAACAAAAAAATGGCGGATTCTTTCCGTTATTTTTTTGAGTCAACGCTTGACATTCTGATTTTATCAATATATAAGACACAACTTGCTTGAAACGGCTTTAAGGACGTCCCCATCGTCTAGAGGCCTAGGACACGGGCCTTTCACGCCTGTAACCGCGGTTCGAATCCGCGTGGGGACGCCAATAAGATCAGCGGTTTAGGAAATTTCCCAAATCGCTTTTTTTATTGGTGGTACTTTCGGTGGTACTTTGATTTATATTCACGTCCAGCAGTTCCATGACACCCGACAAATCATGATTGAGGTTTTGAATATAACGCTCAGTGGTTTGTAAACTCTTGTGTCTAAGAATTCGTTGAATGGTTTTTGCTGATACTTTGTGAGTATCTGCAAGCGTTGAAGCAACATAACGTCTTAATGAATGAAAACCAAAAGGACATATCCCTGCCCTTTTACAAAGACCTTTTAAGAAACGTCGCCTGTAATTAAACGGTTTACCAGCATGAGGCCCTTCTTCACATACCCAAACAAACGGCGAATCTTTGAAGATTCTATTTTCCCAGCACCACCAAAGGGATTCGTAAAGCTGGTTATTCATCGGCAGTGATTCACTTTCCATGCTTCCATCTTTTGTCTTACGAGTCCAGAGGCGAATTTCGCGCTTCTCAAAATTTACATCTTCCCATTTTAAGTTGAATATTTCAGAACGTCTTGCGCCTGTGCAAAGGTAGCAATCAAGAAATGCTCGCTCTTTGCGATTGGCAACTGCCAGCAATCGCAAGATGTCCTTTTCAGGTGGTACATATTGTGTCTTTCGATCATGAGGGAAACGATCAATCTTCGTTACCGGATTAGAAGATATGTCTAATATCTTTTGTCCCCAATTCCACATCGCCAACAAGTTCTTACGATCTCTATTAGCGCAATAATTACTCCTATTGTTTGCCTGTTCTAATAAATAACCATGAATATGGCTCGGTAAGATTTGATCAACATCCATATTGAAACCTAAATAATTGATGAATCTTTTTGTCATAGATTCTTTCTGCTGGTATGTGAGCTTTGAAAATTTAGATTTTGCTAAAGAAAGATACTGATCTGAAAAATCTTTGAAGCTGATACTATTGCCAGATAGATTTGATTTTTTACGAAACTCGTTTTCCCAGTTTATAGCCTCTCGCTTCGTTTCAAAGGAATCAGAGAAGCGTTTGCCGCCAATCTTAACGACACCTCTCCACATTCCACGATCTTTGAAAGGCATGTTACCTCCAGATAATAATTCACACAAATATATTCTATAGCTTATTGATTAATAATCAAACGAGGTGGCAGAGGGGGGGGACACAGGCCTCCATAAGCGGAGAAAGCTGTCTTTATGGTGTGCGTTAGAATAGGTGAATGAACAACAATTAACAATTGGATTAACTCTGTTCAAAAATTGAACAAAGTTACATTGAAAATCTTCTAATCAAACAAACCCCTCTAACGTGTTTTTTTAACAGTTAGCTAAACACCTCTGCTAGTTATCAAGGCAACTATACTACAAAACATATGTTGTTATATGCTTGTATTATCAATATGTTACATTTACGCCTTATTGACAACTTTTTATTATTTATGATAATATTATTATTGAAAATTTGATTGCCATAAAATTGTAAATGAACATTTAATATTTCTTTCATAAACAATTGAGGCAGCGAGAAGTGATCCCCAATCTGACCATTTATTTGGTTGAATTGGGGACTTTGCTTTTTATGAGACGTTTTCACAACTAATATTAATGAAAAAGGAGGAATGAGTATGCAAATAGTAGGAATTTTCGAAATTGAACCTAAGCCCCATCCATTTAAGGAAGCTTTAAAAAAGAAGAAAATTAAACTTTGGCAGCTACGCAAAATCTGTGGAGTGCCGGAATCTCAGCTTTCACGTTATATGAATGGTATTGATATTATGCCTAGAGAATTAGAAAGTTTGTTAGAGGCAATTATTTATCAGGGCTATGAGGATGGAAAATAAATGAAAGATTCTGAATTTGAGGACAATAGAGTCGAATTTACTGCAAGAGAACTGATGGAGTCGGACATTCCTGAACCACAGTGGATAGTTCCAGGATTTATTTCACCTGGGTTAACATTACTTGCAGGTACAGCAAAGTGTGGAAAATCGTGGCTCGGTCTGGGACTCGCCACCTCTGTTTCTCTTGGACTTCCTGCCTTGGGGAAAATTGAAGTTGAGAAAACCGGTGTATTATATCTCGCATTGGAAGATATAGCAGTGCGCTTACAAAATAGGCTATCGACGATACTTCAAGATAAAGAGGCACCTGATAATTTGCATATATTTCTGGAATGGCCAAAATTCAATCAAGGAGGACTTCAAAAGCTTGATTCATGGCTCACTTTGCATTCCTATGTTAAGCTCGTAATTATTGATGTATATGCAAAAATCAAAAATCCTACCCAAAAACGAAATTGGTATGAGCAGGATTATGATGATCTTGGTGAATTAAAAAAATTATCGAAAAAACATTCAATAGCTATAATCCTTATCGTTCATCTTAACAAAGGTAAAGATTTCGAAGATCCATTAAACGCTATCACGGGGAGCACTGGAATGACTGGGGCGCCCGATACATTATCTTTACTGAGAAGTAATCGTCAGATGACAAGTGGTAAACTTATGATTGTTGGTAGAGATGTGCAACAAATAGAATTGACATTAAGATTCGATAGTCAAAGCACATCTTGGGTTATTGAAGGCGATTCGGAGGAATACAAGATCAGTGATCAAAGAATTGCTATCCTCAATTTGCTGAGAGACAAAAAGCAGCCAATGAAATCCAGTGAAATAGCGAAGGCATTGGGGAAGAAGGACAACGCAATTCGTCAACTTCTCTCAAAATTGCATCGTGACAGGGATGTAATAAAACCAATGCATGGTTTATATGCAATTCCCAATAACAACAATCACATTGATAACAATAATAACAATTAATTGTTATCGTTGTTATCATTGTGATTGAATATTTTTTAATGATTCCAGGAAAAAAAACATGGGTGGTCTTGGTAGTGGCAGAAGGTTTATGCTTGATCGGAAAATGACAGTTGCTCAATGTCTGTCTATCGAAATAGCTCAGTTCAATTGTCATAGAGATATTTGCTTCTCAGGAAACATATCTTGGATTAACAAATATACGAATGAGGAGCTTTCATCTATCAGCTATTTATTTTTGCCCGCTGATAAAGCAGAACCCATGATTATTCTTTCTTATACGATTGAGGATCGTCTTATTGATGAACCCATCATCTTGCGGAAATCAAAAACCCGTTTTGGCGGAAGCAGGTGGTGGTTTACTTGTCCACTATGCAAAAAGCGAATGGGTAAGTTATATCTGAAACCCAAAAGCAATTACTTTGCCTGTCGAAGATGTCATGCGTTGAGGTATCATGTGTCCTAACCTGTCCGAAGACGGACTTGAGTTGACACTCACAGTGGGCGTGTAGATAATTCTGTGTAAATGGTTATAGATAGTATAAACCATTTATCACAGGAGGACTACAGATGGCGATTAGAGAAGAGATCTTAGAGGAGCTTTTAAAAGATTATAAAAATCCGGAAGATTTAATAGGCAAAGACGGCCTTCTCAAGGAGTTGACAAAGCGGTTGGTTGAGAAGGCAATGGACAGTGAACTAACCCATCATTTGGGATACGAGAAGCATTCACCCTCGGGCAAGAACAGCGGCAATTCCCGCAATGGCAAATCATCGAAAAAGATCAAGGGGGATTTTGGCGAAGTTTCCATAGAGGTTCCCCGGGATCGTAATGGGGATTTCGATCCTCAGATCATCCAGAAGCACCAGACAAGGTTTGACGGATTTGACGATAAAATCATATCCATGTACGCCCGTGGAATGACCACCCGGGACATCCAGGCTCATCTTCAAGAGATTTATGGGGTCGAGATATCGGCAGATCTGGTATCAAGGGTAACCGATGCCGTGATCAACGACGTCAAGGAATGGCAGAACCGGTCATTGGATGAAGTTTATCCGATCCTGTATCTGGACGCTACCATCGTTAAAGTTAGAAGTGAAGGCAGAGTCGTCAACAAAAGCGCCTATCTCGCCATTGGAATCAACATTGACGGGATAAAAGACGTTCTGGGTATATGGCTGGAGCAGAGCGAAGGGGCAAAGTTTTGGTTAAAGGTCATGACAGAACTCAAGAACCGAGGCGTCCGGGATATCTTTATCGCCTGCATTGACGGATTAAAGGGATTTCCGGAAGCCATTGAAGCCACCTTTTCTCAGGCAGAAGTGCAGCTTTGCATCGTTCACATGGTCAGAGGTTCCCTGAGATTTGTATCGTGGAAGGACCGCAAGGCCGTTGCCGGTGATTTAAAGGGTATTTATCAGGCGGCCACAGAAGAACAGGCCAAAGCCGATCTGGAGAGTTTTGCGCAAAAGTGGGATGGTAAATATCCCACGATCTCAAAATCCTGGATGGCCAATTGGCAGCGGGTGATTCCTTTCTTTTCCTATCCGAAAGAAATCCGCAAAATTATTTATACGACCAATGCGATTGAATCTTTGAATAACAGTTTAAAGAAAACGATCAAAAACAGAGCTTCATTCCCGAATGACGAGGCGGCTGTCAAGTTACTGTATTTGTCCTTGAAAAACATCCAGAAAAAGTGGACAATGCCCGCCAGAGATTGGGGCAAGGCGCTTAACCAGTTTGCAATTCTCTATAAGGATCGGATGCCTTGCTGATTATGCAGAAAGTTCATTTACACAAATTATCTGACACGCTCCTCACAGTAAGGTCAAGTTTTGTTCAAGACAGTTTATTTCCTTTTTTCATTTATTGCTTTGATTTTTTCTTTAGCCAAAGATTCTTCTAGCTGAGTGATTTTGAAAATTCCTGCTTCGTCTCCTTGGATTGCTCTGTCCACTAAGACACCTACAGCCCCTCCCACTACTCCTGCAACAATATTTCCTGCACGTCTAGTCACCTCAAAATAATATATTTGCCCTGCCACTGCATCAAAAGATTTTACGTAGTTTCCTGCCAAGTTGCTTCCTTTAATGCTCAGAGTACATTTCCCTGAATTAATATCAATATATTCGGTGCTATTTTCGCTATAGAGATTTGCTACTATTTTATCATCAATATAAATAAAGACATCTTGTGCAGTAGACAGAAATTCAGCTTCTCTAATAAAGACTATCTTTGCACCAGGCATATCCTTGCGAACATAGGCCATACCTTTCTTAATTTCTTCAGCAAGTGCAAATTTTCTTACATATAACGCATATTCTAAAGGCGTATAACCTTCATCATCTTTTTCATCCAGATTAGCTCCTCTTTCAATAAGCAACGAAACAAGTTTTTCGTTTGTCGTTCTAAGAACCGCATGCATAATGGGAGTGGTATTTGTAAAGTCCTTTGAGTTTACATTTGCGCCTTTATCGAGTAATAGTTCTGTTAATTCATAATCTCCATTATCAACTGCGTAAATTAAAGCGTCACCTTTTTGCTTGTCTTTAGCATTTACATCCGCCCCTTTATTTATTAGTAGCTTTGCTAAATCGGATTTTCCGTTCCATACTGCATGCATTAGTGCTGTTGCTTCCCTACTATCCTTTGAATTAACATTTGCGCCTTTATCGAGTAATAGCTCTGTTAATTTATAACTTCCCTTGTCAACTGCATCAATTAAGGCGTCACCTCCTTGCTTATTTATAATGTTTAGATCAGCACCTTTATTTACTAGTAGCTGCGCTAATTCAGTGTTGTTTGCTAGAATAGCTAATAAATAAGGGGTGCTTTTATCATTACCCGTGGCATTAACATCAGCACCCTTGTCTATAAGAAGTTTCGCAATATCTAAATTACCATAACTCGATGCCCATAAAAGAGGCGTATAACCATTTTTGTCTTTAGCGTTTATATCAGCACCTTTATTTATTAAAACTTTAGCCGTTTCAGTTTTTTCAGACCAGATTGCGTGCATCAATGGAGTGTAACCGCCACTATCAGGTTCATTTATATTAGCACCTTGATTAATTAATTGCTGAACAGCCAAAGAATCACCATCTGCTGAAGCTTTGATTAGTGGAGTTGACGCACAACCGGAGACTATTACAAACATAGTTGTTATAACGTAAAAGAAAAAATTGCGATATTTCATAAGGCACCTCTTTTTAATTCTTCAAATAGTTTCTGATTATATGTTTTGTGACTTAAGAATGTTTTTTAAAAATACGCTCATAGGATTAGTTTGTCAATCCCACTAAAGAGGTATATCCGCATATAATCGATTGTAATGTTGCACAAAAAAATAAAAAATTTAGAATCTGAGGACTTCAGGAAGTAACAATTGATTTGACACTCATTGTAAGATCAAGTTCTGTTCAGGACAGATTATACAACATAGCCATTCTTCTTTGAATGAGAGAAATACTTATTTAAATGGTCCGCCAGTAATCTTCAATTTTAACGCATTACCCCGTAAATGCATCAATGCTATAAATGAAAGAAATGTTATTAAAAATAATGAAAACATTCCACCTATCCATGCCATAGTATCCTTAAATCTGTTACGAGGATTGATTTTTCTTTCAAGTGAATCACGTGCGGATTGAAGTTGTTCGTAACGATTCATTATTTTTTCATCTCTTTCAGGGTTAATTGGAACTAAGAAGTTTTTAGATATTGCCTCCTTTATTTGATTATTGGAAGAATTATCTCCTCTTTTATACATTTCATCAGCACCTTTTTGATCATTATAGATGTATATATATTGATAATATATACGTGCAAAACCTCCATATTCATGGCCAATTTGACCTAGTCTTAAATAAGTATTACGATCCATTAACGAGTCAGAATATGCAGCATTTTCTTCATCAGTAAAAATCGTTGTATTATATGCTAATATGCCACAAATAAAACCACCGATAATTGATACAAGTATTAATATAATAAGCATTAGTTCTACCAAAGATCGAATAGAAGATTTATTTTCATCCATAGAATTACCTCTGTTGTCATTAGTTAAATTAATTAAGTTTCAAAATGGTTTTTATTTCGACCCTTTTCCTAGCCATTGATGGTGAGGTTTGAGCAAATCTGTCAAATAAGGAATGTCCCCCTCAAAATTTGACGTCAGACGATCCAACAAATACTTTGTATGTAGAAGCGATTGTTTCTTTTTGCTTACCGATTGATTTAGTTCTTTCAAATCAATCTCTAGCTCCTTCGCCGCCTCATTTCCTATTAAAAAACCCCCGCCTGGCTTCTGTAAGCAAAGGATTTGAATTAGTTCATTACCTTTCGCTGTTCCATCCCACGGGAAAAAGTTGAGAGTCATATCTAAGGATAAATCCTTTGCCTTCAAATCTTCTTCAATATCGCGGAGGGATGTCCGTCCAAAGTTTTTCAGATTAAGAAGTTCGGATGCAGACTTTTGCACCAGTTGACCAATCAGTTTTATACCGGAGTTGTTCAGACAATTCTGTGAACGGAAGGAAAGTTCAACTTCTTCTTCAATAAGACTTAAGAAATAATTTTTTCGTTTGTTGATACGCCCCGCTTTGCTCTGCTCGGTGGATTGTCCGACATAGACCATTCCGGACGACGTACGTTCATAATTGCCGTAAATTATCCTTGGTGTTTCCATAACCCTCCTAACTTAAAAATTTAATAGTTACTGTAAACGTCCAGAGGCAATATAGCCCGCATGATGGCTTACAGACTAATCCATCTATGCCTGAACGAGCATCATGACGATGCGTTAGTGTGAAATTAAGATAAAATTCCGGCTTAAGAGTATATGATAGCCGGTGAGATACGGCGATAAATCTAGGAAGAAAGGTTTAAGTAACCTTTGTTTGAAGCTTTTATATATGAAATATTCCTAAATGTCAAATCAGCGGCATCTAATTAATATCATTAGATATATATCGATTTTTCGCTTCAGTCATATCTGTGCTGCAGCATGATTTAAATCTTGATGACGTTTTTTAGATACAATTTTAAGCATCTATTCATCATTTTTATAAGAATTTACAATAACTTAGTTATAATTTTACGTGGTACTTTTCGTGGTACTTTGACTAAAAAATAGGTGTTAATATGGTCAGCAGGTATTTTTTGATGCTTGATATTATTAAGTTTTTCCAAATTGAAAATGTGAGGTGGGCCTTTCACGCCTGTAACCGCGGTTCGAATCCGCGTGGGGACGCCAATGTAGAAATAAAAAGGGGGAAGTTTTCCAGCTTCCCCCTTTTTTCTTGATTTCAATTTCAACGCTATTCTTCTTTTTTCTTGGTTGCTTTCTTTTTCGGAGCGGCGTCATCGCCTTCGTCTGGCTGCTTCTTTGCCTTTTTCGGTGCCGCCTCCTGTCCGTCAGCGGGCTGTTTTTTGGCCTTCTTGGCAGCGCCATCTTCTGCAGCAGGCTGCTTTTTGGGTTCTTTTGCGGCACCGTCCTCTTTCTTCTTCGCTTTCGGCTTTGCTTCCTCAGCAGACGCCTTGACTTCTTCAACGACAGCAGCCTGTTTGGCCGCTTTTGCCTGGGCCAATGCCTGCGTCTGTTGGACAAATTTATCGAATGTTGCGATTCTTGCCTTGGTCTGTTTGATTTTTGCTTTCAGGCTTTTAACGATTGCGTCATTCTGGGCTTTTTCAGGGCTGATTCCCTTCTGCTCAAGCTGCTGCAAACGCACAGCCAGTTTCTTTTCGAAAATCCGGAGTTGTTCAATTCTTACATCTTTGCTTTTTGATGCCATCTTCCCTCTCCTTGTTTATTTAGGTGGTTTTTAATAACAATTTTTTTTATTTAAATCTATAAATATTATTGTCATCGACGGGCCGATTTCCCCCAAAAAAAGTTACAATGCCATGATGCGTTTTAGGTACCCGATTACTTCAATATGTTCTGTCTGCGGAAACATGTCCAACGGATGAAGACTTTGCAAATGATATCCGCCTTCACACAAGTATTTGATATCCCGCGCCTGCGTAGCCGGATTACATGAAATATAAATAATGTTCGACGGTTGCAAATCCATTAGAGTTTTCAACAACGTCATTTCACAACCGACACGCGGGGGATCCAAAACGATCAGATCAATTTTACTGCCCAAGGACAGGAATTTTTCCCGCAATACAATTTCAACATTCCCGTCAAGAAAACGGACATTTCGGGCATTCAGATTTGCAGCATTTATTTTTGCGTATTTTACGGATTCCTTGTCCATTTCTATCCCGGTAATGTCCTCGGCAAAAGGTGAAAGAAAAATGGAGAAAAGGCCGCTTCCGCAAAAGGCGTCAATTGCGTTTTCTGCTTTTCCAGGTCTTACCAGTCGACAAACTTCATCCACCAGCCGATCCGTCAGATATTCATTTGCCTGGAAAAACCCGTCATCAGGCGCCAGAATCCTTTTTCCCTGGACAATACGGACGACCGACGTCTGATCTTCAGAGGTAACATCCGGATATCGGGACCAGATTGTCAGCTCATCTTTATGCCACAGATTTTGTCGATTCTCCCGCAAGATACTCAATTGCTCATTAATGGTTTCCTGCATGATTGCGCAATGCTCAATGTCGACAATTTTTCCGCCGGATATATCCAGAAATCCGATGTGCCCTGTTTGGGGATCGTCTCCTACATGATACCGGGCCTTGCCGCGATAATGATACATTCGTGGAGAAGCTACGGTTTCCAAAACAGGCGGCGCGTCAACTTTGCCGATTCTCCGAAAAGCATCTTCCACCTGTTTTTTCTTGATGGCCAGTTGATACGCATAATGGATGTGCTGATAACAGCAGCCGCCGCATACGCCATAATAACGGCAGACGGGATCCGTCCGCCAGGGCGACGGCTTGATGATGTTCCGGATTCGGCCGCGCAGAAAGTTCTTCTTCCGTTGGGTGATTTCGATTTCCAGTTCATCACCGGGCGCTGAAAAAGGAACAAAAACGACAAGGTTATCCGCACGACCGACTCCCGACCCGCCAAAAGCCACCGATTCAATTTTTATCACAGATCGATTTTTCATTTCAAAACAATGCTCCGTGTCTGACGTAACACATCAATAAATCAATCGTCAATAAATGATGGTATTTTTCTTTACAACTCATAATAATGTTGTTAATTAAACACAGTCCTGAAACGGTTACAGAACAATTTTTTTTAAAAAAGGATAAAAATGCCGGAACGAAAATCAATACTCTGTCCCAATTGCCGTAAATTGATCAGCATGGATGAACCCTCCTGCCCCTATTGCGGACTTCAACGTCCCGGGATGCACAATATCGCCGGCAATATTGGAAAACTTTTTATGGCGTCCAATCCGGTCATGATCATCATTTACGTTAATGTTGCTTTGTATATTTTTTCGATATTTCTGGACCCGCAGGGCATTTTTGGCGGCAGCGGTCCTTTCGGGATACTGGCACCGTCCAATCAAAGTCTTTTTCTGCTGGGTGCAAGCGGCACCTTTCCCGTTATTGGAGCCCACCGTTTTTGGACCCTGATTTCGGCTTCTTTTCTACATGGGGGAATTTTTCACATTCTGTTCAATATGATGGCATTGTATCAGCTGGGACCGTTTATTATCCGGGAATTCGGGGTTCACCGGTTTATCAATCTGTATATCGTTACCGGCATATGTGGATTTTCCGCTTCAGTGATTTCAGGAACGCCATTCACGATCGGAGCTTCTGCAGCGATCTGCGGTCTGATCGGTGCAATCATTTACTACGGGAAAAGCCGCGGCGATTCCTACGGAGAAGCCATTTACAAGCAGGCCATGGGCTGGGTCATCGCCCTGGTCATTTTCGGCCTGATTTTCAGAGGTATCGACAACTGGGCTCATGCCGGCGGACTGCTCTCGGGTATCGGTTTTTCGTTTCTGATGGGGTACAATGACAATAAGCAGGAAACCGCATGGAACAAAATGCTGACTTACGCCTGTATCCTGCTCACGGCCGCAGTTTTATTATGGTCGGTTGTCAACTCGCTTTTCATCGGCCTGAACATATCCATCTGAACATGCTGGCGGCTAATTTTTTGAAGACGGCTTCGCCATATATCTATTCAAGAGGAGTTTAATTGAATGTCAGAGAAATCAGATTTTCCAGAACCGACATTACGTGAAGGAGATGAGCTTTACGGCTTCACGGTTACACGCATAAAAACCTTCCCCACGATTCATACGACAGCTTATGAAATGAAACACAATAAAACCGGCGCCAAGCTACTGCATCTGCACTGCTTCGACCGCGAAAATTTATACGCGATAGGATTCCGCACGCCTCCGTACGATTCCACCGGCCTGCCGCATATTCTGGAGCACTCGGTGCTGGCCGGCTCTGAAAAATATCCCTTAAAAGACGTTTTCAAGGAGTTAATGCGCTCAACCATGCAAACATTCATCAACGCGTTTACCTATCCGGATAAAACCGTTTATCCGGTAGCCAGTCAGATAAAAACCGATTTTTACAATCTGGCCCGCGTTTATACCGATCTGGTTCTGCATCCGCGGATGCTCAGGGAGACTTTTCTTCAGGAAGGCCATCATCTGGAATTTTCTGTTTTGGATGATCTGTCCAGTGATCTGATCATTTCCGGAATAGTTTATAATGAAATGAAAGGCGCCTATTCCTCCCCCGATTCTCTGATCTATAAGACGCTTCAGGAAAATGTCTACCCCGACAGTGTTTACTCATTTGATTCCGGTGGGGATCCGAACGTTATCCCCTCGCTGACCTATGAACAATTTTGCGAATTCCACAGCAAGTATTACTCACCCTCCAATGCAAGGTTTTTTATTTACGGTGATATTCCCACGAAGGACCATCTGGTGTTTCTTTCTGAAATACTAAAGGATTTCAATTATATAGAAATAAATTCCGCCATCGGAAGCCAGAAGCGTTTCACCCAGCCGCGTTCGGTTGTGGGAGGGTATCCCATCGGAAAAGATGAATCTGTTGAACGTAAAACCGTTGTTAACATCGCTTGGCTGATGTCTGAAAATACCGATTTTGAGACCTCATTGATCCTGCAAATCATATCCGCTCTTCTCGTTGGCAGCGCGGCCAGTCCGCTGCGCAAAGCGCTGATTGACTCCGGTCTGGGAGAGGATCTGACTCCGGTGAGCGGCGTCGAAGCAGACCTGAAACAATTAATGTTCTGTGTCGGGTTGAGAAACACACAGCGGTCGGACGCACAAAAAATCGAACAACTGATTCTAAAGACTTTAAAAGACATTATTGATTCCGGTTACGACACGCAACTCATCGAAGGCGTTCTGCATCAGGTCGAATTTCACGGCAAGGAAATTGTTCGCGGTTCTTATCCTTACGGAATTTCTCTGATGGGTGCGGTTTTTCAAACATGGCTTTATGACGGCGATCCGTTAATCGGACTGGATTTTTCACAAATCATAGAGAATATCCGCCGCTGCTGGGCTGATGATCCCCTGATTTTCCAGAAAATGACTGAAAAATGGCTTTTGAATAATCCCCATCGCGTTCTGGCCGTTATGGAACCCGATCCCGATTTCAACGAAAAAAAAGAGGCTGCTTACAGAGAAAAAATGGACACGCTCAAGGCATCTCTTTGTGAAGAAGAATTAAGACAGATTAATGCAAAAGCCAAGAAGCTCAAGGAATTTCAAAATCAACAGGATCCGCCGGAAGCGGCCTCAGCCCTGCCCAGGCTGAACATGGAGGATATTCCGAAATCCATTGAAAAAACGCCGACCCGAAATTCTTTGATCGGTGACGTTCCGGTCTGGGAGCACGATCTGTTTACCAACGGAATTGCCTATGTTGATCTGGCTTTTGATCTGGCAGATATCCCTGAAAAGCTGCAGATCTACCTGCCGCTTTTGGGAAAGATGATGACCGGCATGGGCGCTGCCGGTTTGACCTATGAGGAAATGGCCAAACGGATTGCTCTGAAGATGGGCGGGTTGGGCTATAATCTGGGCGCAGGATTTACCGCAAATGGCGACTCAACATGGCAGAAGATGATTTTCTCGTTTAAGGCGCTATATCGCAATCTTCCGGAAGCCATGAGCATCATCAGCGATGTGCTCTGCCGCGGTGATTTAAGTCACGAAGCCCGGATGCGGGATCTGATTTCAGAAAGAAAAAACAATCTTCAATCAGCGATTCTTCCCTCCGGTCATCTATTCGCCAGAATGGCAGCCGGCGCGGCACTCACCCTCCCGGCTTACCGGGATGAACAATGGCACGGACGAACGCAATTTAAATTCGTTCAAGCAACAGCGGGTGAGTTCGTTTCATCAAAAAGTGCCTTGCGCGATAAACTGGAAACTTTAAAGCAAACCCTGTTCAATAAAAACAACATGGTCATTAATGTCACCGCCGAGCATCAGGGGTTGGAAATTGCCAAAGAACACCTGCCGTGTCTACTCGACAGGCTTCCGGCGTCTTCACAGGCCGCTCCGGAAGAAGAACCTTCTTTGAATCCGGTATTTGCGGGAATCTCTGTCCCCGCGCAGGTATCGTATGTTGCCTACATTTTAAAAACGCCTTGTTATACCGACCCGGCAAGCCCTCTTTTGATGATTGCCGCAAAAGAGTTATCCAATAACTATCTGTACAAGTATATCCGCGTTCAGGGAGGCGCTTACGGCGGCATGTCTTCTTTCGACGCTTCCATGGGATTGTTTTCGTTTTTGTCCTATCGCGACCCGCGCATTTCCGAGACGCTTCAGGTGTTTAAAAACGCACAGACGTTTTACAGTCAGAATGAAATTTCTTCACCGGACATGGAAAAGGCGATCATCAGCACCATCAGCATGATTGACAAACCTTCGGATCCGGCCAGCAAAGGGTATACGGCAATGATGCGCAATTTTGCCGGAATAACCGATAAGATTCGCCAGAAATTCAGAGACGACATTTTATCCGCCACACCGCAAAAACTGAAAAAAGTATTATCCGGTTATTTCTCTCAGGCGTTCAAATCAGCGTCAGTGGCCGTTTATTCCTCCCCGGAAAAACTGGACGAAGCCAACAGACAATTGGAAGACAAACTGCATATTGAAAGTATTTTTGAAAATTAATCCAATAGCTCTTCATAAAAAAAGAGGCTAAATATACTTTAGCCTCTTTCATGTTCTTCTGGGATTTTAAATCGCAATCGCAACAAAATCCTTATCGCATTTTTTTATTGCTTTTCTGCTACATTGATTCTCGCGATGGCTCTCGCCAGTGCCGCCCGCATAATTTCAAATTCCACGTCATCTTTGTTCATCTGAGATAAACGGCTTTCAGCATTATCTTTGGCCTTAAGGGCCCGTTCTTTATCAATCTGATCTGATTTTTCAGCGGTTTCAATCAGAACGGTGACTTTATCGCCTGTAACTTCCACATAACCGGTATTCACCGCATAATACGACTTTTTGCCGTCCTTGACATAATTCATCTCGCCGATTTCCACGGACGTTAAAAAAGCCTCATGACCGCGCAATACGCCGAACTCGCCTTCCGTTCCCGGAAGGGTAACTTCTTCGATATTGCCCGAAAAAATCATCTTTTCCGGCGTTACAATTTCCATCAATAATTCATCTGCCATTTACATTCTCCAGATCAATAATTATTCGCCGCCAATCTTTTTGGCTTTTTCAACGGCTTCTTCAATGCCGCCGACCATGTAAAAGGCCTGTTCGGGCAGATCGTCATGTTTGCCTTCCAGGATTTCTTTGAAGCCTCTGATGGTATCGGGCACGGAAACAAACTTGCCTTCCGTACCGGTGAACTGAGCGGCGACGAAGAACGGCTGGGACAGGAATCTCTGAATCTTTCTGGCGCGGCTAACCGTCAGTTTATCTTCCTCAGAAAGTTCATCCATACCCAAAATGGCGATAATGTCCTGAAGGTCCTTATATTTCTGCAGCGTCACCTGTACCTGACGTGCTACCTTGTAATGTTCCTCACCCAGAATGTTGGGATCAAGAATACGGGATGTTGAATCCAGAGGATCCACCGCGGGATAGATACCGAGTTCCGCGATCGGACGGGACAAAACGACGGTTCCGTCAAGATGCGCGAATGTCGTCGCGGGAGCGGGGTCGGTCAAGTCGTCGGCAGGCACGTACACGCACTGAACGGCTGTAATAGAACCTTTGGTTGTCGAGGTAATCCGTTCCTGAAGTCCGCCGAGGTCCGTGGCCAGTGTCGGCTGATAACCGACCGCCGAAGGCATACGTCCCAGCAGAGCCGAAACTTCTGAACCGGCCTGGGTGAAACGGAAGATATTATCAACAAAGAAGAGCACGTCCTGACCTTCCACATCACGGAAATATTCGGCAGCCGCCAATCCGGTCAAAGCAACACGGGAACGGGCTCCGGGGGGTTCCGTCATCTGGCCGTAAATCAGAGCGGCCTGTTTAATAACGCCGGATTCCAGCATTTCGCGGTACAGGTCGTTACCTTCACGGGTTCTTTCACCCACGCCGCAGAACACGGAAATACCGCCGTGGTGCATGGCGATGTTGTTAATCATTTCCATCATAACGACGGTCTTGCCGACACCGGCGCCGCCGAACATGCCCATTTTACCGCCGCGGGGAAACGGCACCAGCAGATCGATAACCTTGACGCCCGTTTCCAGAACGTGCACGGATGTATCCTGCTCCAGGAATGTGGGCGATTCCCGGTGAATCGGCATTTTCGTCTGCGCGTTAACCGGCCCGAGACCATCCACGGGACGACCGACGACGTTCAGAATTCTGCCCAAGCCCTCTTTTCCGACCGGCACCATGATAGGAGCACCGGTATCTTTTGCTTTCATACCACGAACCAAACCGTCGGTAATATCCATGGCGATGCAGCGGACAACATTGTCACCTAAATGCAACGCAACTTCAACGACCAAATTATCTTCCTGATCATTGATGGCGGAATTGGTAATGGTAATTGCGTTTAAAATTGCGGGGAGTTTGCCTTCCTCAAAAGCCACGTCAACTACAGGTCCAATAACTTGAACGATTTTTCCGATATTCATAACTATCTCCTTGCAAATAGTCGTATTAATTTATTTTACATGCGACCACAGCCGCAGAAAAATTAATATTTAGCCTTTCGCCAGAGCCTCTGTACCGCCCACGATATCCATCAACTCCGCCGTGATCGCGGCCTGTCTGGCTTTATTCATTTTCAACGTTAATGAACTGATCAAATCCTGGCAGTTACTTGTCGCATTATCCATAGCCGCCATTCGCGCGCCGTTTTCACCGGCTGACGTTTCCAGCAGAGCGCGATAAACAAGTACGTGCACGTACATCGGGAGTAATTTATGCAGTAAGACCTCTTCCGATGGTTCATAGGAATAATCAACCCGTTTATCCGGTTCATCCTCAATTTCCTGGCCGATGGACGGCAGGGGGAATAATCTGACCACAACCGGTTTCTGAATGGAAACATTCACAAACTGATTATAAATCAAATAAAGTTCGTCATACTCTTCTTTAATAAAAGGATTAATGACTTCATCGGCGATGGAAACCGCCAGCGTCATGTCAAATTTACTCAAAACATCCGTCTTCTGGGCAATGATGTTGGCTTTTTTGCGGAAATAATCCCTGCCCTTGCGCCCCACGGTAATCATGGAAACATCTTTCCCTTCGCCCGCTTTTTCTTTCAGAAATCTTTCAGTCGCTTTGATCAGGTTGGTATTAAACCCTCCGCAAAGGCCGCGATCCGATGTCATGCAAATCACACGAATTCTTTTCGGGTCGCGCACGGCCAGTAATGGATGTGACATGCTTTCTACGCGCAGGGCAAGACTGTTAAGCACATCCATGAATTTTCCGGCATAGGGACGGAAATTTTCCATTTTCAACTGCGCCGACTTAAATTTTGATGCGGCAACCATGTTCATGGCGCGCGTAATCTGTTTTGTCTTTTGAACGGCGCCGACTTTTCTTTTAATGTCTTTTAGCGAGGCCACCTACAATTCTCCTCAACTTATTATTTGAACTTCAGGACTGTCTATTTCCTGACAAAACCGTTAATATCTCTACCTATTCCGCCACAAAAACAGAATCAAAAGCAGTCATAATTTCCTTCATCTTCTTTTCGAGTTCGGGAGAGATTATCTTCTTATCTTCTATTTCTTTCATAATGTCGGGATGTTTGCTTTCAACAAAACTCAAAAGCTGCTCTTCGTATATACGAACCTTTTCGACATCGTATTTATCAATGAAACCCCTGGTTCCCGCGAAGAGAACAACGATTTCCTGTCCTAAAGACATCGGCTTGAACTGGGGTTGTTTGAGCAGTTCCACCAGGCGGACACCGCGATCCAACTGAGCCTGAGTCGCTTTATCCAGATCGGATCCGAACTGGGCAAAAGCCGCCAGTTCACGGTACTGAGCCAAGTCGAGTTTCAGCGTTCCAGCAACCTGCTTCATCGCCTTTACTTGAGCCGCGCCGCCGACGCGCGAAACGGAGAGACCGACGTTAATGGCCGGGCGAATACCGGAGAAGAACAAACTCGGCTCCAGATAAACCTGACCGTCCGTAATCGAAATAACGTTGGTCGGAATGTAAGCGGAAACGTCACCAGCCTGAGTTTCAATGACCGGAAGGGCCGTCAAAGAACCACCGCCTAATTCCTGGCTGACACGCGCGGCACGCTCGAGCAAACGGGAGTGATTGTAGAAAATGTCACCGGGATAAGCTTCACGTCCGGGAGGACGACGCAGCAGCAGAGAAATCTGACGGTAAGCGACCGCCTGCTTGGACAAATCATCGTAAATAATCAAAGCATCCTGACCGTTGTCTCGGAAGTATTCACCGATACTGCAACCGGCATAAGCGGCAATGTATTGAAGCGTCGCGGGATCGGATGCACAGCCGGCAACAACGCAGGTATAAGATAGCGCATCATGCTGCTTGAGTCTCTCCACAATTTGAGACACTGTAGATTTTTTCTGACCGATGGCAACATAGATACATTTCACACCGGTATCTTTCTGACGGATAATGGCGTCAATACCGATGGCTGTTTTGCCTATCTGGCGGTCGCCAATGATCAGTTCGCGCTGACCGCGTCCGATCGGCGTCATCGCATCGATCGATTTCAAACCCGTGTACATCGGCTGATTAACCGGCTGGCGCTGAATAACACCGGGGGCCACCATTTCAATTCGGCGAAACTCTTTGGTTTCAATCGGCCCCTTGCCATCCAAGGGTTTTCCGGTTGCATCAATTACACGTCCCAGCAGTGCTTCACCGACGGGAACCTGTGCAATTTTACCGGTTCGCTTCACGATGTCACCCTCTTTAATGTAGGTAACTTCACCAAGAACCGCGACGCCGACATTGTCCGCTTCCAGATTAAGGACCATACCTAAGATTCCGCCGGGAAATTCCAAAAGCTCCATCGCCATAGCATTTTGAACGCCGTATACGCGGGCAATACCGTCACCGACCGACAAGACCGTTCCGGTTTCGCTTATATCCAGCTTTTTCTCATAGCTTTTGATCTGCTCAGAAATAATTTGACTAATTTCTTCCGCTTTAATTGTTTCCATGTCCTATCTTGCCTCCCCTAAGAGATTCCTCATATTGTTCAACTGATTTTTTATACTGCCATCGTAAAGTGTATCGCCAACGCCAATGACCACGCCACCCAAAAGGGTGGGGTCCTGTTCCACCGTTATATCAACTGTTTTACCCAGCGCTTTTTCCAGGTTTGCACTGATTAAAGAACGCAACTCATCTGAAAGAGTGAAAGCGGTTTTTACATTCACCCGCACCTTCTTCAGCGCTTCGTCCATTAACTGGCGATAACAAACGACGATATCCTCTAAAATATCGATTCGATTCTTGTCCACCAGCAGCCTGATAAAGTTGGCCGTCATGCCGGACAACTTCAACTTGGCAATGAGATTGTCCACAACACCTTTTTTAACTGCCTGTTCAAAGACAGGATTTGCCAGGAAATCTTTTAAAGATTCATTCCGAGAAATGAGTAATGTGAACTGATCGAGTTCCTTGTAATAAGGCTCAATCTGGTTTTCCTCTTTCGCAATGTCAAAAAAGGCACGCGCATATCTTTTGGAAATATTGCTGATCAATGCTTGATTACCACCTTATTTACGTATTCTTTCACCATGGCTGCGTGATCATCCTGTGTAATGCTTTTCTTCAGAATTTCTTCCGCCATTTGCACAGAAAGTTCAACAGCCTGGGATTTCAGCTGTTCTGTAGCTTTTTTCATTTCCTGCTCGATGCGGGCGTGAGCATCTTCTTTCATCTTTTTGGCTGTTCTCTCGGCATCCTCGATAATCTTCTGTTTCTCCGTAACGCCCTGCGCCTTGATCATCTCAATGATACCGTCTATTTCTGTTGACGCCTTGTCAATTTTTTCCGAATATTCACGATACTTTTTCTCGGCTTCGGCTTTTCTCTCCACCGCCTTCTCCAGATTTTCCTTAATCTCCGCCCGGCGACCGACGAAAAATTCTTTCACCTTGGCAGCCAGAAGCCAATAGAGAAGACCCATTAAAACGACAAAGTTGAAAGCCTTCTTGAACAAACCGAACCAGTCTGCACCGTGGTGCCCCCCTTCAGCCTCAGCGGAAGCAAATGCAATACCCACAGCAACCAGCAATACAAACACACCCGTTATCAGAGATATTGTTTTTTTCATTGTACCGGCCTCCCCAATATTTTCTGGGCGATCTCAAGGGATAACTGACGGGAATTGCCGTCCAGAACCGCTTTTGCCTTTTCCACTTCCTTATCCATCTTCTGCTGGAACTCGCGGGCCATTACCGGAATTTCATTGCGCACGGCATCAATAATATTTTTTGCCTGATTCGCACCTTCCTGTATGACCTCTTTTTTAGCCTCGGACGCTTTGAGCTTGGCCTGCTTTAATTTTTCCTCATACTCTGCAACTTTTTTCTCGGCGTTTTCATCAAAAAGCCTGATCTCGTTCTCTGATTCTTCGAGCTGTTTTTTGCGCCGGTCAATAATGGAAAGGATGGGTTTGTAAAGAAGGATGTTGAGTAAAAAAACTAAGGTCAGGAAAAGGACGCCTTGAACTAACAACGTGTAATCGGGAATGACTGTAACCATTTTTTACCTCATGCTTATCTTTTGCACTTTGTAAAACCGCTGGAAGATTTTCCTTTATGGACGGTTTTTGATGGCATGCCTAAGCAAGTGCATACAGTTTTTATTCAGTTGTGTTTTGAATATTTTTACCTAAAAAGGATGGAATCTAATTTCCAGATACTCAAAACCTGCGAGTTACTAATCACATCATTATGGGCTTGTCAAGTATTTTCTGACCATCAGTCTGTTTTTCTGCAATAATTAATAATATCAAAGACTTG
>Ga0116142_10001441_pt1 | contig 28505 bp, 24 predicted proteins | sample AD_UKC033_MetaG_FD_89785 | JGI IMG/M metagenome (GOLD analysis project Ga0116142, IMG submission 89785) | Active sludge microbial communities of municipal wastewater-treating anaerobic digesters from USA - AD_UKC033_MetaG | ecosystem: Engineered > Bioreactor > Anaerobic > Digestate | place: USA... | reverse complement strand
CTGCGCAGTCCCTCGCAGATCGTCGTGATCGCATCCGCGCGGCGGAACACGCGCGTCTCGAGCGCGCGCGAGGCGCGGTAGCGGAGGCTCCCCTCGCGGGAGGTGCCATGGTCCACGGCCGCGTCTTCCCAGGAGGCGCGCATCTCGTAGAACACGGGCAGGCCGAGTCGCCTACCCGCCTTGAGCGCCGCAAGCCCGTTCAGCGCCGGGGAATGGGCATGGATCACGTCTACACCCAGACGGCGGGCGATCTCCTCGACCCGCGTGGCGGTATCGAGCGAGACCATCGCCTGGTTGACCACGGGCAGGCGCCGCAGCAGCGAGTCTGCCGGTCGCGTACGAAAGAACGTGAGTCCGTCGACCTCTTCTTCGTCGGCGCTCGCCCCGTAGTGCTTCGTCGACGTGACATGGACGGTCTCGAAGCCGATGCGGCGCTGCTCGCGCAGGATCGCGAGCGTGCGAAACGCGTAGCCGCTCTGCAGCGGCACCGAGTGGTCGAGCACGTGCAGGATCTTCAATCCGCTCACCGGGCCGCCGCGCCCCGTCGCAGGAAGCCCTCGAACATCAGCAGCGTCCACAATGGCGCGCTGTAGTCGCGCCTGCCCGATTCGTGCGCGCTGACAATCTCTTCGAGCACGCGCGGCTCGAAGAGGCCGGTATCGCGCAGCGTGTCACCGAGCACCGCCGTGCGCACGGTCTCGCGCAGCGGGCCGCGGAACCAGCGGACCAGCGGCACCGCGAAACCCATTTTCGGGCGATACAGCACGTCGTGCGGCAGCCACGGCTCCATGCTCTTCTTGAGCAGGCGCTTGCCCTCGCCGCCGCGCATCTTGAAGCTGCTCGGCAAGGTCCCGAGCCACTCGACCAGCGGGTGGTCCATCAGCGGTTCGCGCACTTCGAGCGAATGCGCCATGCTGGCGCGATCGACCTTGGTGTTGATGTCGCCCACCAGGTAGGTCTTCAGATCGAGGTACTGGATCAGCGCGAGCGGATCGTCGGTGCCGGCGCGGGCGGCATGGCGGGCGAACAGGTCGTCGACCCGGTAACCGCCGAGCGAGGCGCGCATCCCTCCCGAGAACAGCCGCGCGCGCATCGGCGCGCGCACGATCGACACGCTCTGCAGATAGGCTTCGACCGAGTTGCGTGCCAGCGATTCGAAGGTCGTCTTGGCGCGGAAGACGCGCGGGGCCCAGTCCGCCTTCGGATAGAGCCGACCCAGCAGGCCGAACACCGGACGGCGAAAGCCGAGCGGCAGCGCCGAGCGCAGTTTCTCTTCCATCAGGTGCAGCTGGTAGCGGCGATAGCCGCCGAAGCTCTCGTCACCGCCGTCGCCGGACAGCGCCACGGTCACGTGCTTGCGGGCGAGCTCGCACACGCGGTAGGTGGGGATCGCGGAGCTGTCCGCATAGGGCTCGTCGTAGAGGCCGACCAGGGTGTCGATCAGGCCGAAGTCGTCGCTCGCCACCTGGTCGACGTAGTGCCGGGTCTGGTAGCGATCGGCCACCATCTGCGCGAACTTCGTCTCGTCGAATGCGGGGTCGTCGAAGGAAATCGAACAGGTATTGACCGGCGCGTCACTGATGCGCGCCATCGTCGCTACGACCGCGCTCGAATCGACGCCGCCCGAGAGGAATGCGCCGAGCGGCACTTCCGAGATCATGCGCAGGCGGATCGAGTCCTGCAGCCGCCGGTCGAGCTCGGCCATCGCGTCCTCGAAGCCGATGCGATTGTCGAGCGAGAAGCGAACGTCCCAGTACTCGCGCGGCGCGGGCGCCGTCTCGCCTCGCCTGATCACGAGCGTGTGCGCCGGCGGAAGCTTGCGCACGCTCGTGTAGATCGTGCGCGGTTCGGCCACGTAGCCGACGGCGAAATACTCTTCGACCGCGCACGGGTCGATCGTGCGGGTCACGCCCGGGTGCAGCAGGAGTGCCTTCAGCTCCGAGCCGAACACGCACTGGCCATCCGGCAACAGCGCGTAGAACAGCGGTTTCACGCCGAGCCGGTCGCGGGCGAGAAACAGGGTTTCGCGATTGCGGTCCCACAGCGCGAACGCGAACATGCCGCGAAAGCGCGTGACGCAGTCCTCGCCCCAGGCCTCCCAGGCGTGGACGATGACTTCGGTGTCGCTCTTGGTGTGAAACACATGCCCGAGCGCCTGCAGCTCGGGAATCAGCGACTGGTAGTTATAGATCTCGCCGTTGTAGACCACGACGACGGACCCGTCTTCGTTGTAGAGCGGCTGCTGGCCGGTCGCGATATCGATGATCGACAGGCGCCGGTGTCCGAGCGCGACGCCCGGCTCGTGGTGCTCGCCCTCACCGTCCGGTCCGCGGTGCTGGATCGAGTCGTTCATCCGCCGCAGCAGCGCGCGGTCGAGCTCGCGACGGCCCCTGAGATCGACGATTCCGGTCAGTCCGCACATGGGTCAGTGATCCGTGAGAAGGCCATCGTAGAGGCCGGTGTACGCCTGCACCATCGAGTCCATCGCGAACGCGCGCAGGCAACGCTCGCGGCCGGCCGCACCGTGCGCCGCACGCAGTCCGCCGTCATCGAGATAGCGGGCGATCGCCGCAGCCAGTGCGGCGGGATCGCGCGGATCGTAAAGGGTGCCGCTGACACCCTGCTCGATCAGTTCACCATTCCCGCCGACCTGCCCGGCGACGACCGGGCGGCTCGAGGCCATCGCCTCGAGGATGGTGTTGGAAATGCCCTCGTTCTGCGAGGGCAGCACGAATATGTCAAAGCTGCGCAGCAGCGCCGGGGCATCCGGGCGCATCCCTGGCATCCACACGAGCGGCGCGATACCGAGCGCCTGGGCCCGCTCGCGCAGCCGGCCGGCCTCCGGGCCGTCCCCCACGATCGCGAGCCTGAGACGACCCTGCGGCGCCTCCGGCGCCTTGGCAAGCCGTGCGAAAGCCTCGAGCAGCGCCGCCTGGTTCTTGATCGGGTCGAGCCGCCCGATGGTGCCGATCACGAGGGGGCGCTCGGCGCCCTGCACGGCCCAGGGCAGGTCCGCGGGCAAGGGTCCCTCGGGTGAGAAGCGATCGACGTCGACCCCGTTGTAGATCTGCCGGATCCGCCCCGGCGGCACCTTGATGCGCTCCTGCAGCCAGCGCTCGATGTCCTTCGAGACGGCCACGTAACGCTGCGTCGCGGGGCGGCACAGGCGCCGGATGCGCAGTGCACGCGGGCTCTCGCCCCGCGGGTCCGCGGCATCCCAGCCGTGCTCGCCGTGCACGCGGTGGCGCACGCCAGCCGCCAGCGCCACCCATTGCAGGTCGACCGTGCCGAGATTGCGCGTGTGCACGACGGCCGGGCGCAGGCGGCGCAATTGCCGCCACAGTCGCCCATAGGCGGCCGGGTCCTTGCCCGGCTGCTTGTCGATCGAGATCACCTCGACATCGTCGCGCTGGATGCGCTTGCGGAAGTCGGTGAACCCGGCGAGGCACACGATGGCGTGCCGGTACTTCGCGCGCGGCAAGCGGTTGACGAGATTCACGAGGCCGTTCTCGAGCCCACCGTAGTCGAGCCGGTAAATGACATGCGCGATGAGGGGAGCCTCGGCCATGCGCCTACCAGCAGATGCCCGAGTAGCGCCCCGCTCTGCCGCCGCGCATCGCAATGCCCACCACGTCGACGACCGCATGACGCGGTTCGAGCGTCGCCGCGAGTGCCGCTTCGATGTCCTTGCCACCGAGGCCGACCAGGATCGTGTCGCCGTGGCTCACCGCCTCCTCGCAGGAGCCGACCATCAGCTTGCCGATGTGCGGGATGCTCTGCTCGATGAAGCGCTTGTTGGCACCGATCAGGCGCGACAGGTTCACTTCCGGGTCGTAGATGCGCAGGTCATAGCCCTTGCCGATCAGCCGCTCGGCCACGGAGACCAGCGGGCTTTCGCGCAGGTCGTCGGTGCCCTTCTTGAAACTGAGGCCGATCATGCCGACCTTGCGCGTCTCGCCCCGCATCACCAGGTCGATCGCCTGGTCGATGTGCGCGCGGTTGCTGCCGAGCACGCCGCCGAGCATCGGCGTGGTGACGTCGTGCGTCTTGCCCATGTAGGTCAGCGCGCGCAGGTCCTTCGGCAGGCAGGAGCCGCCGAACGCGAATCCCGGCCGCAGGTAGGCGGGCGAGATGTTGAGCTGCGTATCTTTGCAGATGAGCGCCATCACCTCGCGGGCATCGACATCGACCGCGCTGGCGAGGCGACCGATTTCGTTCGCGAAAGTGATCTTGACCGCGTGGAAGGCATTCGCGGCGTACTTCTGCATCTCGGCGACGCCGACCGAGGTGACGACGAACTCGCACGGCAGATGTCCGAACACCGCGCGCAGCGCGTCGGCGGCGCGTGTCGAGCGCGTGCCGACGATCGTGATCGGCGGGCGGTCGTAGTCCTTGATCGAGGTGCCCTCGCGCAGGAACTCGGGCTGGAAGGCGAGACCGAAGTCCCTGTCGGCCACCTTGCCGCTCGCCTTCTCCAGCGTCGGGCGCACCAGTTCATCGAGCGTGCCGGGCTGCACGGTCGAGCGCAGCACGACAGTATGGAATGCCGACTTCTTCGCCAGCGCCTCACCGATCGACTCCATGACGCGCCGGATGTAGCTCATGTCCTGGCTGCCGTTCGGGCTCGAGGGCGTGCCGACGCAGACGAAGGACAGCTCGGTGGCCTGGATCGCGGCGGCCACGTCGTCGGTGACCTTCACCTTGCCCGACGCGACGACATCGCGCGTCAGGTCCTGGATGCCCTCCTCGACGATCGGCGACTTGCCGCTCCGGATCAGCTCGAGTTTGAGCGGATCGACATCGACGCCGGTCACCTCGTGGCCATCCCTCGCGAGACAGGCCATCGAGACCGCACCGACATAGCCCAGGCCGAAAATACTGATCTTCATTTACCTGCTTCCTCGATCAGGCCATCGAGCCGGCGCATCGATGCCGCCCAGCTGTGATGGCTCAACACACGATCGCGACCGGCGGCCGCCAAGCGCCGGCGCGCGTCCGCGTCTCCCAACAAACGATCGATGGCGGCGACCCATTCGTCGGTGCCCGATGCCACGAGCAGGTGTTCACCCGCCACCGCATCGACACCGCCCGAAGCCTGCGGACTGCAGACCACCGGGACCCCCATCGCCATCGACTCCAGGATCTTGTTCTGCGTGCCCCGCGCGATCGCGAGCGGCGCGATCGTGAGCGCAGCACGGCGCACATGCGGGCGCACGTCGGGCACCGACCCGGTGACCGTGACGCCCGGCAATTTTCCCAGCGCGCGGATGTGCTCCGGCGGATCCGCCCCGACGATCGCAAACCGCGCGGCCGGTCGCTTCGCCTGCAGCGCCGGCAGCACGTCGCGACAGAAGCCGAGCACGCCCTGCTGGTTCGGGTAGTAGTCCATGCGCCCGACGAAGGCGAGGAGATCGGTGTCGTAGCCCTCCCCGTCGGGTGCGAAGAACCCGGCATCCACGCCGTTCGGGAACCAGTCCGAGGGCGTCGACACGCCGAGCGCCCGCAGCGACTCGAGCTCGGCGCGTGTCGTGCAGGTGCACAGGTCGAAGTGATCGGCGAGCTGGCGCTCGCGGCGTTCGAGCTTTACCGCTTCGAGCCAGTAGCCCATCGAGAGCGGGAAGGCACGATGACCCGAGTACTCGCGCCACTTCTGCGAGTCCATGTCGCCGTAGTCGAGGACCTTGAGCGGCGCCGCGAGACGCTCCACATAGGGCGCGACCGACGAGCAATGCACGAATACGAGATTGAAACGCGTGGCCTTCGCGGCCGCCTCGATCCGCCGCGCCAGCCTGCGCGACCAGAAATAGCCGAAGCTCGACGGGCTCGCGGTCGGCAGACGCGCCACCATCTGCGGCCAGGCGACGCGATCCGGGATCACCTCGACGATGGCCTCGGCGCAGTGCTGCGCAAGGCCCCGCGACTCCTCGAGCTCGGCGGCACTGCGTGCCAGCGAGGCCACGGTCACCTCATGGCCCGCGTCGGTCAGGTGCCGGATGATGTTGAAGGGCCGGATCTTGCCGCCGCGCTTCGGCGGAAACGGCACGCGATGGCACACGAACAGGACCTTCATGCGGCGAGCTTCGCTTTCAGGTCCTCCGTGACACCGGCCACGCTGGCGCCATCGAGGTACAGGCGCGCCCAGACCTCGAGATTGACGAGTGCCAGCAGGTGATCGGTGCGATCGGCCTGCTGCTGTTCGTGTTCGGCGATGGTGCGCGCTACCGCATCGGGGTCGAGCAGGCCGCGCCGCAGGATCGTCTCGCGCGACAGCAGGTCGGCGACCAGCGGGGCGAGTTCCTGCTTGAACCAGGCGCCGATCGGCGCGCCGAAGCCGCGCTTTTCGCGATTGAGGATGCTGTCCGGCAGGATGCCGGCGAGCGCACGCTTCATCGCGTACTTGAGGTCGCCACCGCGGACCTTGAGCGCCCCCGGCATGCGCGCGGCGAACTCCACCAGGCGCTGGTCGAGCAGCGGCACGCGGCACTCGAGCGAGACCGCCATGCTCATCTTGTCGGTGAGCATCAGCAGGTCTTCGGGCATCTGCGTGGCGAGATCCACGTCCATCAGCCGTCGCAGCGGATCGGTGGCATTCGACGCCGCGAACGCACGGGCGATGCAGTCGTCGAAGGCCGGCGGCTCGCCGAGCAGCAGTGCCGCCCGCTCGTCCGCGCTGAACACTTCCATGTAGCGCCGATAGCGCTCCTCGAACGACAGCGAGTCGGCCAGCACGAACGCCTTGGCGAGTCGCAGTTCGTTGAGCAACCGGTGATGCCGGTCGCTCGGCAGCCGCCGCGCCAGCGGATCGATCATCGAGCGGCGAATGAAGCGCGGGATGCGCTGGTACTGGCGGCGGTAGTGCTCGTCGAGATAGCGGCGATAGCCGCCGAACAGTTCGTCGCCACCGACGCCGGAGAGGATCACGGTGACGTCTTCGCGGGCGAACTTCGACACGAGATAGGTGGTGATGAACGCCGCATCGGCCACCGGCTCGTCCATGTGCGACAGCAGGCCCGGCAGCAGCGCCGCCACGTCCGGCTGTACGAGGATTTCCTTGTGCTCGGTACCGAAGGCCCGGGCCACGGCGCGCGCGTGCGGCAGTTCGTTGTAGAGCGCGGCGCCCGAGGAGCCCGCGAAGCCGATCGAATAAGTGCGCACGGGCCGATCGGTGTGCCGCGACATGAAAGCGACGACCGCGCTCGAATCGATGCCGCCGGAGAGGAACGCCCCGATCGGCACGTCGCTGACCATCTGCTCGCGTACCGAGCGCTCGAGCTCGCTGCGCAGCCCGTCGATCCACGACTGCTCGCTGCGCGCTGCATCGATGCCCGCGTCAAGGCGCCAGTACTGGTTCACCGCCACGCGGCCCTCCTCGGCCACCAGCATGTGACCCGGCGCAAGCTTGCGCATGCCGGCGAACAGCGCGTTCGGCGCGCAGACATAGCCGACCGACAGGTATTGCGCGAGCGCCGCGCGGTCGATGCGTGCCTCGATGCCCGGCACGCACAGCAGCGCCTTGGCCTCCGAGGCGAACGCGAGCTGGCCCGCGCTCTCGTGGTAGTAGAGCGGCTTGATGCCGAGCGGATCGCGCGCCAGCAGCAGCCGACGGCGCCGGCGATCCCAGACCGCGAGCCCGAACATGCCCTCGAGCCGCGCGAGGAAGGCGTCGCCGTACTGCTCGTAGCCGTGGACGATGACTTCGGTGTCGCTGCGCGTGGCGAAGCGATGCCCCGCCGCCTCGAGTTCGGCGCGCAGGGTCTGGAAGTTGTAGATCTCGCCGTTGCAGACGACGACGACATTGCCGTCCTCGCCGGCGATCGGCTGGTGTCCGCCGGCCACGTCGATGATCGACAGGCGGCGCATGCCGAGCAGCATCGGGCCTTCAGCGAAGCTGCCCTCGTCGTCGGGGCCGCGATGACGGATCGCGGCACCCATCCGCTGGAGCAGCTCCGGCGGGTGGCGCGCATCGCCGGCAAGACCGAGGACACCGTATATGCCGCACATGGCCGCTACCCGAGATACTTCGCGACGGGCGGGCCGATCAACTGGGTCAGCGCGAGCGGCAGGCGGCGCCACAGGCGGATCATGCGCTCGTACTTCGGATTGGTCGGACTCAGGTTCGGCACTTCGCGATCGCCGACCAGGTAATACTCATAGTGGAGCGGCTCGGGCTCGAAGCCCCAGTTGGCCTTGAAATCGAAGGAGCCGGTGCCGCGCTTGCTGCGCCCGTAGTCGAAGATGCGGCGCCCGGCCTGCCGCGCGCGCTCCATCACTTCCCAGTACATGAAGTCGTTGCCCGACACCGAGCGTGCGGCGCGCGTGCCGCCGCCGTAGTACGGCAGCACTTCGTCGCGGAAATGGAAGCTCAGCACGCTCGCCACGGGCTCGTCGCCGTTCACGATGGTGAGCACTTCGCAGTCCTCGCCGAAAACGTCCTTGAGGATCTCGAGGTAGTGCTTGCCGAACACCGGCGTGCCGAGGTTGCGCAGGCTCTCGGAGTACATGGCGTAAAGCCGGTCCACGCCCGCATCGATCTCGGAACGCAGCCCCTTCTGGATGCCTTTGCGCACCATCGCGCGCTGCTTGCGCGGTATCGCGAGCATGTTCTGCTCGGCCTCTTCCGCGATCGCCTTGCGGAAAGTGACGTAGAGATCCTTGGACGGCCAGTCGGGATGCTGGCGCCGGCGGTTGCGCATCTCGAGATGGCCGACCTTCAGCTCGCGCGCGAGTTCGCAGGCGCGGGCTTCGAGGGCGGCATGCGCCTCCGCGTCCGCCGCGAGGATCCCCCCGTAGACGCAGAACGGCGTCGAGACGAGCGAATGGCCGAAGAGCAGGCTATTTACCTCGGCGAGCGGCAGCACGCCGCGCATCTCGCCATTCAGGGTCGCAGCGAGAAAATGCGTGCGGTGCCCGAACGCGCGGCGCAGCACCTCTTCCCAGCCGGAAAGATGGAAGAACGTGCCGTCCTCGTGTCCGGCGACGAAGTCATCCCATGCGTGCCTGAGGTCGGGTGTGAGTTGCTGGACCTCGAGGCGCGATGCACTGGAGCCGGAGCCCGCGCTAGGCGACACCGAACACCTCGTCCATGCGTCCCCAGCGGAAATCGCGCAGCAACCGGCGCAAGCGGCTCTCCATGCGATCGAGATTGGTGTAGTGGCGGAAGCGCGACTTGGCCGAAAGCCCCCCGATGCGCGGCTGGCCGGTATCGATCTCCCACGGATGGCAGTAGAACACCGCGGATTTGCCATCGCGCGCATTCACGCGCCTCACGGCCGCGCGAAACAGCGAGTACGGCAACAGCCGGAAATAGCCGCCGCCGCCCGCAGGCAGGCGCTGGCCGAGGTACTCGACGGTCGTGATCGGCACTTCGAGGAGCCTGCGGCCCTCGGGCTGGTACGGGAAACGTGGCGAACCGGGTATGCCGTACAGGTCGTGGTGGATCGGGAAGATGCTCGAGTCGTAGCTGAAGCCGACGCGCTCCAGGATCTCGAGCGCCCACAGCGAATCCTTGGTGATGGAATAGGTGGCCGCGCGATAGCCGCGCACGGCCACGCCGGTGGCATCCTCGAGTCGCTGCTTGGCCTCGCGGGTCTCGGCCTCGAAGACCTGCGGCGTTTGCGTGCAGACGCGCTGATGGGTGAGCCCATGGCAGGCGACTTCGTGGCCCGCCGCGTGGATGTCGCGCACGAGCGCGGGCGAACGCTTCGCCACCCATCCGAGGATGAAGAAAGTCGCGCGGATACCCTCCCCGGCGAGGATCTCGAGGATGCGGCGCGTGCTCGCCTCGGCCCGGTACTCGAGCCTGTCCCACTGCGACCGATCGACCGCGGACGAGAGCGCCTCGACATGGAAGTAGTCTTCCACGTCGATCGAGAAGGCATTCTGGATCGCCTGCTGCAACACCACCTGTCTGCCTTCAGCGTCGCGGGGTGTAGGTGAGGTCCAGCGCGTAGCGGTTCTCCGTATAGTCACGCTGGTCCGTGCCGAACGGCGTGTCGCCGCTGCCCTCATACCTGTCGACCCTGAACGTCAGTCCGAAGCGGCGCGCGAACTCCCAGTCGAGATCCGCGCCAAACAGCCATTCGTCGAACTCGACGTCGGAGTCCGAGAAATCCTCGGAGGTCCAACGCCCGTAGATGCTCATCGACAGAGTCGGGCTCAGGCGCCTCGTGAGCGTGGCCGCCGCGCCGATGGAATCGCGATTCAGGACCGCGTCCCGTTCGTGGTCCTCGGCACGCCAGTCGGCGACGAGGTCCAGTGACGTGCGCACCCCAGCAAGCGCGAGCCCGATCGACACGTAATCGGACTGGAACGGATCGCCCGACACGATGCCGATGTCCCCTTCGACCGATACGCCGGAAATATCCTGGTCGCGCCGCATCGCATTGACGGAATCGGTGAGGTTCGTGCCCGCGTTCAGTGTCAGGGTCGAACGCGCCGAGAGTTCGCGCGCCACGGTCAGGTCGAACAGCGGCCCGTCAGTCGTGTCGCCGAAGTCGTGCATTGCCGTATAACCCGCCCGCAGGCTGACCACGGTGCGCGCCCCACGCGTGTCGTAGCCGATGAAGGCGGACTGGCGATCGTAGTTGCTGTTGAATATCTCGTCGTCGAACTCCACCCGCTCGGCCATGGCGTTCAGCGACAGCGACGAATCCGTGCCCAAGTGGCGCACCAGTCCGACATTTCCGGTCAGGCGCTGGCTGTCCGCATTGCTCTCGCTGAACGAGGCATCGGACCAGCGGCCCGACAGCAGGATCTCCGTGCGATCCCCCACGGGCAGCCGGAAATCGGGGCCGGTGCTGAAGTAATTGGTGCTCTGCCGATTGTCGGGCGATTCGACGGCACGCGGATCGATCAGCGCCTTGCCGAAGTTGTCCTGCACGACCCAACTGAACCGGTCGGGCAGGAACCGGTAGGTCAGCAGCCCGGAGAGACCGCCCATCAGCTCCTCGTCGTAGGCATTGTCGAAATACTTGCGGTAGCGCAAGTCCGCCGAGACGTCGGCCGTCAGGCGGCCCTGATCGCGCGCGATGCCGAACTGCAGACCTGCCTCGCCAACGGTCTCGGACCGCTCATCGACGCTCGTGCGCCCGATGTTGTCCGAATGAAAGGCGCCGATGGACAGCGCCAGGTCGACCTCCTGTGCGCCGGCGGCCGCGCAAAGCAGCAGCAACGACGCGCACGCCAACGCGCGCGCGCCCCCGGACGTTCCCTTACGATTCATGTTGCCCCGCTTGTTGTGATTCGACGAATCCGTCGCCGTATCCGTAACCGTAATAGCCGCCGACATTGTTGTCGTGCAGCGCCTGGTTCAGCACCAGACCGATTCGCGGCCCCTCGCCGATCATGCCGAGTGCATCGGTGACCGCCTGTTGCGGGGTCACGCCGGCGCGCACGACGAGCACGATCTGGCCGAACAGCGAGGCGAGCACCTGCGCCTCGCTCGTCAGCAGGATCGGCGGCGAATCGAACAGCACGATGCCATAGTCGTCCAGCGCCTGCAGCTCCGCCACGACCTGGCGCATGCGCGCGCTCGAGAGCAACTCGGTGGTCGAGCCGCTCCGTTGGCCGATCGGCACGATGTACAGCCCCGCGATGTCGGTCGGCAGGATCACCGACTCGACCGGAATGTCGGGGTTGGTCAGCACGTCGATCAGGCCCGGCTCGCTCGCGACGCCGAATGTGTGGCTCACATGCGGCTTCGGCGCATCGCCATCGATCAGGATCACGCGGTGGTCCTTTTCGAGCGCGAGACTCAATGCGAGATTGATCGTGGTGAAGGTCTTGCCCTCGCCCGGCAGCGCACTCGTGACCATGATCGTGCGCGGCGATGCGCCCGAGGTGACACCCGCGGCGGTGACTTCATCGAAGGCCGCCTTCAGGAGCGGCCGCTTGAGCATGCGGTACTGGTGCGAAAGCTGGCGCTGCTGATGCTCCGGGGGCAGGAGGCCCCGCAGGCGCAAGGCGTCGAAATCGATATGAACCGACTTCGCGGTGTTGCCGATCTCCCTGCGCGGCTGCGATTCATGGGACGCGGGCCCGGGCACGGTGACCGCGGGTACGACACGTCCCACCGGGGGCAACGGTGCCCGCGGCGGCTTCGCTCCGGCCTGGGCCGAGTCCTGCAATCGCTTCAGTGCGCGTTCGACAATACTCATGGGTGCTCAGCCGATCAGTCGTTGCAGGTAGTGCGCCGCCGTGGCCTGCAGTGACATCACCGCGCCGAAGACCACGAACAACAGCAGGGCCGCCGCCGATATCTTGAGGAGCTCGAGGCGCCGCTGGTGGCGGTGGCGATCCACCCAGGTGCGGCTGATCGCGGCCAGTACCGGCAGGCCGGTCACCTCGGTGAGCGCGCGGACCGTGTGGAAGACCGGGCGCAGCTGGTTCAGCAGCCAGGCCACACCGGCACCCGCGGCGAGACCCGCCAGCAGCATCATCAGAATCATTTGCGGACGATTGGGCGACACGGGATCGAGAGGTGCAGCCGGCGGCTCGATGATGTCGAACTTCACGGTGCCCGTCCTGTCCGCCTGTTCCGACAGCATGGCGGTTTCACGCCGCTGCACGAGCTCGTTGTATTGCGTCCGGATACCCTCGTAATCGCGATTCAGCCGGGCGAGCTCTGCCTCCACTTCCGGCACCGTATTCACCTGACGGCGCAGCGCGGCGATCTTGCCGTTGCGCTGCGCGAGTTCCTGACGCAGTTCGGCCACCTGCACCTGGGTACGCTTCAGCTCCAGCTCGAGGCTCTGGTACACCGGGTTCGACTTCAGCGACGACGACAGGCTGCCGGTAGCCTGCTGGCCGGCCCTGACGCGCGCCAGCTCTTCCTCCTGGCGCGCCTTGAGTTCGTCTATGGTCTTGCGGGTAGCCAGCACCTCCGGGTGCTTGTCCGTATAGCGCAGCAGCAGTTCATCGAGCTGGCGCTCGAGTTCCTGGATCCGGAACGTGACGTCGCCGGCGCCCGGAGCTGAGGCTGCGGTCGCGGCGCCCGAATCGAAGCCGAACAGGAACGGCTCCTCGCCCGCGAGCTGCCGCTCGATCTCCGCGCGGCGACTCTCCGCCACGGCGAGCCGCGTGCGCACGGCTTCCGCGTCGATCGTTTCCTGCTGCAGGCGGCCGAAGTAGTCGCCGGTGCTGTCGGGCATCAGGCCGACATTCGTCTGCTTGAAGGTCGCGAGGCGCTGCTCGGCGTCGCGCAGGCGCTGCTCGTACTCCGCGATCTGCTCCTCAATGAAGCGTTGCGCGGTTTCCTGGCCGGTGCGCTTCTCGCCGAGCGCATTCTCGACGAACGCATTGAGCAGCGTCTGCACGACCTCGATCGCCTTGTCGCGGTTGCCGTCCTGGAAGCTGATGAAATAAAGCCCCTCACCCTGGGTCGTGCGCGCACGCAGGTCGCCGGCCGCAATGGTGATGCGCTCGCGGATGCTGGTGATCAGCGCTTCCTTCTGCGCGGGAGTGGTCGCGCGCAGGTCGAGATCGGTTTCGCGCGCCACCTGCTCGATCTGCGGCCTGCTGAGCAGCGCCTGGCGCACGAGATCGAGCCCCGAGGCCACGTCCGGGTCGATGGCGAGGCCCTGCAGCAGCGGGCGCAGTATGCCGCGCGTATCGACATAGACCTTCGCATTGGCCTGGTAGGTATTCGGGATGGTCATCGCGTAGAACCAGCCGACCAGGCAGATCAGCCACGCCACGGCAATGGCGAGCCAGCGGAAGCGCCATGCGCCACGCAGCTCGTCGAGGACCTTGTTCAGCAGTTCACGCAAGTCCATTCGCTGGGCCTCAGAAGAACGATTCCGGCACGATCAGGATATCCCCGGGCCGGACCGCGACGTTTTCCTTCAGCTTGCCCTTCCTGACGAGATCGTCGATGCGCACGCGCTGCTCCGTCGTCTTCCCATCGGCCGACTTGCGCACGAGCTTGGCGCGATTGCCCGCCGCGAACTCACCGAGCCCGCCGGCCGCGAGCACCACGTCGAGCACGGTCATGCCTTCCCGATAGGGCACATCGCCCGGCGAGCCCACCTGGCCGATCACGGTGATCTTGCTGAACGCACTCAGCGGTGTCGTGACGATCACGTTGACCTGCGGGCTGCGGATGTATTCCGACAGCTCGGCCTCCATGTCGCGGGCCAGCTGGGTGGGTGTCTTGCCCACGGCCACCATGTCCTCGATCAGCGGCGTCGACACTTTGCCGTCCGGGCGCACCGGGACTGAAGTCGACAACTCCGGATTGCGCCACACGAAGATCTGCAGCGTATCGCCCGGGCCGATGATGTAGTCCGGGCTCACGGTCTGCGCCGGCATGGCCGGCGGCGCATCGGCAGCCGACGGTGCCTCGCCAGCCGGCGGGGTTTCGCCTGCGGTGGCCGGCGTCTGCGCGCAGGCCGACGCTCCGAGCAGCATGAAGTACGCAGCGATCGGCAGAATCCAGGATTTCACGTTGCGCATGGCCCCTTCACCCCAAGGTCTTCAGCAGCGCTTCGGCATCGCGCCGTGATGGAAAGTTCTCATTCTCCCTAATAACCCGCTTCAACACTGTGGCGGCTGCCTCCTTTTTACCGTTCCGGGCGAGTGCCACGGCGTAGTGGTACTGGATCTCTCCGGCCTTCGGCATGCCTCTTGCGGCTTCCTCAAGTATTGCGAGACCCTCTTCTATTCTGCCACTTTCCAGCAGGATCCATCCATAAGTATCAGAAATATCAGCGCTTTCAGGTGCCGCCTCGTGGGCGCGGCGCGCCAGGTCCAGCGCCCGGGGATCCTTCGCCTCGTAATACAGCCAGGCGAGGTTGTTCAGCGCCGGGGCACCCGGCCAGGCCACGATCGCCTTTTCGTACTCGGCGATCGCCGCCCTGCGATCACCCGCTTGCTGGTAATGCTCCGCCAGGCTCAGGCGCACCATCGGGTCGCGCGGGTGGTCGGCGAGCCAGGCCGCCAGTATCGCCTCTGGCCGGGGACTGTCCGCGGCGCGCGCGGCTCGATACCCCTTGATCGCCAGCGCTGCACTCGGCCGCGCCTTTGCCGCGCGGGCATAGGCCTCGGCGGCGGCGGCGGGCTTGCCGGCCATCGACAGGACCTCCCCGCGCAGTTCGTTCCCCGCGGCCGGCGGGCCACCCGCCTTCTCGAAAGCCGCGATGCGCGCGAGCGCACGATCGAACTGCCGTTGTCCCGCGTCGAGCTGCACCAGCAGCGCGGTCGGCGCCGCCCAGGCTGGCCGGTCACGGATTGCCGACTCGAGCCGCGCTCGTGCGTCATCGACGCGTCCCATCGCGTTCAACGCGATCGCGGCATTCACGACGGCTTGCTCACTGCCCAGGGCTGCCGCCTCATTGAAGCGCGCCAGGGCGGCATCGAACTGCGAATGACGCAGCAGCAACTGTCCGGCGCGATCGAGTGTCGTCGCGCGAGAGCCGGTAACCGCGAGCGCCTGCTCGAGCAGTGAACCGGCCCTGGCCGGATCCTTGTCGACGAGCGCAATCTCCGCCAGGCGCAGGCGTGATTCGACCGCCGCGGGGTTGGCGCTGATCGACTGTTCGAGGGCCTGCGAGGCGGCCGCACGATCCCCTGATGCCAGCGCAATAGCGGCGAGCCCGATGTGTGCGCGCTCGTTCGCGGGCTCGATCGCGAGTACCTTGCGAAAGACTTCTCCGGCTTCCCCGGTCCGTCCGCCCTGCAGTGCAACCGTGGCGACGCCGATGTGCGCGTCGACATTGCGCGGATCGGCCTGCAACGCCGACTCGAACAGTTCGCCCGCCGCGGCGCTGTTGCCGCTGCCGAGCAGGTAAGCGGCGCCCACCACCTTGAGCTGGATGTCCTGCGGGCTCTGCCGCACGAGCTTGAGGATCGACTCCTGTGCGGCGGCGGCATCCTGCCCGGCCACTTCGGCCAGTACCAGCAACTGGCCGCGCACACGGCCCCCGGCGCTTTCCGGAATCGCCTGCAGCAGCGCGACCGCCTCGCTGCGCCGGCCGCCGAGCAGATACGCACGGGCCAGGTCGAGCTTGAGCGGCATGTTGTCGGGGGCTTCCGCGGCACCCTTCTCGAGACTCGCGATGCCCTCTTCCGTGTCGCCGCTCATCATGGCGATCGAGCCGCTCATCCAGTCCGCGCCGGCATCGCGCACCGCCCCTTGCGGCACGTCGGCCAGGATGCGCCGCGCGGCGACCGGGTCCTTGCGCAGCAGGAAGACGCGGGCCAGCTGCTTGCGCGCCTCGACATTGGCTGGCTGCGCGGCGATCAGTTGCGACAACACGCTGGCGGCCTGTTCGAGCGACCCCTGTTCCGTGAGTACGGCCCCGAGCAGCATCTGTGCCGCCGGGTTCTCCGGATCCGCCGACAGCGCGCGCTGCAGTTCCGCCGCCGCCGCCGAGAAATCGCGCTTCGCATAAGCCACGCGCGCGGCGAGGTAATGTGTCGGAAACGAGTCGGGCGCCCATTGCGCCAGTGGCTGCAGTTCGGACTCCGCGCGGGCGATATCGGCGAGCGCGATGCTGTTCTCGACGCGGCTCGCGAGTACGGTGAAGCGCTCCGGCGCATCGAGCTGCTGCGCACCGTGGGTGTGGGCGATCTCGAGCGCCTCGCGCGCGCGCGCGGCATCGCCTATGGCCATCGCGAAGCGCGCGCGATACAGCCCCGCGCGGGCAAATGTGGGGTGCTTGCCGAGCAGATGATCGAGTGCCGCGGCGGCCTCGGGAAGGCGGCCGACGGCCCATAACCACCGCGCCTCGACCAGCAGCGCATCGCGATCGTCGGGCGCGGCGGCGAGCGCCGCGTCGAGCGCCTCGCGGGCCGCATCGTTATCGCCGAGTTCCAGCTGCGCCCGGGCAATCACGACATGGCGTCGGGGGCCCGAATCGGTGTCTGCCCGCGCGGCGGCAATCGCCTCGGGGTACCTGCCCTGGGCGAGTAGCACGGCCTGGTCGAGTTCGGCGAGGCTCACCGGATCGGCGCCGGCCTCGATCGCGCGGTCGATCTCCTTGCGTGCGGTCGCGGCATCGCCCTGGCGCAGCGACAGGCGCGCGAGCAGCACGCGGCCCGCAATGTTCTGCGGTTCGCTCTCGAGCGCGATCTTGACGTCGGCCATCGCATCGCCATCGCGTCCGGCCGCGAATGCGCCCTGCGCACGCTCGATGCGGGCCTCCGTACTCATCATGCGATCGCATCCGGCGACGAGGAACGCGGCGACCATCAATGTGACCAGGGAGGGCAAATACGAGTGCTTCATCTGTCTGTCCCCGCAACCGGCATCATGCCGAGTATTCGTCCTGACATATCGTCCCAGAAAGTGCCGGCCAGTGCCTGGGCGTCGCTGCAATCAGCACCGCAGCGAACCGCGAGCGCCACGACACCGGACGGCGCCGGATTGCGCAGCGACTGCAGGCCATAGTAGAGCTGCGCAAGCGAGTCCGTGGTCGTACGTCGCCCGCCAATGTCGAACACATAGGCCAGCAGCCACAGACTGCCGTCCTGGGCGCGGGCCTCGAATGCCGCCAGCGGCGGCTTTGCAGCAAGCGTGCGCGTGCTGTAGGGCCAGGCCTGTCGCCATGTCCCCGGCGCGAGCAGCGTGTTCGAGTACTGGATCAGCTCATTGCCCTGGCGTTGCTCGCCGTAGGAATTCACGTACACCTCGACACGACCGGCGCTCGAGGCATACGCCGCCCGACGCTCGCCGGCCGCGCCGGCATAACGGGGCGACCAGGCATGGTCGCCCGGCATTGGACCCTGCCAGGCACCAGTCGCGAGAGGCAGCTGTCCGGGCGGCGAACCCGGCTCGAGGACTTCTGCCTGGGCCAGGGTCATCACGAAAGTGATGGTAAGCAGCGCGACGGGCAGCATCGCCCGCCAGACGCCAACCGGTGCCGCCGGACTCGCGTCGACCGGCGCGGCGTCGGGCCGCGTAGCGCCGGGCCGCGCGGCCGGATGCCGACGCGCAAGCCAGTGTGCCAGCAGGAACACGCTGCCCAGCAGGATGGCGAAAATCACCTGCCCCAGCGTCCTGTGCTCGACGGCGACCAGATAGGTCTGCATGCCGTACGTGTCGCCCGCATGAATCACGATGACGATGCGTATCCAGTTCGCAATCATCGCGAGCAGGCCACAGGCGGCGACATAGGCCACTGCGCGCCAGGCGCGCAGGTGGTAGACGTTGGCCGCCAGTACCGCGATGGCCAGCGCGACCATGAAGTAGCGCTTGCCGCTGCAGCCTTCGATGATCTCGAAGGTCCCGCCGGGAATCCTGACGCTGAACTCGCTGACCTGTGCCTGTACGCCAATCCAGGCGAGCGCGGTCTCCGTGGCGAATACGCTGAGTCGCTGCAGGAGAGGCACGCCGTAATTCCAGATTGGCGTGGCAAAGTAGAAGAAGGCGATCGGAGCCATGGCAGGGCGGGCATGCCGCCAGCCGACCGCCGCCCACACGGCAGACCAGGCGATGAGCGGGAACAGCAATTGATGGATCATCTGGCTGTTGGCCGTATAGGCCACGAGCCAGGCAGACAACAGGACGGCGAGGGTCGCGGCGCCAGCGAGACTCGATGCGACGCGGGCGCCGCGTTGACGCCAGGCGACGAGCCCGAGCCAGCCGATCGCGATCGCCGCGATCAGCGGCCCATGCTGGTAGTCGTGGACGAAGCGCCAGAGGCTCCACAGCGATTCGACGGTCGGCCACAGCGCGATCGTCGCGATGGACACGACGGCGCTCAGGAGGACGCCTGCCGGCAGTTCAGGCCTCGCCATCGTCTCGGCGGATGCCGTAGCGGTCCATCAGGTCGTAGAGCGTGGGCCGGCTCACGCCCAACAGGTCCGCCGCACGCGAGATCGTGCCGTCGGTGAGAGTGAGCGCCTGCAGGATCGCCTGCCGCTCCGCGCGTGTGCGCACCTCTTTCAGGTTGAACAGCAGTGCATCGGCCTGCGCGTCGGCGAGCCCGAGGTCCTCGGGCGTCACGAGCGGCCCCTCCGCCATGATCACGGCCGACTTCACCTTGTTTTCGAGCTCGCGCACGTTGCCGGGCCACGGATAGGCCTGGATCGCCGCGATCGCCTGCGGTGTATAGCCGCGCCGCGGGTGGCCCTGCTCGGCGCCGAAGCGCCCGAGGAAGGCATGCGCGAGCACCACCGCGTCTCCCGGGCGGTCGCGCAGCGGCGGCAGCGTGACGGACACTTCGCTCAGGCGGTAGAAGAGGTCCTCGCGAAAGCGCTGCTCGGCAATCAGCATTTTCAGGTCGCGGTGCGTCGCGCACACGATGCGCACGTCGACCGGGATTTCCTCGCGCCCGCCAACGCGCTCGATGACGCGCGCCTGCAGGAATCGCAGCAGCTTGGCCTGCAGCGGCAGCGGCATGTCGCCGATCTCGTCGAGGAACAGGGTACCGCCGTCGGCCACTTCGATCTTGCCGGGGGTCGTCTTGATCGCGCCGGTGAAGGCGCCCTTCTCGTGACCGAACAGCTCGCTCTCGAGCAGCTGCTCCGGGATGGCCGCGCAGTTGATGGCCACGAAGCGGCCCTTGCGCCGTTCGCTGAGGTCGTGGATGGCGCGGGCGATCAGTTCCTTGCCGGTGCCGCTTTCGCCCAGCACGAGCACCGACACGCTCGTCGGCGCAATCTTCTCGACCATGCGACAGACACGCAGCATGCCCGCATCCGTGGCGATGATGCCCTTGAGCGGCGAATTCGCCTGGCTGTCGCGCAGTGCGCGGTTCTGCTCCTCCAACGCGTGGATCCGGAAGGCGCGATCGACGATCAGGCGCAACACATCGGTGTCGAGCGGCTTCTGGTAGAAATCGCTCGCGCCGAAGCCCACCGCCTTCACTGCACTGTCCCTGTCGGCGTTGCCGGTCACGACGATCACCTTGGTACGCGGCGCGAGGCTCAGGATTTCCTTCAGGGTCGCCATCCCTTCGCTGACACCGTCGGCATCGGGCGGCAGGCCGAGGTCCTGCAGCACCACCGGCGGCTCGCTGCGGCGCAGATGCGCGAGCGCTTCCTGGCGGTTGCTCGCCTGCAGCACCTCGAAGTCGTCGAAGGTCCACTTGAGCTGCGTCTGCAGCCCTGCGTCGTCCTCGACGATCAGCAGTTTTCGCTTCGCGTCAATCATGGGATCCATCGGAAACGGGAAGGATAATGTCGAATCGCGTCCCTGTACCGGGACTGCTTTGCACTTCCACGTCGCCGCCGAGGCTGCGCACGTATTCCCGGACCTGGAAAGCCCCTATTCCCATGCCTTTCGGGCCCTTGGTGCTGTCGAAGGGCCGGAACAACCGCTCGCGCACGAAACCGGGCTCCATGCCCCTTCCGGTGTCGGTAATCGAGAGCCGGGCTCGGCTCGAGTCCGCGGCGAGCCCGATCGTGATCGAGTCGCCCGCCTCGCACGCATCCTGCGCGTTGCGGACGACATGCTCGAGCGTCGACGCGAGACGATCCGGATCCGCGCGCACCACCACCGACTGTTCCGACGGCTCCGCGAACAGCGGCACCGGTGCGCGATCGGCGCAGCGCCCGGCGACGCCGCGCGCCAGTCCGGCGAGATCGACCGGCTGCGCGTTCGGCGCGGCGTTGCGGTCCTGCAGCTGGTTGATCAGACGCGTCATGCGCGCGGAGGCATTGCCGATCGTCGCGATCACGTCGTCGACGAAGGCCGGGTTCTGCCGATGCTTTTCGGCATTGCGCACGATCAGCTGGAGCTGGGCGGCCGAGTTCTTCAGGTCGTGCATCATGAAGGCGGTGAGCCGGTGATAGGCCTCGAACTGGCGACTCTCGGCGAGCCTGCGGTCGGCGTCGTACTGCACGACCATCGTGGCGACGTGGCGTCCCACGGTCTTGAGCAGATCGCGGTCCTCGTAGGTCAGTTCGAAGGGCGGCGGCGGATCATAGAGCAGCACGAAGCCCGCGAGCCCCTCGGGTCTCAGCAGCGGCAGCAGCACGCGCATCCGGGGCGAGCTGCGCAGTCCCTCCGGCAGGGATACGTTCTGGTACAGGTCGGGCGTGGCGTCGTATTCCTGCAAGTCGATGACCCACTGGCGCGCGGCGAGAAAGCGCACGATTTCGTGGTTGGCGGGCACCGCCACCTGCCCCTGCAGGTCCTCCGGATGCATCGGCCAGGCGACGGCGAGCACGTATTCCGCCGCGCTCTGGCTGCGGCAGTACATGATCGCCCCGGGACTTTCGAAGATTTCGGCGATCGCCCGCAGGCTCGTGCGCCGGATGTCCTCGCCGCCACCACTGGAGAGCGTTTCGATGAACCGCAGCCACTCGACGCGGTAGTCGTACTTGTTGCGATAGAAATGTTTGCTGATGAACACGCGCAGCCGCCGGCGCATGGTGCCCGACAGCAGCAGGGCCGCGAGCACCGCGAGTGCGCCGGTGAAGAAGATGGCGTTGGCGGCGATGCCCCACTCGCCGCCGATCTTCTGCAGCACGTAGCCGCCCGCGGCCATCAACAGCAGATAGGTGCCGACCGCGAGGATCATCGTCGTGAAGACGACCGCCTGGCGCGATATGAAGACGTCGAGGGACCACTGCGGGTTGCGCCGCGCAGCGATCGCGATGAACGGCACCAGCAGCGCGTTGACAAAGCCGCGCGCGTTCCAGATGTCGGCCGATATGCCGCGCAGCAGTTCGGCCTGCGAGAAGAGGAACAGGTCGTACGCGAACACGCCGCCGAGGCCGATCGCCAGGAACCTGAAATCCTCGCGCCCGCTGGCATTGGCGTTGCGGTAGATCTGCTCGAGCAGCACCAGCACTGCGAGCGCAAGCGCGATGCCGCCCTGGGCAAGCAGCCGCTCCGTGTAGGCGGGGAATGCCCATCCGCCGATCAGCAGGGCGATCCACAGTGAGTTGGCGATGCGGCCGACGTACCGCGGCAGCACGCCGTGCGCGAGCGCGAGCAGCGCCACGATCCAGGCGCCGCCCCGCAGCATCTCGAGCGTGTAGACGACGATCAGGGGCAGCGGCCGGCCCGAGGCGAGCAGCGCCAGTGTCGCGGCCCAGGCCGCGGTCACGGCCGCCGCGGCGATGAGCCGCGCACCCTGTGCGCGCCCGCGCCAGCTCGTCGCGAGCAGCAGCGTCAGGATGACGAAGGCCAGCGCCGCGGCGCCATGGCTCGCCACGCCGAAAACACCAGCGTCGCCCGGGTAGCCCACGATCACCGGTCAGCGGGCGCGAAAGAGGCGAAACCCGATCGCGAAAACCATCGCGGCTGCCGCGAAGTCCAGCAGGCGGCCCGCGCTGTAGCTGCCACCCACGAGTGAGCCACCGCCGAGCTCGGCCACGCCTTCGGCCACCGAGACCGCCGCGCCGAGGCAGGCCAGCACGAAGAGCACCCGGTACGCATAATGGAACAGCTTGTCCATGAGTCGATCCCCGTTCCGTTCAATGTTCCTGTGTGCGCAAGTGTCGCACATAGAATTTGTAGGCGAGATGCCGGATCAGCATCACGGGGGGCATTTTGACCCAATGTGACCGTACATAAAGCAGCGTACGGGCGAACCGCGCGCGCCGCGCCGACTGGTCCGGATGCGCGGGAAACAGTGTGTGCGGCGCGAGCCGGTCCATTGCGGCGGTCATGAGCGGCGCCGGAGCGCCGGCCTGTGAAGCCGCGAGTACCGGCGCGGGGATCGGAGTGGCGAGCAGGCGCTGTGCGTAACGCAGGCCGTAGTAGGCCGGCCGTGCCAGATCGAGTTCGAGCGCACGCGGCCAGAACTCCTCCCAGTAGCCCGGCTCGGTCGCACCGAAATGGCGCAGCAGCGCGTCGATGTCGGCGACCTCGCGCAGGGCGTCATCCATTTCGCCGCCGTAGAAAAGGTGCGCCATCGCGTGCAGCGTCATGTCGATCGGCGCCATCGTCAAGAAACCGAAAGACCGAAAGCCCGGCAGCGGGCGGACCGGGCGGGCGGCGGCGAGCAGCAGGCGCGGGTCGGGGTGCAATCGCGCGGTGCGCATCAGCACGTTGTGGTGCAGGTCGACTTCGACCTCGCGCTCCGTATGCACGAGCGGCGGCAGTTCGTGCGTCCACTCACGATAGTAGCGCTCGTCATAGGCGGAGAGTTCGCTCGATTGCCAGCCGTGTTCGCGCAACCTCGCCTCGACCTCGCGCAGGCGCGACTCGGGCACCAGCAGGTCGACGTCGGCGAACATCCGGCCTCTCGCATGGGGCAGGTCGGCGAGCAGATAGGCGCAACCCTTCATGGCGACGACCTGAAGGTCGGTCAGGTCGCGCAAGGCGTAGGCGATGCGATCGAGTTCCCAGCGCGCCACACGCGCCCGCGCCTGCGCGGCGATGAGTGCGCTCGCGAGCGCATCACGCGCGGCGAGCGGCAGTGCCCCGAGCAGCCCCGCGGCATCGAGTTCGGCAGCGACGCGCCCGAGCAGTCGCGCGCGCCGCAACAGCCGCAGCACGAGGTCGAGGTCCGGCGCGGACCAGGACACCAGGTTGCGCGGATCGACGAGCGCGGTGATCAGCAGGTCGCGTTCAGCCGTCATGCCCGTCCGCCAGTTCGGTCAGCCGGGCCACCGCCGTTTCGAGATCGGAATAGACCAGCCGGAAGCAGCGTGTGCCCGCGACGAGATCGCGCGCCGTCGCAAAACCCGCCTCGCCGAGCATCTCGTAGTTGAAGGCATTCGTCGCAAGCTGCATGTAGCCTTCGGACTTCGGGATCTCCTCGAGCGTGAGCGGCGCGCCCTCCTCCCAGCGCGGGAACACGAGCCAGGCAGCAGTCGCCGTCTCTCTCGCGCGCACGGCGCTGTCCGCGGGCGCCCGCACGTGCGCGATCGTTCCCTTGCGTGTCTTCGGTATCACGGGGCCGAGGAAAGCCTCCGGCGCGAAGCGGCGGATCACATCGATCGATGCATTCTTGAGTGGCATGGGGCGCGGCAACGGCACGAGTTCGCGCGTGCCGGGGCGCAGCAGGCCGAACTCGTCCGAGAACAGTCGCCAGCCGCGATGGGCAAGCGCCGCGCACAGGGTCGTCTTGCCATGGCCCGGCCATGCCGGCAGCAGCAAGGCGCGGCCGCCCCGCTCGAGCACTGCCGCGTGCAGCATCAGGAAGCAGTGATAGCGCAGGGCAATGACGAGGTTGATGCCCCATTCGAGCACCGGCAGCGCCTGTCCCGCCGGCATGTCCTCGTGCGGCGCCCGGCCATCGACGATGAACCGCACCTTGCGCCGCGGCCACGGCCACAGGCGCCACACGTCGCGCACCTCGACATGCGCATGCAACACACGTGCGCCCGAGAGCAGCGGATAGTCGCGCCAGAGAGCATGCAGCGGCATCGCAAGGCCGCGGGCTCGCGCCCTGACGCGCACGTCGAAAGGACCGATGCGGACTTCCACGCCCGCGCCGGCCAGGCGGGATCTGAACTCGCGGGGCGAGAGGTCGCCGACCCGGGCGATCGGGATCACCGGCGCGCTCACGCGCGCTCGATCAGCCCGAGTTCCTCGAGTCGCAGCAAGGTGTCGCTGATGTCGGCGCGCAATTCGTCATCGGCAGCGACGCCCCGCGCCTCTGCGACGGCCTGGGCCGCCGACTCGACCGTTGCGGGCTGGCCGAGGCCCTGCTCGAGGAGGAAGGCCGTGGAGGCGTTGATGAAGTGCGTCTTGCCCGAAGGGCAATGGTAGAGCACGGACAGATCGTCCCAGTCCGCCCACAGGAGCGCGCAGTCCGCGCGCCGTCGAAACGAATCAGACGTCCGTGTAATTGATGCCACTGCTGAAGGAACTCAGCGCGGTGGCCGAGACGAGCACGCCCCGCTTCACCGTGACCTGTCTGGTGCGGTAGCGATCCTTGCGGTAGTAGGTACCGCCTTCGGCGCACATCTTTTGCTTGGAGACTTCCTGCGGATAACCGCCCCAGGTGTATCTGTTCGGGTCGGAACTGTAGTACCTGGAATCGGCGTCGATACGGGTCACATGGCCCATCGCCGGATCGCCGAGGTCGAAGACATTCGGTTTCTCGGTGCCGCCGATGCCGTCGAAGTCGAGGCAGCGATACTTGCCGCCCTGCTGCCCGACGTACTTCGAGGTGCTGATCAGGTTGCTCGAGCGCGCCAAGGCCGCGCCGCTGTGCAGGGTGAGGATGGCCGGCACGGCCGCGCTCGCACCGCGCAGCATGGCGCGGCGATTGACCTTCGCCGGCGCTCCGTTCGACTCTTTCCGCTCCACCGTCATTACTTCCACCTGTGCATCAACGCGGCCAAGCATCCCACCGCCCAATCTTACATGCAAGACTCTGGCCGCCGATGCGCAATTATACCCGAATCAGTGACTTGGCGGTGATTTGACATGTTGCGTCCAGCGGCCGTGTAAACGATATCGACAGCTAGCGCCCGCCCTTGCCGAACAGCACGACTTCGACGGTCTGCAGCAGGATCATCAGGTCGAAAAGCAGCGTGTGGTTCTTCACGTAGTAGAGGTCGTACTGGAGCTTTTCGATCGCGTCCTTCTCGGATGCCCCATAGGGGTAGCACAGCTGGGCCCAGCCCGTGATGCCGGGCTTGGCGCAGTGGCGCTCGTCGTAATACGGCACGGTTTGGCCGAACTGGCTCACGAACTCCGGGCGTTCGGGCCGCGGACCGACGAAACTCATGTCGCCACGCAGCACATTGAACACCTGGGGCAGCTCGTCGATGCGCACCTTGCGGATCACACGCCCCACGCGCGTCACGCGGGCATCCCCCGCCCTGGCCCATTGCGGGCGACCGTCGGCCTCGGCGTCCACCATCATGCTGCGGAACTTCAGGACATTGAACACCCGGCCGTCCAGCCCGACGCGTCGCTGTCGATACAGGATCGGCTGGCGCGGACCATCCTCGAGCATGATCGCGATCGCGGTAAGCACGATGAACGGCAGGGTCACGACGAGCAGCGCGAGTGCAGCGAGCACGTCGAACACGCGCTTCGAGGTCTGGCGGAGCGGGTCGCGCCTGAAGCCTTCGCCGAAGATGATCCAGCTCGGGTTCAGCACGTCGAGCCGCACACGACCGGTTTCCCGCTCGAGGAAGCTGACCAGATCGACCACTTCGATGCCTGCGAGCCGGCAATCCAGCAACTCGCGCACCGGGAACTCACGCCGCCGATCATCCATCGCAACCACGATCTCGTCGACGCCCAATTGCCGGGCCAGGTCGCGCAGCTGTTTGTCCGGGCCGATCGATTGCACGCCGCGCTCGACGAGCACGGGTTCGCCGGGCGCCGACACGTAGCCGGCGACCCGAAAGCCGCGCTGGTCGGAACGGCGCCGCAGCTGCGAGAGGCTCTGCGCCCGTTGCCCGGCGCCATAGACCAGCACGACGCGCTTGAAGGCATTCTCGTCGACCAGCCAGTCGCCGATCAGCCGTGAAAGGACGAGCAGCGCAAGCGATACGGCTCCCCATTCGACGAGTTGCCTCGGCTCGGGCTGCAGGGGCTGGACGAAGAACGTGATGATCACGACCATCGCCAGCGCGAGCAACATCGCGAGTCCGGCGCGCAGCACCACACCCTTGAGCCGCGCGCGCTGGCGGGCGCTGTAGAGTCCCATGGCCGACAGCGCAAGCAGTGCGCACCCGGCGAACAGGAGCGCCGTGCCCCAGTGAGTCGAATAGCCGCGCAGGCGGTCCACCACCATCGGTGCGCCCAGCAGTACCAGCAATTCGACCACGGCTGTCAGCGCAGTGGGCAGGTTTATGTAATGGCGGAAGAAACGTAGGGTCATCGACACCTGCCAGCTTACGGCGCAGCGCAGTCTATTGACGTTCCAAAACACCCGACGTGAGCAAGTTCGCGTAACTGCCTGTCGCGGCGAGCGAATACTGCCATGAGACGCGTTTCACTGTACCGAAAATGTCTCCGAATACAGACGCTTAGCCATATTGTAGGCCCTCCGTCCGCCACATATCTTGTTGCACCACGACGGCAAAGCACTTCCTGACCAACGCGTGGAGTGGGGGAAATCTGATGAGATTGATCGGCGGCATCTTCTTGACGGCAGTACTCAGCCTCGGCCTGCAGGCTTGCGGCAGCGACTCCGGTGAACCTACGACGTCGAATGCCCAGAACCCGACTCCCGCACCGAGCAATCGCGCGCCGACGATTTCGGGTGCGCCGCCGACCGAGGTGGTCGTCGGGCAGGCCTACGATTTCACGCCGCAAGCCTCCGACCCGGAAGGCGCGACCCTCACCTTCTCGATCCAGAACAGGCCTGCGTGGGCCACGTTCAGCTCGTCCACCGGTCGCCTCAGCGGCACGCCCAGCGTGGCCGGCGTCACCCAGGGCGTGCGCATCGCCGTGACCGATGGCACGAACTCCGTCAGCCTCCCGGCCTTCAATCTCACGGTGAGCGCGGGCACGGCACCCCCGCCGGTGGTCGGCAGCGCCACCTTGAACTGGCAGCCGCCCACCGAACGCACCGATGGCTCGGCGCTCGCCAACCTCGCCGGCTACCGCATTTACTACGGCAATGCGCCGGGCAACTATTCCCAGAGCGTCAACCTGACGAACCCGGGCCTCACCAGCTACGTGATCGATAACCTCACGGGCGGCACGTGGTACTTCACGATGACCGCGGTCGACTCCGCGGGCCTGGAAAGCGCGCGCACCAACCCGGTATCGAAGACGATCAGCTGACGCCGCCAGCATCCGTAATGCGGGCGATCTCCGCTTCGGCGGTGAGCCAGTCCTCGATCTCGTGCCCCGGCTCGAATCGGCGCTTCTCCGCGAGAAAGTACGCCGCCTCGGCAATCATCGCGCGACGCGCCCCGGCTCGTGCCTCGCGATCGAGCGACGTCATGTGAAAGGCGCCCGCCTCCCGCCGGTGATCCTCTGTCACCTCGTGGTGGGGCCGGGCGACCGCGACGACAGGCTTGCCTGCACCGGAGTTCCCGCTCCTTCGCCGGTGCTGCACCCGTGCATTCACGTTCGCCGTCCCGCCTCGACTACCCTCGTCGCGCTCACTTGACATCGATCGAGATCGCCTTGGTCGCCGGCGCCTCCGTCTTGGGGATCCGAATGCGCAGTACGCCATCCTTGCTCTCCGCGCGGATCGCCTTCGGATCGATGTTCTCGGGGAGCGAGAAGCTGCGCGAGAAGGACCCGTAGAAGCTCTCCACGCGGATCTGGTTCTCGTCCTTGTGCTCCTTCTCCTGCCGGCGTTCCCCGCTGAGCGTGATCATGCCGTTGTCGAGCGTGATCTTGATGTCCTCCTTCTTCACCGCCGGCAGCTCGGCCTTGATCAGATATTCCTTGTCGGTTTCGCTGATGTCAGCTGCCGGCGTCCACTCCACCGGCTCGTCGCTGTTGCGATGCACGCGAGCGAAGAACGGCGAGTACTGGCGGAAGAAATCCTCCATTTCACGGAAAGGCTCCCAACGCGTGATGTTCACGATACCCTCCTGGCTGCGGTCTATCTCCCCTCGTACTGCAAATGCTCACAGGTCGCGCAGGCGCCGCCCATTCGGGAAAGGTCGTAGTCGTTACGGGGATTCATGAAGTTCGGGCGGGACTCGTGGGCGACCGCGACTTCCCAGGCAGGGCTCAG